>Ga0070737_10000130_pt1 | contig 179274 bp, 172 predicted proteins | sample Coa_R1_10_FD_66438 | JGI IMG/M metagenome (GOLD analysis project Ga0070737, IMG submission 66438) | Surface soil microbial communities from Centralia Pennsylvania, which are recovering from an underground coalmine fire - Coalmine... | ecosystem: Environmental > Terrestrial > Soil >...
CGGTCGCCGCGGCCCCAGAAGGAGGGCGCCGGGCCGTCGTAGACGATCTGCTCGTACGCCTCGTCGGAGATGATGTACAGATCGTGCCGGTCGGCGAACTCGACGATCCGTTCCACGGCCTTCGCGTTCAGGACCGCGCCCGTGGGGTTGCTCGGCGAGTTGACGACGATCGCCCGGGTCTTCGCGGTCACCAGCGACTCGAGCCGGTCAAGGTCGGGCGCCCACTCCGCCGATTCGACGAGGGGGTAGGGCACCGGGGTCGCCCCGGCGATCCGGGCGTGCGGACCGTAGAGCACGAAGCCGGGATCCGGGACCAGCACCTCATCGCCGGGGTCGTAGAGGGCGAGCGCGACCGCCATGAGGGCCTCCGAGCCGCTCGCCGTGACGATCACATGCTCCCGGGAGGTCTCGGCGAGACGGTCGCGGTAGCGTTCGGCGACCGCCTCGCGCAGATCGGCGAGCCCGGCGGAGGGGCCGTAGTGGTTCTGGCCGGTCCGCACGGCGGTGCAGAGCGCCTCGATCGCGACCTCCGGGGGATCGAAGTCCGGTTCGCCCAGCCCGAGGTTGATCGCGCTCGGGGAAGCCCCCTCGAACATCTTCCGGATGCCCGAGATCTCGATCGCAAGCACGCGTTGGGCGACCATCGCCGCCCGAGGGTCGGAGGCCGTATTACCGTTGTCCCGACGAACTGAGGGCGGCGCGGCCCGGGGGGGCATTCGGCGGCGCCCGGCCCTCCGGACCTCCGATCGGGTCACGGAGCGCCGACGGCACCAGCGCGAGGAGCAAAAGGCCGGTCGAGACCCAGAAGACCCGGTGGATCGAATCGACGAAGCTCGCCACGAGCGCGGGGGGGTAGCTGCCGTGCACCCCGGTGCCAAGGAAGATCGCCTCGACCTGGGGGAGCCCCATCGACGACGAGATCACCAGGATCGCGAGCGCGAGGCTGAAGGTGGTGCTCGCGTTGACCAGGGTCGTGCTGATCCCCGAGGCGACCCCCCGGGACTCCGGGGGCACCGAATTCATGATCGAGGCGCGGTTCGGCGAGGCGAAGAGCCCCATCCCCGCGCCGACCAGCACGAACGGCCCCAGCAGCTCGACGAACGGAAGACCCGGACCGATCGTCGTGAGCCAGAGGAACCCGAGGGCCGAGACGAGGAGCCCGGCGGTGGCGAAGCGTCGGGCGCCGAACCGGTCGGAGAGGAGCCCGCTCACCGGGCCGATCGTCGCGAGCGAGACCGAGACGGGGATGAGGAAGATCCCGGCGGTGATCGGGCTCAGGAAGAGCGGTGGGCCCTGGAGATAGAAAACCATCACGAAGGTGAACGCGCCGCGGGCGAGGGCGTTGAGGAGGATCGCCGCGTTCCCGGCGGCGAAATGCCGATGGCGGAAGAGCGCGAGCCGGAACATCGGGTGCGGCACCCGCGTCTCGATCGCCACGAAGGCGACCAAGAGCGCGGCGCCGACCACTTCGAGGGTCGCCTCCCCGGCGGCGCCGAGGCTCCCGAGCGCCCCCAGGGTGAGGCCGACCAGGATCGAGGCGAGCCCGGCGGCGAAGGTGAGGTTGCCCCAGAGGTCGAACCGGGAGCCGCGGACGATCTTCGCGAGCTCCCGGAGCTTCGCGTGCGCCCAGAAGGTGGCAAAGAGGCCGATCGGCACGTTGACGAAGAAGATCCACCGCCAGCCGAGCGTCGAGGTGAGGACGCCCCCCAGGACCAGCCCCGAGACCGACCCGATCACGATCGCGACCTGGTTGACCCCGAGCGCCCAGCCCCTCTGGTTCGGCGGGAAGGCGTCGGTCAGGATCGCGGCGCTGTTGGAGAAGAGGAAGGCGGCGCCGACCGCCTGGACCATCCGAAAGCCGACCAGCGCCCAGGCGCTCGGCGCGAATCCGCAGAGCAGCGAGCCGCCCGTGAACAGGGCGAAGCCCAGGTTGTAGAGCCGCACCCGACCGAACATGTCGGAAAGCCGGCCGAAGTTGAGCAGCAGGACCGCGGTCGCGAGGGGATAGCCCAGGAGGATCCAGAGCAGGCTCGAGAGCGTGCTGCCCGGGAGCTGGGTCGCGATCGTCGGCAGGGCGATGAGCACGATGTTCGAGTCGAGCGACGCCATCAGCGTCGCCAGGGTCGTGTTCGAGAGGACGGTCCAGCGGTAGTCGGTCACGGGCGTCGCCGCCCGCAGCCCCGGGCGGTACGACAGGCTGGGCGGTCGGGCATCGGGGCCGGGAGTCGGTTCGGGGCTCAGAGCGAAGAGGCGAAGCCGGCGATCTCCCGGGTGATCTCATCCAGGTAGGGGCGGAACAGATGGAGGACCGCCCGGGAGGTCAGGGCCCCCTGAACCTGCCCCTTCGAGTCGACCACGAGCATCCTCCGGACCCCCTTCTCGGCCATCGTCTGGATGACCTCGGCGAGCGGCGTTTCGGTCGAGCAGGTCAAGAGCGGGGTCGTCGCGACCTCACCGAGTCGCACGGTCGCCGGATCCCGGCCCGACCCCAAGACCTTGGAGAGGAGGTCCCATTCGGTGACGATCCCCCAGGGGGCCCCCCCCTGGGTCACCAGGGCGAAGCCGTGGTGGACCCGGACCATCTCCCGAGTGGCCTCCGCCACGGTCCGCTCGCGGTCCATCACCACCAGGTCACGATCCATCACATCCTCGATGCGCAGCCCCATCGTTCCCCCTCCGGATCCCGGCCCCCGATCCGGGGGTGGTAGCCCAGGCTCCCCAAAAACCCCTTGGATGCCCCCATGGAACCCCTTCGCCGGCCCGCCCCGCCGGGGAGGCTCCCGGCCTCCACCGGAGGAAAGAACCATCTACTTCCGGTCCTCCGCTCCCCCGGATACGACCATGTCGGTCCGGGTGGTCATCGGGGCACAGTTCGGGGACGAGGCGAAGGGCAAGCTTTCGGACGAACTGGCCGCTACCGCCCGATACGTGGTCCGGACGAGCGGCGGACCGAACGCCGGCCACACGATTCAGTTGCCCGGAGGTAAGGTGGTCCTCCACCAGCTCTCCGCCGGAGTGCTCCGGCCGGAGACGGTCGGGATCAGCGGCCCGGGAATGGTCCTCGAACCGTTCAAGCTCCGGAGCGAGATCGAAGAGCTCGACCAGCAAGGGTTCCTCCGCGGGAGCTTCTACCTCTCCGACCGGGCCCATGTCATCCTCCCGCTCCATGAGATCCAGGACGGCTGGGAGGACGACCTCCGGGCCCGAACGCATCCTGAGGCGAGCCTGGGCACGACCCGTCGGGGCATCGGTCCGGCCTATGCCGACCGGACCGCCCGCTTCGGCCTGCGGCTGGGCGAACTCGCCCGCCCCGAACTCATCGCGGAGCGGCTCAAACTGATCTACGCGACCAAGCAGCACCTGCCGAACCTGCCCCCGCTCGAGGAGCTCCAGGCCCGGCTGTCGGAGATCGGTCGGTTCCTCGCTCCGCATATCCGGCCGGTCGAGCCGATCCTCTGGACCGCGATCGAGCGGGGCGAGGGGATCGTTCTCGAGGGTGCCCAGAGCGCCCTTCTCGACCTCGACTTCGGGACCTACCCCTACGTCACCAGCTCCCACCCCACGAGCGCCGGCGCGCTGATGGGGAGCGGCCTCCCGCCCCAGGCGATCGATGAGGTCATCGGGGTCGCGAAGGGATACGCCACCCGGGTCGGGACCGGCCCCTTCCCGACCGAAGTCGAGGGCGAGGCCGGCGAGCGGCTGCGGAAGCTCGGCGGTGAGTTCGGCGCCACGACCGGACGGCCCCGTCGGTGCGGCTGGCTCGACCTGGTGCTGCTGCGCTACGCGGCTCGGATCAATGGATTCACCTCCCTCGCGTTGACCAAAGTCGACGTGCTCGCCGGGCTCAGCGAAGTGCCGGTCTGCGTAGAGTACCGCCAGTCTGACGGGAGCCGTCTCTACGACCGACCCCCGACCACGGCGGAGGAGCTCCAGGCCGTGGAGCCGGTCTACGAGACCCTCCCGGGCTGGCCCGAGTTCACCCCCCGGCTCCGGGAGCGGCTCGCGCACGAAGGAGGCGCCGCGCTGCCCCGGGAGCTGCGGGGGTTCATCGAATACGTTGCGCACGCCACGGGGGTCCCGGTCCAGTTCGTGACCTACGGGCCCGAACGGGGAGCCACGGTCCATCTGGACCGGAGGGGGACCGCCCGGAGCCTCCGGTCCGGCCTCGTCCCCTGGTCGCGCTGACGCCGTGCTCGTCGACCCGATCCTCTATGCGGCCCTGGCGGCCGGCTATCTCTTCGGGCGCTTCGAGAGACGCCGAAGCCCCTGGGTCGGTCGGGCGACCCTGGCGACGATCGTCGTTCTGGTCTTCCTCCTCGGCACCTCGTTCCACCTCGACTCCGAGTCGGCCCTCGGGGGGGCCATCCTGCCTTCGCTGAGCCTCGCCCTCCTGATCCTCGGGCTGACCGCGGCGATCTACCTCCTGCTTCTCCGGGTCGGCCCGTCGGCGCCGGGGGCCGACCTTTCCGCCCCGTCCCAGGGGCCGGGACTGGTCAGTCTCCTCCTGCTGGGTGCGCTGGTCGCGGGGGGTCTCGCCGGGTATGTGATTCCCTGGCCGCTCGACGGGGGTGTGACCTTCGCCCTGTACCTGCTGCTGTTCCTGGTGGGGTTCGAGATCGAGCTCCATCTCTCGGCCGTCCGGAGGGCCTGGCGGCCGCTGTCGGCGGCTCTCGGAGGCGCCGTGGTCGCTGCGTTCCTGTTCGCCGTCGTTACCAACTCCACGCTCTCTGTCACGCTTGCGACCACCTTCGCCTTCGGCTGGTACACTCTCTCCGGCCCCCTGGTGGCCGCCCGGGCGGGCGCGGCGCTCGGCCTCTTCGCCTTCCTCACGAACTTCTTCCGGGAGAACCTGACGATGCTGACCGCCCCTTGGGCGGGCCGGCGGATGCGCGGCGAAGGGTTGACCGCGCTGGGCGGGGCGACGGCCATGGACACGACCCTGTGGTTCGTGGTACGGTACGGCGACCCGGAGGCGGGAGGTCTGGCGCTCACGAGCGGACTGGTGCTGAGCGTGCTGGCGAGCCTCCTCCTTCCGCTCCTGCTCGCTCTACCGGCCAGCACCATTAAGTAGCCCGACATCGGATTGAGTGCGATGAGCACCCCTGCCCCTGCTCCGACGCGAACAGCAACACTCGCCCCGATCAATCCGGTCGAAGCGTTCGCCCACGTCCCCCGAGGGCTTCGGATCGCGCTGGGTATCCTCTCGGTGATCCTGGGCGTGCTGGTCCTGGCGGTCGACCGGTTTGCCGTGACGGTGATCTTGATCCTGTTCGCGGTGGCGATCTTATTCTTGGGCCTCTCCGCCATCGCCCAGGGGATCTCGTCGACGAAGCTCCCCGCCTGGCTGCGGGCGCTCCAGGTGGTGTTTGGGGTTATTTCGCTGGGGATCGGGGCCCTCTACTTCATCGACCCGGTCTTCGGTCTCGTCTTCTCGACCTTCCTCTTCGGCTTCGGACTGGTCTTCACCGGGTTTGCCCTCCTCTCGAGCACCGCGACCCCGGGCCTGCCGGGCTGGGCTCAAGGACTCAAGTCGGTGATCGGGGTGATCGAGATCGTCTTCGGGTTTCTCGTGGTGCTGGCCCCCGGTTTCGGGCTGGTCTTCCTCTGGATCTTCATCGGGGTGAGCCTCCTGCTGGTCGGAGTGGAACTCCTGACGATGGGCTCTGCGACCCCGGCCTCCGCTACGCCTTCCCGGGCGCCGACCCCGCCGCAGGGAATCGCCTAGTGCCGAAACCGGAAACCGAGCTTCACCTTTGAACCGATAGTACTTTCCGGGGGGAGGCGTTCCCTCCCCCCAGGCTCCGCGTCCGTGAGCTTTCCCCCTCCGAGAACCACTACGTCAGCCGACTGTGCAAGACCACGCGGGACGCCACCGTTCGCACCCGCGCGATGTTCGTCCATTACTCGATGCAGGGGTTCTCACCCCCCAAAATCGCCCGCATGGTCTTTTTGTCGCCCGCCTGGGTCCGTCGGGTGGTCCGCGACTTCAATCGGATGGGGACCGCTGCACTCTACCCCCACCGGGCGGGCGGCCGCCCGCCCACCTTCACCCAGCCGATCCGCCAGAAGCTGGTCGACCTCGCCCTCTCTCGTCCCAGGGACCACGGGTGCCTCCCCCGACGTGGTCCCTCGAGCGGCTGAAGACCGCCGCCATCCACGAGGGGATCGTCGAGTCGATCAGCGAGGAGCGGCTGCGGGAGATCCTCCACGAGGAGGCGGTGAGCTTCCAGGCCGTCAAGACCTGGAAGACGTCCAACGACCCGAAGTTCGACGCGAAGTTCCGTCGACTGAATGCGCTCACCCATCGGAAGCACAACCCTCCGATCGTTGTCGCGGCGGACGAGATGGGTCCGCTGTCGCTCAAGCCGTACGGCGGCCGCACTTGGGCTCGATCGGGGCGCCCCGACCGAGTTCGAGCGACCTACACGAAGACCCTCGGCACTCGCTACCTGTTCGGGATGTACGACTACTACCACGATCAGATGGACGGGTTCCTCTCGCCGTCCAAACACTCGCGGGTGCGGCGGCGGCTCCTGCCCTTCGTCCGGACCCACTACCCTCGAGGCGGTCGGATCTACCTGATCAACGACAACCTCTCGACCCACTGGACCGAGAGCGCGCGAGCCACCGCCCGCGCGCTGAACATCACGCTGGTACCCACCCCGACGAACGCCTCGGAGTACAACCCCATCGAGGCGCACTTCGCGGAGCTGAAGGATCTGGGGCTGACCGCCTCGGACTACCCGACCTGGCGGCACCTCGCGGCGGCGGTCCACCAAGCCATTGAATATCGGAACCGAAACGCCTTACCCAAGGTCCACAAAGTCAAACGGCGTCTGTGGGTTCGGCACTAGCTCCGGGAGCCCCAGGTAGAGGCTATCGCACCCCTTATGCTTCCGCGAGATTGAGGCCCCCCGCGGACGGGCTCGTGGTCCAGCGGTTACGACGTCGCTCTCACACAGCGAAGATCGCCGGTTCGAATCCGGCCGAGCCCATCTCAGCGCCACGCTATATTACGGAGGCCGAAGAGTGACCCCACCTTCGGCCATCTGAATACCCCGCCCTCAGGCCAAGCCCCAGTTTGCGCGTGAGGACCACTGCGGATCGACCATTGGGATCACTGCGTCAGGGTCATGTGACCGTCCCCTATGCTTCTACGCATGCCAAGCCCCCGCGACCAGGTCCAAGCCATCTTCGCGCGAGTAGATGAAACCCTGAAGATCGCGCGGGCGGGCGCGATGGATGTAGCTGGAAGGGAGGCGGCTCGGAGAATCGCCGGTATCCTGAATGTGGCCGTGTTCGGGAGGGCAGTCACAAACCTACTTCAGTCCCTTCGCTCTGTAGCTCAAGACTTCAACGTGTGGTACGCTCCGAAGGTGGCAGAAATGCGGGCCGACCCGCTCTGTGCGTTCTTCTACCGCCTCCGTACAGATGGACTGAAGCGAACGGGGCGACTCCCCACGAGCCAGCGGCTCTTCATCAAGCACCTTGAGTTCCCGAAAGACATGGCGCGTCTGGGGCCTCCGCCTCCTGGCGCGACGAATTTCTTCATGGGGGACCGAACTGGAGGCAGCGGCTGGATTGTCAGGCTTCACGATGGAACCGAGGAGCCCTACTACGTGGACCTCCCCGATGACATTGCCGTGGGGGAGATGGTTATCGTCGACCCCCCGAAGAAGCATCTGGGGGCTGAGATCCAAGACGTTTCCGCGGCAAACCTTTGCCGACTATATGTCGCCTACCTCACCGGTATTGTCCGAGAGGCCAGAGCAAGATTCACAGACTAACGCCCGAATTCGCAGCGAGACAGACTTCGGTAGCTCGCACCGGGCTCTCTCCACGCTCAGCCCGACTCCATCAGGACCCTCTTCAGCCTTCGAACGGCCGCCCCGTTCGGGGGCAACGTCCCCGCCTTCAGCTTGGCCTTCGTTCGCGTGACGAAGCGCCAGGGCAGCCCCACCCGTCGTGCCTCGGCGCGGGCCATCGATAGGAGGCGGGACCTCCAGGCGATCAAGTTCTTCGCTCGACCGCCCAAGGAGGCTTGGTCGTCACCTCAACTTCCAGCAACCCGTCCGCTCACCCTTCTTTGCGGGCGACCCATCGGGCCTGCAGTGGATTGCGAGTCCTTGTCGTCCCAGCGTTTCAAGGGCGGCATGGACCGCGTGGGGAAATTCGTCGCGTAATCGAGCAGCCACGTCTGGAAGCGACCTGCTTGCAGCCTGTTTCATTTGGTCCAAGTCGGTGGGTCCGCCCGATTTCAGGAACGAGAGCAAGAAGTCGCACAAACGCCCATTATCCGTCATACCCACCCCGCGCAGAGCAACTCCGCCTGCTGAAGGACCGTCTGCGTCGCTGCCTCCTGCCCGCTTGGCGGATAGCCCCGCTCGTTCAGGATCCCTTTGACGTAAAGCCGTAGCCTTGCCCTCACAGTCTCCTTGGCCGTCCAATCGATGCTGACGTTCTTCCGAGCCGTCTCGACTAGTTGCTGCGCCATGGTCGGAAGGTTCTCGTCTCCCATCACCCCGAGTGGAGTCTTGTCAGCAGCGACCAACACATCGTAGAGTGGCTCTTCCTCTTGGGTCAGCCCGGGCATCGCTCCTCGGTCTCGGGCGTCCAGCCTCGACTTTGCGTGGGCGATGAGCGATAAGATGAACCGGGCCGCGTCGATGGAGCGGCTCTGGTACTTGCGGATGGTCGCTTTAAGCATCTCCGAGAATCGGGGGCCAAGGAGAAGATTCCGCCTGGACCACGCCCGAGCCCCGTCGTCGAGCTGCTTTCGAAGCACTTTGAGGACGCGGTTGCGATACTGCCGCCGCCGTACCTCGTCTAAGAACTCGTCCGAGAAGATCGGGGGATGGGGATTCTTCAGTCTCGCCACCGAGAAGATGTCGATGACCTCGCCCGAGACGACTGCTTCTCTGGTACTTCGCCGCCGAGTCCCGTGAGGTAAGGAGGGCCGAGGGGGGCCGTCTCTGTCTCCCGGGCATCGTCGCCCTCCGGATGAGTTGTTCGAGCAGTTCGCCTCGTGCTGGAACGCGTCAGGTGATGGTCTCGCCACGGCGGAGCATCTGGACCGCCTTGTCCACACGGCGGACAACGGTCTGCGGTTGTTTGGCGGAGGCGATCCAAGCAGAGTAGGCCCTGCGATGGGATGGAGCCAGGCCCTCGAAGGCCCTCCGGGCCACTGCATCTCCCCGCAACGCGTCCGCAAGCGCCGGCGGTACTTCGACCACTCGAGGGCTCGTGTCGAGCGTGAGCTCGAGTTGCACCGCAGCCCCGGCGGACTTGCCGATCTTCTCTCGGAGGTCGGAGTTCACCACGACGAACAGGCCTCCTGCGCCACTCGACATGAGCGAGGTGGAGAACGGGACCCCATCAATCGAGCCTTTGACCCGCTGTCGCGGCCGGAGCGAACCCGACCGGATCACCTCAGACGGAATCGGGGCGAACGTCCACGTCCCTACCCCCGTGGGCCGGGTTAGGGTGGAACGGAAGGTAAGCGGGGTCATGCCACCAGGACGGAGCCCCACCGCTAAAAGCGCTTTGGGTTTAGGACAGGCGGACCTTAGGCAGGAATCATAGGGACCGGGTCATCGCGCTGGACCGTCCTCCTCGAGAAGAGGAGGAGAAGAAATCTGTTGGAAAGGGAGAGAGCCCCATCTCCCTCCTTCTCTCGAAATGACGTGCTCCCTTCTCGTTTGTACACCTGAGGGTGGGGTTCGGGGAGGGGGGACTCGGCCTCGGAGCGTAGTGCGTTCTGTTCATGCTCGCTGTGCCTCCTCTTTTCGTTCGGCGTACTCGCTCGGGGTGAGATCCTCCAGCGACGAGTGGGGTCGCTGCGTGTTGTAGTCGACCACGCCCGCGTCCACCACTTGGCGCGTCTCCAGGAACGTCACGGGCTCCCGGATCCCCAGGTAGTCCTGCTTGAAGTGCCCGTTCCAGCTCTCCATTCTCCCGTTGTCCTCCGGCCTCCGCTTCCTCGTGGCCATCAGCGAGATCCTAATCGTTCGGCAGCCGTCTTGGAACCGGTGGGCGACAAACTGGGCACCTCCGTCGGTCTTCAGCGCGAGCATGGGAACTCGCCCCGTCTTCGGGAAACGCGCCAAGACGGCGCGCTCCACCCCTGACAGGGCCTCCGCCGCCCCGCAGGAGCGCTGCAGCTCGTGGTCGACGACCTCGCGCGGGCGCGCGTCCATCACGACCATCAACGGCACCCCGCCGAGGTGGGTCGTGCCCACGTAGGTGAGGTCCGCGTACCACCGCTGGTTGGGCTCGAGAGCGCTGAGGTTCCCGGTCGAGGCGCGTAGTAGAGGGTGGCTCGGGCCGCATGGAAGGCGCGCGCGAGCGTGGCCGTGCGGACCTCTACCTCGTTCGAGAGACGCTTCACGAGCTCCCTTCGTCGTTTTTCCCCGACGGTCGTCCCTCCAGGGTCTCTTGGAGGCGGTCGTTGATCAGAGCGTATTCGGCGACGAGCTTCTTCAGGCGAGCATTCTCGCGCCGGAGGGCAGTCGCCGCGCCACCGGGCGTGGTCCTCAGACCCCACTTCATTCCGGCGAGCGCCTTGGCCCTCCACTCGTAGTAGGCGGTGGAGCTGATGCCGTGGCGACGGCAAACCTCGGAGATGCTTGCGCGAGGCGCTATCCCTTCGAGCACGATTTGCAGCTTCTCCTCGGAGTTCCAAGTCCTTTCAGTGGTCGGCTCCTCACTCCCGGGCCCTCCTCTGCGGCGAGGGCCGATGCGGCAGGTCTATGGACCGTTGATGTCCAAATCCAAAGGGGTGCGCGACAATCTGCTGCCCACTGAGAAGGATGGGATCTGTAACCGCGTGGATGGGAGATCCGAGACCAAGTGGATCGCTACGGTCGACCATCATCCTTGGGAGTGGTTGGGTTAGGTGGTAGGACCACGCTCCGGCGCTGTGCGAGGGCGCACTTTTGAACCCGGCCGATTCTTGGACGGTCCCTAAAGCAGGCACCGTCGGGAACCCATACGGAGGTAGGGCCCGACCCGACTGCCTCAGGGTGGTGCCCACGGCCCACCATCCACCCTCCCGTGGCCCGACTTTCGCGGCGGAGGGTGCGAGGCCCGCCGGGCTCGACCGCTACGTCAGCCAAGGTGAGCTGGACGTCCTCGCGTGCACCCGTTTCCCGCGGGAGGGCGTAACCCCTGCGAGAGGCGAACTATAGATAGAACCCCACTGCCCTGAGGGATCGGGTATCGGGGGCTGCTCGATCCGGAGCTTGAGGTCATGAGCCGACAGCTACCCATGGTGTCCACCCGGCCTCTTGGACGAGCCAGACGCACCGACTTCGCTCGTGGAAGGACCGGGCTGCTTGCATGGGTTGCGCCGCTCACCCTCCTCGTGGTCGCGTCGGCCTTGGGCTCGGTCGGTCGGATCTCGACGACGCTCGAGGGACTCCTACTCATTGTGGGAACTTCCCTGTTCGGTGGCCTCTGTCTGGTGAACGCCCTCGAGTGCGGGCGAACCCACTGCTGGATTGATGGGGTGGGGCTCCCCGCCCTAGCCCTGATCGGCGGGCTGGGGGTCGTGGGCGTGATTCCGATTTCGTGGGGCACCTTTCTGTCCACCCTGTGGGCCGTGGTTGGGTTGAGCTTCCTCGCCGAATGTATCTACGGTCCCTACCTCCCCACCCGGCCGGTCCGCCAATAACTCAATGACGATCCCCCCGCCCGATCCACCGAACCCGCCAAGGAGTGTCGGTGCCTCCTCCTGAACCGACCAAAACATTTGGGGACGTGTGGGGCCACCCCACCCATCTGATGGTCTACCCTTGGTCTTCGACCGCAATGGGTTGCAAGTCTGTCCGATGGACTCCGGCGAGCCGGAGGTCGGCCGCGGGAAGGAACGTGGAGATCTTCTGGAGCCGGCGAAGCGGCATGGGTTGACACCCCGGCTGAAGGGAAGTTTCGCGGCTACGGCGCGCCCTCGCCCGGTGCCCGGTCGGGCGGCGAACCGCTCGAAGGCGACTTCGGTCCGGCGTCGGGCGCCGTATCGGCCGAGTGAAGCAGAAGGTCACGGGCGGCGCGACGGCGGCGGAAGAAAAACTGCCAATCCCCCTCCTCGAGGAGGAACTGGTCCTCGACGCCGTGGCGGTGGGTGGCCATGAGGTCGGAGCGAGACAGAATGCCGGCCGGGCGTCCGGACGGATCGACCACCAGTAGGTAGGGGGTTCGGCGGAGGGTCATCTGTGCCCAGGCCTCATACCCGGTGCGATCGGGACTGATGGTCGGGTAGGACGGGTCTGCAATGTCGCCCACTGGAGCCTCGGGATGGCCCTCAGTCAGCATCGTCTGGAAGATCCGCTCACGGTCGAGCATCCCGATCACCCGCCCCGCCCGCACCACCGGAAACCGCTTGTACGGGAAGAGGGGATCATCGGGATGCTGGAGCCGACGGTAGACCTCGAGAACAGTGGTCTCCGCGTCGATCGAGCGGACCGTGCGGGACATGATCGCCCCCACCCGGACCTGCCGGAGGGGGTTGTACTCGTAAATGTGGCGGACCTCGAGGCCTCGTTGCCAGAGCCGCTCGGTCATGATCGTATCGGAAAGGAAGTACTCCCCGACCAGCTCCGCAACAAAGACGGTGATGAAGATGGGCACCACCGCCGAGAAGTTCTGAGTCACCTCGAGAGCAAAGACGCTGGAGGCGAGCGGGGCCCGGGCGGCCGCGCCGAAGACCGCGGCCATTGCGGCGACCGCAAACACCTCCGGCACGGTCGACGACGGCAGCAAGGCGTGGAATCCGGCCCCGATGACAAAGCCGAACGAGGCTCCGATGAGGAACATGGGGGCGAGTGTTCCCCCGGAGGTCTGGGATCCCATCGCGAGGAGCCACGCGAGCAGCTTCGCCGCCAGTACCGCCAGAAGGACCGTGAACGCGAGCTGGCCGAGGAGGACGCCATCAATGACGTTGTATCCGACCCCGAGGATGTCGGGGACCAGGAACCCGATCATCCCCACGGCGAGGCCACCCAGAACCGGCAGCCAGGGTTGACGCAGGGGGAGCCGCCGGAACAGCCGTTCGGAGGCGTAGAGTAGCCGCGTGGTGACGACCGCGAGGACTCCACACGCGACCCCAAGGAGCGCGAAGAGCGGCAGCGCGACGACGCCGCCGGTGGCGTACTCCGGCATCGGGAAGAGCGGGGTGGGGCTGATCAGCAGGAAGTGCATGCCGGCGCCGACCGCGGAGCCGATCGCGACGGGAACGATCGAACGAACCCGGAACTCGAACAGGAGGAGCTCGATGACGAGGAGGACCGCCGAAATCGGGGTACCGAAGATCGCCGCCATACCGGCGGCGGCCCCCGTGCCGAGCAGGATCCGGCGTTCGGAGGGCGTCAGGGAGACCAGCTGACCGACCCAGGAGCCGAACGCACCCCCGGTCTGGATGATCGGACCTTCCGCCCCGAACGGGCCCCCGAGCCCGATGGTAATGCTCGAGGCGACCGCCTTGAGCATTCCGACCCGAGGCGGCACCCGGCTGCGGTCCTGCAGGACCGCCTCCATCGTCTCGGGAATGCCGTGGCCCGCGATCTTCGGGGACCCGTACTTGATCAGGAGGCCGGCGGCGAGGCCACCGATGGCGGGTACGACGATCACCAGATAGCCCAGCCGGTCGGTCGTGGGCGGCACAAAGGCGGCCGAGAGGACGCCGTAGAACGCGAGGTTGGTCAGCAACCCGATCAGATGGTAGATCGCGAAGGCGATCACGCCCGCGGCGAGCCCCACCAGGGCGGCCGAGATCGCGAGCCGGGTGATCCGCGGCTCACCGGTCTCCCGAACCGAAATCTGACGTTCGGCTCCCCCGGCATCAGAGGCGGCCGATCTCGCCCGGCCCGGAGCATCGGAGGAGGTCATGACGACTATCCGAAACCTAGCGCGGAGTTGAGCCTTACCAAGGCCAACGCCACGAACGGGGCTCCACTTGGCCTTCCAACTGTACCGGAGAACCGAGGATGGGGAGCTCCGCCACGGTCGGAGGTGATCCAAGAGGAGTACGCCCTGACCCGCGGCGAACGATCGGGTTCGAAAGGCGGTCCAGTTGACTCCTATGTTGGCCACGCCCGAGCGTGCATGCTTCGATCGGACGAATTGGTGTCCCTAAAGCCTACGCGACGCTCAGGAACCCCTCGGAGTCCATGGCGGCCCGAAGAAGGTGCGGGGGGTTGGACGGAGTCGGGTCACTTCGGAACGGCCGCGATCCTGGGGTACCTACGATTAGCCCTCGCTTTCATGAACACCGAACCGGGGGACTCCCAGACTCCGAAGGGATCCAACGTTCGGGGCTCCTCATGACCAGCCCGATCGTGGCCCGACGGGTCCGGCCGCCGAGGTCACATGGGCGCGGCCAGATTCGAACTGGCGACCTTCACCGTGTCAGGGTGACGTCATAACCACTAGACTACGCGCCCGTGGGGTCGGCCACCTACCCCCCGTTCATATGCCTAGCGGAAAGCCGGAAACCGATGCCGGGGCCCCGGGGCGGCAGGTCAGCCGTAGCCGTTGCCCGGATCCGGGTGCTCGTTCCAGGAGTAGTAGCCGAGCGACTGGCGCTGGGATTCGGTGGCCTCCTTATGGAGGCCCCCCTGCAGGGAGCCGTAGGTCGCCCGGATCTGCTCCTCGATCGGGCGGGCCCGTTCGAGCGCCGAGGCAATGTGCTCGGCCTCGATCCGTGGACTGTGGGAGGTCATCGCCAGGTCGCCGGCGGTCCGCAGGAGCCCCCCGAGTTCCCGGAGCCTCAAGGTGAGGGCGTGCCGCCGGCCATCGATCGACTCCGCACGTCGCCGCGCCTCCCGGATGAGCGCCTCGAGGGCGGCCCGGGTCGCGGGCGGGATCCGGCCGTCGGCGGCGATCTCCTGGGCGGCGAACTGGGCCAGCCGACGGCGGTTCGCCTCGGTGTCGGGCATGCTGGTATCGAGCAGGATCTCGTAGCCGCTCCCCGCGATGCGCGAGCGTAGCGGGGGGAGGATCTGTCCCAAATCCTGGATGTTGGCGGCCCCGACCAGGATGAAGTCGCAGGGAACCGAGTCGACCCGGACCGAGGCCCCCCCCGACTGCGGGTTGCGACCCGAGATCGGGAACCGCTTCTCCTGCATCGCCGTCAGGATCTGCCGCTGCAGATGGCCCAGGTGGGCCAGTTCGTCGATGAACAGCACCCCCTCATGGGCTTCGTGGATCGCCCCGGGGATCACCCGGTCGTAGGGGAGCGACCCCAGCTGGGGGTGGCCGCCGTAGGGATCGTGCCGGACGTCCCCGAGGAGTTCGGTCTCGCTCGCCCCGGTCGCCATCACGAACGTGTTCCGGTCGATCTTGACGAGGACCTTCCGGGGGCTCTCCTTCTGGAGCTGGCGACGGCGTTCGAGCGCCTTCTGGTCAAGGACCCGGATCATCTCCCCGGCCCGCTCGTAGGCGACGACCTCCTCGATCCCGTTGCGGACCCGGGTGGTGCGGACCGACTCGGTCTGGTTGCCCCCGGGCGGGACGGTCAGCTCGAGGATCCCGCCGACCAGGTCCCGGAACGGGCTCCCCGCTTCGGGGAGTCCGGGAGCGGCCTGCTTCACGTGGCTGCAGCTCGGGCAGTAGCGGTCGCTCGGCAGGGAGTAGAAGCCGCAGCGGCTGCACCGGTAGCCGAGCCGTTCGGCCACCGGGACGGGCGCGTCGGAGGGACGGATCTGCTCTCCGTCGAGCGACCGGTGGGCCTCCCGCTCCCGGTAGACCTCCTCCCGGGAGACCAGTTCGACGGTCGGCCGTTCCGGGTTCTCGGGGTTGTGGACGATCCGGATCTCGGTCCGCGGCCGGTCCAGGTGGAGGGCCAGCGCCTGCGCGGTCATCGACTTGCCGATCCCCGGGGGACCCACCAGAAGGAGGTGCCGCCGCTGGAAGGCGGCGATCCGGGCGGTCTCGACCGCGCGCTCCTGGCCGATCACCCGGTCGAGGGGATCGGTGGGGATCGGGATCTCCTCCGTCGTCTCAATCTCGTCGAGCGAGAAGGAGCGGGCCTTCGGGCCCGCCGTTTCGGGCGTCGTCACGGTCGAGGATGGGCGCGCGCTCTCTAAAGAGTTCGCGCGCCTTGGGGTAACCGACCGGTCAGTGGCCGCCGCCCAGATCGGCCCGGGTGAGGACCCGGACCGATTCGGGGAACTTCCCGACCGCCCCGACGCGGCTCGCGACGACCGTGCCGATCCCCTTCTCCTGGGCGACGTCGACCACCCGCTGGCTCACGATCCCGTCGAAGACGAGCGCCTTCGCCGGGGCGGTGAGGTTGGTGAGGATCTCGATCATCGAGCCGACCGGGCTCTCCACCAGGACCTCGTCGTGCTCCCCGAGAACGATCGCCTTCGAGGTGTTCTCGACTCCGCCGAGAAGGTCGAAGTACTTGCGAAGTTCGGGCGGCAGCGCCTCCGGCGGGGGCGGTGGCGGGGGGGCGGGCGCCGATGGCGGCACGGGGCGCGGGCCCCGGTCGTCCCGCCGTTCGCGGTCGTCCCTCCGGTCCTCCCGCCGGTCGTCCCGTCGGTTCCCGCCCCGGTCGTCCCGCCGGTCGTCGCGGCGGCCGTCGTTCGGCCGACCGCCGCCCTCCCCCCGTTCGTCGAGGGGCTGGCGCGTCGATCCGGTCGACTCGAACCCGGTCATCTCCAGGTACTGGTTGATCGGGATCTTGTTGCGCAGGCACTTCACGAGCTGCTTCTGGGTGAGCTCCTCCACCTCGCTTCCCCGGGGGGCCCGGGCGACGAAATCGAGGTCCATCGTCTGGAGCATCTCGCGGAGGATGAGCTCCCCCGCGCGGTCTCCGTCGGTGAAGGCGGTGACCGTCTTCCCCCGCGAGAGGTCCTTGACCGTCTGGGGCACGCTGGTCCCTTCGACCGCGATGACATTCTTGATGCCGCAGCGCAGAAGGTTCAGCACATCGCTGCGCCCCTCGACGACAATGAGGGCATCGGCCTGGTCGATGTTCGGCCCGGCGGGGAGGTGCTCGGGCCCGTAGGTGGTGATCTCCTCGACCTGGACCGCCTTGCGGACCGACTCGGTGAGATCGACGCCGACGCCCTTCGAGCCCTCCTGGATCTTGGAGAGGATCTCCTTCGCCCGATCGACGACCTTCTGGCGCTTCGAGATCCGGATATCCTCGACGCTCAGGACTTCGATCTTGGCCCGGCACGGACCGATCCGGTCGACGGTCTCGAGCCCGGCGGCCAGGATGGCGGTCTCGACCTGGTCGAGGGAGGAGGGGATCAGGATCTCCCCCTCGCTCTTCCCCTTCCGGCTGTCGATGTCGACCTCGATCCGGCCGATACGGCCGGTCTTCTGGAGGTCCCGGAGGTCCAACTCGTCTCCGAGCAGGCCCTCGGTCTGACCGAAGACCGCCCCGACGACGTCGGGCTTGTCGATGACGCCTTCGGCGGCGATGCGGGCGCGAATCTGGTATTTGGCGGCACTGGGATCGTTGCTCATGGCTTCTCTTGCTCCGGAAAGGCGCGCCCCCGCCGTTCGGCGGAGCGCCGTTGCGGAGCCTTCAGGCCCGCTCTGGACCGCCGTCGCGCGGGTCGCGGATGCTCTGCGAAAAGTCCGAATGGATCATGAACCGAGAGTCCGTGAATCGTCGACGGCGGGACAGAAGGGTTCCGTCCGGCCTCCGAGTCCTTTCGGCCGTAGGGAGTGGCGGGGATTATTTAACCTGGAGGCCCCCCCTCCGGTCGGCCGGACCGGCCGTCCGGGCCCGTGGGGGGGGCGCCTCCGACCGCCGGGCCCACCGCATCACTCTAAATATCGGGCCCTGTTACCTCGACCGGAACGGTGCCCATCATGCCCGGGAAGAGAGGACGACCTCGCAAGATCCGCAGCCCGCCGGCCGACGCGACCTCCGCCGCCCCGACGGACGACGGCTTCGTCCAGTCGCTGCGGACCGCCCTCGAGAAGGCGCAGGTCGAGGTGAGCAGCAAGGGCGAGGAGGATCTCCAGCACCGGACGCGGCTCAACAAGCGGCTCATCCAGGACCTCTGGGAGGTCCATGTCCAGTTCGAAGGGATTGGCGTCCACCTCGCGATGGAGCCGGTGCCGACCCTCTTCGCCACTTTCGCTGAGTACCCCTCGGTCTGGACCTTCCGGGAGAGCTTCGACTTCGGCCGGGTCTCGAGCCTCGAGCTCGGTGACCGGGCCCCGGGCTGGCTCGGCTTCACACTGAAGTTCTGGTACTACCGGACCCCGGAGGGCGAGGGGCGGTTCCGCGGCATCTTCGAGTGGTGCGACGGCGAGTCGTACCACCGCTATGCGGGCTGGATGCGCACGATGAGCCAGGCGATCCTCTACGACGCCCCCGAGAAGGAGGTCGACCTGGATGCGATCCACCAGGCGCTGCGGGATGTCGTCATCCAGTGGTATTCGGCCCACCTGGAGAAGTCGGCCGACCCGCTGATCGCCCACCTGAAGGCGAAGTACCCCGCCGGGCCCACCTACTCCAAAGAGTCGTACCGCTGAGCGGGCCGTCGGCCCGTCCGCCTATTTTGGCGTGGGATCGAGGGTCTGCAGCCAGAGCCGGCCCGGGCCCTTGACCTCGAGCGCCTCGAAGCTCATGGCGTGGCCCAAGAGCCCCCCGCCCACCGGTTGGTTGAACGACCGGACCTGGACCGTCGCGTCCTTGAGCAGGAGCGCCCCATGGTCGACCTGGACCAACTCGTCTGCGGGCAGCGTGAAGGAGAGGATGTTGCCGTGGCCATGCAGCGCGACGGTGCCCGGGCCGGAGAGCCGGTCGAGGAAGAAGCCGATCATCCGGCCGATACGCCCCGTGCCCCGGACGTACTCAATGTCGTAGCGGACCGACTCGGTCGCGCAGAGCAGGGAGCCCTCGGCGACGTCGATCGTCTCCCCCGCGGCGAGGGTGACCGTGCGGACCTCGCCCGGGCCGGCCCGGCTCAGGGCGACGTACCCGGGACCGGTGAAGGTCACCTGGTGGTACGGGATCCCGCCGACCATCCGTCGGACGGCCCCGCCGAATCCGCCCTGCCGGATCGCCTTGAGCTGCGGCTGGATCGTCGGATCCATGTAGACATCGAGCCCGCTTTCGCAGAAGATCTCCTCCCCGGGACCGAGCTTGACGAGGGCCACCGGGATGAACTCGCCCCGGACATCGATCTCCATCGTCACACCCCGCTCTGGAGCAGCACCTGGCCCGGACCGGTGTAGTGGATCTGGGTCATCGGTCGGGTCGCAAAGCCGGTCGGGTTCGGCAGCCAGTAGGAACGGACCTCGAGGCCGACCGTGTCGGCACATCCCAGGAAGGAGGGGAGCGAACTGCGCATCTGCTCTCCGGGACCGAGGGTGAACTGGAGGAGGTTCCCGTGACCCTGGACGACGGCCTGGCCGGGTCCGGTGAGCTGGTCCCCGATGATCGTCCCGTACTGGACCTGGGCCGAGGTGGTCGCGACCATGAACCGGGCGAGCAGCATCGGCCGGTAGCGGATCGTCGAGTCGAAGGCGATGAGGTGCCCCTGGCCGAACTGGAGCGACTGGCCGGCCGGGATCGAGACCACCCGGGCCTCGCCGCCTTTGTCCCGGGAGAGGGTCAGCGCCCCCGGGCCTTCGAACTCGGCCAGGAAGTACTCCTCCTCGGTGCCGCCCTGGCTCTGGAGGGCCATGAGCTCGCCGAGGCCCACCCCGAGCGATCGCAATGTCCGCCGGTGGAGCTGGATCGAGGGCTCCTTGTAGAGCATGAGGCCGTGGGGGGCGAGCGCCTTCTCGCCCGGCGCCAGCCGGACCAGCACCGCGGGCGTGATGCGGCCGACGGTATCGGCCTTCACGACGGGCTCTCCTTCGTCGAATCGAGGACGTCGAGCGTGAACCCGGTGCCGCAGTACGAGCACTTGGCGATCCCGTTGTGGATGTCCTCCGGCCCGAGCTTCGCGCCGCAACTCCGGCAGCTGAGCGCCTGGAGGGACGCCCGGCTGATCGTCACTTCGGTCCGCTTCTTCACAAACTCGTCGGGGATCGGCATCTTCCTTCCTCCTCCGTGGTCGGCCGTTCAGTAGTGCGGCTGCTTGGGATCGATGCTCTGCAGGGCGACCGCGCCCGGGCCGGTGAGCTCGAGCACCTCGAACGACTCGAACTTGCCCAGGAGCCCGCTCCCGAACGGCAGATTCGCCGTCTTGGCCTGGACCCCCGCGTCCTTGTAGAGGAGCGCGCCGAGGTCGGTGGTGATCGTCTCCTTCGGGGCGAGGGTCATTGAGATGATATTGCCGTAGCCGTGGATCGCGACCTTGCCCGGGCCGCTCAGCCGGTCGAGCCAGAACCCGACGATCCGGCCCGGCCGGTGGGTACCCTTGACGTACTCCATCGCGTAGCCGATCGAGTTCGAGGCGCAGAGGAGCGAACCCTCCATGATGTCGATCTCGTGGCCGGGGGGGATCTCCAGGATGCGGATCTCCCCGACACCGTCCCGGGAGAAGGCGACGTGGCCGGGGCCGGTGAACTCGGTCAGGAAGAACGGCATGCCGCCGACCGAGACCCGTTCCATCCCGGCGAGGAGGCCCCCCGACTTCACCGTCTTGCGGCCGACCCCGACCGGCGGCTCCTTGTAGAGCATGATGCCGGCCTCCCCGTAGATCGACTCAGAGGCGTCGAGGGTGGCGAGGACCGACGGGACGAGGCCGTCCACAATCTCGAGGTCCATGGCGCCGGGTCCAAGGCCGGGCGGGCATAAAACGGGCCGGCGGTGGGAGGCGACGGCGGCCGGGTGGTTCGGAGGGCACCGACCGACCAAGCGTTGAAATAGGCTCGACCCCCTGGGACCGTTCCGGAACCTCGTCGGGGCCGTCGGACCCCCCCTGTCCCGGGGCGAAAGGCACACTCATGCCGAGCGAGTTGCGGGACCATCTGGTCGCCTACTTCGAAGAGCACCGCACGCTCGTCGAAGCCGGAGCGCTGACGCTCCTCCTCGCGGAGCGGCAGCCGCTCGTCCTCTCCCAGGAGATCCTCGAGCGACTCGACCCGGAGGCCCCGTTCGTGACCCGGGAGCTGGTCGAATCGGTCCTTTCGGCCCGTCGGGTAACCCCCGGCCCCGGAGGTCCGGTCGGAATGCCCCGCCGCGACGCTCTTCCGGGAGGACCGGCGGCGGACGTGCGGGCCGCCGATCTCCCGAACTTCCAGCTGATCCAGGAAGGCTTCTCCGAACCGCCGAAGCAGCACCTCCCGCTCCAGGCCTACGGGGATCTCTTCCGCCACCGCTTCGCCGCACTCTCGAGGCTCCTCAAGGGCCGCCCCGACCTCCCCAACCAGCGCCCGATCGCCGGCCTGCGACACGCCGACGAGGAGACCTCGATCGTCGGGATGGTCCGAACGGTCCGGGAGACGCCCCAGAAGCACCACCTCATCCTGACCGTCGAGGACGACACGGGGGCGATCGAGCTGTTCGTCGCGAAGGACTCCCCCGGGGCGATGCTCCCGTTCCTGCCCGACGAGGTGGTCGGCTTTAAGCTCAAGTTTTCCCGGGATCCCGAACGGATCCCCCGCGTCGAGTCGGTCGAGCGGCCCGACGTACCGACCCGACGCGCGATCCACCGGTCCCCCACCGCCCGCCGGACCCTGTTCCTCTCCGACCTCCACATTGGCTCCAAGACCTTCCTCGCCGACGAGTGGGGCCGGCTCACCGACTTCCTCCGCGGCCAGGGTCCGGGCGGCGAACTGGCGTCGACGATCGACCAGGTCGTTGTCGCGGGCGACCTGGTCGACGGGATCGGCATCTACCCCCACCAGGAACGGGACCTCGCGATCGCGGACGTGAGCGAGCAGTACCAGGAACTCGGCCGCCGGCTCAAGGAGCTCCCCGATCGGCTGACGATCATCGTCGTGCCGGGCAACCACGATGCCGTTGGCCCGGCCGAGCCGCAGCCGGCGCTCTCCTTGGCCCTCCAGGAGGGACTCCCGCCCAACGTCCGGGCGCTCGCCAATCCGTCGACCTTCAGCCTCTCGGGAGTGGTGGTCGAGGCGTACCACGGCCGAAGCCTCGACGACCTCATCCCGGCGATCCCGGGCGCCTCGTACGCCCGGCCGACGGCGGTGATGAAGCGGATGCTCCAGATGCGCCACCTCGCCCCGATCTACGGGGGCCGCACCCCGCTCCTCCCGTCGGCGAGGGACGGCCTGGTCGTCGACCCGTTGCCGGATCTGCTCGTCACCGGCCACGCCCACACCTACGGGGTCGACCAGTACCGGGGGGTGCTGCTCCTGAGCGCCTCGACCTGGCAGGCCGAGACGGAGTACCAGCGGATGCGCAACATCACCCCCGTCCCCGCCCGGGGGGCGCTCGTCGACCTCTCGACGATGGAGCTCCACACCCTCGATTTTTCCCGACCGGTCACCACCCTCGTCCGGGGGGCCGGGTGACCCCCTACCCGGTCGAGCCGGTCCGGGCGACCGGGCCGGTGCGGCTCATCCTGTCGACCTTCCCGGACCGGGCGTCGGCCCGCCGGATCGGCGCCGCGGCGGTCGATAGCCACCGGGCCGCCTGCGTGAGCTACCTCGCCGTCGAGTCGAGCTACTGGTGGCGGGGCCGGCGCGTCGACGCCCCGGAGGTGCTCGCGCTCTTCAAGACCGCGCCGAAGCGGGTCGGCTCCCTCGTCGAGTTCCTGCGGCTCCACCACCCGAACGAGGTGCCAGAGATCCTCGAGGTCGACGTGACCCGGGCCCACCCGCCGTACGTCGACTGGGTCGACCGGGTCACCGGCGCCGCGGCCGAGGAGGGTCGGATCGCCCGGCTCAGTTCGCGTCGGGGAGCACCGCGAGCCCCGGGAGGCTCTCCCCCTCGACGAACTCCAGCGCGGCGCCACCCCCGGTCGAGATGAAGCTGAACTCCCCGTAGACGCCGAGGTCCCGGGCGATCCGCGCCGAATCCCCCCCGGCCGCCACATGGATTCCGGGCGCCCGGGCGAGCGCCGCGAGGACGCTGCGGGTCCCCTCGGCGAACCGGGGGTCCTCGGCCAGCCCCAGGGGACCGTTCCAGAAGACGGTCTTCGAACCGGCGATCGCGTCGGCGAACCGCCGGGCGGTCTCGGGCCCCACGTCCCGGGCGAGGAGCCCCTCGGGGACCGACCCGACCGGCACGGTCGCGACCGTGCGCCGGACCGGATCCTCGGCGATCAGATCGACGGGAAGGAGGACCTCGGTGTGGAGCCGTTCCGCCTCCGCAAAGAACTCGGCCACTGCCGCCTCGAGCCCCTCCTCGACCGGCGTGCCCCCGAGTCGGGCGCCCCGGGCGGCAAGGAACGGGAAGGCGAGCGCGCCCCCGATCAGGAGCGTCTGGGCCCGGCCGAGGAAGCTCGCGAGGAGGGGAAGCTTGTCGCGGACCTTCGCCCCCCCGACGATCGCGATGTAGGGTGGGGTCGGCTGGTCCCGGATCCGGGAGAGTTCGCGCACCTCCCGGTCGAGCAAAAACCCGGCGAACGCCGGCAGGTGCCGGGGGACCCCGACCGTCGAGGCGTGGGCCCGGTGGACGCTGCCGAACGCCTCCTCAACGAACAGGTCGCCGAGCCGGGCGAGCTGGCCGGCAAAGGCGGGATCGTTGGCCTCCTCCCCCGGGTGGAAGCGGAGGTTCTCGAGCATCAGGACATCCCCGGGCTTCATCCGGGCCACCGCCTCGATCGCCTGGTAGCCGACGATATCCTCGGCGAGTCCGACCGGCTGGCCGAGGAGGGCGCTGACCCGATGGACCACCGGCCTCAGCGAATACTTCGGATCCCGCCGGCCGTCCGGCCGGCCGAGATGGGTCATCAGCACCGTCTTGGCGCCGTGCGCCCGCAGGTGCTCGATCGTCGGCATCGCCTCGGTGATGCGACGATCGTCGGCGACCTGGCCGTTCGCAAGCTGTGGGACGTTGAAGTCGACCCGGACCAGGACCCTGCGGCCCCGGACCGGCGCGTCGCCGACGGTGCGTTTCCCGGACACGCCGGGGCGCAGGAGGGGGGCCCTAAAGGTCTTTGGGGCGTTCGGCCGCCGGTCCGTCGGAGGAGGCGCCCCCGGGCGGTCGCCGTCGGGCCACGCGGTCCCGGATCCGGGCCAGCACCCGCTCGGTGTGGGGCAGACGCTCGCCATGGCTCCGGGCGATCTCGACGACGGCGCCCGAGATCGCCTCGATCTCGGTCGGACGTCCCCGCTCCAGATCCTGGAGCATGCTCGAACGGTTGGCGGCCGTCGACCGGACGACGGTCCACAGCCGCCGTTCCGCCTCTTCGGCCGGGACCGGGACCCCCGCGAGTTCGGCCGCCCGGCGCGCCTCCGACAGGAGCGCGAGCGCCTGGCCCCGCCAGGGATCGTCCAGCAGCCGACCGTTCAGGATCCCGTGGTCGGCGGTCACGGGGTTGACCGCCGCATTGATGAGCAGCTTCTCCCAGAGCGCCCGGTCGAAGTCGGACCGCCGCTCGACCGGGTACCCCATTGAGGTGAGGAGGAGGATGAGCGGCTCGAACGCCGGTCGGTCCGGCCCCTCGACGAGGGGCACCACGATGGTCCCGGTACCCGCCGCCCGCACGACCCCGGGCCGGAGGAGCGTCGCCGGGATCGAATGGACCAGCCTCAGCAAGGGAGCGGTCGCGTCCGGGGTCCCCTTCGTGGCCAACGCCCGCCGGACCGTCCCTTCGATTCCCCACCCGTTCTGCGGCAGAACGATGGGGACGGCGGTCGGGAAGCGCTGCCCGATCGCCCGCGCGGCGAGGGGCAGATCGAAGCTCTTGACGGTCAGGAGGATCACGTCCGGTGCGGGACCGTCGGGGAGCTCCACGTCGGCCGAAAGGCGGTGGAGTCCGGCCCCCTCCCCCTCCACCCGCAGGCCCTCATCCCGGATCGCCCGGACGTGCTCCGGACGACCGACCAGGGTCACCGCATGGCCGGCGGCCGAGAGCCGGGCGCCGAAGAGGCTCCCGATAGCCCCGGCGCCGACCACGAGGACCCTCATGCCGGCCCCGGCCTACGGCATCCGCTGGAGCAGATCGGCGAGCCCGGAGACCTGCCCCCAATCCTTGCGGAGGAGCTTGAGGAGCTGCTCGTAGTAGGCGATCTGCTCGCGCGCCTGGCGGATCTGCAGATCGACGAACTCCTCCTCATAGGCCAGCCGGCCGAGCTCCGCCTCGAGGCGCTGGAGCTCCCGGGCGAGGCCCGCGGCCCTATCGGACTCCGAAGGTGGACGGTCGTACTTCATTGGAGGGGGAGGGGGGAAGGATCCGGGCCCGGGCCTCGGCGACCGACCGGGCCAGCTGTTCGGCCCGGGCGAGTTCGCGTCGCAGGTGGCGCAGCCGGTCCTGGAGCCGGTCGCGGCGGCGTTGCAGCTCCTGCCGCTGCGACTCCAGCGTGGCCAGCCGTTGCCGCCATTTGTTCCGCTCCTCGACGTTCAGGAGCACCGCATCGAGGTCGGGCACGGTTCGGGAACCGTGCGGAGGCGAATGAACCTTTCGGCGGAGGCGGCCGGGCGGGGAGCAGGTATATGCTCGGGGCTCATCGGCCGTCCGAGGCCGGGCATGAGCGCAGTCGGGAAGCTGGTGGTCTTGGGGGCTGGGAACGTGGGCGGATCGTTGGCGCAGCGGCTGGCCGAGGCCGATCTGGCCGCCGAGGTGGTCCTGATCGATATCGTCGACGGGCTCCCGCAGGGCAAGGCGCTCGACATCCAGGAGTCGGCCCCGATCCTCGGCTTCAGCACCCGGGTCACCGGATCGACCAGCCTCGACGCCCTCGAAGGCGCCGACCTGGTGGTCGAGACCGCGGGGCTGGCCCGCAAACCCGGCATGAGCCGGTCCGATCTCCTTGAGAAGAACGCCGGCATCCTGAAAACCCACGCGGAGGCGGTCCGGGCGAAGGCCCCGAAGGCGGTCGTGCTGGTGGTGACCAACCCGGTCGACGTGATGACCTACTACTTCCGGGAGGTGAGCGGCTTTCCGGCGGCCCGGGTCTTCGGCGAATCCGGAACGCTCGACACCGCCCGGTTCCGCACCTTCGTCGCCGAGGCCCTCAAGGTCGCCCCGAAGGACGTCACCGGCTTCGTGCTGGGGACCCACGGCGACTCGATGGTCCCGCTGCTCTCCCTCACCAATGTGGGGGGGGTTCCGCTCACCCAGCTGCTGCCCGCCGACCGGCTCCAGGCGATCGTCCAGCGGACCCGTTCGGGCGGCGGGGAGATCGTGAACCTCCTCAAGACCGGGAGCGCCTACTACGCCCCGTCGGCCAGCCAGGCCGAGCTGGTCCGGGCGGTCGTCCGCAACGAGCACCGGCTCCTGCCAGTGAGCGCCATGGTCTCCGGTGAGTTCGGGGAGAAGGACGTCTACATCGGCGTGCCGGTGGTGCTCGGCCGGGGCGGGGTCGAGCGGATCGTCGAGGTGGACGTGACGGCCGAGGAGCGCGCGCTCTTCCAGGGCAGCGTCCGGGCCGTCCGGGAGGATCTCGCGATCCTCGCCCGGATGCCGAAGTAGCCGGCCGTCCTTCGCGTCGAGGGTCAGGTTCAAAGCCTCCCTCGGTCGTCGAACCGGGGGAGGCAGTCGATGGCGTCACCGGTCCCGCCCAGGGAGTCGGAACGGCTCTTCCCGTACCGGGTCCGGCCGGGCCAGGAGGTGATCCTGGAGGCGGTCGCCGAGACCGGCCGCACGGGCGGTCCGCTCCTCCTGGACGCGGCGACCGGGAGCGGCAAGACGGTCGCGACGCTCGCCCCGCTGATCGACCACGCCGAGTCGGCCGACCACCGGATCCTCTACCTCGTTCGGACCCACACCCAGGAGGTCCAGGTTCTCCAGGAGGCCCGGGCGATCGCCCGCCGGCTCGGCCATCCGATCCGCTCGGTGAGCCTCTCGGGGCGCTCCCGACGCTGCTGGCTGCTCGAGAATGTTCGGGAGATGAAGGACGCGACCGCGGAGGAGCACGGAAAGCTGTGCGCCGACCGCAAACGGGCGACCGAACGCGGGCTCGCCGGTGACCTCACCGCCGCCCCGGCCGTCGAGCTGCCCGAGGGGGGCTCGATCGATCTCGTCGACCTCGACGGCTGCCCGTACTACGCCCGGGTCCTCCAGTCGGAGCTCGACCTCGTGGAGGCCCGGCTCGACTCGACGATGCCGACCCCCACCGAATTCGAGGAGTTCAGCCAGCGGGAGGATCTGTGCGCCTACGAGCTCGCGAAGCGGCTCCTGCCCGGCGCGCGGCTCGTCACCGCCCCGTACGCCTTCTTCTTCCACCCGTTCATCCGCAAGGCGCTCCTCGGCTGGATGGGGACGACGCCGGACCGGCTCGATGTGGTCGTCGATGAGGCGCACAACCTCCCCGACTACCTCCGGGAGTCGTCGACCGTTGCGCTTCCCCAGGTCTCGGTCCGGCGGGCCCGCCAGGAGATCGCCGACCGGGGGGATTTCCAGCTGCCCGACGGACCGAGCGCCTCCCGGTTCCTCGACGTCGTCGGGGCCGCGATCGAGGAGCTGGTCGAGCAGCTTGCCCGGGAGGACGACGGGATCCTGACCGACGGCATCTTCGAGGACGCCCTCCTCGCCGCCCTCGGCGGCACCTCCCACCGGTTCGACACCTGGCTCGGCGCGCTCGCCACCTGGGGGGAGAACCTCCGGGAGGAGCGGCGCCGGGAGCGGCACCTGCCCCGGTCCTGGGTCCATTCGGTCGCGCTCGCCCTGCTCTCCTGGCCGAGGCTCGCGCCCCCCGAGTACGTGAAGCTCGCGACGCGGGTGCCGCGGCCCGCGCTCGAGGCGTATCCGCTCGACGTGTCGGGCATGGCCGCCGCGCTCGCCGACTGCCACCTTTCGATCCATCTGTCGGGGACCCTCGCGCCGCTCGAGGAGTACCGGGACGCCCTCGGATTCGGGGCCCGGGCCCGGCTGGTGAGCGTGCCCTCCCGGTTCCCCCCGGAACACCGGCTCTGCCTCTACGATCCGTCGGTCACCACCCGCTACCAGGAACTCGCCCGGGATCCGGGCGCCCTCGTCCACCTCGCCGACCGGGTCGCGTCGGTCGTGCGGGAGTTGCCGGTCAAGACCGCGATCTTCTTCCCGAGCTTCGACCTCATGGACCGGGTCCTCCAGGCCGGCCTCCAGTCGGCGCTGCCGGCGAACGCGGTCCTCGAGTCGCGGCGGCTTCCGGTCGCCGATCTCTGGCGGTCGATCGACGGGATGCGCAAAGACCCTGACGGGACCGTCCTGCTCGGGGTCACCGGAGGCCGCGTCGCCGAGGGGATCGACTTTCCCGGGGAGGATCTCGAAGCGGTGGTGGTCGTCGGGATCCCGTATCCGAAGCCGACCGCGAAGCGGGAGGCGCTCCGGCAGTTCTGGGAGGCCCGCGCCGGCCGGGGCTGGACGTACGCCTTCGAAGCGCCGGCCCAGCGGGCGATCCTCCAGGCGATCGGCCGGATGATCCGGTCGGAGAACGATCGGGGCATCGCGATCCTCCTCGATCGACGGGCGGTCCAGTTCGCCCCGGCCCTCCCGGGCCTCGCGCCGCTCGGGGACCTGCCCCGGACGGCCCGCGAGTTCTACGGGCCGCGCACCCGCCGGCCGCGCCATCGCCCGAGCCTCCCGGCCGATCCCCCGGCGGCGGTCCGAACCGATAAATCTCCCCCGGCCACGGGGGCCCCGTGATCATCACCCAGACCCCGCTGCGGATCGGGCTCGCGGGGGGAGGCACCGACCTCCCGTCGTTCTACCGGACCCACGGCGGCGGGGCGGTGGTCAACGCTGCGATCGACAAGTACATCCACGTCCTGGTCAACTCGAAGTTCGACCGGTCGATCCGCGTCGCCTACTCGAAAACCGAGAACGTCGACCGGGTCGACGAGGTCCAGCACGCGCTGGTCCGCGAGGCGTTGAAGGCGACGGGGGTCGACGCCGGCGTCGAGGTCCATACGATCGCCGACATCCCGAGCGAGGGGACCGGGCTCGGCTCATCGAGCACGCTCACCGTCGGGCTGCTGAACGCCCTCTACGCGCACCGCGGCGTGCTCAAGGACGCCCGGGAGCTCGCGGAGGAGGCGTGCCGGATCGAGATCGACCGGCTCGGCGGCACGCTGGGCAAGCAGGACCAGTACATCGCCGCCCTCGGCGGCGTCCAGCTGCTCGAGTTCCGCGCCGACGACACCGTCCGCTCGACGCCGCTGCCGCTCTCGACCGCCGACCGCGAACGGCTCAGCGACCATGTAGGGCTCTTCTACACCGGCATCACCCGCAGCGCCCAGTCGATCCTCACGAACCAGGACCGGCGGACCGACCACAATCTGGCGCACCTGGAGGCGATGCGCGAGCTCGCCTACGTGACGGCCCGGGCGCTCACGGCCGGCCGCTGGGAGGAGTTCGGCCAGCTGCTCGACGAGGGCTGGCGGCTCAAGAAGGAACTCTCTCCGGGGATCACCACCCCCGATATCGACCGCGCCTATGCGGCGGCCAAGTCGGCCGGGGCGTGGGGCGGCAAGATCACCGGGGCGGGGGGCGGGGGGTTCCTGCTGGTCGTCCACCCCCCCGAACGGAGCCATCAAATAGCCCGGGCCCTAGAGCCGATGCGGCGGTTGCCGATCCGGATCGACCCGGCCGGCTCCCGGATCCTGTTCGTCGGGCGGTAATCCCGACAGGCGCGGACCCGACCGGGCCGCGGCGGCGCCGACGGGGGGGAACTCGGGATGACGGTGACGGTCCGGGACTACATGGTTCTCGCGGTCGAGCATGTCCAGCTCACCACCACCATCGGCGAGGCGACCGACCGGTTGATCCGCAGCCGGCACCACGGTTTCCCGGTGACCGATGCCCAGGGCAAGCTGGTCGGCTTCGTGAGCTCCAAGGAGCTCCTGCGCCGCCAGAAGGACCGGGACCGGCCGCTCTCGGAGATCCTCCGCCCGGGGACCTACACCGCCCGGCCCGAGACGGCCCTGGACGACGCCGCCCGGGTGATGTTCCGGTTCGGACTCCGGGACCTTCCGATCGTCGACCAGGACGGACGGCTCTGCGGGGTGATCTCGAACCTCGACATCGTCCGCTCCCACTTCGAGCGAGCCTCCCCCCTGAAAGCCGACACGCTGCGGCGGCTCCTCGCCGACCGCTACGGGATGAGCTTCTCGATGCGTCGGGGGGTGGTCCCGATCCCCGAGCTGCGGCCGACCCAGTGGAAGGTCTTCGAGGACGAGCTCGAGGGCCGGCGCTACGAGCTGGAGCGGGGGTTCGCCGAACCGGTCCTCGTCGTCGAGAAGGGGGGGCGATGGCTCCTGGTCGACGGCCACCACCGGGCGCTCGCGGCCCGGGAGATGGGACTCACCCGGCTCCAGGCGTTCATCCTGACCGCGGATCAGCCGGCCGAGTTCGAGAAGGTCGAGCTCGGACTCGAGCGGACCGCGAAGGAACGGCATCTCGAGAGCCTCGCCGACATCGAGATCGACCGGTCGATGCACCACCCGCTCGTCGAGGTGACGACCCAACTCCTGCGACGCTTCGACGTGGCGGGGGATCCGCCCCCGGTCCCGTAGGCCGATCTTCGGCCGGGATTCGTACATTATCCATATCAACCGTGCCCCGGTCGTGGGGCGGATCAACGATGCGGGGTCGAGGAGTCTGGTCGAGCCGTCCGCTCCGACGGGCGCTGCCGTGGGCGCTCGCGGCGCTCCTGGTCGCGGGGATCGGGCTGCCGGTGGTCGCCGCGTCGAGCGGCCGCCTCCCGGCCGGCCCCGAAATCGGCTACGGTGTCGCGGTGACCCCGACCGTGGCCCACGTCAATGTGACGGTCGTGATGACCGATGCCCCGGCGTACCTCCCGAGCGCGATCACAGTCAACACCAGCACCGTGCTCACCGTGCACCTGGTCAATCAAGGGAACCTGACCCATACCTTCACCGTTTCGAAGGTCCCGGGCGCCAACGCGCTCCCGTCGAACTCGACCCCCCAGCAGGTCGACCAGTTCTTCCTCACCAACGGCGACCAGGCGAACGTCTCGCTCGCCCCCGGCGCCTCGGCGTCGGTCAACCTCACCTTCGGGGTCAACACCGCGCTCGACGTCTTCCAGTTCGTGAGCGTGATCCCCTACCAGTTCCAGGCCGGCATGGCCGGTACGATCTCGGTCTCGGGCGGGCCGCCGAGCGTCCTCCTGGAGGACAACACCTCCGACTCGCTCCAGTTCCTGCCCAACACGCTGGTGGTCAACGTCACCCACTACCCGGTCGTGGTCGGGGTCTACGTCTCCAACCTCGGGAGCTTCTCCCACACCTTCACGGTCTCCCCCTTTTCCAACTACAGCCTCTCCCCGGCCAACTTCACCTCCTTCTTCCAGTCCCACCCGCCCCTCATCGACGCGCCGGTGCCGTCGGGGGCCGGCTCGGCCGTCTGGGCCAACTTCACGATCGCCCACGCGGGCGTCTACCAGTACATCTGCACCGTCCCGGGCCACTTCGCCTCGGGGATGTACGGCTTCGTCTATGCGAATATCGTGCCGCCGCCGCCCCCGGCGCCCCCCAGCACCGCGATCGTCCAGGGCTGGGTCCTCGTCGGCGCGGGACTCCTGCTGGTCGTTGCGCTCCTCGTCGGCCTGAGCGCGGCGTACGTGGGCCGGCTGCCTCCGAAGCCCGGCGCGCCGCCGCACGAGTAGCCTGGCCGTTTCCAGACCGTTTATATTCCGGCGGCTCCGTGAGGGGGCATGTGCCGCTGGATCGCCCAGCTGGGCAGCGACCGGGCCACCTTGGTCGACGATCTCGTCGAGGCCCCGACCTCGCTCCTCCGGCTCTCCAACGCCCGGCCCGAGGGCCGGCAGACCGACGGCTGGGGGATCGCCTGGTGGGACGACCGGCTCGGACTCCAGCGGGTGGTCGGGCTCGGCGGGGCCTTTGAGCCCACGGAGGCGCCCAGGTTCCGGGCGACGGCGCTGAAGGCCCACGGCCCGGTGATCGTCGGCCATCTGCGCCGTGCCAGCAACCCGAGGGGGTTGCCGACCGCCGATCTGATCGGCGAGGCCAACAGCCAGCCGTTTGTGGAGGGGTCGTACATCTTCGCCCACAACGGAATGATCCCCCACCCCGAAACGACCCGGCGGCGGCTCGGACGGTTCCGCGACCGGGTCCGCGGGGTCAACGACAGCGAGGTCCTCTTCTGGCTGATGCGCGCCCACCTCGACTCCGACGACGACATCGTCGCCGCCTACGGCCGATCGGTGGCCGACCTCGAGGAGGACTGGCGGTCGGAGGGCGCTCCCAAGGCGGGCCCGTATTCGGGGCTCAACGTCGCCTGGACCCGGGGCACCGACGAGCTCTGGGCGTTCTGCCTCTCCCGCGGCCAGCACGGCTCGGCGCTGGCCGACCCCGATCGCCCGTACTACCGGCTCGCCTTCCGGGCCGAACCGGACCGGCTCAAGGTCGCGAGCGAGCCGACCGACGGCCGGCCGGGCTGGTCCTCCCTCGAGAACGGGCAGTACCTCCACGCCCGTCGGTCCTCGTCGGGGATCCGATGGGAGACCGGATCGATCCCGGGGCTCTCCGCGGCGGCCCGGGCCGCCACGGCCTGATGCGGTTCCTGATTTCGGGCCCGGACTTGGGCGGAGGATACCTCCACCAGCTGAGCCGGGACCTCGACCACGGTCGGGAGACCTTCACCCACCACGCCCAGGACGGGGGCGCCGACGCGGGCGGGCCGCCGAAGGGCCCACTCGACCCATTGGGCTTCGTCCACCCGCCGGAGCCGTGCATGTTCGGCGGCCCCCGATGCTACCACCGGGTCTACGAACTACCCGAATCGGAGGCGGCCCGGGTCCGGGCCGCCTACCAACGGTACCGGTTCGTCCTCTCGACCCTGCTCGATCAGATGGTGGCCGGGGTCGCCCCGGCCGCGGACACCGGGGTCCGGGAACTCCTGCGGGCCGTCGGGGAACCCATGGAGCGTGAGAGGCTCGAATGGTACCTTGCCGGCCCGAGCTCGGCCTGGATCCAGGGGGCGGCGGCGGCTCCGACGGTGCTTCGGATCGGGGGACCGCCGGCCTCGGGCGCCCGCCTCGCCGAGCTGCTGCGGGAGTACCTCATCGAGCCCTGGGCCCCGACCGAGTGGGCCGGCCGCCGAATCCCGGCCGGTGCCCGGGCGTTCCTCGGAACCCCGAGGGAGGGGATCCGGGCCGAGTGGTGGGCGCCGCCCGAACCGCGGCCCGGGGACCTCGGCGAGCTTGGGGAGTACGGCGACACGGTCCGGACGGTCGTCGTCGACCTCGACGGGCTCCGGGTGCCGGTGAGCCGACTCGAATACGCCTGGGTGGCGGCGTTTCGGGACCGACGCGAGGAGGACCAGCGGCGGATCGCCGGACGGATCTCCCCGGAGTCCGTGGATCGGGAGCTCCTGGGAGCACTTGCTCGTCGGATCTCCTGGACCGGCGATGTGGAGCGTTGGATCCATCCCCGGTGACCGACCGGCCTCGGCGATCGGCTGCCATTGGACCCCTACCTTCATAGCCCTCCCCGGCCGAGCCTCACCGATGTTCGCTGCACCGAGCCTGACCGCCCTGGAGCCGCTCTCGCCGCACGACCTGGTGAACTACTACCGCTGCCCCCACGAAATGGAGCTCCACCGGGTCCAGGTCGACAGCCTCCACCACCACGGCCCGGCGGCGGCCCGCACGCCGCCCGACGTGGTCCCGATCCACCGCTCCCCCCTCATCTCGCCCCCGTTGAGCGGGGTTCAGGTCAATGACGGCCGGCTCGACATCTTCGACGGGGATCGGCTGGTCTACGCCGATGCGGATGAAGCCGACCTGCCGATGCTCTTCCCGTCCGAGCACGTGGCGCTCGACCCGCGGTTCGTCGGGGCCCAGGCGAACCTGATCGACGCGGAGCTCCAGCTCCACGGCCGCCCCGACCTGGTCATCCGCCGGGCCAACGGCAACCTGGTCCCCGTCGAATACAAGGCGACGCATCTTTTCGTCGGCTACCACGAGGCCCACGGCCGGCTCTTCGACACCATCCAGGCGATCGCCGAGTGCCGGCTGGTGGAGGCGGCCTTCGGCCGCCGGCCGACGAGCGCGATCGTCCTCTACGGCGACCAGGCCGGCGACGGCCGGCGGGAGGGGTGGGTGGAGATCCCCTACACCGATGCCGACGAGCGATGGCTCCGATTCGCCCTCGGGCAGATCCGCTCCGACCTGGTCCGAGCCCCCGTGACCAACGGCCGGATCTGCGCGACCTGCGAGGCCAACGAACGGGGGTTGTGCCGCTACGCCGGCGCCCGCTTCGAAGGCGACCACCGTCACCTCGTGCGGCTGCAGGAACCGGCCGGGAGCGGGACCCCGTTCGCCGCCCCGAGGCTCGCCGGGCGCTGAGCCGGGCCCACCGGGGTTCCGACCGCCGCAAAGCATAACCCTGCCCTCCACTCATCCGCAGGGATGGGCCGTCGGCACGATCGTCGGACGCGTCGGTTCGGATGGGGGGCCGGGATCGCCCTGCTCGGCGTCGCCGTGGCATTCCTGCTGACGGTTCCGGGGATCGCCCCCGGGGCTCTGTCCCCTACCCCTCCCGCCGCGTCGGGGGGTTCCCTCCGGCCGACGGGGGGCCCCCCATCCGCGGCCTCTTCCGGGGGCCCCAACGGCTCCTTTTCGGTCTCGGCTACCACGGTCCTGGCAAACAACACCACCGTCCCCGGTAACTTCCTCGCCTCGAACGGGATCGTGCCGGACGCGACCGCCTACGACCCCAACGGCTCCACCCTCTGGGTGGCCAACGGCGGCTCCGGCACCGTCTCGGTCATCAACCTCACCCTCGGCCGCATGGTCGCCGCAGTCCCCGTCGGCAGCGGCCCGGTCGCGCTGCTCTACGATCCGGGCCTCGACCGCGTCTTCGTGGTCAACCAGTACTCCGGCAATCTGAGCATCATCAATGCCACGAGCTTCCGATCCATCGGCTCCGTCACCGTGGGGCTCGCGCCCCTCGCCGTGGCGCTCGATCCCGCCCGCCAGACGGTCTACGTCGCGGTCTCCCGCTTCTCCCTTTCGGCGATCCTCAACGGCCAGCCGCTCGACAACGGGAGCCTGCTCGCGGTGGATGCCGCCACCCTCCAGGTCGTGGGCAACTTCTCCCTCTTCCAGACCATCCCCACCGACGTGATCTACGGCCCCTCCGGGGACCTCTACACCGTCTCGCTGGGTGGCTGTCGGGTCACCACCCTCGATCCCGCCAGCGGTTCGATCCTGGGCAACGCCTCGCTCCCGGCGGGGACGTGCGGCTGGGCCTACCATCGGCAGGCCTGCCCCTACGTGGTGAACTCGCTCCCGGGCTCGGCCACCCTGGCCGACGACCCGACGGGTGGGATGCTGTATGTCGGCGTCACCAACACCCTCACCTTCTGCAACTACACCAACTCGCTCGAGGCGCTCGATCTCGCCAACAGCTCCTGGGTGTACGGCCGGACCGTCCCGTTCGGCGCCGACGGTCTGGGCAACTCCAGTCTGACCCAGGTCGCTTTCGATCCGGAGATCCCGGCCCTCCTCGCCCAGTACTCCGGCAACGGGACCACCGGCACCCTCGCGGCTCTCGCCCCCGCCGGATTTGCGACCCTCGGGGTCCGGAGCATCCCCGGGGTGGTCCAGGGGGTCGAATATGCCCCGGCGCTTCCGGCGGTCGTCTACGCCAACGGAGGGACCGGTCGGGTGGTGCTCGCCAACGTGACCACCCTCGACCCGATGGCCCGCTTTGCCGTCGGCGCCGACCCGGTCGCCCTGGCCGCGGCGTCCAACCTGGGCGGGGTGGCGGTCGCCGAATACTCCCAAAACTCGGTCGCCCTGATGAACGCGACCCAGGGCACGATCGTCGGGGAGTGGCCGGTCGGCGTCGAACCCGCGGCGCTCGCCTACGATCCTCAGACCGACGTGCTGGCAGTGGCCAACAGCGGCTCCGGCAACCTGACGATCCTCAACCTCAGCGGCGCTCCGGCCGGTTCGATCCCGATCGGGGGCACCCCCTCCGCCGTCGCCTTCGACCCCACCCAGGCCACCTGGTGGGTTGCGGGGGGCACTTCGGGCACGGTGACTGAGGTCTCCGCTCGGACCGGGAGTGTGGCGCGGATCGTCCCCATCGCGCCCGACGCGATCCTTTCGGGCCTCGTGTTCGACCCGGGGACCGATTCGGTCTACGTGGGACTGTTGACCAACTCGACCGTCGCCGTGATCAACGCGACAACAGGGGGGGTCGAGGCCCTCATCCCGGTCGGCTACGCCCCGTCGAGCCTCGTCTACATTTCGACGATCGGCGCGGTCGTGGTCGCCAACGCCGGCTCGGGCAGCCTCAGCTTCGTCAACGACACCACCCTCAACGTCACCGCCTCGATCCCCCTCACCAACCTCCCCCTGGCTCTGGCGTACGACTCGGCGCAGGGGGTGATCCTGGCCGCCCAGTTCGGCGGGGACTCTCTCGCCTTCGTCACTGTCGCGACCCTCACCGTGCGGAACTTCCTCGCGGTCGGCCGCGAACCGAGCGGGGTCGCCTACGATCCGGCGACGGGGACGGCCTTCGTCGCGAACGCCGGCAGCGGGACCATCTCCACCGTCGCCGCCGCCGGCTACCCGGTCCGGGCAGTCGAATCGGGGCTCCCCGCGAACGCCACCTGGTGGTTCAACGTGACCGGCGGGGCCCGGGTCTCCTCCACGCAGGCCAACCTCACCCTGCACCTCATCAACGGGACCTACGCCTTCTCGGCCAGCACCAGCACCCCCGGTTTCGCGAGCAGCCCGGGCTTCTTCATTGTCGACGGACAGCCCACCACCGTCCGGGTGGCCTTTTCCCCGGCCACGAGCCCGGTCACCTTCGACGCGGTCGGCCTGCCCTCGGGGACCCCCTGGTACGTCAATCTGAGCGGAGGCTATGGCGGCTCGAGCCGGGGGAGTTCGATCACCTTCAACCTCACCAACCGGAGCTACACCTTTACCGTGCAGACCCCCGACCGATCGTACGCCCCGGAACCGGCCGCCGGGGAGTTCGTCGTCGAGGGTTCCCTCCTGGGGATCGAGGTCCGCTTCACCCCGGTGACCTCGCCGGTCGTCTTCCAGGAGACCGGCCTCCCCAATGGGACCGTCTGGTGGGTCCGCACCGCCGGGGAGCAGTTTACCGATAACCAGAGCGTAATGGCCGTCGGCCTGGCCAACGGGACCTACACCTACACGGTCGGGACCGCCAACTCGAGCTTCCGCGCCACCGGCGGGAACTTCACCGTCGCCGGGGCCGAGATCAATGTCCCCATCGACTTCCAACTCGTGGCCTATCCGGTGGTCATCGCCCAGAGCGGCCTGTCCAATTCGACCGCCTGGTCGATCGTGATCGACGGGCGATCGGTGATCGCCCGCAACGGCACGGCCGAGATCGACCTCCCGAACGGGAGCTACGCGTTCCGGGTCGTCGCCCCGTCGGGGTACGCGGCGGCCCCGGCTTCGGGGGTCGTCACCGTCCGAGGGAGCCCGGTCACCCAGGTGGTCGCCTTCTCCCCCAACGGCTCGACCTCCTCGACGCGGCTCTACCTCGTCGCGGGGATCGCCGTCGGCGCCTTCGTGGCCGGAACGATCATCTTCCTCATCGGCCGCCGACGTTACCCGCCGACCCGCTGAGCGGCCTCTCCCGCGGCGCCCCCCTACCGGACGGGGGTCCCGCGCGAGCCCAAATATCTTCGAGGAGGTGGACCGGGCATGTCGAAGGCGGCGATCGCCCGGTTCATCGTCGGTGGGCCCTTTCCCCGGGCCTCGGGGGTCCCCGTTCCGCCCCTCGGAGGAGCCTCCGGAGGGCTCGGGATCTCCTGGAGCTGGCACGATCGGACCAGCGGCGTCGTGGCCTGGCGGTTCGAAAACCCCGGAGTCCGGGCGGCCACCGGCCTGCTGCTCCGCAACGGCTACTACTTCGGCAACGCCTTCTGGCCGGTCTACCTTGCCCACCCCTCGTTCCGGACCCGGTGGGCCAGCCGGCTCGAACCGCTGGCCGATCTCGGGGTCGATGAGAACGCGGCTCCGCTCGGCGTGGTGGGGTTCGCCGGCGGACGCCGCATCGTGGCCTTCCTCTTCACCCTGGCGCCGGGCTCAACCTGGTCGATCCTCGAGGGGGGCTTTTCGGCCGCCCAGCCGCCCCAGGGCGCCGGTGTTGTCGGTGCGGAGTTCCGACGCGGCGGCGACTTCTGCATCGGCTACGACCCGGCCCAGGTGACCGCGTGGGACCAGCAGACCCAGACGGGGCTCCAAGGTACCGCGCCCAATCCGGCGACCGTCACCACCCTCGAGGTCGCCCCGGCGGGACCGACCCCCTTCGTGCAGCTCTACCCCGATCCGATCGCGATCGGCCCGTGCTGAATCGAGCGGGCCCCGGGGGGCGGTGGCCGACGCCCGCGCGTCGCTCGGAGAGATTAAATAGGGAGCCCGAGTCCCACCGCGGCCGAACTGGGCGCCCTGCGCCCGAGACGGCACCGTGCACCCGCCGAGACCCACGTCTCGCCGGGGAAGTGGCGAGGGTGGGTCCGCGGGGGCGGACCGACCGATGACGCCGATCACACGCGTTCTGGACGCTTGTCGAACGTCAGAAGTGTAGCTGACTCCTGTCAGTTGAGGAATGGCTGGGCTCAGGCGCCGATGAAGGTCGTGCCAAGCTGCGATAAGCGGTGGGTAGGCGCAAGGAACCTGTGATCCACCGATCACCGAATCGGAACTCCGGTCCCGCAAGGGACATTCCGCAAGGAAGGGGAACCCCCCGAAGTAAAGCATTCTAGTAGGGGGAGGACAAGAAATCAAATGAGATGCCGCTAGTAAAGGCGATCGAACACGGCAGAGGACAAACCGAATCCCGGCCCGATGAGGGCCGGGAGATGTGGAGTAGTGGACCTCCGTACTTGCCCGTGGTGTGAGCCGAACGTGCCTGGAACGACAGACCACAGAGGGTGATAGTCCCGTACGCTAAGTACCAAGGCGAGATTGGAGGGATCCCGAGTACCGTGCGTTGGATATCGCGCGGGAAGCTGGGAGGTACAGTCTTCCGATCCTAAATACGTCCTGAGACCGATAGCGCATTAGTAGCGCGAGCGAACGCTGAAAAGTACCTCGGAAGGGAGGTGAAAAGAGCCTGAAATCAACTGACGATGTGCCGCATGTGGTCCCCAAGGAACGAAGCGGCCGCAAGGCCGTGGACACAGGATCCATGCGTCCGTTTTGAATAACGGGCCAGGGAGTTTCGATTCATGGCGAGGTCAAGGCCGAAGGGCCGAAGCCGAAGGGAAACCGACAGTCCGCAGCCCGCAAGGGTCAGGGACGGGGTGCGCTCGCCCGAAGTCATGAGTGGAATACCCGAAGCCAATCGATCTAAGCGTGGGTAGGTTGAAGCCTGCTGAAAGGTAGGTGGAGGACCGAACCGGTGTTGACGTGCAAATCACTCGGATGACCCGTGCTTAGGGGTGAAAGGCCAATCTAGACTGGGAATGGCTGGTTCCTCCTGAAACTACTCGCAGGTAGGTCTCGGCCGAGCTGGCACGGAAGGTAGAGCACCGATTATGGGAAGCGGGACCGAAAGGTCTCGGCCTGTTGTCGAACTCCGAATTTCCGTGCGGTGAAGACGCCGGGAGTGAGCGCGGCAGGGGTAAGCCCGCCGTGCGAAAGGGAATGCAACCCAGCCTCGCATTAAGGGCCCCAAGTGCCGGTTAAGTGTCATGCAAAGGGCGTCCGTGCCCCAAGACAACTGGGAGGTGGGCTCAGAAGCAGCCATCCTTCAAAGAGTGCGTAACAGCTCACCAGTCGAGGGCATGGGCACCGAAAATGGACGGGGCTAAACCGGCCCCCGATATGCGGGCGCGCCGCAACCGCGGCGATCGTGTAAGGAGGCGTGGTGCTCGGGTAGAAGTAGGGGCGTGAGCTCCTATGGACCGGGTTCCATCGAAAATCCTGGGAGGAGTAGCAGCAAAGACGGGTGAGAATCCCGTCCGCCGTAGGGGCCAGGGTTCCACGGCAACGATCATCCGCCGTGGGTTAGTCGATCCTAAGTGAGTCCTTAATCGGAACTCGCGAAAGGAGACACGGTTAATATTCCGTGACCACAAGGTTAAAGCATCTTCGACGACGCCAGCCACTAGGGAGAGTGGGCATACGCCAGCCCATTCGCCCCTCGTCGCTCTGGGGAGTACCGTCATGGTGAGAACCGGAGGCAGGGGGGCGGGGACTCCGCGAGGAGGTTTCTTCCGATGTGGGTGGCCCGTGAAATACCGAGGATGGCAACTTGCGATCGTACCGAGAACTGACACAGGTGCCCCTGGGTGAGAAGCCCAAGGCGTGTCGGCGAGAATTCGAGCGAGGGAATTCGGCAAACTAGCCCCGTAACTTCGGGAGAAGGGGTGCCAGACACGAGGGTGTCTGGTCGCAGTGACCAAGGAGCTCCGACTGTTTAATAAAAACATAGGCGGCCGCGAGACCGAAAGGTTGTGTATGGCCACTGAATCCTGCCCAGTGTCGGTATCTGAACGCCCGGTTCAACGGGATGAAGGACCGATAAACGGCGGGGGTAACTATGACCCTCTTAAGGTAGCGTAATACCTTGTCGCTTAATTGGCGACTTGCATGAAGGACCAACGAGAGCTCTACTGTCCCCGCTCGGAAGCCGGCGAAACTGACTCATTGGCGAGCAGTCCAATGTCTTCCGTCTGAAAGCGAAGACCCCGTGGAGCTTTACTGCAGCCTGCGGTTGTGATGCTAATTCGAATGTGTAGCGTAGGCGGGACTCGTTACCAGGGCGGGCCGCTAGGTCCGTTCCGAGAGGCCGATGAAACACCGCCCTTTCGGGTTGGCATCGCTCACCCCGCAAGGGGGACACCCGTAGGTAGGCAGTTTGGGTGGGGCGCCACGCCCTCCAAAATGTAACAAGGGCCCCCAAAGGTCAGCTCAGGTGGGTCAGGAATCCACCGTAGAGTGCAAGGGCAAAAGCTGGCTTGACGGGAATCTGCGTAACGAGGATTCCCGATGCGAAAGCAGGGCCTAGCGAACCACTGTGCCTCCCCTGTAGGGGCCAGTGATAAGAGAAAAGTTACCCCGGGGATAACTGAGTTGTCTCCAGCAAGAGTCCCTATCGACCTGGAGGCTTGCTACTTCGATGTCGGTTCTGCCTATCCTGGTGGTGCAGCATCTACCAAGGGTGGGGTTGTTCGCCCATTAAAAGGGATCGTGAGCTGGGTTTACACCGTCGTGAGACAGGTGTGTTGCTTTTTGGCGGAAGTGCCTGGGTCTCTGACGAGAAGGTTCCCACAGTACGAGAGGAACGGGGAATCGGCGCCTCTAGTCCATCAGTTGTCCGGCAGGGCATCGCTGAGCAGCCACGCGCTACGGGATAAGGGCTGAAAGCATCTAAGCCCGAAACCCCCTCGAAAAAGAGAGACCTTTAAGGACACTCGGAGAAGACGAGTTCGATAGAGCCGGGGTGTACGCAGAGAGCCTTCGGGCGATCTGTTCAGCCCGCGGCCACTAACGTCCGCAGCTACGTAAGCTTTTGGCGCTCGACAGTTAAGCAGAACGCGTGTGGTACCCTTTTTTTAAAGATCAAGAAGGGCCGGCGGGCGGGAACGCCGCCGGTTCAAGCGGTTCACCGAGAGGTCCCCTCGTCGGGCGGGGTCCGCTCGACCAGCGTCTCGACGATCGGGAAGACCGACCACTTGTGGCAGATCGGACAGGCCATGTACCGCTGGGGTCCGAGCCGTACCGCGGTGAAGCTCGCGCCGGGGATCCAGTCGTAGTCGAACTCCCGGCCGCACTTCGGGCAGGTCAGGTGGGAGCGCTGGACCACGCCCCGGGTTCCGGCCGCCCGGCCCTTCGACAGGACCCAGGCGAGGTAGATGACAAAGATCACGACCGCGACGACCGCCACGGCGGAGATCGCGAGGCGCGCGAGGAGACTGAGGCTCATCGTCGCGCCTCCGATCCGACCGGGGGATCGGTCCACCGAGGGTCGCCCGGGGCCGGCCGGCCGCGGAGCCGCCGGAGCCAGGCGACCAGGAGATCCTCGTAGACCGGGACTCCGCGGCCCGAGGCGGAACGTTCGAGGCTGAGGCCGTGATCCCGTTCGGCCGCGAGGAGGTAGAGGCGCCATCCGTCGTAGGAGCGGATCGCCTTCTGACGGATCCCCCAGCGGAGCTTCCGACGGTAGGCCGGATTCGGGAACCTCGCTTCGATCTGCTCGGGCCAGTCGGCAGCTCCGCTCTCCGCGACGATCCTCAGGTAGGCCAGTTCGGCCGAACTGAACATGCCCGGACCCAGTGTAAGGAAGGTTAAATCGTTACTGCTTTCAGTAACGCCGAGATCCGACCGGCGAAAGGAAATGAGCGGAGGCCTCTCTGGGCCGGCATGCCCTCGCTCGGTGCCGCCGAGACCCGCTGGCCGGTCGCCGCCTGGATCCGCCTCAAACTTCCCGCACCGCCTCCCCCCATGGTCCTGTCGGGGGTCCCCCCTCCGCCCGATCCCCCGATCGAGGGGCTGAGTCCGAATCCGGTCCGCACCGATCCACGCCGCCGAGTCTGGGCGCTCGAGGAGGAGCGGGACGGCTGGGTCCTGCGCCTGGTCTGGGACGCCGATGATCCGACCGTCCTGGAGGCGGAGTACCGGGCGCCCCGCGCCACGGGCCGACCATCCGGGGAGAGGCTCCGGGCCTTCTGGGAGGCGGTGCGTTCGTACACCCGGCCGCTGGGTCCGCTCCCGGTCCTGGGCGCCGATCCGATCCCCTGAGCGGCCGGATCTCCCGGGGGCTTGCTTGCGTTCGCCCCGCTCAGGCCCACGGGCGGAGGAGTTGGGACGAAACTCCTGGGGATCGTGGAGGCCCGAAGTGCGGGGCCGACGGTAGTGGGCGGTGGATGAACGAAACTACAAGTATCCCTGCTCCGAGTTTAATCTACGATGATGGCCCGAGCCATTGGCCGGCCCTCGTGGACTTTCTTCGGTAAAGGTTCGAAGTCCCGGGCGCTCCCCTTCCGGCCTCGGCGGGCGGCCATCCAAAGGCGAATTCGAGTAGATAGACTCCCTAACGCCAAGCTCTTGGCCCCCACACTGGCAGTATTGCTCAGCGTGATGTTGACGGGGCCCTGGGCGGTGTTGGCCCCCACCCCTTCCCCCCGCTCGGGCCCGCCGATGGGAATTTCCGAACCCGCCCAGGCTTCGAACCTGACGGGAACTACACCTTCCTCGTCGACCCCGCTCCGGGCTGGGTGGCGACCCCGGAGGCCGACACCCTGACGGTGTCGGGGGGTGGGGTGGAACTCCATGTGACCTACCGACCCGTAGCGGGCAGCTGGGTGGGGCGGGTTCTCCCGGTACGCGCCGCCGTCTACCTTGACGCAGATCGGCTCAACCTGACCGGTCAGGGCAACTTCTCGGTGACGAATCTGACGGCGGGGATCTACACGCTCCGCGCTGTCGCGCCCGGCCACCTACCGTACGCGACCAACATCTCAATCACGTACGGCAACACGACCCAGGTAGCGATCCGTCTGGCCTCCGAGGCCGCGCCGTCGGTCCCCTGGACCACCTTGACCCCGCTCGCGGGGCTTCTCCTCGGTGCGGTGAGTGGCGCCGCGGTGGCCGCTGTCGTGGGGATGGCCGTCTATGTCCGGCGCCGGACGGTGGCGCCTCGAACCCCGGCGGAGGGCCCTGCCGACCCGGGGACGCCGAACCGTTAAGCCGAGCCCCCCTTCGCGAAGGGGATGCTCCGCTCGACCTTCCATCACCTCGAGGGCATCTCCCTGGCCACCGAGGCGGGCCTCTGGCGGTCCGGGATCCGGGACTGGAGCGAGCTCGCCGGCCATCTGGACCTCATCGGACCCCCCGGCAGCCTCCGGAGGGAGCGGATCGCCCGGGGACTCGCCGAAAGCGAGGCGGCCCTTGCGGGTCGTCGGGGCGATTTCTTTGCCCGCCGGCTGGCCGGGGGGGAGCACTGGAGGCTCTACCCTGCCTTCCGCTCCGCGACGGCCTTCCTCGACATCGAGACCACCTCCCTCTCCCCGTTCGAGGGGATCGTCACGGTGGTCACGGTCCACGGCGGGGGAGCCACCCGGAGCTTTGTCGCCGACGACAACCTGGAGGAGCTTCCGGCCTACCTCCAGCGGTTCCAGCTGCTCTGCACCTTCAACGGCCGGCTCTTCGATGTCCCCTTTCTCCAGTTCCGGTTTCCCCAGTGGACCCCGCCCGAGGGCCACCTTGACCTCCGCTTCGCCCTCTACCGTGTGGGGCAGGCGGGCGGCCTCAAGCGGATCGAGGAGCGGCTGAGGCTCGGCAGCCGGACCGGGGTCGAGGGCCTCCACGGGCTCGATGCGGTGCGGCTCTGGGAGCAGTACCGCCGAGGATCGTCGTCGGCGCTCGAGCGGCTCATCCAGTACAATCGCGCCGATGCGGTCAACCTGGAGCCGCTCGCGGAGTGGACCGTCCGGGAGCTGACCCGCCGGTCGGTGGGGAACGCCGTCGCGCCGCCCCGGCCGGACCGGAGCCCCCCGTCCGGGGCGCCCGTGCCGGGAAGAGCCTCCGGCGGATGAGCGCACAGTAGGCGGGGGAGATCTCGACCCCGATCCCCCGCCGGCCGAGCTCCCGGCAGGCGAGGAGGGTGGTGCCGGAACCGGCGAACGGATCGAGGACGGTGTCGCCGACGTAACTGAAGAGGCGGATGCACCGCCGGGGCAGTTCGGGAGGAAACGGAGCGGGGTGCCCCACCGTCCGCCGCTCGCCCGAGAAGGTCCACAGCCCATTGGTCCAGGCGATGAAGTCGTCCCGGCCGAGGTCGGATCGGCCCCGTTCGGTCCGCTTCCACTGCCCTTTGTAGAGCAGGGCCACCATCTCCACGGGGGCGATCACGTGGGGCGCCGAGGCGCTCCGCCACGATCCCCAGGCGGTCCGACGGGAGATGTTCTGCTCATTCCACACGATCGAGCTGAAGTACTTCCAGCCGACCGATTTGGCCGCCTGGAGGAGGTCGGAGTAGACGCTCTGGTGGCCTCCCCGGTTCTTGTCGAGCGGGACATTGAGGCAGAACCGTCCGTCCGGCTTGAGCAAGCGGAGGCACCGGGTCAGCCACTCCCGGCTGAATTCGAGGTAGCGGTCGTAGCTCACGGTATCGTCGTAGTCGGCGTAGGGGATGTCGACGCCGTACGGCGGCGAGGTCACGATGAGATCGATGCTCGACTCGGGGAGTCGGACCGATCGGATGTCCCCCCGGTAGAGCTGGAGGCCGTCCCGATCCAGCACGCGCATGGGGGCGAGGTCGGGAGCGCTCGGTGGGGGCGGGGGTGGGGTCACGCGTCCTCGGAGGGCGGTCGAACCGGGCGGGGGTCTTGAGCGTATCCGTGGGGGTCGGCCCCGGCCGAAGGACCGCCGCGGATCCTCAGCGGCTACGGACCCCGGTCCAGAGGTACTCCACGTGGCTCCCGATGTTGACCGCGTGGTCGGCGATCCGTTCGAAGTAGCGGTTGACCAGGATGAGCGAGGCGCCGGCGCTCGCGCTCAGCGAGCCGTCGGCAATCCGCCCGACGAGCTCCCGGAAGATCGCCTCGTGGAGCCGGTCGACCTCGTTGTCGTCGGTCTCGACACGCCGGGCGACCTCGGCGGAGCCGGTCCGGTACGCCCCGGTCGCGGTCCGGACGATCGCGACGGTGAGCTCGCTCATCCGACGGATCTCCCGGACCTCGCCGAGCCGCCCCCGCTCCTCCGCCGGCAGGCCGCGGACCACCTCCGCGATGTCCTTCGAGTACCGGCCGATCCGGTCGAGATCGGAGGCGATCTCGAGGTCGGCGGTGATCGTCCGCAGGTCCCGCGCGACGGGGGCGTGGAGCGCCAGCAGGTCGACGCAGGTCCGGACCACGTTCTGCTTGAGCTCGTAGAGCTGCCGATCGTACCCGAAGACCTGATCGATCGCCGCCGGATCCACGGCGGCGAGGAGCCGGACCGCCGTCTCCAGGCTGCGGACCGACAGATCGAGCATCGTCTGCATCCGCCCGGCGAGCTCGTCGAGGCTCTCGGCCATGTCGCGTCGCGGGGTATCCTCCGATCGTGCGTTCATCCAAACCTCCCGGTCACGTAGCTTTCGGTCAACTTCTCCCGAGGATTCTCGAACAGCTGATGGGTGTCGGAGTACTCGATGAGCCGCCCCTGGTAGAGAAAGGCGGTCCGGTTCGCGATCCGGGCCGCCTGCTGCATGTTGTGGGTCACGATGATGACGGCGTACTCCTTCCGGAGGTCGAAGATGAGCTCCTCGATCCGCTGGGTGGCCGTGGGATCCAGGCTCGCCGCGGGCTCGTCGAGGAGAAGGACCCGGGGTTTGACCGCGAGGGCGCGGGCGATGCAGAGCCGTTGCTGCTGCCCGCCCGAGAGGGTGAGGCCGGAGCGCTCGACGTCCCCGTCCAGCTCCTTCCAGAGGCCGGCCTGCTCGAGCGATCGGCGGACGGTGCGGTCGACCTCCTCCTCCTCAACCCCCTGGAGCCGGAGTCCGAAGGCGACGTTCTCGTAGATCGAGAGCGGGAACGGTACCGGCCGCTGGAAGACCATCCCGATCCGCTGGCGGACCAGGACCGGGTTCACCCGGGGATCGTAGATCTCCTCGCCCCGGTAGCGCACCGACCCCTCGATCCGGATCCCCGGGGCGACCTCGGTCATCCGGTTGAGCGAGCGGACCAGGGTCGTCTTGCCGCAGCCGGACGGGCCGATGATCGCGGCGACCTCCCGGTCGTAGAAGTCGAGCGAAACGTCGTCCAGGATCCTCCGGTTCGGGGCATGGACCGAAAGGTGACGCACCGAGAGGATCGGCTCGGGCCCGTCGGGGCTCCCCACGTGCGCCGGCGTCATGCCATCATCCCCCGGGTTCGGCGGCGGTAGCGCTCGGCGACCACCTGGACGACGACATTGAGGCCGATGACCAGGATCAGGAGCAGGAAGGCGGCCTGGAAGGCCAGCGCCTGGAAGCTGCCTTCGGTCGACGGGTAGTCGTAGAAGTTCCAGATCGCCCCCGTGAGGAAGCTCGTCGGCTGGAAGAGGCCGGCGACGGGGGTCGAGCTCCACCCGGCCGTGTAGATGAGGGGGGCGGTCTCCCCCAGGCCGATCGCCATGGCGAGGAACACGCCGCTCAGGATGGCCGGCAGCGCGATGGGCAGCGCCACCCTCACCAGGTACTGGCCGGGGCGGGCCCCCATCGCGAGGGCGGCCTCCCGCTGCTCCGACGGCACGTTCGCAAAGGCGAGATCCGCGGTTCGGTAGACAAACGGCACCATGAACACTCCGAGCGTGAGGCCCCCCGCGAGGGTGGTGTACCCCCAGTGGGTATACAGGACGAGGGCGTAGTAGCCGAAGTAGCCCAGAACGATCGCGGGGATCCCCGCGAGCAGGTTGCCCGCGACGCGGGCCCATCGGGCGATCGACGGGGGGGCATACTCGGCCGTGTACATGCCCGCCGCGATCCCGACCGCCGCGGCGAACCCGGTGGCGAGCCCGAGGAGCGTGAAGCTCCCGACGATCATCGCGTAGAGGCCCCCGCCGAGACCGACCTGGTCGGTCGTCAGGGTCGCCCAGGTGAAGGTCGGGAGCGCCCGGACGGCGATCCAGTAGATCATGTCGAACAGCGGGAAGAGGACCACCAGCAGCGCCAGCGGAAGCCCCCACCGCATGACCCGGTCGAGGAGGTGTCGGCGCCGCCACCGCGCCGCCGACCCCAAAAGATCGCTTCGGGGGTCCGTGGACCGCCGGGGGGAGCTCATGCCCGACCCCCGGCCCCGGGAACGGTCCGCGTACGGACTCCCGAGACGGCCCGCTGGCCGAGGAGATTGAAGGCGATGGTGATGAGCAGGATCACCAGCGCAAACTCAACGAGCGCCCGGAGCAGTTCCGGATAGAAGAAGGCGCTGTCCAGCTGGGTGAAGATGAAGGAGGCGATCGTGTAGGAACCGCCGTAGATGCTCGGGGGGTACTGGATGGTGTTGCCGAGGACCATCGCGAGCGCGACGCTCTCCCCGATCGCCCGCCCGAAGCCGAGGAAGACGGCCCCCCAGAGGCCCCGGCGGGCGACACGCAGCCGGACCCGGCGGACGACCTCCCAGGGCGTCGCGCCGAGGGCGAGGCCGGCCTCGACGACCTCCCGGGGGACGCTGCGCAGCGACTCGCGCATCACGGCGGTCGTGAGCGGGATGACCATGAGGGTGAGGATGAAGATCCCGAGCAGGAGGCCGGTCCCCCCGCCGATCGCCGATTCCGGCCCGCCGAAGCCCGGAAGCCAACCGAGGGCATTGCGGAGGTTGGGTTCGAGCGAGCTCGCGAAGTAGGGCGCGAGGACGACGAACCCCCAGATCCCATAGACGACGCTCGGGATTCCCGCGAGAAGGTCGGTCAGGGTCGTCAGGATCCGGCTCGTCCGGGGGGGCAGGTAGGTGGTCAGGGTGATCGCGATGGCCAGCGAGAGCCCTGACGCCAGCAGCAGGGCGACCCCCGCGGTGATCGCGGTCCCGAGGGCGAAGAGCGCGATCCCGTAGGTCGAACCGGCGGGATCGGTGGGGATGAATTCCCAGACCGGGCCCCAGAAGGAGAGCCCGAAGTTCTGACCTTCGGAGGCAATCGCGAGCACCGCCACGACGATGCCGAGCAGGATCAGGGGCGCGAGCGCGAGGGGGCTTCCCAGCCACCGGCGCAGGGACCGTTCGGCGGGCGGCCGGGGTAAGGCGGCTGGGGGCGCGGATTCCGAAAACCCGGGCGACCGGTCCAGTGCGGGCCGGTCCCCGGGGGAAATGGGTTCGTCCACGGTAGGTTCCGGTCCGACTACGCACTCACCGACACGGAGGAGAGCGCCTGCATGTCGTAGCCGATGACCTCGGCGGTCAGCGGCAGGAAGTGGACGGCCTGCATGTACGCCGGCAGGTTGCCGTAGGAGAGCGCCCACTCGAGGAACGCCACTACCCACTTCTGCTTCGCCGGGCTCGCCGGATGGGTCGAGATCAGCGTGTACTCGAGGTTGGTGTCCGGGTAGGGGGTGGGGTAGGTCGAGGTCGGCAGCGTCCCGCCCTTCCCGAGCTGGAGGTTGGTCGCCCCGGGCACCCCACCGAGGATCAGGCTGATCGCTACGCTGGGGGGCTGAAGGTTCTGGAGCGCCAGGTTGGCGTCCATGCTGATGTTCGCCGGGCTCGGCAGGATGTAGTTCGCCGGGTTGAGGCCGTTCACGTTGGCCGCCTGGTCCCCGAGAGCGGCGTACTGCAGGCCCGCGGCCTGGGCTTCGGCGAGGTAGCTGATCCCGATGTAGGCGATCCCATACTTGGTGTCCGAGAGGCCGGTAACCATGCCGCTGTTACCCTGGTAGCCCGGTTGCCCGGCCTGCCAGGAGTAGGTGGTCCCGTACCCGCCCGGCCAACCGGACCAGGAGAGGTAGCAGAGCGACGTGAACATGAACGTGTCCCCGCTCCCGTCCGACCGGTGGAGCGGGATGATCGTCTGCGCGGGCAGGCTCACGCCCGGGTTCGCCGCTTCGATGAGGGGGTTGTTCCACTGGGTGATCTTCCCGGCCCAGATCATCGCCAGGATGGTCCCGTTGAGGTTCAGGTGAACGTTGACGCCGGGCAGGTTGTAGAAGATGAGTTGGGCCGAAATCGCGATCGGGACGTTGATGAGGTTGTGCTGGGCGGCAACCGAGGGGGTCAGGTAGGCGTCCGTGCCGCCGATATCCACGAGGCCGGCCTCGGCCGAACTGATGCCGGTCCCGCTGCCCGTCCCGGCCGGCGAGACCTGGATGTTGGGGTAGAGGGCGGTGAAGTTCGGGCCGAGCAGGTTCATCAGGGGGTAGATCAACGTCGACCCGGTCTCGGTGATGGTGTAGCTCGGGCCGTTGCCGGAACTCGATGTTGCGAGGTTTTTGCCGATCAGGTACCCGCCGCCGAGTCCGACCACGAGCAGGACCACCGCGATCCCGACGGCCACCCCGGTCGTCAGGGTCCCGCGTCGGGCCCTCGTGGGGCTCCGGGCCGTCAGGCTGTCGTTTGCCGATGGGGGCGCCGCTGCGTTGCCGCTCATTGCTTACGTTCCTCCTTCGCGACCCTTGGATGGGGGGTGCGTGCGAGAAGCGCCGGCCGACCGTGTCGGGGGCCGGGAATAGGGACCGCTCACGGGGTCCCGATCGAGGACGACCTCCGCGATGTCCATCGCGTAGGCGGCGGTCCGTTCGACCGACTGGAGGAAGATCCGAACCCAGCCCTCGGCGACCGGCGGAGGGGACCGGCCGGCCGGGTCGGCGGCCGCCCGCTCCTGGATCGTCACGGCCGCCTGGCGGACCGCCTCGGCCGCATCGATCACGCGGTCGGCATCGGCCGCGGCGGGCCGCAGCAGCTCAAGGGCCTGGGCCAGGACCTGGAGCGCCTGGGACTGCTGGTCGTGGAGCACCTGCCGGACCGCCTCCGGCAGGGAGACCTCGGCCAGCCGGGATCCCGTGTCGCCCAACTGGACCGCATGGTCGGCCGTCCGCTCCAACGCCCGGGCGACGAGAAGGGTCGAGATCGGATCCCAACGGTCGTCGGGCGACCCGCCCCCCTGCTCGATCCGCTGCCGGACCCTCCGTTCGGTCATCCAGGCGTACCGGTCCACCTCATCGTCGAGCCGTTCCCAGTCGATCGGCGGAACGGTCGGGGGGGCCCCCAACGCGTCGGCCGCGCGCCGGTGCAACTCCAGGACCAGGGCGCCGAGCCTCAGCAGGAGCTGGGAGAACGGGAGCGCAGCGGAATCGGTGACGTCCTCGACCACGATCCGGTCGGGCGACTCCTCGACGATCTCCGTCTGCACGGTCCGTTGGAGGAAGGTCTGGACCACCTGCCGGGCGGCCGGCGTAAGTCGGGGATGCTGCTCGACGGAGATCCGGGGCGCGCCGCGGATGTAGGCCGCGACGAGGTGCCGGAGGAGATGGTCGTCCGAAGCCTCCCGTCCGACCGAGATCTGGGCTCCGGCCGGGATCGTCGGGTCGCCCGAGAGACGGACCACCAGGGCCCCGTCCTCGGTCCGCCGGAGCCTCACCGGGGCCCCGGGCCTCGCCTTCCAGTCCTGGATCCACCGCCGGGGGATCGTGACCCCCAGGGTCACCGGCCCCACCCGGCGAAGGCGGCGTTCGGCTTCGGCTCCCGGGCCGGCGCCCGTGTGAGGGGCGGCTTCGAGGGTTCGCATCATGGTCTTCTTCTCCATCGTTCGGAGCGACCACGGACGACGAGAATATATAGAAATTCTATTGACTAAATATTGTTAGACAATAACCTACATTCAGTAAATAGATTGTGTCTACAATCCTCAGTTACGTCTCGGTAGGCGATGTAGTTAGCCTTATCTAATCGGTTTCCCGCCGGGAGGCATGGAGCCCGTCTGGACCGCCTCGTCCGACCCCGAAGATGCCATCTGGGAGGCCCTCCGTCAGGTGATGACCGAGGGGGCGCTCCTGCGGCGCACGTACCTCGCCTCCTCCGGAGTGACCTTCGGCCAGTATGTGGTCCTCCAGAGGGTCCGGTCCGACCCGACAGTCCGTAGCTCCCAGTTGGCCCGGGAGCTCGGGGTGAGCCGCCCCACGATGTCGATCCTGCTGCGGGCCCTCCAGCGAAAAGGTTGGGTCACCCGGACGGTCGCGCCGCACGACCGCCGCAGCCAGATCGTCGGCCTTACCCCGAAGGCCGACAAGGTGCTCTCGGGAGTCGATCGGGCCTCCCGACGGGCCGGCCGATCGGTTGTCCGACGATCACCGGCGGCCCGGGATCCGAAGGTCGTCGGAGCCCTCCGGGAGATTGCCGCCGCACTTCGGCGGGAACGGGAGGCAGCCCCGCGGCGGTCCCAAGTCTCCCCCCGGAGGTCCCGATGAGCGCGGTGGGAATCTCCGGGCGGGCCTACGACGCCGCCTATACGCGCCGGATCCTCGCGGTCCTTGGCGGCCTCGTTACCATCGTCCTCTACATCGAGGGGATGCTGACCCCGTCGCTCCCGTCGATCGGATCCGAATTCCACGTCTCGATCGGTGAGGCGAGCCTGGTCCTCTCCTCCTACTTGATCGTCGGCGTCGCGCTGAGTCCCGTGGTCGGCAAGCTCGGGGACATCTACGGCAAGAAGAAGATGCTCGCCATCGTGGTCGCCCTCTACGCCGTCTGCGTGTCGATCACCGGCTTTTCCCCCAACTTCGGGTTCATGGTGGCCGCCCGCGCCTTCCAGGGCATCGGACTCACCGTGTTTCCCCTCGGCATGTCCCTCGTCCGGGAGGAGTTCCCTCGGGAGATGGTACCGAAGGCCCAGGGTCTTTTGAGCGCGATGTTTGGGGTCGGGTTCGCGATCAGCCTTCCCCTCGGCTCCTGGGTATCCAACGCCTACGGCTGGCGAACCACCTACCACACGTCGATCCCCTTCGTCATCGCCCTAGCCGTCCTGGTCATCCTGTGGGTGCGGGAGTCGGAGTTCCGACGCCCGGAGACCCGGGTCGACTACCTTGGGGCGCTCCTGCTCGGCGGCTCGCTCGCCGCCTTCGTCCTCGCACTATCGGAGGGCCCCACCTGGGGGTGGCTGGCCGGCCCGACCCTGGGCCTCGTCGCGATCGGGGCGGTCCTGCTGGTCCCGCTCACCGCGTACGAGCGGTGGTACCACGCCCGGGGAGGGGAGTCGATCCTGGACCTCCGGCTTCTCAAGGAACGCAACGTTCTCGTGACCAACATCGTCGGAGGGATCTCGGGGCTGGGGATGTACCTCGCCCTCCTCTCCCTCACCTACCTGTTCGAGACGCCCGCGCCGGTCGGCTACGGGCTCTCGATCCTGGGGGCCGGCCTCGGGTTGCTGCCGCTCGCCCTCGCGATGCTGATCTTCTCCCCGATCGCCGGTTCGCTCGTCTCCCGGGTCGGGACCCGGCCCATGACGGCGCTGGGTTCGGTGATCACGGCGGTCGCGTTCCTCTTCGCCATTCCGGTCCAGTCGCTGAACCAGCTCTACATCGCCGAATTCTTCATGGGAGCCGGGATCGCGATCATGAACGCCTCGGTCATCAACCTCCTCGTCCTGACCGTGGCCCCCCGGGACATGGGCCTCGCCACGTCGATGAACAGCGTCTTCCGCAATGTCGGCAGTTCGGTCGGCGCCCCGTTGTCGGGTTCGCTGCTCGCCACCTTCGTCTACGCCGTGATTCCCGGGGTGGGGGCGATCCCGTCCACCGTGGCGTTCCAGTGGTCCTTCGCGATCGCCGCGGTCACCTTCCTGGCCGCGGCCCTGACCGTCTACTTCGCCCGTGAGGTCCTCGGTCGCCCGCTCCGCCGGGCCGTCGCCGAGGGGACCCCAACCACCGGGCTCGCGGAGACGGAGACGGCCGGATGACGGGCGGAGGCCGGGCCCGGCGGGAGCCTTTTAGCTCCCGTCTGGGTGTACGACACCGATGACCGCCTCCTCGGGCGCCGAGGCGTCGATGCCCTCTCCTGGCTCCACGGGGTCGGAGGAGCCCCCGATCGCGCCACCCCGGCCCCGCCGTTCCCACCGGTCGCTGGTGATCACCGTCGTGGGAGTTGCCCTGGTGACGGTCCTCGTCCTCGGGACCGTCCTGGCGGCGGGGCTCCTCGCTCCCCCGGCCCTCCCCTCTTCGGGAGGCGGGGGGCTCTCGTCGGGCTCGGCGCTCTCCCGCGCGGAAACCACCGCCGCGGCGGTCGCCGGCGGCCCCTGGGCCCCCCGGCTCGAGGCGGGGTTGGCTTCGACCTCCGCGCTGGAGGGACTGCCCTCGATCCTGCTGAACCACCTGCCCGGTTGCACGATCTCTCCGCTCGCCGGCTTCAGCGTGCCGGCCGCCCCCTCCGATGTCGTCACGGGGGCCGCCTCCGCCTGGGTCGTGGGCTTCACGAACACCAACGGCAGCCTGGCCCTTCTCGTCCTCGTGACGGCGCCGTCCTCGATCGCCCTCGCGTTCCTCAAGGGCAGCTGTGTGGGCAACCTGACCGGACTGCCTTCGATCCAGTCGGCCGATGCCGTCAGCGCCGGCCAGATCGCGGCGCACTATGCCGCCAACATCAGCCGGTTCGTCACGGGGAGGCCGTTGGTCACGGCCGGCTACTTCCTCGGTGGGGTAGCGGTGGGGAGCCTCGGCGCCCTATTCGGCTGGGTCCTGGTCTGGACGACCTGCCCGACCAACCTTACGAGTTCCGTGGTCTCAGGAACGACCCTCACCCTCCTGGCCAACGCGGGAACCGGGTCGGTCATTTCCGGACCGACGATCCAGACCATCGTCTGTTGAGGGACCGGTGGGTTCCCGGGCCGGCGCGGGTCGAGGTCCCCCGGGCCTCAGTAGGCAAAGCTGTCGAGGAACTTCCACCACGCCGAGGCCGAGCGTCGGACCCCCCGGACCGCGGCGGGCCCGGCCGACGGGGATTTGAGTTCCTGGGCCAGCAGGGCCCGTTCGGCGCCCGAGTGGGTGACGTCGGCGACCGTGTGGACCTTGAAGAATTCATGGGCGGCCTTGCCGTGGATGCCGTACTTCTCGTGGAGGCCGCGGGACTTCTCGGCGGCCACCTCGGGGAACTGGGACTCGTAGGCGTAGAGAGCCCCCAGGGCGCTCGCCGCGCTCCCTCCCAGCGTCTCCTCCTCGTAGGCCCTCAACAGCTGCCGGGTCCCGGCAGCGATGGGGGTCTTTGCGCCGAGCGCCGGGGCCCCGATCGAGCGCGCAAACCGAGCCCAGAGCTCGGGGTGGGTGGGCGAACGGCCCTCCTCATCCACCAGGTTTTCCAGGAGCACCGTACGGTCGGCCGGCCGTTCAATCCGGGCGTAGGCGGCGGCCACATACCGGGGAAAGTTGACCTCGAAGTGGTAGTACTGCGTGGCATACTCCCGCAGGGTCGACCGGGGGAGGGTGCCGTCCGACCAGGCCCGGTAGAACGGGTGGGTCAGGAGGCGGTACGCTTTCACAATCCGGTCCAGGTCACCGACGGTCGTCATTGCCAGGGCATCCCGGGGGGGTAATGGAGGTTTTCCCCTTCCTACCCGACAGCGGGTGCAATTCGCGAAGGGTTCCTTCGCCAGCCGCAAATCTCGCCCAGTCCGAGGCCCATCCAAACGTATATTGGACATTGCGAGGGTACGGCCGGCATGTGGACCGACCGGTTCGGGCGCGAGGTGACCGACCTCCGCATCAGCGTCACGAACCGGTGTAACTTTGCCTGCGAGTACTGCCATGATGAGGGACTGGGGCCGGTCGCCTCGCCCTCGCGCCCGCACCCCGAGGAGATCTCCCCCGATGAGATCGAGCGGATCGTCTCGGTGGCCCGGGAGCACGGGGTCCGGTCGGTCAAGTTCACGGGCGGGGAACCGCTCGTGCGGCCCGACCTCGAGGAGATCGTCGAGCGGACCGCCCGGCAGGTCGACGAGGTGTCGCTCACGACCAACGGTTCGATGCTCTCGGGGCGGGCTGAGGGGCTGCGGGCTGCCGGCCTGCGACGGGTCAACGTCTCCCTGGACTCCCTCGATCCGTCGGCGTTCCAGCGGATCCGGGGTGGGGCCCTGGCCCCGGTCCTGCGGGGGATCGAGGCGGCCCTCGCGGCCGGCCTCACCCCGGTGAAGCTCAACACGGTCGTCTACCGAACGACCCGGCCCTACCTGCCGACCCTGGTCGACTTCGTCCGGGCGCGCCCCGGTCTCTCCCTCCAGCTCATCCAGTACATGCCCGAATGGGTCGGCCGGCCGGACCGCGGGGTTCCGTTCGCGGAGATCCGGGAGTGGCTCTCGGCTCAGGCGGAGCAGATCCAGACCCGGGAGATGCACCACCGGAGCGTCTACCGGATCGGAGGTACCGAGGTCGAACTGGTCGACCCCGTCGACAACCCGGAGTTCTGCCGGAACTGCCACCGGGTCCGGGTGACCCATCGGGGGGAGCTCAAGGGCTGCCTCAACCGCAACGACGACCTGATCCCGACCCGGGGGCTGGACCGCGAGGCGCTCCGGGCCGCCTTCCGTCGGGTCGTCCGGGAGCGGGTCCCGTACTACGGGGTCTATCGCCCGTCGCCCTCGGCCCCGCTGCTGTCCCCGACCGCCCTCCGGGAGGCGGCCGACCCCTTCGCCGATCCGCCTCCCGTCCGGGAAGGGCGAGATCTCGCGGTCGACGCGCCCCCCTAGGCCGACCGATCGATGGCCCCGGTTCGGTGGGGACGATCAGTCGGCGAGGTAGCCCCCGTCGACCACGACCAGCGCCCCCGTCATGTACGCGGAGAGCGGGCTCGCGAGGAAGAGCACGACCCGGGCAATCTCGTCGGGGCTCCCCATCCGGCCCATCGGGATGCGGTGGAGGAAGCCGGCCATCGCCGAGGCGGCCGCGGAGTCCGGGGGGACTGAGGCGCGGGCGCCGGGGGTGTCGATCCCCCCGGGGGCGATCGCATTGACCCGGATCCCGTAGGGGGCGAGCTCGACCGCGAGGGAGCGGGTCAGCATGACGACACCGGCCTTCGAGGCGTCATAGGGGGCGAGTTGACCGGTCGGGCGGAGGGCGTCGACCGACGCGATATTGACGATCCGGCCGCCCCCGTTCCCCCGCATCTGTCGGGCGACCTCGGTCGTCAGGAAGAAGAGTCCGCGGAGGTTGACATTCAGCACGGCATCCCAGCGCTCTGGCGTCGTGTCGAGCGCCGGTGCGGTCGGGAAGATCCCCGCGTTGTTGACCAGGAGATCGATCCGGGGAGCCTCCTCGTGGATCTGGGCCATCGCCGCGGAAAACGATTCGACCCGGGCCACATCGAGCGGGAGGAACCGGGCCCGGCCCCCGGCGTGGATGATCTCCTGGGCGAGCCGGCCGCCGGCCGCCGCATTCACGTCGGCCACCACGACCGACGCTCCGGCCTCGGCCAGCCGATGCGCGGAGGCGGCTCCGATCCCCTGAGCCGCTCCGGTAATCAGCGCCGTCTGTCCCGATAGGTCGATGAGTTCCGATAGTCGCGCCATACGATTCCCCGAGAGCGGAAGGCCGACCGCGGAGGTTAACCGTTCGGTCAAGCCGCCTTGACGAGATTGTCCCCGATCCGGTCGCCGGCGCGCACCGTCCCCCGGGGGAGGAGGCGGACCCATCGGAGGGAGAGCGAATTGAGCAGCACCAGCGTCGAGGAGAGCGCCATCGCCGTCGCCCCGAGGATCGGGAGGAACGAGTAGATCCCGAAGCCGAGCCACGGGACCAGAAGACCGGCCGCGATCGGAAGCAGGATCGCGTTGTAGCCGAGCGCCCAGAGGAGGTTCTGGCGGACCTTGCGGACCGTGCGGCGGGCGATCCGCACGGCGAGGGGGATCCCGTCCCAATTCGACCGGAGCAGAACGACCTTGCCGGCCTCCTGGGCCACATCGGTACCGGCGCCGATGGCGATGCCCACGTCCGCCGCCGTAAGGACCGCCGCGTCGTTGATGCCGTCGCCCACAAACCCCACCGCCCCGCCCTCCGACCGGTACCGCCCGAGGATCTCGACCTTGCCCGCGGGAGGGACTGCGGCATAGACCTCCTCGATGCCGACCTCGCGGGCGACGGCCCGGGCGACCTCCTCGCGATCACCGGTCACCATCACGGTCGGAATCCCCAGGCTCCGCAGCTCGGCGATCGCGGCGGCGGCGGAGGGACGGAGCCGGTCCTCGAAGTACAGGGTCGCCTTCGGCCGCCCGTCAACGGCGAGGGTCGCCTCACTCCTAACCGACGTTTCCGCCAGTCGGCTCATCTCCGGGACCGTGGGCGATCCGATCCGGCCGAGGGTCACCCGGTGGCCGTCGAGGATGCCCTCCACCCCCGTTCCGGGGAGGGCCCGGAACCCTTCGACGGGTGCCGGGGCGACCCCCCGGCGGGCCGCCTCGGCGACGACCGCGCGGGCGAACGGATGCTCGGAGGCCGCCTCGAGTCCTGCGGCGAGCCTAAGCAGCGTCCGGGGATCCTCCCCGTCGATCGTCCGGAACTCCACGAGCGTCGGTTGGCCCTCGGTCAGGGTTCCGGTCTTGTCGGTCAACAGCCGCCGGAGCCGGGCCGCTTGCTCGAGGGCGTCGTGCCCCTTGAACAGGATCCCGTCCCGGGCGGCCCGGCCGGTCCCGACGACGATCGCCGCCGGAGTGGCGAGCCCGAAGGCGCACGGGCAGGCGATGATCGTGACGGTCACGAAGATCAGGATCCCGTCGGTCGGGCTCGCGCCGCCGACCCAGGTCCAGCCGAGCGCCGCGGCGAAGGCCAGCGCCAGCACGGTCGGCACGAACGCCGCGGCAATCCGGTCGGCAGTCCGTTGGAGCGGAACCTTCGACGCCTCGGCCTCCGAGACCATCCGGCCGATCTGGCCGACGAAGGTGTCCTCCCCGACGCTCCGGGCCTCGATCTCGAGCTGACCGTCCCCGTTCAGGGACCCCGAGACCACGCTGGCCCCGATCCCCTTGGCGACCGGGACGCTTTCGCCGGTGACGATCGACTCGTCGACCGAGGATCCCCCGGCCCGGACCCAGCCGTCGACCGGGATGCGCTCGCCCGGCCGCACTCTCAGCCGATCGCCCGGCTGAATCTCCTCGATGGGGACGGCCTCCTCCTGTCCGTCCCGGAGCCGTCGGACCGTCGCCGGCAGCATCGACCGGAGCCGGCGCAGCGTGTCGGCGGCTAGGGCCCGGGTCCTCCGCTCGAGATAGTTGCCCACCAGGATCAGCGTCAGGATCGCCGATGAGGCGTCGAAGTAGACCGCGGGGGGCAGTCGCCCGGGCAGCACGAGGACGACGGCACTGTACAGGAAGGCGGCCGTGCTGCCCACCGCGATCAGAAGATCCATGTTGCCGTGCCGGGTACGGATCGCGTCCCAGGCTCCCTGGTAGAAGGGACGCCCCAGGTAGGCCTGGACCGCCAGCGCCAGCACCCCGGCCACCGCCTCGGCGGCGGCGAACCGAAGGATCCCGTACTGGAGGAGCACGATCAGGACCGTCGCGGGCCCCCCGAAGGCGATCCGGCGCCCCAGATCCCGAAGGTCGTGGGCCGGGTCGGCGAACGTCGCCCGGCAGGAACTCGAGCAGAAGTAGTAGGTACGGTTGTCCCTCGTCAGCGCGAGATCGTCGGCCGTCCCCTCGACGTACATCCCGCAGATCGGATCGGTCGGCATGGCGGACTACCAACGCCGAATAGCGTCCGCCCCGATGGGATTACGGTGAGCGCGGGTGGGTCCGTTCGTACTTCTCCTGGCAGGCGCGCTGGCAGAAGTACACCTCGACCCCATCGTAGGTACCGTGGGCGGCCGCCCGGGTCGATTCGATCATCATCCCGCAGACCGGGTCCTTGACCTTGCTCATGGGGGCCTCGGTCGGTGTACCTCGGAGAACTACTTAAGCAATTTAATGCCTTGGCGGAGATCCAGGCATTAGACCATGATGCGAGATCCTTCCGGACTCGATGCCCTTCACTCGGCCCGCGCGCTGTTGGCGTTCCTGAACACCCGTCCGTGTCCGGCCTGCCGGGCCGGGGACGCCCTGGATCAGGGCCTTCGCCGCTCGGGGACGGCCGACGGCCCCCGCCGGTGGCGCGCCGACCTCGCGACCCTCCTCGACGCCCGTCTCGACGGCATCCGACCGGCCCCCGAACTCCTCCGGCGGGTGAACCGCCGCCTTCGGCGGTTGGCCCGCATCCCCCAGATCGCCTGGGTCGCCGGGAGGCTCGAAGTCCAGGGTGATCCCCTCAAGGCCGGGCAACGACCGGACGAGGGATCGGGGCCCGGGGCCGATTGGGCCCTCCTGGTCGTAAACCCCCACATTCCCTTCGCCCGGTGCGCCGCCGACGGCTGCCGCCACTACCTTCTGCGACACCGGTCCAACCAACGGTGGTGTTCGCCGGAGGGGTGCGGAAACCGGTCGCGCGTCGCCCGGCACTACCAAAAGCTCCGTCGCGCCTCCGGCGCCCGAGCCCCCGCGCCCGGAGCCCGGCCGCCTCGGCGGGCCCGGGCGTTGACGCCTCGGGGAACCGACGGGACCCATCGGCTGCTTCGAAGGTAAGGACGTCGAGGCGGGGCCGGGTGGCGGCGACCCGCACCCGCGGGGAACCAACCGGCCCGGCGCCGACCCTTCAGGGAATCGGGATCCGAACCGAGGGGGGCCGATCGGGCTCATGGACATCCGTCGGTTTGCCGAGGCATTCGGTGTAGATCCAGCGGCCGTGGGAGAGTCCGGGCGGGGTAATCCAGGGAGCCCGGGCCCGGAGCCGCTGCCAACGCTCCCGGGTCATCCGGAGCGCCCGGGCGCGCTCCGAAATCGGCAGGTCGAGGCAGTGGAAATTGACGAGCGCCCGGCCCCCGGGCTTGAGGATCCGGTACAGTTCGTCGACCGCCTTCTCCTTTTCCACCATGCAGCAGAGCAGCCCGAAGGAGACCGCCAGATCGACCGACCCCGTGGGGATCTCGGGCAGGACCGCCGCCGAGTGGGCGAGCCAGCGGACCCGGTCGGCAAACCGTACGGTCCCGCCGAGCTTCATCCGGGCCGCCATCAGATTCCGCGGGTCGATATCGACCATCCATACCGTACCCGAATCCCCGACCCGCTCCAGGATCTAGGGGAGCAGCATTCCGGTCCCGGCGCCCAGATCGGCGACGGTCTCGCCCGGGCCGATCCCGCACCGCTCCAACCAGCGGCGCATCGGGGAGAGGCTCCGGCGCATCGGGAGGTTCAGGAGCCAGGTCGGGCACCGGCGATCGGAGTCGGCGAACGCCATTGGAGGCGACTCGGAACTCATGGGAGTCTCGGGGGGAGCCAGCCCGGGCACCCCGTTATCCCTGACGGGGCACGGGAAACCCCCGGAGATCGCCCCGGGGGTCGGGGCCGGTGCCCTTCGGCGCGGCTACGGCCGCCGGTAGAACGCGTTGACCGGTCGGATGGTTCGGCGGGTCGGGACACCGAGGCCGGCATAGAGGGCTTCCAGCTCCTTGGCGCCGGGCGCCTCCCATACGCAGCGGGCCCGGGTCTCTCCGGGCAAGGCGTAGATCGCGATCGGGGTGAACCCCGGCGGGACCTTGCCCGCGGAGGCGAGTGCGACCGCCTCCTGGACCTTGCTCACGACCGCATTCGTCTGAGGGGCTTCCCACGTGTGCTCGATTTCAAAGGTCGGCATGGTTCTCACGCCCTCCCCACCGCCAGGCGCAGCTTCATCTAACGGGTTACCAATGTAACTCGGCGGGGGGACCGGGCCCGGACGATGCGCACCGCACAGTTCACGGTCGTGCACGACTGCCCGTACTCGAACCCGGTCCGGGCCGTCGAGGGGCTCCGGGTCACCCATCTGTGCCATCGAGGCCGCAACGCCTACCTGGAGATTCACGCCGGCGAACCGGAGGCACTCGACCGGCTGGTGACGGAGTACCGGGAGCGGGGGGGCGAACTGGTCCACACCGATCCCGGCGATCGGGCGGCGCTGGTCCGGTTCCCCGGCTGCGACTGCTGCCAGCGCGGGCAGGTGATCCCGAGGGTCGAGCGCAGCGAGGCGCTCTACCTCCCCCCGTCCAGCTACACGGCCCGGGGGGAGATCTACCACTTCCTGCTCAACGAGGGCCCGGCGGTTCAATCGGCCCTGGAGGGGCTCCGGTCCCAGGTCGACTCGGTCGAGGTTACGCTCCACTCGCTCGAAAGCCTCGGACTCGAGGGCGGGACGATGGTTTCGGTGGGCCGCCTGTTCGGCCGGCTGACCGACCGTCAACGGGCGGCGCTCAGCCTCGCGACCGCTGCCGGCTACTACCGGATCCCCCGGCATGTCCGCACCGAGGACCTCGCCCGGCGGATGGGCATCTCTCGCCCCGGCTTTGAGAAGCTGCTCCGGAGGGCCGAGGGGCTGATCCTGCTCGCGATCCTCCCGTATGTGTCGGGGCCGGAGGCGGCTCCGCCGGACGGTCAGCCGTAGCGGAAGCTGACACCGAAGCCGGCCTTCGGAAACTCCCAGACCAGGGCGCCGTTCCCCAGTTCGTGGCAGGCGACCCGGCAGGCGCCGAGTTCGAGGCAGTTCTCATGGTGGATGACCAGCCGTCCGTCCTGCCACTCGTAGACTTTCGCGGGGCAGACCAGGATGCACGGCTTGCGGACGCAGGTGACGCACCGGGCGGGATCGGAGAGGGTCAGATGGCTCTCCCGGTCGGAGGTATAGGCATCGACCCCGAGCCGTTCGGAGATCGGGAGCTTGGCGGCCACGAGACTGGCTAGATCGACGGCGGTTAAGGGCCTTTGGGCGCGGGTGCGCGCGGCTCCGCCGCGCCGCAGTCCGGCTCCCGGGGGCTCACCTCTCCGTAATGAGCCACCGCGTACCTCCCTGGGACAGGAACCCGATGACCAGCACCTGTCCGGACTGCGGCACCGCAGTGGAAGTCAGCATTCGAAGCGCGCGCATGATGAGCGGCACCTGCCCCGACTGCGGTCGGCCCATGCTGGTCATCCAGGAGATCACGCCCCTCGCCGGTGACGCGACCGGCTCGGAGGGCGAGACCGTCGTGGCCCAGGGGGTCTCTTCGCCGGCGCCCGACGGACCCACCTGTGAAAAGTGCCATGCCCCGCTCGGGTTCCGATCGACCGACTCTCAGGGAGTCGAAGCAGTCTGCCGAAGCTGCGGCACCACCGTCGCCTACATCCGGGCCGGCGCCGACGAGGAGGACGCCTTCGCCCGGCCTCCCGACCGTAGCCGCCGACCGCCTCCCCGGCCGAGGGACCGGGAGTTCGGTTCGGCGCCACCGACCCGACCGTGCCGGGAGTGCGGAGGGGCGCTCCGCTTCTCCACCAACCCGGACGGGACCGTCGCGGGGGAGTGCACCTCCTGCGGCAACCGCTTCAGCCTCCCACCGAGAACCGAAGGGCGGGGCCGGAGCGGAGGCGGCGGCTGGGGGGGCGACCGGCGCGGGGGCGACCGAAGCTTCCGCCCGGGCGGACGCCGCGCCTGGACTCCCGGCGGGGGCCGGGGTCGCGGGCCGCCCGGAGGCGGCGGATTCCGACGGCGACCTTCGTTCGGGCGCTCCGACTCCGGCGACCGGGACGACCGGCGCCGCCGCCGGCCCCGGGACGACGAGTAGACCGGCCGGCGCCCGGGGCGCGGCCCCGGACCGGCCACGGGCCGAGCCGACGGCGGCCGAGGCGGGAACGCTAAAACCCCGGGGGGAATCCAAGGGCGATGGAGCGGTTTGATGTCGTCGTGGTCGGAGCCGGCCTCGCGGGCATCGCGGCCGCCCATTCGGCCGCCGCCGCAGGCCGCAGCGTCCTCCTGATCGAGCGGGGCAAGGCGCCGGGGACCAAGACCGTCTCGGGCGGACTCCTCTACGGCCACGCCCTCGCCCGGATCGTCCCCGACTTCTGGACGTTGGATCCTTCCCCGGTCGAGCGGCCGATCGTCCGCAACATCCTCGCCTTCCTCACCGACGCGCAGGCGGTCAGTGTCGACCACTTCGATCCGCGGTTCGGCCGCCCGCCGTTCAACTCTTTCAGCGTGCTCCGCCACCGGCTCGACGCCTGGCTGGCCGAACGGGCCGAGGCCGCCGGCGCGGTTCCGGTCTACGGGATCCGGGTCGACCGGCTCCTGACGGACGGTGATCGGGTGGTCGGCGTCCGAGCGGGTGACGACGAGATTGGGGCCGAGGTGACGGTGCTGGCCGATGGGGTGAATTCGCTGCTGGTCCGCGGTCCGAACGCCCGGCCCGAAGCCGACCCGTCGGTCGTCGGTGTGGGGGTGAAGCAGGTCCTGGAGCTCCCGACCGGTACGCTCGAGGAGCGGTTCCAGCTGAAGGATGGGGACGGTGTCCAGATCACGACGATCGGCCATCCGTCCGGCCTCGAGGGGGGCGGATTCCTCTACACCAACCGCAGCAGCCTCTCGCTCGGATTCATCGCCAACCTCCGGTCCCTCGTGGCCTCGGGCCGGAGCCTCGACGAGGTGTGGGACGAGTTCCAACGCCACCCCCTCGTCGCGCGATGGATCGAGGGGGGCCGGCTCGTCGAATACAGCGGATGCTTCGTGACCGAAGGGGGCTACCGGGCCCTCCCCCAACTCGCGGGCCCGGGCTACCTCGTCGCCGGCTCGGCGGCGGGGCTCTTCCTCAACACGGGCTTCACCCTTCGGGGCATGGACTTTGCCCTGGAGTCCGGCCGGATCGCCGGCGAGGTCGCGGCCGAGGCGGCCGCAGCGAAGGATCCGGCCCCGGCGCGGCTCGAGCGGTACGTCGCCCGTCTCGAGGCGTCGTTCGTCCTTCGGGAGCTCAAGTCCCACCGAGGCTACCCGAAGGTCTTCGCGAACCGCCGGCTCTACGGCGCGTACCCCGAGGCGATCAACGCGCTCCTCCACGACCTCTATTTCGTCGACGGCGCGGGCCGGCGTCACCTTGACGGGGTCGCCCGCGGCGCGCTCCGGGGTCGGGCCTCCTGGTGGAGCCTCGCCCAGGACCTGATCGGGGCCGGACGACGGCTCTGATCGGTCCCGGGCGTGAAGGGTATAGCCGATCGGACCCTGGCCCGGGCATGCCCGAAGCCGGCATGCGCTCGTTCTTCCTCGACAACCGACCGGTGGCCGCCGATGGCCGCCCGACCTTCTCCGTGACCGACCCGGCCGACGGTTCGACCGTCGCCCAGGTGCTCCGGGCGACCCCGGACGATGCCCGGGCGGCCCTCGAATCGGCGGCCCGGGCGCAGCCCGCCTGGGAGGCGATCGGGGCGGCCGCCCGGGCGAAGATCCTTCGGGAGGCGGCCGTCCGGCTGAGGGCCCGGGCCGAGGAGCTGGCCCTCACCATGACCCGGGAGATGGGCAAGGTCCTCGTCGAAAGCCGCGCGGAGGTCGAGGGGGCGATCGACAACCTGGAATTCTACGCCGCCTTCGCCCGGAACCTGTCGGGGGAGGAGGTCCAGGGGCTCCCCAAGGGCGAAAGCCTCCGGCTCATCTGGCTCCCCCGCGGGGTCGTGGTCGGCATCACCCCGTGGAACTTCCCGGCCTCGACCGTCACCCGCAAGATCGCGCCGGCGCTCGTGGGGGGCAACACGATGGTGCTCAAGCCCTCGAGCCAGACCCCGCTGTCGAGCCTGATCATCGCCGAAGCCCTGTACTCGGCGGGGCTTCCGCCGGGGGTCCTCAATGTCCTCACCGGCCCCGGCCCGGAACTTGGCCGGGCCCTCGTGACCCATCCGGCCTGTTCGACCGTCACCCTGACGGGGTCGACCGCGAGCGGCATCGATGTCCTGAAGCTCGCCGCCCCGGGCGTCGTGAAGTGCCTGCTCGAACTCGGCGGCAAGGCGCCGGTGCTGATCGCGGCCGACGCCGACCTCGACTGGGCGGCCCGGGCGACCGTCTGGGCCCGGTTCTGGAACGTCGGGCAGGCCTGCATCGCCGCCGAACGGGTCTACGTCGACGCGTCGGTCCACGACGCCTTCGTCCGGAAGGTCACCGACCTGGTCGGTCGGCTCAAGCTCGGTCCGGGGACCCGCCCCGGAGTCGATCTCGGACCGCTCTGCTCGGTCCGGGCCCGCGACCAGGTCGCGAAGGATGTCGCCGACGGAGTCGCCGCCGGCGGTCGGATCGTCACGGGGGGCCGGACGCCGACCGACCCCACCCTGGCCCGGGGGGCTTTCTATGCCCCGACAGTCGTCACGGACGTCGAGGATGCCAACCCGCTCGCTCAGGAGGAGATCTTCGGCCCGGTGCTGCCGATCCTCACCTTCCACGACTGGGAGGAGGCGATCGCCCGGGCCAACGCGAGCCGCTACGGGCTGTCGAGCTTCGTCTTCACCCGCGACCTCCGGCGGGCCGAAGTGGCGATCCACGGGCTCCGATACGGGGAGACCTACGTGAACCGCGTCGGCCCCGAGAGCCCCCAGGGCTACCACGCGGGCTTCCGCCAGAGCGGGCTGGGCGGGGAGGGGACCGTCTGGGGCGTCCGGGACTACCTCCAGCTCAAATCGGTCTACGTCGACTGGAACGAACCGCACCGGGCCGACTACTTCCTGCCGTATTCGAAGTAGCCCTCAGGACGACGCCGCCGGTTCGATCTCGACCGGGACCCCGAGCCCGGGCGCCCGCCGGGCCCGGTGGACGAAGTACGCGGCGGGGACCAAAAGGCCGGCCGACACGTAGAGGAGGGTCGCATTGGTGAGGAAGCCGAGGACGATCATCGTGAACATCGCCCCGGCGGTGATCGGAGCGAGCCACCGGTAGATCGAATGGACGTGGAGGCCCCGCGCCTCGAGCCCCTGGCCGTGGTGGCGCCCACGGAACTGGACGGTCGCCGAGACGCTGTCGAGGGCGAACTCGGCGAGCAGGAAGATCCCCGCGGCGGTCAGGACGAGGCTGAAGAAGGCGAAGACCGACGAGGAGGTGAGTTCGGAGAGCTGGACCGCCACTTCGGCGACGGTGATGACCGCGATCGCCACCCAGGGGCTCTGGAACCGCGCATGAACCCGGGCGAACGCCTTCGGCAGCAGGCCATCCCGCCCCATCGCATACCAGGCCCGGCTTAGGATGAAGGCGGTGAGCCAGAGGGAGGAGGCGGTCGAGATGATCACCGCGAGGTCGATGCCCCAGACCGCCTGGGGCATCACGCCGCCCATCCAGGTGGCGAGCGGATCGGTGCTCGAGGCGAGGGCGCCGAGCGGGGTCTCGATCACGAGGAGCGGCATCGTGATGAGGTAGATGGCGAAGACCGACAGGAGCCCGACGATCCCCGACTTCCCGGGCCACTCCTTGGGTTTCCTCGACTCCTCCGAGGCGTAGCTGTCGATCTCCCAGCCGTCGAGGATCGTCGCGACGACCACGAGGGCGAGGGCGAAGTCGAGCGGATTGATCCCGAAGGAGAAGAACCAGTCCGGCCGGAACGCATTCACGGTGTGGGTCGGCAGCGCCCAGACGCCGATCCCGAGGAAGAGGGCGAGGATCACCCCCTCGACGACCAGGAACCCCTCCGTGAACCGGGCGGTCGGCTTGGCGCCGAGGATCAGGGGCAGGGCGGCGACCAATGCCCAGAGTATGCCGACCATCGACTGCCAGAAGATGCTCCCCGCCACCATCGGGCTCACTTCGCCGAAGGCGACCAGCAGCGAGAGGGTGTACGCCCCGGCCGGCACGAGGATCGGGGGCAGGGAGAGGAAGTAGGCCAGCGTGACGATCCAGGCCTGGAGGCCCCCGAAGCGGCGGCCGACGATGCGGGCCCCCCAGTGGTAGGAGGCCCCGGAGTGCGGGTAGTGGATGTTGAGCTGTCGGAACAGGAGCGCCGCCCCGAGGAAGAACGGGAAGGCGACGACCACCGACATGATCGCCTGAGGGCCCGCGTAGGCGACCATCACCCCGAAGGCGGCCGCGATGCTGAAGGTCGGGGCGACGCTCGAGGTCGAGAGCGGGATCAGGTCGAGGAGGTGGAAGACCCCCCGACGCAGCCGGTGGGCTTCGCTGGGGGGTCCGGCGCCCGGGCGGTCGGTGGCCATGCCGGGGCTGCGAGCCGCTCGGCCAGATAAGCGTTATGTCGCTTTTGAAATTCGTGTTACCCAGAGAGCCGCCGGACCAGTCCGATATGGAGATCCATCACGTTGGTCCCCGTGGGTCCCCAGACGATGAGATCGCCGAGTCGGCGCAGCGCCGGGTAGGCGTCGTGCCGGCCGAGGGCCTCCGCGAGGTCGATCCCCCGGCGCCGGGCCCGCTCGACGGTCCCGCCGTCTACCCAGCCCCCGGCGGCGTCGGTCGGGCCGTCGACGCCGTCGGTCCCGACGCTCAGAAGCCCGACCCCGGCGGCGCCGTCGAGCTCCGAGGCGGCCGCGAGGGCGAACTCCTGGTTGCGCCCTCCGCGTCCGGTCGATGGCCCCGAAAAGGTGACCGTCGTCTCTCCGCCGGAGAGCAGGCACCAGGCCCGGGGGCTCCGACCGCCCATCGGTGGCGGGTGCCGTAAGATCGCGGCGTACAGCCGGGCGACGTCCCGGGTCTCGCCCGTCACCTCGGAGGAGAGGATCCACGGGAGATACCCGAGGGCGCGCGCGGCGCGGGCGGCCGCCTCGAGCGCCTGCCGGTTCGTCGCGACCTTGAGGAACGGTCCCCGGGGCGGCTCGCGCGGCTCGGAGCCCTTCGACTCGTTGCGGGCGCCCGAGCGCAGATGCCGTCGCACCGCTGTCGGTACGCGGTCGAGGAGACGGTGCCGGGCCAGGACGTCCAGCGCCTCCCTGAACCGGGTGGGATCCGGCACCGTCGGGCCGGAGGCGATCGCCTCCGGTCGGTCCCCGACGACATCGCTGAGGGCGAGGGTGATCTGGTGGGGGGTCGCGGTCGCCCGGGCGAGCCCGCCCCCCTTGATCTGGGAGAGGTGCCGCCGGACCGTGGTGATCTCCTCGATCGGGGCATCGGTATGCAGCAGGAGGTCGGTGGTCGCGGCGATCTCGCCGAGATCGACCCCCGGGGCCGGCACCTCCGCGATCGCCGAACCGCCGCCGCTGACCAGGAAGATCACCCGGGACGACTCCGGGAGGCCCCGGACGTACCCGAGCAGCGCCCGACCGGCGGCGAGGCTGTGCCGGTCGGGCACCGGATGGCTGCCAAAGACGCAACGGATCCCGTGCCGGGGACGGGGGTAGCCCCGGGCGGTCGCGACGAGGCCCGAGGCGTCGGGGCCGAGCCGGTCGAGCGCGGCGTCGGCCATCGCCGACGCGGCCTTGCCGAGCGCGACCACATGGACTGCGGCGCCCCGGGGAAGGTCGAACCGGTGCGGACCGATCGTGAGGGTGGCGCCCCGCCGACGGATCGCCCGGGCCACCGCCCCGTACGGATCCACGCCCTTCACCCCGGCCCGGGCGATGGCCAGCGCCTCCCGTTTCAGCCGCCGGGTCCCGGCGTCGGCACCGGTCGGGGGAGAGCGGGGCATGCGGGGGAAAGGGCGGGGGGGTTAATACCGAGGTCGGGCGCGCTCGTAGGCGGTCCGCAGCGCGCTCGTGTCGACATGGGTGTAGATCTGGGTCGTCGCGACCGAGGCATGGCCGAGCAGCTTCTGGATGTAGCGGATGTCCATCCCTCCGGCGAGGAGGGAGGTGGCGAGCGTGTGCCGGAGCATGTGGGGGGTCACCCGGCGAGCGATGCCGGCCGCTTCGGCCGAGCGGCGGATCATCCGCTCGACCGAGACCGGACCGACCGGAAAGAGCCGGGAGGAGCGGCGGCCCGAATCCCGGACGCTAAGGTAGCGCTCGATCGCTGCGCGGGCCTGGGGGTCGAGGACCACCTCCCGATCCTTGTCGCCCTTGCCGGAGCGGACGTGGAGGATCTGGTGGTCCAGGTCGACGTCCTGGACCTCGAGATCGCAGAGTTCGCTCACCCGGAGCCCCCCGTAGGCGAGCACATGCACGATCGCCGAGTCCCTCGGGGAGTCGGCGACGACCTCGATCAGCCGGTGGGTCTCCTCGGGTGAGAGGTAGCGCGGCAGCCGCTCGGGACGCCGCGGGACCTCGAGCCCCTCCGCGATCGCGAGCCCGAAGCTCCGGAAAAGGCAGGTCAGCCCTCGGACGGTCGTGTAGACCGAGTTCTTCGAGTAGTGCCGTTGAAGGACCAGATGCTCGCGGTACCGTTCGAGGTCCTTGAGCGAGACCTCCTCGAGCGGCTTCGCGACGAACGCGAGGAAGGTGCGGGCGATGTGGGTGTACTGCTTGACCGTGCACGGGCTGCGTTCCTGGGAGCGGAGCTGGCGGGCGAACCGCTCGACGATCCCGACCGGATCGAACGCCGGCTCCTCGAGGGCCGAGGCGCCCTCGGACCGCCGGGCCGCGGTCCGCGGCCGGGAAGGGGAGGAGACTGCCATGCGCGTTCGGTCGGCGGGCCCGGGCCTAATAACCGTATGGTCCCACGGGAAGGCGGTCCCCCGGTTCAAATAGCCGCCGACGCTTTGCCGGGGCGTGCAGTGCTCCCAGTGCGACCGGCCGGCGATCATCGATCAGCCGTACCGCGGCGAGCATCTGTGCGATCGGCACTTCGACCGCTCGGTCGTCGAACGCGCCCGGCGGGAGTTCCATCGCCAGATGCCGCGCTTTGCCGGAGGCACGATCGCGGTCGCCCTCTCCGGGGGGAAGGATTCGAGCGCCGCGCTCCTCCTGACCGAGGCGTACTTCCGGCGCCGGCCCAACGTCCGGATCGTGGCGATCACCGTCGACGAGGGCATCCGGGGATACCGCCCGGGCACCCTGACGGCGGCCCAGGAGCTCACCCGGCGGCTCTCGGTGGAGCACCGGGTGGTCCGGGCCGAGACCGAGATCGGCACGACGACCGACCGTTCGGCCCGGGAACTCCCCGGTACGGTGCCCTGCTCCTTCTGCGGGGTCTGGCGTCGCACCCTGCTCAACCGGGCGGCCCGGGAGCTCGGCGCCGACGCCCTCGTCCTCGGCTTCAACCTCGACGACCTGGCCCAGACGATCCTCATGAATCTGGTCCGCGGCGACCTGGCCCGGCTCCCCCGGATGGCGCCCCATCGCATCCGGCAGCGCGGCCTGGTCCCCCGGATCGTCCCGCTCGCTCGGGTGCCCGAGCGGGAGGTCTACCTCTTCGCCCGGGAGCGGGGCCTCCCCTTCGACCACGGCGAGTGCCCGTACGCCGACCGCGCGAGCCGCAACCTGTTCCGGGAGACGGTCTTCCGCCTCGAGGAAGCGCTCCCGGGGACCCGGCAGTCGCTCCTGCGGACCCAGGAGCAGCTGGTCGACCGGTTGCTGGCCGACCACGGGGCCGGAGCGCCGTCCCGGTGCCGGGCCTGCGGAGAGCCGGCCTCCGAGGAGTTATGCCGTTCGTGCAGCTACCGGTCGCTGGTCAAATCGTTCCCGGAGACCGCATGAGCGACCCCCCCGTCCCGCCCCAGACCGTCCTGGTGATCGGCTCCGGCATCATGGGGCGGGGGATCGCCGCCCAGGCGGCCCTCGGCGGCCATGCCGTCTGGGTCGAGGATCTCCGGGAGGAACTCGCCGAGCGGGGGGTCGCCGAGGCTCGTCGGATGCTCGACCGCGCGGCCGCGAAGCAGGGCCTCCCCCCCGAAGCGATCGCCGCCGCCCGGGACCGGATCCGGGTCGCTTCCGACCTCGGGCGAGCGGCCGAAGCCGACCTCATCATCGAGGCGGCTCCGGAGGTGCTGAAACTCAAGCAGGAGCTGTTTGTCGCGGTCGAAGCCCACGCCTCCCCCCACGCGGTGCTCGCGTCGAACACCTCGTCGCTGCCCATCGGGCGGATCGCGGAGCCGCTCGTGGATCCGGGGCGGCTCATCGGACTCCATTTCTTCAATCCGGTGCTCCAGATGCCGCTCGTGGAGCTGATCGCGTCGGCTCGGACCCGGCCCGAGGTGGCCGCGCGGGTCGAGGCGTTTGCCCGGGGGCTCGGCAAGACGGTGGTCCATTCGGCCGACCGGCCCGGCTTCGTCACGACCCGGGCGCTCGCCGCCCTGCTCAACGAGGCGATCGGGATGCTCGAGGAGGGGGTCGCGACGCGCGACGACATCGACACCGCCTACAAGCTCGGCTTCCACCACCCGCTCGGCCCGTTCGAACTCGCCGATCTGGTCGGCCTCGACACCGCGCTCTCGATCCTCGACGTGCTTCGGGAGGGGCTTAAGGATCCCAAGTATGAGGCCCGGCCGATGCTCCGCCGGCTCGTGGCCGAGGGGAAGCTGGGCCGGAAGAGCGGGGAAGGCTTCTACCGGTACCCCCCGACACAGGAACGGCGGCCATGAACGAGACCACCGGGCTGCTCGACCTGGTCATCCTCGTCCTGGTCGCCCTGGCCCCGACCCTCCTCTACCTGGAGATGGTCCGGGGGAGCGAGCGGTACCGGACCGAGGCCTGGGGAGCGATCCTCGGGGCGTTCGCCTACGGCGCCTTCTTCGCCACCCTCGTGGCCGGGATCCTCGAAGCGGTCCTAGTCGGGGCCGGTACCAGCTTCGCCCAGGCGTACCCGGCGCCCGAATTCTCCTTCCTCAACGGCAACTCGAGCGCCGGCCTCTTCTTCCTCGTGCTCGTGATCGCCCCGTTCATCGAGGAGGCCCTCAAGGCGAGCGGGGTCGTCTACTTCCGCAGCCGGATCCGGACCGTCGCCGACGGCCCCGTCCTCGGCGGGAGCGTCGGGCTCGGCTTCGGGTTCCTGGAGACCCTCCTCTACGGGCTCGGCGCCTTCCTGGTCGGAGGACTCGCCGCCGGCATCCTGCTGATCCTCATCCGGAGCATCTCCTCGGTGCTCCTCCACGCGAGCAGCACCGCGATCTTCGGCTACGGGTACGCCGAAAGCCGGCTCGCCGTGCCCCCCCGGTCGGTCACCGGTCGATACTATCTCGCGGCGGTCGGGATGCACTCCGGATTCAATGCGCTCGCCTCGGTCGGATCGATCCTGCTCGTCCTCGGGGTCTCGAACACGATCGGCACCCTCGGGAGCGACCTTGCCCTGGTGGTCGCGATCGCGTTCGCCGTGCTCGCCTTCAGCTACATCCGGCACCTGATCACCGAGAGCGACTTCCCGGCCCTGCGCGGGAGCGGCCGCTTCCGGCCGACCTACTCGGCCAAGCCGACCCGCCCATCGCCCCCCGCCCGTCGCTGAGCCGGGCGCCGGCTACGGCGGGGCCCCGGGCTCCGGTGCGCCCGCCGGATCGCCCCGGCGGCGCCACTCGTCGTCGGCGATCGCCGAGTAGATCCCGTTCGCCCCGGGGTCGTCCGACCCGGTCGGGGGCGTGGCGGCCGAGCGGATCCGCCCCTTCTTGAGGAGCCAGTAGTGGATCCGCCAGGTCTTCCCGTGGGGGACCGTCGCCTCCTCCTCCTCGCTGGTCAGGAGCCCCTCCTCCTCGAGCAGGTAGAACCGGTCCCGGTCCTCGTTCGAAAGCTGGTTGTCCAGGATCGAATCGTCGGTCCCGAAGTACTGCAGGATCGTCTGGGCCGTGGGCCGGGCCTCGGTGATCGGGATCTTCCCGTGGGCGACCAGGGTCTGTTCGATCGCCCGGGTCAGCTCCTCTTCGGTGATCGACGGCATGGCCCTCCCCGCGCCAGGGCGGGCTTCGATAATATCCTTCGGGGCCCCGGTCCGGCCGCCGCCCGTCGATCCCCCGGCGGGGGCCGGTGACCTCAAAACGGGGCGACGTGTCGGCCCCGTGTGGACGAACCGATTCAACCCTCGCCGGTATCGACCGAGATCGCCGCGGTGGCCCGGAGGGCGGTCGGCCGACCGCTCTGTCCGGAGTGCCTCGGACGGCTCTTCGGCCGCTGGGGGCACGGTTGGACCAACCCCGAGCGGTTCGCCCGGATCGCGGAGCAGGTGCCCGAGCTCACGGCGTCGGCCGACTGCGAACTCTGCCGGGGAGCGTTCGACCGGATCTCGCTCTGGGTCGACCGGGCCCTTCGGGCCGGAGAGCGGATCGAGTGGCATCGCTTCAGCTGCGGGTCCCGGTGGGATCCCGAACTCCTCGCGCGGGAGGAGGCCCTCTGGACCGAGATCGGGACCGAGTGGGGGGAGAGCATCCGCTCGGCGTTCAACCGGGAGTGGGGCAAGCAGATCGAGGCCCGGACCGGGGCGGTCGGCGGCCCCCACGGCCCGGAGATCGTCTTTCTGGCCGACGTGAGCGCCGGGATCGTCGAGATCACCCAGCTGCCGCTCTACCTCAAGGGCCGCTACCTCAAGTTCGACCGCAGCCTCCCGCAGACCCGCTGGCCGTGCCGACGCTGTGAGGGGCGCGGCTGCGCGGACTGCGGGGGTACCGGAAAGACCTACCCCACCAGCGTCGAGGAGCTGATCGGCGCACCGGCCCTCGCCCAGAGCGGGGCTGCCGCGACCAAATTCCACGGGATGGGACGGGAGGACATCGACGCCCGGATGCTCGGCCGGGGGCGGCCGTTCGTCCTCGAGCTCGTCCGGCCGGCCCGCCGGTCTTTCGACCTCGCGGCGCTGGCCGCCGACATCGACCGGACGGTAGGGGAGAGGGTCAAGGTGGTCGACCTGACCTTCGCCGATGCGGCGGAGGTGGTCCGGGTCAAGGAGGCGGCGCCGGAGAAGAGCTACCGGGTCGGGATCCGGTGCGACGTCCCAGAGGCAAAGGTTAAGGAGACCCTCTCGCTCCTCGCCGGGCAAGAGATCGCCCAGCGCACCCCGACCCGGGTGGCCCATCGCCGATCGGACCGCGTTCGACCGCGGCGGATCGTCTCGGCCGAACTGGTCGCGGCGACGGACGGCATCTACACCATCGACCTGAGAACCGAGAGCGGTACGTATGTCAAGGAGTGGGTGGAGGGAGACGGTGGCCGCACGCAACCCAACCTCGCCCAAGAGCTCGGGAGCCCGTGCCGGGTCGAGTTCCTCGATGTCCTGGAAATCCACGACGCAGAGTCGGGGGACTAGGACGGGGTGACACGATGGTCAAGAGTTCGAAGGGGTTCCGCTCCCGTACCCGCGGGGCGACAACGAAGGATGTGCGCGAGCGCGGCCTGCCGCCGGTCACCCGGTTCCTCCGGTCGTTCGAGACCGGCAGCAAGGTGGTCGTCCGCATCGAACCCTCCGATCCGCACGGGATGCCCCACCCCCGCTATCAGGGGCGGGTCGCGACGGTGATCGGGAAGGTCGGGCGGGCCTACCGCATCGAGTTCCTGGACGGCGGCAAGCGCAAGGAGCTGATCGCTACGCCGATCCATCTCATCCCGCAGCCGGGAGCTTAGGATGCCGGAGCCGATCACGCTCGCCCAGGTGAAGCAGCTCCTGACCGAGGAGGCGGCCCTCCGCACCCTCCCGCGGGAGGCGACGCTCGCCCAGGCCCACGCGGAGATGTTCGCCCGGCTCACCCCCGAGCAGGCCGAGAAGCTGGTGAGCGCCCTCCAGGCGCTCCCGTCCATCGACCGGAGCCTGGCGGTCAAGATCGCCGACATCCTGCCGCAGTATCCGGAGGAGATCCGGCTCCTGATGGCGAAGGAGCGCTCGGGGTTCGACGAAGAGGCCGTCACCCGGGTCCTCGAAGTGGTGGCCCAGCACCGATGATCGGGGGACCGGGATGGAGAGCTTCGCGTACGTGCTGGACTACCTGCCCACCGGCCGGCAGACCGACCGGGGCTACTCCCGCCAGCCGATCGCCTACGGGCTCGGCGAGACCGAACTGAAGCTCCTCGAGATCATCCCCCGGGGCACCACGCCGCTCGTCCCCGGCCACCGGATCCCCCTCCTGCCGGTCGACGGGGTCCCGCCCCCGATCGACCATGTCCGACGCCGGCTCGGTCCCGAGGAACTCACGACCGCCGCCCGGTCGGAGCTCCCGCGGGCCCTCGAGCAGATCGTCCGGGCGCACCCCGAGCGGTACCTGCGCTTCTTCAACGAGGCGCCCGCCGTCTCCCGGCGGTTCCACCTGCTCGAACTCCTGCCGGGGATCGGGAAGAAGACGATGCAGGCGATCGTCGACGAACGTCGCCGCGCGCCGTTCACGAGCTTCGAGGAGCTTGCGCAGCGGGTCCATCTGAAGGAGCCCGAACGGCTGATCGCCGCCCGGATGGAGCAGGAACTCACCGGTGTCGAGGACAAGTACCGGCTCTTCGTCCCCCTCTGAGGGGGTCCCCGAGCGGCCGGCGGAGATCGCGGAGGCGCTCCGGCGGCTCGGCGTCCGCCCGAGCCGATCCCGCGGCCAGTCGTTCCTCACCGACCCCTTTGTCGCCGACGCCGAGGCGGCCCTCGTCGACCGGGGGTCCGGGGGGCGGATCGTCGAGATCGGGGGAGGGCTGGGGCTCCTCACCCGGGCGCTGGTCCGCCGGGGGGACCGACCGATCGTCCTCGAACGGGACCCCCGGCTCGCCGCGCACCTGCGCCGGATCTTCGGGTCGGCGATCGAGCTCCGCGCGATGGACGCCCTCGAATTCGACTGGCGGCCGGACGACCGGATGGTCGGCAACCTGCCGTTTGTCGTCGGCACGCCGCTCCTCCTCCGGGCCCTCAGGGCCCGGATCCCCCAGATGGTCGTGCTCCTCCAGGCCGAAGTCGCCGAACGGCTCGCGGCCCCCCCCGGAGGCGCCGACTACGGCCGACTGTCCATCCTCGTCCGGCTTTTCGCGACGCCCGAGCTGTTCCAACGGGTGCCGTCCCGGGCCTTCTTCCCGCCCCCCGAGGTCGACGGACGGATCGTGACGCTCACCGCCCGGACGGGCGAGCTGCCGGTCCCCTCGGTCGAGCGGCTCGAGTCGGTGGTCCGGGTCCTCTTCTCGGAGCGGCGGAAGCAGCTCGGGAACCTGCTCACGAAGGTGGCGGAGCCCCCGAGAGCGGCGGCGCTGGCCCGGGCCGCCGGATGGCCCGACGGCTGGGAGCGCCGGCGCCCGCAGGAGCTCCCGCCCGAGGCGTACTTCCGCCTCGCGGCGGTGCTGGCGTGAGCCGCCAATGGCGGCATATATAGCCCGGGACCCTCCACGGCCCATGGCCAGTGCGGACCCGCTCCCCGAGTTCGAGCCCTACAAGGTGAAGGTCGTCGAGGCGATCCCGACCCCCGACCGCTCCGAGCGGGAACGGGCCCTCCGTCGGGCCGGCTACAACCTCTTCAACCTTCGTTCCTCGGAGGTGACGATCGACCTCCTGACCGATTCGGGCACCGGCGCGATGAGCGACCGGCAGTGGGCCGGCCTCATGCTGGGGGACGAGTCGTATGCGGGCTCCCGGAACTTCGACCGGTTCGAGGATACGGTCCGGGAGCTCACCGGGTTCCCCCACATCCTGCCGACCCACCAGGGTCGGGCGGCCGAGAACCTCCTCTTCTCCGCGCTTGCCCGGCCGGGGACGGTCATCCCGAACAACATGCATTTCGATACGACCCAGGCCCACGTGACCCGCAACGGGGCCCGGCCGGTCAACCTCGCGATCCCCGAGGCGTACGATCCCCAGTCGGAGCACCCGTTCAAGGGCAACATGGACGTCGCGGCGCTCGAGGCCCTCTTGCGGTCGGAGGGGCGGGCGAAGGTGCCGCTCGTGATGATGACGATCACGAACAATACCGGCGGGGGCCAGCCGGTGTCGGTCGCCAACCTGCGGGCGGTCTCCCGCGTCTGCCGGCGCCACCGGGTGCCGCTCTACCTCGACATGTGCCGGTGGGCCGAGAACGCCTACCTGGTCCGGGAACGGGAGGCCGGCCAGCGGCACCGCCCGATCGCCGCGATCGGGCGGGAGTTCTTCGACCGGGCCGACGGCGCGACGATGAGCGCCAAGAAGGACGGGCTGGTCAACATCGGCGGTTTCCTCGCGACCCGGGACCCCCGGCTCGCCGAACGGCTCAAGGAGATGCTGATCCTCTACGAGGGGTTCCCCACCTACGGGGGGCTGGCCCGCCGGGACCTGGAGGCGGTCGCGATTGGGCTCAAGGAGGCGACCGACCTCGCCTACCTCGCGCACCGGATCGGCCAGGTGCGGGAGCTCGGTCGCCGCCTGGAGGCCCGGAACGTCCCGTTCCTTCGGCCGGTCGGGGGCCACGGGATCTACCTCGATGTCCGGCGCTTCCTGCCCCACCTCCCGACCTCCGAGCTCCCCGGCCAGGCCCTCGTGGTCGAGCTGTACCGGGAGGGCGGGCTCCGCACCGTCGAGGTCGGGTCGATCATGTTCGGGGAGGGCACCCCCGAGGGCCGGGAGCCGCTCGAACTGGTCCGGCTCGCCCTTCCCCGGCGGGTCTACACCCAGAGCCACCTCGCCTACGTCGCCGAGGTGGTCGCGCGGGTCTTTGAGCGTCGGGCGTCGATCCGGGGGATGACCATGACCTACCGACCCGAGCGGCTCCCCCACTTCACCGCCCGTTTCGCCCCGAAGGGGGCGGCGCGGACGGCGCGTCAGTAGGTGGCGATCGTACCCTCGTCCTTGGTCCGGTTGAGGACCCACCGGAACAGCCCGAGCCCCATCGGGATCGTGATCACCGCGTAGAGGGCCATGTACGCGAGCGATGGGGCGACCGACCCGAGCGTCCCGCCGGCGAGGAGGCCGGAGCGCAGCGCGTCGAGCCCGAAGGTGAGCGGAATCGAGTAGGCGAGCCACCGGATGCTCGCCGGAAGGACCGCGACCGGGAAGAGCACCCCGGCGAAGAACTGGGTGAAGGTGCTGAAGAAGAGCGCAACCGGGTTGCCCTGCTTGGTCCAGAGGATGAAGGCGGCGGCGACCAGGCTGAGCCCGGTGCTCGAGACCGCGAGCAGGATCGTCGCGACGATGACGGTCGGCAGATTGAGCGAGAGCTGCACGCCGAGCAGCCCGACCCCGACCACCATGATCGCGACGGCCGAGAGCAGGTTCAGCAGGACCCCGAAGAGGGAGGAGTAGATCAGGACCGCCCCGGGGTTCGTCGGCGAGAGGAAGACCAGTTCGAGGGTCCCCATCATCTGCTCCGAGCGGATCCGCTGGGCGAGCATGCCGACGAGGTTGCTCACGAACCCCTGGAAGGCCAGGCCGACCACGAAGAAGGCGATGTACGACGAGCCGTCGAGCGCGCTGATGCTCGAACCGGCCGCCCCCAGGAACACCGCGACGAGGAAGAAGACGAAGACCGGAACGATCCAGCCGACGATCGTGAGGCCGACCTGGGCGCGGTAGCTCGACCAGACGAGCCAGCCCCGGAGGTAGGTGAAGAGGTACGCCTTGCGGAGGATCGCCCGAAGGCCGCCCGGTCGGGCGGCGTGGGGCCCCGGGCGCACGAGTTCGGTCGCCACCTAGCCCGGCACCTCCTCGGGTTCCGGACCCGCCTCGTCGACCCGGCGCAGGAACTCCTCCTCGAGGACGAACGGCCTCAGATCGACCTGCTCGACCTGGACTCCGGCCTGCCAGAAGCTCTCGAGCAGCCCCGGCAGCGTCGCGCGGGGGTCCCGGGTCCAGCACCGGACCACCACGCCCCCGGCCCGTTCGTCGATCTCCCACCGGACCGGAGCGCCGGGCTCGGCCCCCCGGGCGAACGCCTCGAGGGCGGCCAGGACGGTGGGGGTCGGGGCCCGGACGAAGAGCCGGATCGGTTGCGCCCCCGTCCCGGCCGGCGGAGCCCCCAGCACTTCGAGCCGGCCGCGGTGGATCATCGCCACCCGGTCGGCGAGCCGCTCGACGTCGATCAGGTTGTTCGCGCTCAGGACCACCGTCTGACGGCGGGCCCGGCATTCGGTAGCAATGACCCGGCGGATCTCCTCGGCCGAGACCGGATCGAGGCTCGAGGTCGGCTCGTCGAGGAACAGCACCGGGGTGTCCAGGACGAAGGCGCGGAGGAACTGGAGCTTGCGCTGCGTCCCGGTGGAGTAGGTCCGGTAGTCGCGCGCGAGGACGGTTTCGGTGAGGCCGAGCGTCTCGGCGAGCGGCTGCATCCGCTCCCGGAGATCCCGCTCGTGCATGTTGTAGAGGCCGCAGAAGAACCGCAAGTTCTCCCAGCCGCTGAGCCGGTAGTAGAAGCTCCGTTCGGAGTTGGTCACCAGCGAGATGCGGGACCGAACCTGGGCCTCCTCCCGGACGACGTCGGCCCCCCCGATCCGGGCCTCCCCCGAGGTCGGCAGCAGCAGGGTCGAGAGGATCTTGAGCAGCGTGGTCTTGCCGGCACCGTTCGGGCCGATGAGGCTGAAGATCTCGCCGGGGCGGACATCAAAGGTCACCCCGGAGAGGGCGACCGACTCCCGGCCGGGAGGGGACCAGGGAAAGCTCCGGCTCCCCGGGAACCGCTTGGTCAGGTCCCGGACTTCGATCGAAAGGCCCATGGTTCCATGGGGGCAGAACGCGGGAGCCTATACCTCATGCGGTCCCAATATCGAATTCGACACTGAACGCCCGGCCGACGACTTCGGCCCCGGAATCACGAGACGGTGGCGGTCGCACGGCGTACCCGAGGCCGGCGGAGAACGGGCCGGCTCCCGGCAGGCCGGACAGGAGAGCACCGACGCCCAGGCGATCCAGTCGGGTTCGGGTTCGCGGGTGGGAGTTTGCGCGAGGATCCACTGGGTCGGCGCGATCCGCGCGCGGTCGAGGAGATCGGCCCCGTGGACAAACAGCCGGGCGGGCAGCCGGCGGAACCCCGCGTAGTCCTCCAGGCCGGAGGCGGTGCTCGCCCGGACGGTGAACCCGGCGCGCCGCAGCGCGGCCCGGACGGCGGCCCGTGTCGGCGCCCAGGAGGGGAACGGGCCCGGCGCCCCGGGAAGTACCGGGAGCCGCGAGGCGGTCCAGCTGGGAGGCCGCGGAACCCGGGGGAGCCGCGGGCGGACCCGGAGGTCGTCGAGCAGCGAAGCGACGGAGGGGCGCGGCTGGTACCCGAGCAGCAGGTGGCCCCCGGGGATCAGTACCCGGGCGGCCTCCCGAAGCAGCGGGTCGGGATCTTCGAAGAAGTTGTAGATCCGCACGGCCACGACCCCCGTGACCGAGTGGCTCTCGAGGGGCACAGAGCGGGCATCGGTGGCGATCCCCAGGGCCCGTGCGGGCACCGCCTCCCAAGGGATCTGCGATAGAAACTCGGCATGGAGGTCGACCCCGATGTACTCGGTGGCCCGGGCCCCCAGCGCCGGGGTGAGCCGCCCGGTGCCGGTCCCGATCTCGAGCAAACGGCGAGCGTCGATGCGCCGGAGCCACCGATCCACCAGAGAGCGCTCGACCCTCACGGTGGTCGCCCGGCCCTGCCAGAGCCGCTGGAAATCGAGCGACCGGAAATCCGGAGTCGGCTCCCGCGGCGTGGCCATGTTGTCCCCCGCTCGACTAGGGCCCACTTCGGGTAAGGGTTTACCGGGACTCGCCCGCGCCGGACCGATCGCTCGCTCCACGACACCTCACCGCGATCGACCCTCTGTGGACGGGTCGACCGGCGGGGACTCTTTATATAGAAGAGCAATTATGCCAATGCAGGTGGATGCAATGCTTCAGGGCACCCCGATTCTCGTGCTGAAGGAAGGGACGGAGAGAGAACGCGGCCGCGGCGCGACGAACGGCAATATCGCGGCCGCCCGGGCGATCGCAGATGCGGTCCGGACGACGCTGGGTCCGCGGGGCATGGACAAGATGCTCGTGGACTCGATGGGGGACATCACCATCACCAACGACGGGGTCACCATCCTCAAGGAAGTGGATGTCGAGCATCCGGCGGCCAAGATGCTCGTCGAGGTCGCCAAGACCCAGGACCAGCAGTGCGGCGACGGGACGACCAGCGCGGTGGTCCTCGCCGGGGAACTGCTCAAGCGGTCGGAGTACCTCCTCGAACAGAACATCCATCCCACGGTCATCACCCGCGGCTTCCAGCTCGCTTCGGAGGAGGCCCGCCGGCTCCTGGAGAAGGAGATCGGGTCCACCGTGAAGGCGGGGGATGAGGAGATCCTCATCGACTGCGCGACGACCGCGATGGGCTCGAAGGGCGTCTTCGGCTCCCGCGATCACCTCGCCAAGATCGCGGTCCGGGCCGTCCAGAAGGTCGCCGAGAAGCGGGGCGACCGCACCGTCGCGGACGTCGACCAGATCAAGGTCGAAAAGCGGCAGGGCGGCACCATCTCCGATACCGAGCTCATCGAGGGGATCGTGCTCGACAAGGAGCGCGGCCACCCCCGGATGCCCGGCACGGTCAAGAACGCCAAGATCGCCCTCCTGAACTCGGCGCTCGAGATCAAGAAGACCGAGATCGAGAGCAAGATCAACATCAAGAGCCCCGACCAGATCCAGAGCTTCCTCGACGAGGAAGACAAGACCTTCCACAAGATGGTCGCCTCGATCAAGGCCTCCGGCGCCAACGTCGTGGTCTGCCAGAAGGGCATCGACGATGTCGTCCTCCACTACCTGGCGAAGGAGGGCATCTACGCCGTGAAGCAGGTCAAGGAGAGCGATCTCCAGAAGCTGGCCCGCGCGACCGGCGGCAAGATCGTGACCGGCGTGAAGGACCTCACGGCCGCCGACCTCGGGACGGCGAGCCAGGTCGAGGAGCGGAAGGTCGGCGACGACGACATGACCTTCGTCACCGGCTGCTCGAACCCCCGCTCCGTCTCGATCCTGATCCGCGGCGGCACCGAGCATGTGACCCAGGAGGTCGAGCGCGCGCTCCAGGACGCCCTCAAGGTCGTCTCGAGCGTGGTCGAGGACGGGGTCGTCTGCCCGGGCGGCGGCGCCACGGAGATCGACCTCTCAGTCAAGTTGCGGAAGTTCGCCCCCACCGTGGGGGGCCGGGAGCAGCTCGCCGTGGAGGCGTTCGCCCAGGCCCTCGAGGTCATCCCCTGGGCCCTTGCCGAGAACGGGGGCTACGACTCGATCAACACCCTGATCGAGCTGCGCGGCGCCCATGAGGGAGCCCATGCCAACCGCAACGTCGGAGTGAACCTCGCCGACGGCAAGGCCGCCGACATGTGGAAGCTCAAGGTCGTGGAGCCCCTCCGGGTCAAGCGGCAGGCGCTGAGTTCGGCGACCGAAGTGGCCACGATGGTCCTGCGGATCGACGACATCATCGCGTCGAAGAAGTCGACGCCTCCCGCCGGCGGCGGGGGCGGCGGGCACGACCACTAGACTGACGCGGAGCCCGAACCATTTCCTTTCCCGGGGGCGACCAGAGCCCCCGGGAACCCTCCCACGAGGTGCCGGCCCGATATCTTGAGCCTTCCCGATGGCCGAAGACCGCCGAGCCCCAGCGGAGCAGCGGCACATCCCATCCCCGGGGCGCCACGAGGCCGAGCCCGACGGGGCGCCCGGCGCACTCCCCGATGGGGACCACCAATTCCGGGCATCCCGGATGGCCCGCGATCGCACCGATCGGGAGGGCGAGCTCCCGATGCTGGACCCCCCGGATCGACGCCGGGGTGGACTTGGGGAGAGCCGCCGTGGGGGCGGCCGGCACCAGTAGGATCCGGTCCTCCCCCAAGTGGTGCGCCACCGATCGGGCCAGGATCGACGCGGTCCGGTCGGCCCAATCGGCCTCCCGACGCGTGATCCGGGAGGCGTAGGCAAACCGTTCGGCGATCTCCGGGGCGAATCGGGGGTGGATGCGCTCGATCCAGCGACCGTGGAGCGCCCAGGCGGAGCGGCCCTGGCGGAACCGGTAGGCGTCGAGCCACCGCCTCCGCCCCCCCCCGAAGAGCTTCAGGCTCCGACGCCGGGGGAACCGCTCTTCGATCGCCCGGGTAAGGAGATGATGCTCAGCCTCCGGGAGCAGGTCGAAGGCGTCGCGGACCACTCCAATCGAGCCCACGAGACGATCCTCCGACGAGCCGAAGAGGACCTCCCCGACCCGGGCGAGGGTCGCGGCATCCCGCGCGAACCACCCCACGGTGTCGTACTCCGGCGCCAGGGGAACGACGCCGCGCATCGGGATCCGGCCGTGGGTCGGGCGGAACCCGAAGATCCCGCAGTAGCTGGCCGGGACCCGCACCGATCCGCCGGTGTCGGTACCGAGCGCGAAGTCGACCCACCCCCGGGCGACGGCCGAAGCCGACCCGCTCGAGGAGCCCCCGGGCAGGCAGTCGGGGGCCCGGGGGTTGAGGGGAGTCCCATAGTGGATGTTCCTCCCTTCGAGGCTGAAGGCGAGCTCGTCACAGACGGTCTTCCCTACGAGCGTGGCGCCGGCCCGCAGCAGCCGGCCCAGGACGGGTGCCGTGCTCCGGGCGACCGGATGGCTCCCTCGCCAGTCGGGGTTTCCGGCCGTGGTCCGGGCGCCGGCGACGTCGATCAGGTCCTTGACGGCGAACCGATGCCCCGAGAGCGAACCGGGGGCTTCGGGGGCCCGCCGCAGTCGTCCTCCGGGAACCCAGGCCGTCGTGGCGGTGGATCCCGATCTGGCCTCCACGGTGGCCTAGAGGGCGGCCGGCGATAAAGCTCCCCGCGGCCGCCTCCGGGCATGGCTTGCTTCCCGCGCGCCCCTGGACCCTCCCCCGGACCCGGAAGCCTTCCACCCCCGGCGGGGGTGCGAAGGTTTCATAACGAGGAGCGGATAGGCGGCCCTCGATGCGGACCAAGTCGGTCGAAGGGGTGCTCCGCCTGGACGTGGTCTCCCTGGACCCCCGGCCGGCGATCTACCTCTCCTACGACGGCCTTGCCGGACTCACGCAGCGGCCGATCCTCCACGACCTGTTGGAGGAGATCCAGCGGAAGGGCTCCGAAACCTACCGGGCCTTTCTGGAGGCCATCCGACGCCACCACGCCGGCCAGGTCCATGTCTACTTCTCGGATTACGTGAGCTACGGGATCGGGGGAGGCGACGCCACCGCCGAGTTCTTCTTCGGCGCCTTCCTGGTCCTCCACAACCCCCGGAGCGACTCCGGCCCGGAGGGCCCCGTGCCCGAGCATCTCGCGCTCCACCGACCGGGGTTCGTCGAGCGGATCTCCCTGGAAGCCCCGGCGAGCTGAACTCCCGCCCCTCGTGGGCGCACCCTTTTGCCCCCGAACGACTGGGGGGCCCGGAGCATGGACGAGACCCCTCTGGAGCACGAACGTCGCGCCAAGGTCCAGCGGCTCCGGGCCGCCGGGATCGAACCGTATCCCTGGGCCTGGCCGGATCGGGTGGGATCGGGAGTGGTCCGTCGACGGGCCGAGGAGCTGGCGCCGGGCGCGACCGACCCGGGACCTTCGCTCCGGGTGGCCGGTCGGATCCGCGCCATCCGGACCCACGGACGGACCGCCTTCGCCGACCTCGAGGACGCCGACGGTCCGCTGCAGCTCCTCCTCCGGGCCGACGATCTGGGCGAGGACGCCTACCGGGGGTGGCTGCGCGACCTCGACCCCGGGGATATCGTCGGGGCCGAGGGCCGACCGGCGAGGTCGAAGCGGGGCGAGGTATCGGTGCTGGTCGGGAGCCTCACCCTGCTCGCGAAGGCCATCGCCCCGCCCCCCGAGAAGTTCCATGGGCTCAAAGACCCCGAGGAGCGGCTCCGCCGCCGCTACCTGGACCTCATCGCCTCCGCCGAGAGCCGCCAACGGTTCTCGGCCCGCAGCCGGATCATCTACGAGATCCGGCAGTTTTTCGACGGGGCGGGCTTTCTCGAGGTCGAAACCCCGATCCTGACCTCGGTCGCCGGCGGAGCCTCGGCCGAACCGTTCGTCACCCGCTCCCGCTACCTGGACGAAGAGCTCTCGCTGCGGATCTCGATCGAACTCTACCTCAAGCGGCTCTTGGTCGGCGGTTTCGAACGGGTCTACGAGATCGGTCGCTGCTTCCGCAACGAGGACGCCGACACGACGCACAACCCCGAGTTCAGCCTGCTCGAGCTCTACTGGGCGTACGCCGACTACCACGACATGCGCTCCCTGGTGGAACGGCTCTATGGACGGCTCGGCGAGGTCGCGGCGACGCTCCTCCCCGACCGGCCCGAGGCCGCTGCGGCCGCCCGGGCGTTCCGGCCGCCGTTCGCCCAGATCGACTTCGTGGATGCCCTGGAGGAGAAGATGGGGATCTCGGGACTCCTGGAGATGAGCCCGGAGGAACTCGCCCGGCGGGCCCGGGCGGCCGGGGCCCAGCTGCCCCCGAACGCCTCGCCCGGCCGATGCCTCGACAAGCTCTTCGGCCATTATGTCGAACCGACCCTCACCCAACCGACCTTCGTGATGGATCATCCCGCCCTCACCACACCGCTCGCGAAGCGGCACCGTCGGCTCTCGGGGCGGGTCGAACGGTTCGAGCTGTTCTACCAGGGGTTGGAGCTCGCCAACGCCTACACCGAACTCAACGACCCGGACGAGCAGGAGTTGAGGTTCCGGGAGCAGGTGGGGGAGTCGGGGGAGGACCGGTATGCCTACGATGCCGATTTCGTGGCGGCGCTCCGGCACGGGATGCCCCCGGCGACCGGCATCGGGATCGGCATCGACCGCGTCGTGATGGCGCTCACCGGCACCCGGTCGATCAAGGAGGTCCTCCTCTTCCCGCAGACCCGGCGCCGGAGCGAGCCCGGACCATGACCGGACCGCCGCCGTCCGAGCTGCCGTCCCGGTTCGAGCCGGGACCGATCGAGGCCCGCTGGCAGGCCCAATGGGAGGCGGCCCGGGCGTTTCGGGGACCGGACCGGCCGAGAGGTCCGACCTACTCGCTCATCCTACCGCCCCCCAACGTGACGGGGATCCTGACGATCGGCCACATGCTCGGCGGGACCTTGATGGACATCCTCGCCCGGGCGCACCGCATGCGCGGTCGGGCGACCGTCTGGGTGCCGGGGGTCGACCATGCCGGCCTGGCGACCCAGGTCGAGGTCCGCCGGCGGCTCCAACGCGACGGCATCGCCTTCGAACGGCTCTCCCGGGAGGAGGCGCTCCGGGAGGTCGAGCGCTGGCGGGCCGACCATGAGCCCACGATCGTCGCCCAGCTCAAGGCCGCGGGATTCTCCCTCGACTGGTCGAGGTTCCGCTACACGATGGACCCGGGGTCGATCCGGGCGACGCGGGAGGTCTTCGTCCGGCTCTTCGAGCAGGGCCTCATCTATCGGGGGGAGCGGATGGTCAACTGGGATGTCCGGCTGCGGACCGCGATCTCCGACCTTGAGGTGATCCACGCCGAAGAGGACGGCCATCTCTACTACCTGCGCTACCCGGGCGAGGACGGGAGCCCGGGAGTGGTCGTCGCCACCGTCCGGCCCGAGACCATCTTCGGCGATGTGGCCGTCGCCGTCCATCCGGACGACGAGCGCTACCGCGCCCTCATCGGCCGACGGGTCCGCGTCCCGCTCGTCGACCGACCGGTCCCGGTGATTGCCGACCCGGCGGTCGACCCCACCTTCGGCGCGGGCGCCCTCAAGATCACCCCCCGGCATGACCCGGTCGATTACGAGATCGGCCAGCGTCACCCCGGGCTCGAGTCGCCTCCCGACATCCTCGACGAGGAGGGGCGGCTCACCGGCCCCTGGGTCCCGGAGGAGTTCCGGGGCGCTGAACGGGAAGCGGTGCGGCCGCAGATCGTCGAGCGGCTCAAGGCCGCCGGCCGGCTCGAGCGGATCGAGCCGTACCGCCATTCGGTCGCCCGGTCGGAGCGATCCGAGGCGGTGATCGAGCCCCGACTTTCCCGCCAGTGGTTCGTCCGCATGGCCGGCCTCGCCGCCCCGGTCCGGGAGGCGGTGCGCCGACGGGAGATCGTGCTCCACCCCGAACGCTGGAACCGGACCTTCGACCGGTGGATGGAGGGGATCCAGGACTGGTGCATCTCCCGGCAGATCCTCTGGGGCCACCCGATCCCGGTCTCGACCTGCACGACGTGCGGCCGGGAGATCGTCACCGTCGAGCCGCCGGACCGTTGTCCGGCGTGCGGCGGCCGGTCGCTGGCCCCGGACCCGGACGTCCTCGACACCTGGTTCACCTCCTGGCTGTGGCCGTTCGTGGCGCTGGGCTGGCCCGAGGCCTCTCCCGACCGGGAGCGCTACTACCCGACCCAGGTCCTGGTGACCGGGCGGGACATCATGTTCTTCTGGGTCGCCCGGATGATGATGGCGGGCTACGCCTTCACCGGCCGCCCCCCCTTCTCGGACGTCTACTTCTCCGGGATGCTCCGCGACGAGCAGGGCCGGAGGATGTCGAAGCACCTCGGCAACTCCCCCGATCCGCTGGCGGTCATCCGGGAGCGGGGCGCCGACACGCTGCGGTGGGCGCTGGTCTTCCCGAACCCCACGGACGAGGACGGACCGTTCGGGACCGCCGCGCTGGACGGGGCGCGCAACTTCCTCACCAAGCTCTGGAATGTGACCCGGTTCGCCCTGCCCCTCCTGGGGGGCATCGCCCCGGGGCCTGCCCCTCGGACCGGGCCACCCAAGGCGTTCGAGAACCGGTGGATCCTTTCGCGCTGCCACGCCACCCTCCGGGAGGTCGACCGGGCCCTCGCCGACTTCGAGTTCACGCGGGCGGCGACCGCCCTCCATGGATTCCTCTGGCACGACCTGGCCGACCAGTACGTCGAACTCTCCAAGGACGCCCTGAACGGGCGCCGGGCCGACGTCGATCCCGGGGAGTTTCGGGCGGTCCTCTACGGCGTGCTCGACCGCACGCTGCGGATGCTCCACCCGTTCATCCCCCACGTGACCGAGGAGCTCTGGCATGCCCTGACCCGGGCCGACGGCCTGCTGGCGCAGGCGGCCTGGCCGGTGGCCGACGAGGCCGACGACGACCCGGTCGCCGAGCGGGAGATGGAGACGGTCCGCGAAGCGATCCGGCTGATCCGCAACCTGCGCTCGGAGGAGAAACTCCCGCTGGACGCGACACCCCGCGTCTGGGTGACCCCCGCCGATCCGGCGCTCGGCCGGCTCCTGAGGCGGGAGGCCCCCGCGATCCTCCGGGCGGTTCGGCTCGCCTCCTTGGAGGTCGGCGGCGAGGGTCCCCCCACGGACGGGGCCCGGGCGCGACGGGTCGCCCCCTCCGGCGACTACCAGATGGAGCTGCCGACCGCGTCGATCGACCGCGTCAGCCTCGAGCGGGAGCGGGAGAAGCTCGCCCAGCTGCTCGCCAGGGCCCGGGGCCGTCTCGCCGACCCGACGTTCCGGTCCCGGGCGCCCCCGGGGGTGGTCCAGGAGGCGGAGTCGAAGGCGGCCGAGCTCGAGGTCCGGATCCAGCGGCTCGACGATTATTTGAAGGCGGCCGATTCGTCGCCCCGGGACCCATGACCCCCCCGAAGCGCGCGGAGAAGAAGCCTCCGACGGTGCCTTCGGCCGACGGCGAGCCGCCGGTGCCGCTCTCCAGCGGGACCAAGCCCCATCCCCCGATCGGCCTCGGGCTTTGGGCCCTCGGTCGGTGGACCCGGCCGGACGAGGAACGGACCCGCGCGGTCCTGGAGACCGCGGAGGCGGAAGGCGTCCGCTGGTTCGACACGGCCGAGGTCTACGGCAACGGGCGTTCGGAACGGCTTCTCGGGGAGGCGCTGGAACGATCCCCGACGCTCGCCCGCGAGGCGTTCATCGCGACCAAGGTCTCCTGGGAGCACCTGCGCCCCCACCAGGTCGGCGCCGCGCTGACCCAGAGCCTGGAGCGGCTCGGTCGGACGAGCGTCGATCTCTACCTCATCCACGCCCCCGACCCCAAGACCCCGCTCAAGGAGACGCTCGCGACGCTCGAGGAGCTCTGGAAGTCGGGCCGGATCGGGGCGATTGGGGTCTCCAACTTCGGCCTCGAGGAGTTGACCGAGGCGGTCGACCGGTTGACCGAGACGAAGATCGCCGTGAACCAGGTCCGGTTCAACCTCTTCGATCGGGGGGACGCGGAGCCGATCCGGGAGTTCTGCCGGGAACACCATATCCTGATCGAGGCGTATACCCCCCTCGCCCGGGGGCTCCTTCAGGGTCGGTTCCTGGACGGGCGGAAGGCCCCCCCCGAGGTCCGTCGGTTCGCCCAGCGATTCTTTGACGGCGACCGGTGGCCGGACTACGTGGCGCGCGCCCGAAAGCTCAAGGAGCTGGCCGACCGGGCCGGCCTTCCGATGGCCTCGCTGGCGCTCCACTGGCTGAGGTCCCAGGGGGCCACCCCCGTCTTCGGCGCCAGCCGACCGGAGCAGGTTTCGGAGAACCTCGCGGCCTGGCGGCTCCGGCCCGACCCCTCCTTGCTTGCCGAGGCGGACGCGATCGCCCGAGGCGAACGTGCTTAGACTCGCCGCCTTCGACATGGACGGGACGCTCGTCGACGTCGGCAGTTCCTGGAGGGTCGTCCACGATGCCTTCGACGACGACAACGACGACGCCCTGCGACTGTTCCTCGAGAACCGGATCGACGACCGCGAGTTCATCCGGTCGGACATCCGGAAGTGGCGGGCCCACCGGCCGCAGCTCGCGACCGGCGACCTCGAGGAGATCCTGGCCCGCGTCCCGCTCATGCCCGGTGCGCGGGAGCTCTTCGACGGGCTGCGCGCTCACGGCGTGTTGACCGCGATCATCAGCGGGGGGATCGACCTGCTCGCCCACCGGATCGGCCGGGAGCTCGGCATCGATTACGTGCTCGCCAACGGGGTCGAGACGACCCCCGAGGGCCACCTGACCGGGGAGGGGATCGTCCGGGTCCCGATCCGGGACAAGGAGTCGGTCCTCGCCGCCCTCCAGGCCCGGACCGGCATCCCCCCGTCGGCGACCGCGAGTGTCGGCAACTCCGAGATCGACGCCGGCCTCTTCCGCCGCAGCCGGCTCGGCATCGCCTTCCTTCCAGAGGACGAGACGGTCCGCCGGGCGGCCGGGCGGGTGGTCGAACACAAGGACCTCCGCGAGGTGGCCCGCCTCCTCGACGGTTTCCCCCTCTAGGCCGGCCGGGAGCTCCCGGGACCGGGAAGCGGGCCGCCGGCGGCAAGGAATCCTTTTACGGTAAGGTCGGCTGGATGGTGCCGTCATGGAGGGATACGAAGCGCTGCTCTCCCGCGCCCGCGCCCAGCTCCCGCCCGTCACCACGAGCGCCGAGCGGTTCCAGGTGCCGGAACCGGATGTGATGGCCGACGGCAAGACCACCGTCATCCGGAACTTCCAGGAGATCGCCGGTGTCCTCCGACGCGAACCCGCCCACCTCATCGGATACCTCGCCAAGGACCTCGGCTGTCCGGGGGTCCTCGACCTGCCCCGCGGGGTCCTCAAGTCCCGCGTCTCCAAGGAGCAGATCGCCCAGCGGATCCGCGACTACACCGAAAAGTACGTGATCTGCTCCGAGTGCAAGCGGCCGGACACCCACCTCAAGAAGGACGGGCGGCTGACCCAGCTCATCTGCGAGGCGTGCGGCGCCCAGCGGCCGGTCACGGTCCGGCGGGTCGTCACCCCCGAGAAGCCCAAGGCCCCGGTCGTCGTCGGCGAGGTCTACCGGCTGACCATCGAGGATCTCGGCCGCCGGGGCGACGGCGTCGCCAAGAAGGAAGGGTTCGTGATCTTCGTGACCGGGGCGACCCAGCGGGGCGCGACGATCAACGCGAAGATCACCAAGGTGCTCGGCAACAACGCCTACGCGGTCGTCCAGCCGTAGCCGGCCATGCGGAGCCTGCGCTGGCTGGGCCTTCTCGCGCTCTACGTGGGGGCCCAGCTGACCGGGCTCGCCCTCGCCTTTCCGTTCCGATCGGAGGGTCTCGCGACGACCTCGAACCCGTCGAGCGTGACCGCGCCGCTCTTCATCATCGCCGTGATCGTCATCGCTCCCCTGTTCATCCTCCTGCTGGCCCGTCGGCAGGGCGGGCTCGTCGCGCTCCGCCAGCTGATCCTGCTGGGCATCACCGGTTCGCTCTACTTCACCCTCTACGCGTCGCTCTCGCTGGTCGTTCCGGGCCCCTACCCGATCCCCCCCGTGGCCGCCGGCATGGTCGCCGATCTGGCCCTCCCGTTCGCCGCGGTGGTGAGTGTCGGTCTCTACCTGGCCCTGCTGATGGAGCCGCAGTGGTACGTCGTCGACCTGGTCGGCTTCCTCGCCGGGGGCGCCCTGATCGCCCTCCTCGGCATCTCCTTCGCCCTCCTCCCGGTTCTCATCCTCCTCAGCGTCCTCGCCGTCTACGACTACATCGCCGTGTACCGGACCCGGCACATGATCCGGCTCGCGGACGTCGTCACCGACATGAAGCTCCCGATCCTGATGGTCATGCCGGATCGGGCCGGCTACGACTACACCCGCGCGGCGACGCTCGCCGAACAGCGGGAGCAGCCGACCGAACAGCGGGCGGCCCTCTTCATGGGGCTCGGCGACGTGGTGATCCCCGGCGCGCTGGTCACCTCGGCGTTCGTCTGGCTTCCCGCAACGCCGCTCGGCGGGGGGGTGGGGGCGAACCTTGTGGTCGCGCTGGGGGCCCTGATCGGATCCCTGGTGGGCTACGCCCTCCTGATGCAGCTCGTCCTCCGGGGGAGAGCCCAGGCCGGCCTTCCGTTCCTGAACGGGTTCGCCATCCTCGGATACCTGGTTTCGTTCGTCCTGGTCTACCACTCGTTCGGCTTCGGGCTGAGCGGAGTTCTCTAATCCCCCCGCCCCGTGGGGGGATCCATGCGCCGCCCGGTGGAGGACCTCACGCTCGACGATCGGCCTTCGCTCGACCTCCTCATGCGCCGGATCGAGGCCGGGGGCGGCTTCAGCGCGAAGGGCGTCGCGGAGGGGGTCGATCTCCTCGCCCGGATGCTGAGCGACCCCGAGATGACCCTCTTCCTTTCGTTCCCGGCCGACATCGTGGCCACCGGGACCCGGGGCGTACTGGCCCATCTCCTTCGCGAGGGGTTCATCGACGCCGTGATCACCACCTGCGGAACGCTGGACCACGACCTGGCCCGGTCCTTCCGCCCCTACTATCATGGCGACTGGACGCTCGATGACGCGGAGTTGTATCGGCGGGGCCTCTACCGCCTCGGCAACCTCGTGATCCCCCAGGCCCACTACGGCGGCATCATCGAGCGCAAGATGCGCCCGATGCTGCGCCGCCTCTGGGCCGAAGGCCAGCGGAGCCTCTCGAGCCGACAGCTGGCCCAGGCCCTCGGCGAGATCATCCCGGCCGGGACCCGGACGAGCCTTTTGAGGGCCGCCGTCGACCGGAAGGTACCGGTCTACGTGCCCGGGCTCACCGACGGGGCGGTCGGATCCCAGCTCTGGCTCTTCGCGCAGGACCATCGCGGGCTCACGCTGGACCTGCTCCGGGACGAGCAGGAGCTCTCCGACCTCGTCTATGGGGCCCGACGGACCGGCGCCATCATGCTCGGCGGCGGGATCTCCAAGCACCACACGATCTGGTGGAACCAGTTTAGGGACGGTCTCGACGCCGCCCTCTACATCACCACCGCCGTCGAGTGGGACGGGAGCCTCTCCGGCGCCCGGACCCGGGAGGCGGTCTCCTGGGGCAAGGTGAAGCCGTCGGCCCGGCACGTGACCGTCGAGGGGGATGTGACGCTGCTGCTGCCGTTGATGACCGCGGCCGCCCTCGAACGGATGGCGGCCCCGCCCTCGGCAACCCGGCCCACGCGACGACCTTAAGTGGGGGGGGCCAAGTGGGCCCGCCGTTGGGCCCGTAGCTCAGCCCGGTAGAGCAGGCGGCTCTTAACCGCAAGGTCAGGGGTTCGAATCCCCTCGGGCCCGTAACACTTTCACCATAGAACCGATCCAGATTCCCACTCGGAAGTGGCCCCGGCCGAGCACTCGCCACGTGGCCCTCACCCCTAGAGACGAGGACCACAAACCAGCTTTGCTCGGAAGTCGACATCGCAGTAGGGAACTCGGCAGAATCGGAACCTGAGGCATCCGGCGGACAGAGTTCCGGATTCCGGACGCCTCCGCTCCATGTGTCCTCGCCCTCTGGGGCAAGGACGTAGAACTCGTCGCCGAAGGGAGGAGAGTCCGTGTAGAGGACGGGTGGGTGAAAGACTACAGTGGCCGACTCCAGATATCGCTGGGGCGATCTGGGCAGCTAAAAAAGGCAGCCCCGCCCATCTGATCTGATTCTGGCCCGCCAACTCCTCAAGGCCGAGCGGTTAATAGGCATGCCACCATGTAGTCTCCGATTCCGACAGCCTCCCGTCCCCCTGTCCCCGTCCGAACATACTTTGACGTCCTCGCGGATGTCAAGAAAGCCGTCGTCTTCCTCGGAGTTCAGGGAGAGAAGCAACCCGATATCCGAGCTACTGGGTTCCTTATCCAGGCGGAAGGCGTCTTCCACCTCGTTACCGCGCGTCATGTTGTGATTGGTAGTGACGGAAGTCGAACCGATTCGCAACTTACAGCCTACTATAACCTCAAGACCAGGGGCGTGGCAGCGTCACCTCTATCGGAGATGATTCGAGCTCTTGGGACGAACTGGGTCATGGCCGACGATGAGTCTGTCGACCTTGCTCTCATCCCGTTCGCCTTTGACGTGAATGTCGCCGATGTTCTGACCATCCAGAGGGGGCTCTTCCTCCCGTTGACAGAGCTTCCCGAAACCACGGACCTGATCTTCCTCGCGTTCCAGCCAACCGACCTCCGAGCAAGCAGGGTTGCGCCATTTATCCGAGGAGGGCTAGTCAGTCGATTGAACGAGGACGGGACGTTCTACATGGATGGGCCCGCATTCCCGGGAAATAGTGGCTCACCGGTGTTCGTCCGACCAACGGGTACTCGATTCACGAGAAGAGGTTTCGCTCTCGGCAGCGACCCAATCGCCTTTCGGTTCGTCGGCGTTGTCGGAGAGTACATCCCCTACATCGACGTGGCCGTAAGTCCTCAGACCGGACGACCTCGCGTCAGCTTTGAAGAGAACACCGGCCTGACGCGAGTCTGGTCGGCCGATCATCTTGACCGACTTATTCAGTCCACCGCCTTCAAAGAGCAAGTCAAGCGACTCCGCAAACGTGGCCTCGTCAACTCGGCCAATACGCAGACGGCGTGACTGAACCGTCCCCTCACCCTCCGCGGGTGCCCCGATGGCGAGTCCCGTAGGGGTGTGAACCAGAGGCTCCGACTGGCCTTGCCCACGTTCGTGACCGGACGGGTTGCGGCCGGGTCCGCCCACTCTCGGCGATCGTGGCTGTTCCGTGGGGTCTCCCGGCGCGGCTCGCGCTACCCCTGATTCGCCGGAGCGGGTTCCTCCGGGCCTGTCGACCCCGAATCGGGAAAGCCGGGCGTTGCTAAGGAGAGGTTGAAGCTCATTTCGGACGAGGATCCCGGATCCGACCGACCGCGTGGCTCCAGTCGATCCAATCGTACACCGGCGCCTCTACGTCGATCTGCCACAGCAGCGCGTTCATCTCGCCACGGTGCTGGAGCTCTTCCTCGATGAGGTGCCAGAACACCTCGCGGACCGGTACGTCGCAGACGTGGGTTGACCCCTGTCCCTCCTCCCTATGGACCGTCCGAGTCAGGTCCGCCTCGGTCAGCTCCGCCATGATGCGGCCTATCTGAGTCTGAACGTAGTTCTCGTCCTTTCGGACATCCGCGAGGCTGGGAGGGACGCTGGTGTCCGGCTCCTGAGGGGGGAACTCGAAACGCGCGCAGTCCTTCATCCAGAAGTAGAGTGCGCCCTGGGAATGGCCGAAGATGTCAAGGAGCGTGGGATATGACGCACCCCGGTCCCGTGAAAGCTCCGTGACCGGCAGCTTCGAAAAGATCTCGAGGTAGCCTTGACGCGCTCGCGCGATGTAGGCGAACCACGCACGGATCGACTCGAGCTCCGACATGGACGGAGGGGCGGAGGATGACGTCATGCTACGCGGGTTCCTTGAGGAGGGCACCGAATGACGACTTCCGCTTGATTTTCCCGTGCTCTACCTCGAAGATGTCGACATACCGAACCGAAAGCCGGGCGCCGTCTTTCTTGGTTACGTGAGCCGTCCCCTCGACGACCACCACATTGCCTTCCTCGGTAAGCCGGTAGATCTCGCCCCGGAGTTCGTCGTCGCCGTAGTTCTTGATGTGAGCCTCCTTTCCTCGCGTGACCGCTCCCAAGGCGGGGACCCCGTCAACCCATTCCACCCACTCGACATCATCGGCGAGCAACTCGCTTAGTTTGGACTTGTCAGTGGTGGTCAGATACTTCTCGACAAGCTTCTTGTTCTCGCTCACGGCGTTCGGGACCCCAACGCGACTCAAAGCCTTGTCGTGACGGTCGCCGAGGGCCCGTTCCCTCTGCGCGCTATACTGCAGAGGTCTTTTGGGAGGTCCACTCCAAGGGTCGATCCGTGGCCTTCGGCGACGAAGTGCTTGCATCGGTCGTTCGGAGACGGGCGATGCCGCACGGCGCGCTCGGAGACCCGGGGGTGAGGCTGCGCCCGAGAGCGAACTTGCCGCCATCAGTACTTTAAGGAGAGTTGTCCGCCGTCCGAATGAGAAACGCGTGAGCTACAGATGGGAACCGGGAGTACCTACCCCATGGCAGCGATTCCCCTCCCGAACGAGAGGCTCGCGAGAGCCACCCGTCGTCGCAAGATCCACGGCGCGGCCCTAAATGTGTGTGGGTCGGGGAACTGTCTCCGCCCGCCTCACCAACATCCAGCTTCCCAGGGGGCGCGAAACCGTTGTAGGCCACGAACCGATGGCGGAGCCACGGGCGCCGTCCAGTTACCGGGTACCAGAGTGGTTCTCCCATGGCCCCCCGGGCCGCCCGCCTTGGGTGGGGCGAACTCTGGGCAAGACTCATGAGGTCGGGCCCCTTGACGAACCCTCCGATGCCGCTCGTCAGCGTCGTCATGGGCAGCGAGAGCGACTTGGATTGCATGTCCAAAGCCGTGGAACTCCTGAAGGAGTTCGGTGTGGAGACCGAGTGCCGGGTGGTTTCCGCCCACCGGACCCCGGCTCAGATGTTCGACTACGCCCGGGGCGCCGCAGACCGGGGCATCCAGGTGATCATCGCGGGAGCGGGGGGGGCCGCCCACCTTCCGGGAATGATTGCCTCCCTGACCACGCTCCCGGTCATCGGCGTCCCGGTGCCGAGCCGGCATCTCGCGGGCCTCGATTCCCTCCTCTCGATCGTCCAGATGCCTCTCGGAGTCCCCGTGGCCACGGTCGCCATCGGGGCCGCCGGCAATGCGGCGCTCCTGGCGGTACGGATCCTCGCGACCTCCCGCAAGGAGCTGGCCGAGGCGCTCGCCCGGTACATGAAGCAGCAGACCGACGGGGTCCTGAACGACGCGGTGCCCTGAGCGGACCACGGTCCTCTATGGATATCGGAATCCTGGGATCGGGCCAGCTCGGCTGGATGATGATCCTTGAGGGGCGGAAGCTGGGGCATCGCTACTACGTCCTGGCCGATGACGCCGGGCCCGCGGGCCGGGTCGCCGACGGCACCCTTCCGGTGCGGGAATACGCGAAGTTTGTGGACCGATGCGACGTCGTCACGCCGGAGTTCGAGCACATCGACGTCCGCGTCCTGGAGTACGCCCATCAGCAGGGAAAGCTCCGCCCACCGCTCCACTCCATCGTCCTCAAGTCGGACCGGTCGCTCGAGAAGGAGTTCCTGCGGGACCACGGGTTTCCCTCCCCGGAGTTCCGGGTGGCGCGCGACGGTGCGGAGGCCGTCGAGTTCGCCCAACGGATGGGCCGGGCCGTGATCAAGGCGGTCCGCGGCGGCTACGATGGGAAGGGTCAGACCTACGTCGGGGTCGGACCGCCGCGAGGTGGGGCTCTCCCCGACGGCCCCGGGTACGTGGTAGAGGAGTATGTGGATTTCGACACGGAGGCCTCGCTCATCGCGTCCCGAGACGCGGAGGGGAACCAGCGGTTCCACCTCCCGTCGCGCAACCAGAATCTGGAAGGCATCCTGCTCCACAGCGAGGCGCCCTGCGCCGACGAGGGGATGACGCAGATCGCCTCGCGGCTCCTGGACGCGCTGGAGTACGTCGGGGTGATGGCGGTGGAGTTCTTCCTGGTGAACGGAAAGCCCCTGATTAACGAGTTCGCGCCGCGGGTCCACAACTCCGGCCATCACACGCTCCACGGGTCCTCCATCTCCCAGTTCGAGCAGCATCTCCGGGTGATCACGGGACTCCCCGTGCCGGAGCCGGTACTGTATCGGCCGAGCGGCATCGTGAATGCGGTGGGGGTTGAACCGGACCGGGCCATGATCGAACGGCTGCTCCGGGTTCCCGAGACGCGACCCTACACCTACGGAAAGACCGGACTTCGGAAGCGCCGGAAGATGGGCCACGTCAATGTCACGGCCCCGACCCTTCCCGAGCTCAAGGACCGGATGGCGGAGGTCACCCGGGTGCTGTACGGCGACGATCCGCGCCCCTGCTTTTTGCCCTGACCCATCGGGTGGACGACGTTCGGTCCGCGGAGGTCGTCTCCTTGGGGTCCCGTCCCCGGCCCCCCCTCGAACTGTGACGGCCGCCTTCGGCCATCCCCTCCGTCCGGCGCCGGAGTCGCCGAGAGGGATTACTGTCCCTGACCCAACGAAAATCCGGGTTTCCCGTCGAAGGTGAACAGGCCCTCGGTCTTGATGGCCGGTAGTCCCGCGTCGACCAGCCGCGCGAGCAGGGCGATGACCTGCTGGTGGGTGACCGGCTTCCCCTCCACCGGAGATTGGAACCGGCAGCGCCAGTGGTCGACGCAGAACGTCTCCGGCACGCCCCCGGGATAGACCTTGGTGCCTCGGTTGGTGATCATCACGAGGCGAAGGCCGTCCGCGGAGAGGCGCTCGAGGCGTTGGCCCAACTCTTCGGCGGTCCCGGTCCAGTCCACAAACGCATCGACACCGACGAGCTCCTTCGAGGGCCGGGGCCGTTCCTTCAGCCGAATGGCGATGGGGGCATCGTGGGCGGGGTAGGCCACCGGCTTCAGCACCTCGGGGCGTTGGCCGAGCCGGGCGATGACGGCGTCCGTGAATGCCCGGGTCCCGACCTTCGCCTTGGAGGTTTGGGGATCGTAGATGTCGTAGGTGTGGATCCCGTCCTCGATGGTCTTGAGCCACGCGTTGTGGACCCGGGCGGCGGCGTCACCCTGGCCGATGTGGACCAGCATCTGGACCGCGGCCAGCAGCAGCCCGGACGGGTTCGCCAGATCCTGGCCCGCCCTCCGCGGGGCCGACCCGTGGATCGCCTCGAACATGGCCACCTGGCTCCCGATGTTCGCACTGCCGCCGAGCCCGACCGAACCCGCGATCTCCGCTGCGACGTCCGAGAGGATGTCGCCGTAGAGGTTCGGCATCACGATCACGTCGAACTGCTCGGGGGAATCGGCGAGCTTGGCCGCACCGATGTCCACGATCCAGTGCTCGCTCTGGAGGTCGGGGTACTCCTTCGCGACCTCGTCGAAGATGCGGTGGAACGCCCCGTCGGTGAGCTTCATGATGTTGTCCTTGGTGAAGCACGTCACCTTCCGGCGGCCGTAGCGTCGGGCGTACTCGAAGGCGTACCGGATCACCCGTTCCGACCCGGGCTCGGTGATGAGCTTGAGGCACTGCATCACGTCGGGGGTCTGACGGTGCTCGATCGCCCCGTAGACGTCCTCCTCGTTCTCCCGGACGATCACCACGTTCATGCCGGGGTGCTGGGTGGCCACGAACGGGGCGTAGGATAGGCACGGGCGGATGTTGGCGAAGAGTCCCAGGGTCTTGCGCACGGTCACGTTGAGGCTCTTGAACCCGCCCCCCTGCGGGGTGGTGATCGGGGCCTTCAGGAACACCCGGGTCCGGCGCAGCGACTCCCAGGCCGAGGGCTCGATCCCCGACGAGATCCCCCGTTCATACACCGTACGCCCGATCTGGATGGTTTCAATCGAGAGGCGGGCACCGGCCGCCGAGAGGATGCGCAGTGTCGCCTCCATGATCTCCGGTCCGATACCGTCTCCGTAGGCTACGGTGATGGGCGTCAACGGACCTTTTCCGGACTGACTCTCGCCTTCCATGCTCCGGCCTCGGCTTCCCCCAGGGCCCGGCGTTTATCACCCCTTTGAGAGACCGCCATAGCCCCGCACACCCCCATCCTCCGATCGCCTTCCGGTGGGCTCGATGAGGCGCGGCTGCGCTACGGGTCTCGTCGATCGCATCGGCCGGCCCATGATGCGGGGCCGGCCCCGGCTTCTTCCGGAGGCTCCGGGGGGGAGCCACCGGACCCTCCGTCATCGAATTCGGCCCCACCCGTGGTGAACGGGCCCGACGCCCGGGTGTGGGCGGGGACAAACCGGTGTGCCTCCGGACCTGAGGATACCTCGGATACCGACCGCTTCCGGCGCTTGACCCGATGGGCGCTATGGAACGAAATGGATCGGCTAGCCGCCGAAGGCGGCTTTGGAGCCCCTCGGGGCGCCGGATCCCGAAGAGGACGCCGACGCCCGAGAAGCTGCGGGCCGCGAAATGCCCGTCGGCACGGGGTCGGGGCGCCGGTGCCTCTCCTCGTCCGGGCGGTCGTGGGGGTGTCGATGGCCGGTCGCTCCCCCGACGACCGAGGGGGTGCCCAAGACGAATCCCCCATACGCGACCCCTCGGATCCCCCGCAGATCTTCCGCGGCGGCTTCGAGCTCGCGGCGCTTTCCGGCAAGCCCGAGGATCTGCATGCAGGATCCCCCCTCGAGGTGGACGTGGGACGACGAGCGGATGTGCTCACCCCATCGGTGCTCGGCGGCCGTGACCCGTTCGAGGATCTCCGGGAGGTCGTGCCGGTAGAGCAGCATGAGGCAGCCGACCGCGTCGGCCTCCGGATCCGCGAGCGACTTCTCGGCGAGCTCCTTGCGGATCAGAGCGCGGATCGCGTCCGACCGGCTCCCCGAGTTGCGCCCGGCCACCCAACGGTCGAGCACCTCCAGAAGTTCCGGCTCCATCGACACCCCGAGCCGCACCACCCGATGGGCCATGCGGGGGTCATCGGCGCCTAGACTATAGGGGTTCGTGCGCGCCCCGATGGCCGCATCAGGCCTTTATGGACCGGGCCCCTCGGGTGCCCGAACGTATGGTCGAAGCCAACCCCATCGAGCTCCGGGTGGAACTGTTCGCGGACGACGGGCTCAGCACCGAGGCGCTCGACCGGGTGCAACAGCTCCTCACGGCCCGATGGCCGGTGGCCTGGGACGTCACCCATCCGACCCACCCGACGATCGAGCACCCGCACCGCTGGCGCGCGATCATCCCGCTGCTGGAAGGGACGACTCCGGAGGGGCTGCACCTCGAACTGGAATCGGCGATCCGGGCCGCGGCCCTTTCCCCGTCCCTGCATCTGCGCACCCGCTGGGCCTTCCCCTCCGACCCGAACCATCAGGAGGTCTACGAGGTGAGGTGGAGCTCCCGGAAGGAGACGCCCGGCGCCTAGCCGGGCAATCGGTCAGAGCCTCTGTATCCGTTCGAGCTTCGCCAGGAACTCGACGCCCTCCCCGGACTTCCTCGGGGTCCCGTCGGCCCGGCTCAGTTCGAGTCCGGCCAGTCGGCAGGCGTCGGCCGGGCTCTGCCCCTCGAGGAGGGCCCGCAGCGCCTTCTGCTCGCTCCGGCTGAACTCCAGCCCGCCGATCTGGAACTCCTCGAACGCCTCCATCGCCACCGGGGCCACGGTCCGGGCGATGGCGGCGATCTCGGATGCGTAGGCACGGATCTCCTCCTGGGCGTGGGCGTCGAGGCGCAGCGAGAGGAAGTGGAAGAGGTTGTGGAGGTTGATCTTCCAGTACCACTCGGTGTAGTAGGCGATCGGGAGGAGCAATCGGGCGGTCTCCCGGGCGACGCCGTCGGCGATCGCCTTCTCGTAGGCCGCGTACGCGCTCCGGGCGATCCGGTCCAGGTCGGTGCGGAACCGCTCGACGACCTCGGGAGGCAGCGGATCTCCCCGGCCCTGCCGGTTGGTCGCCGACTGCTGCCGGACGGCGTCCGGGGAGGGGAGGTCGTACTCGTCCGGCACGATCGAGTACCGGGCGCTGTACTCGTTGACCGAAGCGGTCCGGTGCCGGATCCACTGACGGGCGACGTAGATCGGGAGCCGGACCAGGAACTTGAACTCGACCATCTCGAACGGCGTGGTGTGCCGGTGCCTGAGGAGGTAGCGGATCAGCCCCCGGTCGTCCCGGACGCTCCGGGTGCCCTGGCCGTAGGAGACCCGGGCCGCCTGGACGATCGCCGCATCGTTGCCCATGTAGTCGACGAGGACGACGTACCCGTGGCTCAGGACCGGCCGCCGTACCCCGATCAGACGGTCCGCCTCCGGGACCGTGGGTCGCGTCATGGGTCCCGACTCGTCGGCCACGGCGTCCGACGGGAGGAGGAGCATAAATCACCTTGGCCGGCCCCGCGGACCGGCCGGGAAAAGGGTAATAGTCGTCGGCCGGGGTCGGACGCTCCCAGGGGGAGCATGTCCCGGATCTTTGTCGGAGTCGCCTGGCCGTACGCCAACGGACCGGTCCACATCGGCCAGCTCGCCGGCGCCTATGTGCCGGCCGACATCTTCGCGCGGTACCACCGGCTTCGCCAGCACGAGGTCCTGTTCGTCTCCGGATCCGACATGCACGGCACCCCGATCCTGCTGACCGCCGAGCGGGAGGGGACGACGCCCGAGGCGATCGCCGAGCGGAACCACCGGATCCACACCGCGACCTTCCAACGGCTGGGCATCTCCTTCGATCTCTACACCCACACCCGGACCGAGGTTCATGCCCGGACGGTCCACGAGCTGTTCCTGAGGCTCCTGGAGCGGGGCTACCTGCAGCGCCAGACCCAGGAGAGCCCCTACTGTCCGAAGGAGCGGCGGTTCCTTCCGGACCGCTACCTCACGGGGACCTGCCCCTTCTGCGGGAGCCCGTCGGCCCGGGGGGACGAATGCGATCGGTGCGGACGGCCGCTCGACCCCCGGAACCTGCGCGACCCGCACTGCCGGATCTGCGGGTCGGCCGCCGAGTTCCGCCCGTCGGAGCACTTCTACCTTCGGCTCGACAAGCTCCAGACCGAGCTCGCCCAATGGATCGCCCAGCAGACCCACTGGCGGCCGGGGACCCGGCGGGTCGCGGAGAACTTCCTGGCCGAGGGGCTCCGCCCGACGCCGATCACCCGGGACATCGAGTGGGGGATCCCCCTCCCCCTCGACGGCTACGAGGGCAAGCGATTCTACGTCTGGTTCGAAGCCGTCCAGGGCTACCTCTCCGCCTCCCGGGAGTGGGCGATCCGCCAGGGGGACCCGGCCCGCTACCGGCCGTTCTGGGACCCGGCCTCCGGGGTCCGGTCCTACTACTTCGTCGGCAAGGACAACAAGTTCCACCACACCCTCCTCTGGCCGGGGCTTCTCTTGGCCGCGGGTGGGCTTCCGCTGCCCTACGATGTCCCGTCCAACGAGTGGATGCTGATCGACGGCGACAAGATGTCGAAGTCGTCGACCTCCGACCGGTCGGTCTTCGCCCCGGCTTTGCTCGAGCGGCTGGCGCCGGACCTGATCCGGTTCTACGTCGCGCTGTTGGCCCCGCAGAACCACGACACCGAGTTCCAGTGGGAGGAGTTCCACTCGGTCTCGGAGGAGATCCTCTCCAACCAGTGGGGCAATCTCGTGCAGCGCACGCTGGTCCTGATCCGGACCCGACTCGACCACCGGATCCCGGCCCCACCGCCCGGCTGGTCCCCGGACGACCCCCAGGGCTTGGGCCCCCGACTTCGGGCCCTCCACGACCGGATCACCTCCGAATACGACCAGGTCCACCTCAAGGAGGCGCTCGACCTGGCGCTCGCCGAGGTCCGGGACGCGAACCGGCGCCTCCACGAGGCCAAACCCTGGCAGGCCTCGCCCGCCGACCGGGATCGGGCGCTGTACGAGGCGGTCTGGAAGATCCGGGCCCTCGCGATCTGGCTGGCCCCGGTCCTGCCGTTCTCCTCCGCCGAGGTGTTCCGGATGCTGGGTGAACCGGCCGGCCCCACCGACTGGGACCTCGCTCGGGAACCGCCGCCGCCCGGTCGGCGGCTCGGTGAGCTCTCCCCGCTCTTCCCCCGGCCGACCGTGCCCGAACCGGCCCGGGCCTCCCCGGCTCCGGCCGCCACCCCTCCCACCGCCCCCCCGACCCCTCCGCTCGGGATCGTCACCGGCCGGATCCGGCGCGTCTCGGTCCACCCCTCCGCGGACAAGCTCTACGTCCTCGAGGTCGATCTGGGGGAGGCCCACCCGCGGACGATCGTGGCCGGCCTCCGGAGCTCCTATCCGCCGGAGGCCCTGGAGGGCCGCGCGGTGCTCGTGGTCGCCAACCTCGCCCCTCGGACCCTTCGAGGGATCCCCTCCCAGGGCATGCTGCTCGCGGCCGATGTCGAGGGCCGGGCCGTGCTCCTGAGCCCCCCGGCCGGTCTGCCCCCCGGGACCCGGAGGGAGGGTAGCCGACCCGACGATCGGACCATCCCGTACGAGGAGTTCGCGTCCACTCCGTTCCGGGTGGGGGAGGTCGTGGGGTCGGACGACCCCGGGTCGAGCCGGGTGTCGTTGGGAGATCGATCGGTCCGTGTCGGAGGGAGCTGGCCGACGGGGACCCGGGTCGTGGTCCGGCTTTTCGCCGCCGAGTCTTCGGAGGGAGAGGTTTTGACGATGTCGGGCCGTACGTTGGTGGAGGTGGCGTCCGAGGTCCCCCTCGGAGCCACAGTGCGATGAGCTCGCTCACCCGGGTCGACCTGCATGTCCATTCGACCTACTCGCCGGACTCCTCGTTGAGTCTGGACCGCCTGGTCGAACGGATGGCCTACGCCGGGCTTCGCGGGGCCGCCCTGACCGATCACAACACCGTCCGGGGCCACCGGGCGCTCGGGGAGATCGCCCGGGCGCACCCCGAGTACTGGTTCATCCCCGGCGTCGAGATCTCGACTCGGGAGGGCCACCTCTTGGCGTACGGAATCTCGACCGACCCCCCCGTCGATCGGCCGATCGAGGAGACGGTCGAATGGGTTCATGACCTCGGGGGCATCGCCGCCCTGGCCCATCCCTACCGACGCACCCACGGTGCCGGTCGTCGGGCCGGAGACCGGACCGCCGTCGACCTGATCGAGACGGTCAACGGCCACAACACCTCGGTCGCCAACGCCCGGGCCGAGCTCCTCTCGGCCGAGCGGTCGCTCCCGTCGACAGGCGGGAGCGACAGCCATGAGCCCAGGGACCTCGGCCGCGCGTACACCGAGTTTCCGGACGACGTCCGGACGGTCGACGACCTTTTGGAGGCGCTTCGCCGCGGGTCGGTCCGGGGTTCGGGCAACTCCTTGGGGATTCCCGGACAGATCCGCTGGAGCCTCCGAACTTCCCTGCTCCGGGCCGCCCGGGGATTCCGATCCATCTGACGCCGCGGGTCGGTGGGCTCACCGCGGCGGGCGCGCGCCGATCGGCGTCGCCGGGATCCCCCCTAGAACTGGAGGCCAGTGAGGGGGCCTCCTGGGATCCTAGGTGGTGTCGACGTCCCTGAGCTACGGGGTCTCGACCCTTCCCGAGACCGCCCTCGATCCACCGGGCAATGGGCGCCGCGAACAGATTTTTCGGGCGGGATTGTCCGGGGGGTCCGTCGCCGCGAGGTTTGAGCGGGTCGACGTGCGGCCACTTGAGGCCGGTCGAGACCCGCCCCCGCCCGGATGGGTGCCCCCTGGCCGAATCCAGGGAGGCGCCGGGCGGTCGCCCGCCCACGCCTTAGTGCGGCCTAGAACCCCAGGCTGACGGCGCCCTTCCCCATCACGTGCAGCCGCTGGGAGAGTGCGGTCAGTACGGCGTGGGCATGGGTCCAGACCGGCACGTTCGCGAGGGCGACCGAGAGGCCCATTACCGCCCCGGTATGGGCCGCTGCGGCGACTCCCGCGACCCCGATCCCGGCGACGGCGACCCCCTTCACCAGGATCCCGGTCTTCCCGGCCATCACGCCGGCCTTGACGCTCGTGGCCGAGTGCGCGCCGGCCGCCGCATGGCCGGACGCGGATCTCGCTTGGGCCGGAGGGGCTTTGGGGGACGATCTCCCCACTCCGACCGACCCCTGGGTGTGAAGGCCCTTCGAATTCGGCGTGCCCGTCGGGGTCGGCTTCGCTTCGGTCGCTCCCGAGACGCTCACCTGGGTTGTGGTTTCCGCGTTCATGGCTGCTCGACTTCTCAGGGCCTGGATCCCTACATGAGAAGGTGTCCAACGAGAACGGGCCAATCTTGGACGCCTCCTCGAACCACCGGCCCCGGGGCCCCCCCGACTCCTTTAAACCCCGTACCCTTCGGGGCTCTCGCGCCGAGGTGGCAGAATGGTTAATGCGACGGACTGCAGATCCGTTTCCTGGGGGTTCGATTCCCTCCCTCGGCTTGGGCGACCCCGGTAGGGCGACCGGCCCGCGACATCTCGGGGCGGACCGGTTCGCGGTCGAGCGGATCAGCGCAGGTCGAACCGGTCGGCCTCCATGACCTTCGTCCAGGCCGCCACAAAGTCCTGGACGAACTTCGGGTGGGCGTCCGACGCGCCGTAGACCTCCGCGAGGGCACGGAGTTCGGAGTGGGCCCCGAAGACCAGGTCGACCCGGGTCCCGGTCCACCGTTTCGCCCCGGTCGCTCGGTCCCGGCCTTCAAAGAGGTTCTCGTCGGAGGTCGGGGTCCACTCGATCCGCATGTCGAGCAGGTTGACGAAGTAGTCGGTGGTCAGCGTTTCCGGCCGATTCGTCCACACCCCGTGCGGCGACCGTCCGTAGTTCGCGTTCAGGACCCGGAGCCCGCCGACCAGGACCGTCATCTCGGGCGGGGTGAGATCGAGCAGCTGGGCCTTGTCGATCAGAAGCTCCTCGGCCGGCACGGTAAACCGGGCTTTGAGGTAGTTCCGGAAGCCGTCGGCGGCCGGCTCGAGGTAGCCGAACGACTCGACATCGGTCTGCTCCGGGGTCGCGTCGGTCCGTCCCGGGTGGAACGGCACCGTCACGGTCTGGCCGGCCCGATGGGCGGCCCGCTCGACCGCCGCGTTGCCGCCGAGCACGATGAGGTCGGCGAGGGAGACCTTCTTGCCGTCCGAACGTCCGGCGTTGAAGCTCCGCTGGATCTGTTCGAGCTTCGTCAGGGTCTCCCGGACGTCGGACCCCCGGTTCACCTCCCAATCCTTCTGGGGGGCGAGGCGGATGCGGGCTCCGTTGGCCCCTCCCCGCTTGTCGGATCCCCGGAAGGTGGAGGCCGCCGACCACGCCGTGTAGACGAGCTGGGCGGTGGTGAGCCCGCTCGCGAGGATCTGGGCCTTGAGTTCGGCCGCTTCCCGGTCCCCGATGAGCGGGTGGTCGACCGGGGGCACGGGGTCCTGCCAGATCAGCTCCTCCTTCGGCACCTCGGGCCCCAGGTAGCGGCTCCGGGGCCCCATGTCCCGGTGGGTCAGCTTGAACCAGGCCCGGGCGAACGCCCGCGCGAACTCGTCCGGGTGCTCGTAGTAGCGTCGGGAGATCTTCTCATAGATGGGGTCGAACCGGAGGGCCAGATCGGTGACCAGCATGGTCGGGGCATGGTACTCGGACGGATCGTAGGCGTCCGGGACCATCTTGGGGTCCCCCTTCGCCTTGAACTGGTAGGCGCCCGCCGGGCTCTTGGTGAGCTCCCATTCATACCCGAACAGGTTCTGGAAGAAGTTGTTGCTCCACTTGGTGGGGGTGGTGGTCCAGGTGACCTCCGGGCCGCCTCCGATGGCGTCCTTGCCCTTGCCGGAACGGTAGGAACTCTTCCACCCGAGGCCCATCTGCTCGAGCGGCGCGGCGGCCGGCTCGGGGCCGACCAGCTTGGGATCGCCGGCCCCATGGGTCTTGCCGAAGGTGTGGCCCCCCGCGATCAGGGCGACCGTCTCCTCGTCGTTCATCGCCATCCGCTTAAAGGTCTCCCGGATGTCCCGGGCGGCGGCGACGGGGTCCGGCTTTCCGTTGGGGCCCTCCGGATTCACGTAGATGAGCCCCATCTGGACGGCGGCGAGCGGGTTTTCGAGGTTCCGATCCCCGGTGTAGCGCCGATCGCCGAGCCAGGTCTCCTCCCGGCCCCAGTAGACCGATTCGTCCGGCTCCCAGACGTCGGCCCGGCCCGCTCCGAACCCAAAGGTCTGGAATCCCATCGACTCCAGGGCGACGTTGCCGGCGAGGACGATGAGGTCGGCCCAGGAGATCTGGCGCCCGTACTTCTGCTTCACCGGCCAGAGCAGGCGGCGGGCCTTGTCGAGGTTCACATTGTCGGGCCACGAATCGAGAGGGGAGAACCGCTGCTGGCCGGTGCCGGCGCCGCCCCGTCCGTCGCCCACCCGGTACGTTCCGGCGGCATGCCAGGCCATCCGGAGGAAGAGGCCTCCGTAATGGCCGAAGTCGGCCGGCCACCAGTCCTGGCTCTGGGTCATGATCGCGCGCAGATCCTTCTTGAGCCCCGCGTAGTCGAGCTGGCGGAACTCCTCCCGGTAGTTGAAGGTCGGTCCCATCGGATCCGATCGGGGGGAGTTCATCCGCAGGATGGCGAGATTCAACCGGTTCGGCCACCAGTCCTGGTTCGATCGCATGGACACATTGGTACGCCCGTGGACGACCGGGCACTTTCCGCCGTCGCTCTGGGACTCCCCGCTCATGCCCGGCGCCAGCCCCTCCGACCTTATCCCTTTTATCGGGGAAGGGGACCCGGCCTCGGGCGATAGGGGGCTATTCGACTCGCAGGTAGCGGCGGGCCACCAGGGTTCCGGCCGCGACCATGATGGCCGCAAAGAGGGCCAGATAGCCCAGGTAGAGCCAGTCCGCGGTGCCGCTCACCACGATCCCGCGACCGAACAGCGCCGCGTAGGTGACCGGGTTCCAGTTCGAGATCGTGGCCATCCAGGCGGGGAAGTTCGCCGACGGAAAGAGCGCCCCGCTCGCAAACATGAGGGGCATCGTAAGGAAGTTGGAGATGACTCCGGGGGTCTGCCAGTCGGTGCTCGAGGCGGTCACCGCCAGGAAGAGCGAAGAGAAGCCGAGCGCGAGGAAGACGAGACCGAGGACCCACCCCGCCCAGAGGAGCGGACTCCCGTTCAACTGGACGCCGAAGGCGATCGCCGCGACGATCATCACGGGGACCTGGACCAGCCCCCGGGTCGCCGAGCCGAGCGCCTTGCTGAGGTAGACCGTCGACTTGCTCGTCGGGGTCAGCAGGATGCGCTTCATGTAGCCGAACCGCTTGTCCTGGATGGTGCTCATGGCGCCGAACATCCCGACGGTGAGCATCGACGTGGAGAGCACCCCGGGCAGCAGGAACTGGAGATAGCTCTGGATCTGGATGTGCAGGAGCGCCTCCAGGTCGGCCAGGGGGACGTTGGCGAAGCTCGACCCGAAGAAGGCGAGCCACATGAACGGCTGGACGACCGTGATCACGAGGACCCAGGGGTTACGGAACGTGCGCAGGATTTCCCGGTAGTAGAGGCCCGAGAACTGGCTCATCTGGCCGATCGGCGCCGCCCGGCCGATCTCCGACGCCTCGGCGGACGCCGGAGGATAGAGGATGGCCGGTTCGCTCGCGTGGCTCATCCGCGGACCCTCCGAACGTTGGCGTAGAACTTCCGGAAGTCGTGGACCTCGCCGCCGGCCTCATCGATCCGCTGACCGGTCAGGTCGATGAACACCGACTCGAGGCTGGGCTTTTCGACGTTAATCCGCCGGATCTGCCCCGGATCGATCGCCGCAAAGAGCCGGGGGAGGACCTCCTCCGCGGCGCTGACCTTGAGGATCCAGGTGGTCCCCTGAGTGCGGACCTGCTGAACCCCCTCGAGAGCCCGCAGCCGCTTCTCGTCCATCGGCTCCCGGGTATCGATTTCGAGGAAGTCTGCGTGGACGCGCGACTTGAGGTCGTCGGGAGTTCCCAGCGCGACGATCCGTCCGTGGTTGAGGATCGCGACCTGATGGCAGAGGGCGTCGGCCTCCTCGATGTAGTGGCTGGTCAGGAAGATGGTGATCCCGTACTCCCGGTTGACCCCGGTGATGAGCTCCCAGAGCATCCGGCGGGTCCCCGGATCGAGGCCGATGGTGGGCTCGTCCATGAAGATGACCTTGGGCTTGTGCAGGAGCGCGAGGGCAATCTCGAGCTTCTTGCGCATCCCGGTCGAGAAGGTCCCGACCTTGTCCTTCTTCCGCCCTTCCAGGGAAAAGTAGGCGAGCAGTTCGTTCGCCCGCTCCTGCCAGTCGGTGAGTCGCTGGAGGCGGGCCTGGAGCCAGAGGTTCTCCCACGCCGAGAAGTCGTCGTCCAGGATGACCTCCGCGGCGACCCACCCGATCCGCTGCTTCACCTCCATTGGGAAGCGGCGCACATCAAACCCCGCCACCCGGGCCTCCCCCTGGGAAATTTCGGAGAGCCCGGTGAGCAGTTTGATGATCGTCGTCTTCCCCGCCCCGTTGGGGCCCAGAAGGCCGAAGATGCCCCCCTCCGGAACCCGCAGATCGACATGGTCCACTGCGGTCAGCGGGCCGTAGGTTTTGGTGATCTGCGAGGCCCAGATGGCGTCCTCGGTCATGTGCGTCGTCTCGCCGAGGTCGGGGGGGAGACTTTCGTCACCCCTTGCTGGAGACGTTTCAGGGCGCGGCGCCGAAGCTGCTGCTTCTGGTCCGATGTGAGAAGGGTTTCCGAGGGCCCGACGGCGAGCGCGATGGACTCGATGGCCCGCCCCAGATGGAGATCCAAGAGCTCAACCCGGTCCTTCGGCGAGGCCATGTCCAGGATCAGACCCCGGAGCTCGGCGAACCGGGAGCCCCCCGACCGCAGCCGGGCCCGGACCATCCGCAGGCGCCCCCGGCCCTGGGCGGTGATCTGATAGGTCTTGCGGTGCCCCTGCATTTTCAGCGCAGCGTCTCCGCGGGCGACCAGGCCCTGGAGGATAGGGTAGACCGCCCCCGCCCCGGGGCGCCAGGCCCCCCGGGTCGATTCTTCGATTCTTCGGGTCAACTCCCCCCCGTAGATGGGGGCCCGCTGCATCAGATGGAGCGCATACGTCCCGATGAGGCCCCCGGGCCAGTGACGAGGTGGGGGGCGGGCGGACGTCATGAACCCCAGAGGGACGGGTCAGTATATATCGATATAGTAAATTCAGCTTGAGCGGCGGTTCCCGACTTCGACTTCGCGGCCCAAGTCGGGGCAATTGCTACAGTGATGTAATATATTTCTGTGAAACATACCCCACTTTGCCGCCCTATGGACGCTTCCTCCCTGCAGCAACCGGACCCGTTTGAGGGCGGAGTCATCGGCCGGATCCGGGGGACGCTCGCTTCCTTGAACCGGGAGATCCGCGGGGCCTTGGAGCCCCACGGCCTTCTGAAGTCCGATGCCCGCGCGCTGCGGCTGTGCGCGGCCGGCCCGACGCGGCCGTCCACGATCGCCCAGGAGCTGGACCTTTCTCCCGCGGCTGTGACCCAGCTCCTGGACCGGCTCGAGGAGCGCCACCTCATCCAGCGGTCGCCGGACCCGGAGGATCGACGGGCCACGGTGGTCTCCTTGACGCCCCAGGGGAGCCGGCTGTACCGGACCGTGGTGGCCGAGATCCGAGGTCTCCTGAACGAGATCGCCCGGGAGCTCGGGCCCGGGGGGATGTCGGCCGTCGACCAGGGCGCGGAACAACTCGACCGCGCGCTGGCCCAATGGCGGCGACGCCGGGGCCGGGCCCCGGAGGAGTAGCCGACCCATGGAGTACAAGTGGACCGTACTCTCCAACACCACCCTAGGCTCGCTCCTGGCGGCGCTGGACGGGACGATCGTTCTCATCTCGTTGCCGGTCATTTTCAAGGGCCTGGGCGTCGACCCGTTCGCCCCGTCGAGCTTCCCGATCCTGATCTGGCTCCTCCTCGGCTACGGTGTCGTGACCGCGACGTTGCTGGTCACGGTGGGACGGCTCTCGGACATGTGGGGGCGGGCCCGGATGTACAATCTGGGGTTTGCCATTTTTTCGACCGGCTCGATCCTGCTCTTCATCGAGCCGTTCCAGGGCACGACCGGCGCCTGGCTTTTGGTCGGGCTCCGGCTCATCCAGGCCTTCGGCGCCGCGTTCCTGTTCGCGAACTCGGCCGCCCTGCTCACCGACGCCTTTCCCCCGAGCGAGCGGGGGAAGGCCATGGGGATCAACCAGATCGCCTTCATTGGGGGATCGATGGTTGGCCTCATCGCCGGGGGGATCCTCGCCGGGATCCCCGACATCCACCTCGGGAGTTTCGTCCTCCCGACCTGGCGCCTCATCTTCCTGGTCAGCGTCCCGGTGGGTGTCGCCGGGACGCTCTGGGCCTACGCCCGGCTCCGGGAGATCTCGACCCGGCGGGCCGGCCAGAAGGTGGACTTTGTCGGCAATATCACCTTCGCCGCGGGCCTTACCCTCGTGCTGATCTCCATCACCTACGGTCTCCTCCCGTACGGAAGTTCCAGCACCGGCTGGTCGAGCCCCTACGTAATCGCTGGGATGGTCGCGGGGATCGGACTCCTGCTGACCTTCCTGTTCATCGAAACCCGGGTGCCGGATCCCATGTTCCGGCTCGAACTCTTCCGGGTACGTTCGTTCGCCGCCGGCAACATCGGCGCCTTCATGGGCTCCATCGCCCGGGGGGGGATGATGCTCCTGCTGGTCCTCTGGTTCCAGGGCATCTGGCTCCCCCTCCACGGCTACTCCTTCTCGTCGATCCCCCTCTGGGCCGGCGTCGCCCTGATGCCGATGATCCTCGGATTCCTGGTCGCCGGCCCCCTGAGCGGGTGGCTCTCCGACCGGCAGGGACCCCGAACCCTGACCACCCTAGGCTTGGCGCTGGCCTCGGGGACCTTCTTCCTGTTGGCCCTCCTGCCGATCAACTTCGCCTACTGGCAGATGGGCGTGCTCCTGTTTGCTCAAGGGTGCGGGATGGGGATGTTCGCCGCCCCCAACGCCGCGTCCGTGATGAACTCGGTCCCCCCGGAAAACCGGGGGGCGGCCTCGGGGATGCTCGCGACCCTCCAGAACTCCGGTCAGCAGCTGTCGATGGCGATCTTCTTCACGATCGTGATCCTGAGCCTCTCCACCGACCTCGGCAGCGCAGCGTCCGCCGCGCTGCACGGAGCCCAGATCGGGCCGCCCGACCAGGGTCTCCTCTCGGGCGCGATCGCGGCCAACCCCACGGGCGCCCTGTTCGGCGCCTTCCTGGGAGAGAATCCGATGTCGGGGCTCCTCGCCGCCCTGAGCAGCACGCCGGGCTGGGTTCCGCTGACCCCGGCCCAGTCGGCGGCCGTGCTTGCGCCTCGGTTCTTCGCCAATGCCGTCGCCCCGGCGTTCTCCTCCGCCCTCGGTTCGGCCTTCATCTTTGCCGGTGTCGTGACGGCGGCCGGAGCCGTGGTCTCCTCCCAGCGGGGGGCCCGGTACGTCCACGGGGAGTCTCCGGGCCCGGCGCCGAGGGCGCCGACGGTGGCAGCCCCCGGGAAAGCGCCACCGCCCTCCTCCCGCGCCCCCGAGGCGATGATGAGCCCCGACCTGCGGGAGAACGAGCGGTAGGCTCGCCGTAAACGGGGGGCCCTAAGGGGGGGTCCGGGAGCGGCGGGTCTCCGAGGGCTCGGACCGCCGCCGCGAGGAGAGACCCGCGGCCGGCGGGGAGGGCGGCGCCGAGCCGGCCCATCGGACGAGCGGGACCAGCGCGCGGCGAAGGGACGCGCCGGCGTCGGTCAGCCGATATTCGGTCCGGAGCGGCACCTCGGGGAACACCTCGCGATGGACCAAACCGAGCCGGTGAAGTTCCCGGAGCCGCTCGGTCAAGCTCTTGCTGCCGATCCCCGGCAGCGCGTCCCTCAACTCACTGAACCGGGATCGGGTGCGGTTCCCGAGCACCCCGATGAGGGGCAGGGTCCACCGCTTCCCGAGGACTTCGACCAGACCGTTGGCCGGATCCAGGCAGTACTGTTCCCCATCGATCTGGATCATGCAGGCGACCTCCCGGGTGAACTCCCGGTCTCTTGGAGGGCGCTTCATGGCTGTGGCCCCAGCGTTCCGAGGCCCCGATCGGTCCTCCGGACGGAGGTCGCGCGCGCCGCGGGCCCTCCGTGAAGGGACGCAGGCGGGAGGGGAAGAGGCCGTGACCGAACCATGGGCGATCCTCCCCCGCTGCTCACTCGATGCAGCAGCTCATGCGGTGCATGTCGTGACGGAAAGACTCCGCGGCGTACTTGAGGGACTCGGAGAAGGTCGGGAAGACGTGGACCGTGTCGATGATGTCGTCAACGGTCATGCGAGCCCGCAGCGCAAACGTGGCCGACTGGATCAGGTCGGCGCCGAGCGGCGAGACGATGTGGGCCCCCACCAACCGATGGCTCCGGGCGTCGGCGACCATCTTGAGCACGCCCCGGGTGTCACCGACCGTCAGCGCCTTGGGAATCCGGTCCATCGTGATGGTCCGACAGTCGCACCGGCCCCCGCGGCGAAGATACTCCGCTTCCGTGAGCCCGACACTCGCCACCTGGGGGTTGGTGAAGACCGCGTGCGGGACCTCGTCGTACCGCAGGGAGCGCCGCGTCCCGGCGAGGGCGTTCTGGGCGGCCGTCGCCCCCTCCTTGGCCGCGACGGTCTCGAGGAGACGATGGCCCGTGACGTCCCCCGCCGCGTACACCCCGGGCGCGCTCGTCTCCAGCGACCGACCGACCCGAATGAATCCGGCGGCATCGCACTCGACCCCGGCGGCGTCCAGTCCCAAGCTCTCCGTGTTGGGCTGCATCCCGGTGGCGACGAGGACGGCATCCGCCTCCAGCCGCCCATCGCGGCCCGCCGAGCGGACCTCGACCCGGCCCCGGCGCCGTTCGACCCGGCTCACCCGGACCCCGGTCTTGAGCGAGAGCCCCTCCCGGGCCAGGCAGGCCGCGAGTTCGGCGGAAACCTCGGGTTCCTCCCGGGGGAGGATCCGGTCCCTCGACTGGAGCAGGACCACCCGGCTCCCGAAATGAGCGTACATCTGGGCGAACTCGACGCCCATCGGTCCGCCCCCCAGGACCACCAGTTCGGCCGGCAGTTCGGTCTGCCGCATGAGGGTACGGTGGGTCAGATAGCCGGATGCGGCAAGGCCGGGGATCGGCGGGATGCGGGGCCGGGTGCCCGTCGCCAGGAGGACCCGGCGCCCTTCGAGGAGCCGGCCCCCCGCCCGTATCCGCCGGCCCGGGAGCAGGTGGCCCGACTTCGGCACATACTCGATCCGCCGGCCCTCCAGGACGGACCGGTAATTCCCCCGCCGCAGCCGGCCCACGACCCGATCCTTGTAGGTGATCGCCTCCGCAAAGTCGCAGTGGACCGCCCCGGGAAGGTTGCAGGCGAACTGGGGGCTTTGACGGTAGAAGTACTCGTTGCCGGCTTCCAGCAGGAACTTCGAGGGGATGCACCCCACGTTCACGCAGGTCCCCCCGATCGGCAGGCCGCGGTTGACCATCACCGTGCGGAAGCCGAGCTCGTCGGCCCGGATGGCCGCCGCAAACGCGGCCGCGCCCCCACCGAGAATGACCAAGTCGTACGGGGAGCTGCCGCGGGTCATGGATCGGGCAGGGGGGGTATGGGAATAAGCGACCCGAACCCGGCGAGAGTCCTGGTTTCCCGGGCGAAACCCCGACGGATCCCCTCGACGATCGATGGGAACGGTCTCCCCGGGAGGGCGAGTGAGCGGTCGTCGGGCCGGGCCGGGCCCGGCCGTGGGACCGACTCAGCCGAGGGTGGAGCGGAAGAACTCGAGCACCCGGCCCCACGCGAGGGTGGCGCTCTCCGCGTGGTAGTTCGGGCGGGCGTCGTTGAAGAAGGCATGGCGCGCCCCCGGGTAGACCTGGTAGCGGAACGACCGGCCGGCCCGGGCCATCGCCTCGGCGAACTGGGGAACCGTCTGGGTGATGCCCGGATCCTCGCCGGCATACTGGCCGAGCAACTGGGCCCGGATCTTCGGGACCCGATCGAGCGGAGGGTTCTGCCCGTAGAAGATCACCCCGGCGGTCAGCTCGGGATCGACCGTCGCATACCGACCGACCATCGCTCCCCCGAAACAGAAACCCACGGCGCCGATCCGCTGGGGATTCACCGTCGGCAGACGCTGCAGATACTCCCGGCACGCGACGAGATCGCGGGCGAATCCGTCCTGGGTCTCGGGGTTGGTCACATGGGCGAAGGCCTCGAGCACCGGCCGACGCTCCGGCGGTTGCGACTGGGCGAACTCCCGGAACTTTTCAGGGTTGGACCGCAGGTCGGGCGGCGCTTCGGCGAACGCCCGCATCGCCTGCTGCACGTTCGCCGGCGTCATCGTCTCGGCCACCGGTCCCGTGAAGAGGTTCGGGGAGAGCGCGACGTACCCCTGGGCGGCGAACCTTCGGGCCACATCCCGGTGGTGCTCGTCCAGCCCGAAGATCTCGTGGACGACCAGGACCGCCGGATGCGGCCCCTTGGTCTCCGGCTCGGCGAGGTATCCGACCAAGTTGCGCCCCGACGACGGAATCGTTACTTCTCGACCGCTCATAGGTCCACCGGCATCGCATAAGAGTCGGAGACTCAAGTAATCGCCGAACGAACCCGGTCTGTGGGGGCGCTGCCCGCGGGCTCGGGGGCCCACCCAAGCCGTTATTGGGCCTGGGGGCATGGGGACCCCATGGCCGCGGCTTCCCTCGGAGCTCGGCTCTACGGGTTTCTCTTCGCCGTCGCCGCGATCGTGAGCGCGGTCATGCTCGTCACGGACTCCAACCTACGCACCGACTTCGGTACCGTGACCTCGGGCTACTACCTTCACTGGTACGTGATCCTGATCACCGCCGTCGCCGACGCGGTCGGCGCGGTCGGACTCTGGGTCGTCGGCAGCCGTCGGGCCGTCCAGGCGGGCGTCGTGGCCTCCGGCCTGCTGATCCTGATCCTGGTCGGGGACATCTTCACCTACAGCTCGGTCGGATTCGCGTCGGCGGGGGATTTCGCCAACTACCTCTTCGGGATCACCTACTACGGCGGGAACATCCGCTACCTCTACGATCTCCTGCTCGGGGTGTATGTCGTGACCTTCGGCTCCGGCCTCGGTCTCTTGGCCGTACGGCGCTCCCCGCCCGCCACGGTGGCCTCGTCGGCGGCTGCTCCGTCAAATCCCCACAAGTAGCGCCGCCACGAGGATCACCACGGTGATCGCCGTGAGGGGCAGGCCGTAGCGGACGAACTCCCCCAGGGAGATCCGGACCCCCGAGCGCTCGGCCCGCTCGACGACGATGAGGTTGCTCGCCGCCCCAAGGAGGCTCACATTGCCGGCCAGCGTGCTGGCCCCCGCGAGGGCCAGCCACGCGAGGACGTTCGATCCCCCGTAGCCGAGGCCCGAGAGGAGGGGGATCTGGAGGGCGACCCATGGCACATTGCTGACCACCTGGGAGCCGACCAGGCTGGTGGCGGTGATGGCGAGGATCGAGACCGGGGCCGATCCGGGGCCGGGCAGGGGGAAGAGCCCCTCCACCGCCGTGATGACGCCGCCTTCCACGGAGGCCTGGACGACGAGGAAGAGCCCCACGAACAGGGCCAGGATCGACCAGGGGATCTCCCGGAGGAGCCGGATCCGGTGGGTTGAAAGGAGGAGCAACCCGAGTCCGCCGACAATCGCGATCTCCCAAATGGGCGGGGCCGTGAACAGGCCGAGCGCCCCGCCGATGTCGGCCCCGAAGAGGGCCGCCACCGTCACCGGGAACAGGAGGAGCGCCGGGTAGGCCCGGATCCGCGCCCCCCAATCCCCCCGGATCCACAGGGCGGGCGACTCGGCCCGGAGCTGGGGGTAGGTCGGCTCCGCCGGGGCGAGCGTCGACCCGAACTGCCACTTGAGATAGTACCCTCCCGCAAGGAGACCGGCAGCGGTCGGGAGGAGGAGGTAGCGGAGGAAGACCGCGATCGGCGCTGTGAGGCCGCTCGCGAGGGAGACGAGCAGGTTCTGCGGGTTGCCGAGGGGGGTCACGACGCTCCCGACGGTCACCGCAAAGGCCAGGGTCAGGAGGAGGGGTTTGGGATCGGTCTTCAGCCGCCGGGCGACATGCAGCAGGATCGGGACGCCGATGAGGACCAGCGCATCGTTGACGACCAGGGCGCTCGCAATGCCGAAGCCGAGGAAGAGGACCAACGGAAGGTCGCGGGCCGTCCGGCTCCGGCCGACCAGCCAGCGGGCGATGTGGTCGAGCGCTCCGGAGACCTCGAGCTCGGTCGCGAAGAGGAACATCGCCCAGAGGAAGGCGACCACGGGCAGCGCCGAAGTCAGCAGGACCGACCCCGCCCCCCGGAGCGAGAGCGCCTCGGTCGCCACCACCACCCCCCCGCCGACCGCGAAGGTGAGCCAGACCGCCGGGCCCCGGCCGGAGAACTGGCGGAAGATGATGAGGCCGAACACCGCGGCCAGAAGACCGCCGGCCACCAGGTTTGTCATCGGACCCGCCTCCCCGAGAGGACCCGGGAGATTAGACCTCCCGGGTCGCCGGGGACCCGACCCCAACCGCCAAAGGGAGGGACGGCGGTACCGGTCCCGTGCCCTCGCCCGCTTCGGTCACCGTCGCCCCCAACGGTCGGCTCCTCCGGCTATCGGCGGCGTGGTTCTCGGACGGGGTCCGCCGCCGCGCCGAGGCCCGGCGGGACCGAAAGTGCGTCGAGTGCCGGCGACCGCTCCTGAGCGGTCGGACGCCGTACTGCTCGCGGGTCTGCCGATGGAAGTTCCAGGGCCACTACTTCTGGGAGGCCGCCCGGACCTACGTGATGTACCGGGACCGGTACACGTGCCGCCTCTGCGGGGCCCGGCGCCGGGCGCGCGACCTCGACGTGGACCACATCATCGAGATCTGGGCCGGAGGGGCGGCTCTCGAGTACTCCAACCTCCAGACGGTCTGCCGGCCCTGCCATCGACGAAAGTCCGCCGACGCCCAACGTCTCCGGCGGGGCCCGACGACGCCGCCCGGTGCCCCGGAGCCCGAGGCGCCGGCCGGGGGGCCCCCCGGAACGGGGTGAGCCCGTTCCGGTGAGGATCATCGATCCGGCTAGCCCCCGGGCCTATCGAGGAGATCCTCGAGAGCTCCCAGCGGAATCTCCAGCCACTCGGGGCGGTGGTCGAGCTCGTAGAGCAGTTCGTAGCACAGCTTTTCGATGCTGTAGTACCGGACCAACGCCGTGAACGCCGCCGGGGAGTCCGGCTGAATCCCCACCGGCCCGCGGCCGATCTCCTTCAGATAACCGTCCCTGAACCGTTCGACGAGTTGCGGGCGAAGCGCCGCGACTACCGCAGAGGGCCGGCCGGGCGCTGGCCCGGAGTCGCCGGCCCGCAGCCGGTAATCGATCGACCGGATCATCCCGGCGACGTCCTTGGCCGCGTAGTCGACCGATCGGCGCTCGGCGATGGGATGGGCGGGTTCCCCCTCGAAATCCAGGATCCAGTAGCCGTCGTCGGCCCGGAGCAGCTGCCCGAGATGGTAGTCGCCGTGGATCCGCAGGGGGAGGACGCCCGACCGGACCACCTCGGGCAGGATCCGGGCGAGCGGGAGGAGCCGCTGGGGCCAACCCTCGATCCGACCGATCCGCTCGGCCAGGTCGGGCCGCAGCCGGGGGCCGTCCTGGGAGAGCCGGTGGCCGGCGATGTCGTTCCGCTCCTGCCAGCGCTCGCGCCGACGATCCAGATCGGTCCCGGTCGGGCCGTCCAGCCCGGGGGTCGGTCCGAAGATCCGGGCAAGGGTCCGGTGGAGCTCGCCGGTCAGCCGACCGATCCGCTCGGCCTCCGGGCCCAGGATCGATTCGAGCCGGTCCGGCGGGGTCTCCCGCAACCACTTGCCCCAGACCGTCCAGCCGTCGCCCCAGTTGGGAACGAACTCCGACACCGAGATGAGGTCGATCGGTTCGACCCCCCGACGTCGATAGACCGCGCCGCCGACCGGCCGGGGCACCCGATTGAAGCCCGCCCGGACCAGCGCCTGGGGGAGCTCCCGGTCGGGGTTCCGGCCGGGCTGGAGAAGGCGGTACTCCTTGACCATCCACCGGTCCCCCACCCGGGTCGAACGGTTGGACTGTTCTCCGGTGACCGGGACGATGGCCGCATCCTCCACCGCGTCGCTCCGCGGGCTCCGGTCCGGGGCATCGAGCGAGAATTCGAGCCGTCCGTGCTCCCCGTCCACGCCGCGACCCTCCGCGATCGCCTCGAGCAGGGCCCGGATGCGGGCGGGGGTCGACTCCGCCTCCGGCGGGGCGCCCAACGGGTCGTCCCCGGGGACGGCGGATCGGCCCAGCGCGTACCGCTCCGGGGGGCCGGAACGGTAAGCAACTTCGATCAGACGGTAGCCGAACGTCGCCGGGCTCGCGGCGATGCGGATCGACTCCCAGAGCGCCACCGAAGCGATCGGACGGCCCTTGCCGGCGAACCACCGCTGCCGCGGGAGATACTCCCTCCAGGCTTCCCGCCCGTCCGCCTCAGTGGGGGCCATCGCCGGTCCTCGACTCGGCCGGGGGATCCAGCCGGAACCAGTAGAAGCCCCGCTCCGCGAGCGTCAGGAAGTACGGCAGATCCCCGATGGGCGGGAACGGGGCTTCGCTGACCATCTCCACCGGCGTATACCCCCGGTACCGGGCCAGGTCGAGTTCGACCGCGGAAGGCGCCCGGGAGAGGTTGAACAGGCAGAGCAGTTCGGTGCCCTCGTAGCTGCGCCGGTAGATCAGCACCTTGGGGTGCGGGGTGTCGATGAAGTCGATCGAGCCCCGTCCAAAGACCTGACGGTAGCGTCGGCGGACCCTCAGCTGATGGATGAGCCAGTTGAGGAAGGACGGGGGCATGCGGCGCAAGCTTTCGACGTTCCGGGACTCGAAGTGGAAGTTCGGATTGAGGATCACCGGCGCGTAGAGCTGCTCCGGATCGGCCCGGGAGAAGCCCGCATTGCGGTCCGGCGACCACTGCATCGGGGTCCGGACCCCGGCCCGGTCCCCGAGGTAGATGTTGTCCCCCATCCCGAGCTCGTCTCCGTAGTAGAGGATGGGAACCCCGGGGAGCGAGAGCAGAAGGCCGTGGAGGAGTTCCATCACGCGGCGATCGTCGTCCACCAGCGGGGCGAGCCGTCGCCGGATCCCGAGGTTGAGCCGCATCTTCGGGTGCTTCGCGTACTCGTGGTACATGAAGTCCCGTTCCTCGTCGGTCACCATCTCGAGGGTCAGCTCGTCGTGGTTCCGCAGGAAGATCCCCCAGGCGCACGACGGGGGGATCGGCAGGGTCTGGGCGACGAGCTCCCGGATCGGGAGGGAGGATTCCCTGGCGAGGCCGATGAAGATCCGCGGCATCAACGGGAAGTTGAACGCCATGTGGAACTCGTCCTCTTCGCCGAAGTAGGCCTTGACGTCGGAGGGCCACTGGTTGGCCTCGGCGAGCAGGACCCGGTTCGGAAACTCCGCGTCGACCATCCGGCGGAGCTCCTTGAGGTAGGCGTGCGTCGCCGGGAGGTTCTCGCTGCTCGTGCCTTCGGCTTCGAAGAGGTACGGCACCGCATCGCACCGGAACCCGTCCAACCCCCGGCGCAACCAGAACCGGATCACCTCCTTCATCGCCTCCCGGACCGGCGGGTGATCGTAGTTGAGATCCGGCTGGTGGCTGTAGAAGCGGTGCCAGAAGTACTGCTTCGCCACCGGATCCCAGGTCCAGTTGGATCGCTCGGAGTCGAGGAAGATGATCCGGGTGCCCGCGTACTTCCGGTCGGTGTCCGACCAGACGAACCAGGGCCGCCGGGGGCTCGCCGGATCGGCCCGGGCCTCCTGGAACCAGGGGTGCTGGTCGGAGACATGGTTCAGGACCAGGTCGGCGATCACCCGGATCTCCCGGCGATGCGCCTCCTCGATCAGCTGGTCGAAGTCGTCGAGGGTGCCAAGGTCCGGATGGATCCGGTAGTAGTCCGAGATGTCGTACCCGTCGTCCCTCAACGGGGACTGGTAGAACGGCAAAAGCCACAGGCAGTCGACACCCAGGTCCTTGAGGTAATCGAGCTTCTGCACCAGGCCCGGGAGGTCGCCGATCCCGTCCCCGTTGCTGTCGTAGAACGACTTCACCGGGATCTCATAGAGGACGGCGTCCTTGTACCACCGGGGATCCGCCGAGGTCATGGCGGGCTCCGTGCGCCGGGCCGCCGGATCCGGAACAGGTGGGCGACCCGCTCCGCCGGATCGAGGCGGATGTAGTTGCGCCGGCCCCGCCAGCTCCAGGTCTCACCGGTCAGACGGTCCTCGACCTCGAAGGACGAGTCGCCGAGATCGAGATCTTCGGGGAGAAGCACCATGCCTTCCCGGACGGTTTCCGGGACCGGATTGACCACGGCGATGAGCCGATCCTGCCCATCGGGGGACCACCGCTCGTAGGCGAGAAGGCCGGGCCCCTCGACCGGGAGGAACCGGAGGTGGTAGGGGTGCTGGAGGGCGGGATGTTCGCGCCGGAGGCGGTTCAACCGCCCGATGAACTCCCGGATGTGGTCCGGGGGCGGAGGTCCGCCCCGGCGCATCGTCCGGTACTTTTCGGAGTCGGCATACTCCTCCGTCCCGGGGATCGCCTCCCGTTCGAGGTCCTCGAACCCGCTGTACATCCCCCAGAGCGGCGAGAGCGTCGCCGCGAGGAACGCCCGGGCGAGGAACGCCGGTCGGCCGAGGCGGACGAGGATCGACGGCAGGATATCGGGGGTGTTGGTGAAGAGCATCGGCCGGAAGAACTCCCGGACCGGCGGCTGGGTCAGTTCGGTGAAGTACTGGGTCAGCTCCTCCGGGGTGTTCCGCCAGGTGAAGTAGGAATACGACTCATCGAACCCGATCTTCGCCAGGTGGTACATCGTGCCCGGCCGGGTGAACGCCTCGGCCAGGAAGACGGTCCCGGGGAACTCCCGGTGGATCTGGCGGAGAAGCCAGTCCCAGAAGGCGAAGGGTTTGGTGTGCGGATTGTCGACCCGGAAGATCCGCACCCCCCGGCGGGCCCAGAACCGCACCACGTCGGCGAGGCTCCGCCAGAGACCGGCCGACTCCGGCCCGAAGAAGTCGAACGGGTAGATGTCCCGGTAGCGTTTCGGCGGGTTCTCGGCGTACCGGATCGATCCGTCCGCCCGGTGCGCGAACCACCCGGGATGCTCGCGCACCCAGGGGTGGTCGGGCGAGCACTGCCACGCCAGGTCGAGGGCCACTTCGAGACCGGCCGCCCGGGCCGCCGCGATGAATCCGTCCAGGGCGGGGAGCCCGCCGAGGGCCGGATCCACCGTGGTGTGGCCGCCCTCCGAACTCCCGATGGCCCAGGGGCTCCCCGGATCGTCGTCGGCCGGTACCTCCGAATTCCCCCGGCCTCGGCGCCCGGTCCTCCCGATCGGGTGGATCGGCGGCAGGTAGACGACATCGAACCCCATCCCGGCGATCGTGGGCAGGTAGCGCGCCGCCTCGGTGAGGGTCCCCCCGAACGACCGGGGGAACATCTCGTACCAACTCGCGAACCCCGCCCGTTCCCGGTCCACCACCACCCGGCGGACCGGCTCGAACTGGACCCGGTCCGTCCGACGATCGATCCGGGCGAACAGGCTCACGACCGCCGGGCTTTTCAGCGTCTCGAGGAGCGGATCCCAGGCGCCGCGTTCGCCGAGCTCGATCAGCGCCCGGAGGAGCTCACGGTCGGCCCCCCGCCGCCGGAGGGCGAGGCGGCGCCACTCCCGAAGGAGGGGCACTGCGTCCAGCTCGATCGACTCCCCGGCCGCCCTCCAGGCCGAACTCCGGACGCCCCAGGTGGCGATCGGATCGGTCCAGGCGCAGACGGTGAATTCGTACTCCCCGGGCTGGTCGGGGAGGAAGGTGCCGGTCCAGTGCTCCGTGTCGTGGGAGGCGAGCGGCGACTCCGACCAGCCCTGCCGGCCGACCCGACGCCAGCGCACCGCCGCCCGGAGGACCGCCTCCCCCGTCTGCACGATGGTCGCGGTGACCTCGACCGGGATCCCGACGCGGCCGCGGGCCGGATACCGCCCCTCGTCCACGACCGGACCGACCGATTCGATCACCACAGGACTCCGGTTTCTTGGAAGGGCGGTCATGGAACGTAAGGGACCACCGACGCTCGAGCGGTCGGAAGTCCCGGAGCCGGGGCGAACCTCGTCGTTGAGGGCGTCGGTCGACGCGCATTTATGGCATCGCGCCATAAGCCGTTTGCGTCGAACCCTTGGGCCGGTCGTCGACCCCCGGACCCGAAGCCTCCCGCCTCGGGCCGTTTCCGTTCCCTATCGCCCCCGGACCCTTCAAGCCGTTCGACCCTCTGAGGTACTCGAAGTGGCATCCACGCGCTCCACCTCCCAGCGAACGTCGGGTCCCGATCGGGCGGGACCCGGCGGGATCTCGCCGGAGGATCTCTGGTACTGGTCGGAAGGAAGCCATCTCGGGGCCTACCGGTTCCTGGGCGCCCATCCGCTGCCGGGGCGCGGGGAGGGGGTCCGGTTTGCGGTCTGGGCCCCGAACGCCGAATCGGTGTCGGTGATCGGCGAGTTCAACGGCTGGGCGCCGCACACCGATGAACTCGCGGTCCTGGGCGACTCCGGGGTCTGGGCCGGCCGGGTCGCGGCGGCGCGCCCGGGCCAGCTCTACAAGTACCACATCGTCTCCCGCTTCGGAGGCTACCGCGTCGACAAGGCCGACCCGTTCGCCCGGCAGGCCGAGATCCCGCCCGGCACGGCGTCGCGCATCGTCGCGCCGAAGTACCGCTGGCAGGACGCGGAGTGGAGGGCGCAACGCTCGCGGGAGCCATCGCTCCGGCTACGCCCCCAGTCGATCTACGAAGTACATCTCGGTTCCTTCCGCCGCGTGGTCGAGGAGGGCCGTCGGTCGATGACCTACGGCGAACTCGCCCGGTTCCTGCCCGACTACGTCACCGAGATGGGGTTCACCCACGTCGAGTTTTTGCCGGTGATGGAGCACCCGTTCTACGGCTCCTGGGGCTACGAGACGACCGGGTACTTCGCCCCGACCGCCCGCTGGGGCCCGCCGGAGGGGCTGATGGAGCTGGTCGACCGGCTGCACGCCGCGGAGATCGGGGTGCTGTTCGACTGGGTCCCTTCCCACTTTCCTGCCGACGGCCATGGGCTCGGCTACTTCGACGGGACCCACCTCTTCGAACACGCCGATCCCCGGCTCGGCTGGCACCCCGACTGGAACTCCTGCATCTTCAACTACGGACGCCGTGAGGTGGTGAGCTTCCTCACGAGCAGCGCCCACTTCTGGATCGATCAGTATCACGCCGACGGGCTCCGGGTCGATGCGGTCGCCTCGATGCTCTACCGCGACTACTCCCGGCCCCCGGGGGAATGGATCCCCAACGCGCGCGGAGGGCGGGAGAACGAGGAGGCGATCGGATTCCTCCGCCATCTCAACACGACCCTCTATCGGGAACACCCGGGGATCGAGACCTATGCCGAAGAGTCGACGGCCTGGCCGATGGTCTCCCGCCCGGTGGAGTTGGGGGGCCTCGGCTTCGGCTTCAAGTGGGACATGGGGTGGATGCACGACTGGCTGCGCTACCTCGCGCGGGATCCCCTCTTCCGGCGCTACCACCATTCCGAGCTGACCTTCCGGGGGCTCTACGCCCTCCACGAGAACTACGTCCTGCCCCTCTCCCACGACGAGGTCGTCCACGGCAAGGGGTCGCTGCTCCGCAAGATGCCGGGCGACGACGCCCAGCGGTTCGCCCAGATCCGGCTGCTGTTCGGCGGCCAGTACGGGCTACCGGGCAAGAAGCTCCTCTTCATGGGCAGCGAGTGGGCCCCGTGGAACGAGTGGTACCACGAGACGAGCCTCGATTGGGATGACCTCGACCGGCCCGAGCACGCCGGCGTCCAGCGGTGGGTCACGGACCTCAACCGGCTCTACCGCCGCGAACCGGCGCTGAGCGCGCGCGACTACGAACCCGACGGCTTCCAATGGCTGGTCGCCGACGATGCCGACCAGAGCATCCTCGCCTTCCTCCGACGGGGCGAGCCCGGCACCCGACCGGTCGTCGTCGTCCTCAATTTCACGCCCGTCCCCCGCTTCGGCTACACGATCGGGGTCCCGTCGGCGCGGGGGTACGCCGAGCTCGCCAACAGCGACGCCCGCGAGTACGGGGGCGGCGGCCTCGGTAACCTCGGGAGGGTCGAGACCCGCCCGGAACCGTCCCACGGCCAGCCGTCGTCCATCGACCTCACCCTGCCGCCCCTGGCGGCGCTCTTCCTGGCGCCGCAATCCGAGTGATCCCGATGGTACCGTTCGACCCGGTCGGCCCGATCCGCGTCGGCGCCGACCGGTTCCGGCTGGTCGTCTGGGCGCCCCGGGCCGAGTCGGTCACCCTGGTCGTCACCCCCGGGCCCGAGGAGCTTCCCCTGGAGCGCGGGGCCCACGGGTACTTCACGGGGGAGATCTCGGGGGTCACGTCCGCCACCCGCTACGGCTTCCGGCTCGACGACGGGCGGGTCCGCCCCGATCCGGCCTCCCGCGCGCAACCGGAGGGCGTTCATGGACTGTCGGCGTTCGACCGGAGTGACGCCCCGGGCGACTCCGACGAGGGGGGGATCCGGAGCCTGGCCCACTACGTCTACTACGAGATGCACGTCGGCACCGCCACCCCCGAGGGGACCCTGGAGGCGGCCGCCCACCGGCTCCCCGAACTCGCCGAGTTGGGCGTGACCGCGGTCGAGCTGATGCCGGTGAACCAGTTCCCCGGCCGACGCAACTGGGGCTATGACGGGGTCTTTCCCTGGGCGGTCCACACCACCTACGGGGGCCCGGAGGGGCTCCGGCGGTTCGTGGCGGCGGCCCATGCCCTCGACCTTGCGGTGGTCCTCGACGTCGTGATGAACCACCTCGGCCCCGAAGGGAACGTCCTGCCCGACTTCGCCCCCTACTTCCTGGACGGGGTCCGGACCCCCTGGGGGCCGGCAGTGAATCTCGACGGGGCCGGGAGCGAGGAGGTCCGTCGGTACTGGGGCGCGCTCGCGTTCCATTGGATCGATGGGTTCGGGATCGACGCCCTGCGCCTCGACGCGGTGCACGCCCTCGTCGACCGTTCCGCCCGGCCGTTCCTGGGCGAGCTCGCTCGGGCCGTGGCCGACCGGAACCGGACGGCGCGACGACCGGCGTGGCTGATCGCCGAGAGCGATCTCAACGATGCCCGGCTCCTCCGACCGGCCCGTTGGGGAGGTCTCGGGCTCATGGCCCAGTGGGCCGACGACTTCCACCACGCGCTCCACGCGGTGCTGACCGGTGAACGGGCCGGGTACTACGCCGACTTTGGTCCCCTGGCCGATCTCGCCATCGCCCTGGAACGACCCTACGTCTACGATGGCCGGTATTCGATCCACCGGGGGCGCCGCCACGGCAATTCCCCGGAGGGGCTGCCCGCCTGGAGGTTCGTCGCCGCCCTTCAGAACCACGACCAGATCGGCAACCGGCTCGGCGGGGAACGTCTCGCTGCCCTGCTCCCGTACGAGCTGCTGAAGGTCGCGGTCGCCCTCCATCTCCTCGCGCCCTGGCGGCCGCTGCTCTTCCAGGGGGAGGAGTGGGCCAGCCGGGCATCGTTCACGTACTTCACCGACCACTCGGATCCGACGGTCATCGCCGGCCTTCGGGAGGGCCGCCGCCGGGAGTTCGAGGCGTTCGGCTGGACCGACGCGATCCCGGATCCTCAGGATCCCCGGGGGTTCGAGGCCAGCCGGTGGGATGCGCCCGGCGCCCTGCCTCCGGGGGCCGCCGCCCACCGATCGCTGGTCCGGGAGCTGCTTCGGCTCCGCCGGACCGTACCGGCACTCGACTCCGACGGATCGACCCGGGCCCTGGCGTGGGCGGAGGACGACCGGCTCGAGGTCCTCCGGGAGCACCGCGGAGACCGCTGGGGGTTCGTCGTGCGGCTCTCGGGCCGCTCCCGGGCGCCGGCCGTCCGCTTCGACTCCGATCGCTGGCGGGTCCGTCTCGACACTGCCGAGCCCCGATGGAACGGCCCCGGCCCGGCGCTCACCCCCGGTGAGGGGGCTCCCGATCGCGCCACCTGCGCGCCCCAGTTCCTGCTGCTTCACGAGGAGGATTGAGGACGATGGATCGATGGATCTGCATCCACGGCCACTTCTACCAGCCCCCGAGGGAGAACCCCTGGCTCGAGCGGGTCGAGGTCCAGGATTCCGCCGCCCCCTACCACGACTGGAACGAACGGATCACCGCCGAGTGCTACGCACCGAACACCCGCTCCCGGATCATGGATCCGGAGGGTCGCACTCTGCGGATCGTCAACAACTTCGCCTCCATCTCCTTCGATGTCGGCCCGACGCTCCTCTCCTGGCTGGAGAGCGAAGCCCCCGAGGTCTACGAACGGATCCGGGCGGCCGACCGGGAGAGTCGCCGACGCTTCGGCGGCCACGGATCGGCGATGGCCCAGCCGTTCAACCACACCATCCTGCCGCTCGCCTCGCCCGACGACCTCCGGCTGCAGATCCGCTGGGGGCTCATGGACTTCGAGGGCCGTTTCGGCCGGCCGGCCGAGGGGATGTGGCTCCCGGAGACGGCCGTCAATACCGCGGTGCTCGAAGCGGTCGCCGAGGCGGGGATCGGGTTCACCGTGCTCGCCCCCACCCAGGCCCGGCGGATCCGCCCGCTCTCGGGCGGGGAGTGGACCGACGTCTCGGGCGGACGGATCGATCCCTCCACGGTCTACCGGGCCCGGCTCCCGTCGGGGCGGAGCATCGACCTCTTCTTCTACGACGGCCCGATCTCCCACGCCCTCGCCTTCGAGCGGCTGCTCGACAGCGGGGAGGCGTTCGCCGGCCGATTGCTCGGAGCCTTCTCCGGGGATGCGTCGGCCCGTCCATGGCCGCAGCTCGTCCACGTCGCCACCGACGGGGAGACCTACGGTCACCACCACCGGCACGGCGACATGGCGCTCGCCTACGCCCTCCACCTCATCGAGTCGACCGGCGCCGCCCGGCTCACCAACTACGCCGAGTACCGTGAGAAGGTCCCCCCCCGGTACGAGGTTGAGATCATCGAGAACACCGCCTGGAGCTGCGCGCACGGGGTCGACCGCTGGCGCGCCGACTGCGGGTGCTCGAGCGGGGCCCATCCGGGCTGGAACCAGGCCTGGCGGGGACCGCTCCGCTCCGCGTTTGACGCCCTCCGGGACCGCCTCGATCCGCTCTACCGCTCGGCGTCGAGCGAGCTGCTTCGCGATCCGCGGGAAGCCCGGGAGGAGTACTTGCGGGTCGTCCTGGACCGGTCCGAGACCCGCCGCGCCGAGTTCCTCGCCCGTCACGGCCGCCGACCGCTCACCCCCGAGGAGCGGATCCGGGTCTGGAAGCTGCTCGAGATGGAGCGCCACCTCCAGCTCATGTACACGAGCTGCGGCTGGTTCTTCGACGAGGTCTCCGGCCTCGAAAGCTCCCAGGTGATCCAGTACGCCGGCCGGGCGGTCCAGCTGGCCGGCGAACTCGGCGACCTGGGCGCCGAAGCCGCGCTGGTCGAATCGCTGCGGTCGGTCCCGAGCAACCTGCCCGAGATCGGCACCGCCGCCACGGTCTACGACCGGTTCGTCCGGCCGACCTCGATCGACCTGCTCAAGGTCTGTGCCCACTTTGCGGTGAGCTCGCTGTTCGAGGCCTACGGTCCGCGCACGGCGGTCGACGCGTTCTGGGTCGATCGGCGCGAAGAGATTCACCGGCAGATCGGGGGGGTGCGACTGGCGGTCGGTGTCGTCGGGGTCTCGAGCGCCGTCACCACCGAATCGGCCGAGATCACCTACGGGGTGGTCCATCTCGGCGGGCTCAACCTGCTCGGCGGCGCGCGGATCTTCCGCGGCCGCGACGAGTTCCACCGCCTGGTCGAGGCGCTGGATGCCCAGTTCGAGGCCGGGGATCTACCGGGGATCCTCGGGAGCATGAATCGCCGGTTCGACGGCCTCCAGTACTCCCTCCGCTCGCTCTTCCGGGATCGGCAACGGCAGGTGGTCCGGCAGATCATGGACGGCGTCCTCGCAGGGGCCGAGCAGTCGCTTCGGCAGGTCTACCTCGAAAGCGCTCCCCTCCTCCGGTTCCTCTCGGCCCAGAAGATCCCCTTCCCGCCGGTCTTCCAGACGGCCCTCCAGTACACCCTCAACGCCGACCTCCGGGAGGAGTTCGGTCGCCGCCCGTTGAGGGTCGACCGGATCCGGTCGCTCCTGGACGAGGCCCAGCGATGGGACACCCCGATCGAGGGGGAGCGGATGGGGTTCGCGCCCCGGCGGGCCCTCGAGGCCCTCCTGGCCGATCTCCTGCGTGCGCCCACCGATCCCGAGCGGATCGGCGAGGCGGTCACCCTCGCCGGGATCGTGAGCACGCTGCCGTACCCCGTCGACCTGACCAACGCCCAGAACCTCCTCTTCGACCTCGTCACCGACCACTGGGAGCCCCAGCGTCGGAAGGCCGCGGCCGGCGACCCGGCCGCCCGGGAATGGATCCGGCAGGTCGAGACCCTGGCCGGGCGGTTGAATCTCCGGCTGCCGTCATGACCGAGCGGACCCGACTCCCCTCCAGCCTCTACCGGCTTCAGTTGAACCGGGAGATGCCCCTCGAGCGGGTACGGGGTCTCCTACCCTACCTGGCGGCGCTCGGTGTGGACGGGCTCTACCTTTCCCCCCTCCTGGCCGCCCGCCGCGGAAGCCGCCACGGCTACGACGGGGTCGATCCGTCCCGGCTCTGGCCCGACCTGGGATCGGAGTCCGACTGGCACGCCCTGGTCGAGGCGGCCCATCGCCGGGGCCTGGGGCTGGTCGCGGACATCGTCCCCAACCACCTCGCCGCCTGCGACGAGAACGGAGCTTGGTGGGAGGTCCTTCGGCTGGGCCCCGACGCCCCGACGGCCGCCTGGTTTGACATCGACTGGCAGCCGCATCCGGTCACCGGCCGTCCCTGCCTGGTCCTGGCGGTCCTCCCATCCCCGGGACCCGAAGCCCTACGCAACGGTGAACTCGCGCTCGTTCGGGAAGGCCCGGATCTGGTCTTCCGCCTTCGGGGGGGTGGGCGGTTCCCGTTGGCCCCCGAGACGGAAGCGGAGGCCCGATCGATTCTGGATCAGGCGGACCCCCCGGAGCGCCCGGACACCGACCGGCGTCTCGCCCTCCTCGACCGGCAGCACTACCGCCTCATCCCCTCCAGCGAAGCCCACCGGGGGGTCAACTACCGACGGTTCTTCCAGGTGAACGAGCTCGTCGGGCTGCGGGTCGAGGAGCCGACCGTCTTTTACGCCGTCCATCACCGGATCCTCGACTGGATCGCGCACGGCGACCTCGCCGGCGTGCGGGTCGATCACATCGATGGCCTCATCGAACCCCGGCGCTACCTCGAGCGGCTCCGGGCCGAGATCCGGACCCGCTGCCCCGGTCCGTTCGGGATCTGGGTGGAGCAGATCCTCCTGGGCGACGAACCGCTCCGTCCGACCTGGCCGATCGACGGCAGCACCGGCTACGACGCCCTGGCCCGGCTCACCCGTCTCTTTGTAGATCCGGAGGTGTGGCCCGATCTCGAACGGACCTACCGCGACCAGGTTCCCGGGGCCGAACCGCCGGAGGCGATCGTCGCGGCGGCCAAGCGCGAAGCGATCCGGGAGTTCTTTGCGGCCGACGTCGACCGATGGCTGCGGAGCCTGCGCCGCCAGCCCCCGGGCGGCCGGAGCCTTCCGCCGGACGATACGCTCCGGGCGCAGATCGTCGAGTTCGTGGCCGACTTGGACGTCTATCGGAGCTACGTCGAACCGACCGGCCCGATCGATCCCGAGGATCGCGCGATCTGGGGGCGGGCGATCGATCGCGCCGGGCGATACGGACCCGCCGAACTGCTGCAATCGTGGTGGGAGGCCTGGAGCGACCCGGCCGCCGTTTCCCGGGAGCCCCTGCTCCGGCTCCAGCAGTTCACGCCGGCGGTGATGGCCAAGGGGGTCGAGGATCGGGCCCTCTACCGGGATCTCGGCCTCACCGCGCTGAACGAGGTCGGGATCCCGCCGGGGCCGGTCGACCGGGACCCGGTCGGCGCCTTCCATCGAGCCACGTCCGCGCGGGTCGAGCGTTGGCCGAACTCGATCGTCACGACCTCGACCCACGACACCAAGCGGAGCGAAGATGTGCGGGCCCGGCTCTTGGCGCTCGCGCAAGAACCCCGGGTCTGGGACCGGCTGGCGCGCCTTTGGCGGCAGGCCATCGGACGGGTCCCGGGAGTGCGCGAGCTCCCCGATCGGTCGGAGGGCGCCCTCTATCTCCTCTTCCAGGCGGTGGTCGGGACCTGGCCGCTCGACGGGATCCCGAGCCCCGAGTACCGCGCCCGGCTCCGGGCCTACGGCGAGAAGGCCCTTCGGGAGGCCGGGATCGTCACCGGCTGGTCATCGCCCGTTCCCCTCGGGGAGCAGGCGATCCTCGACCGGGTCGATGCCGTCGTTCAGTACGACGTCCCGTTCCGGCAGGGCCTCGCCGAGAGCCGGGGGATCTGGGGATTCGGGGGGGCCCTGCTCAGCCTCGCCCAGACGACGCTCAAGCTGACCGGTCCCGGAGTCCCGGACCTCTACCAGGGGACCGAACTCTGGGACGACTCCCTCGTCGACCCCGACAACCGGCGACCGGTCGATTGGGCTCGGCGGGCCGCCGAGCTCCAACGATTGACTCCCTGGATCGAGGCCGAGGCTCCGCCGGTGGCGGAGCTGTTGCATCACTGGACCGACGGGCGGGTGAAACTCTGGCTCACCGCCCGGCTGTTGCGGCTGCGTCGGGAGGATCCGACCGGCTGGTCCGGGGGCGCGTACCGGCCCTGGACGGTTCCGTTCGATGCGCGGCCGCCGGTCGTGGCCTTCCTCCGGGGCGGGGAGCGGGACGGGAGCCTGGTCGTCACCGCCCGGCTCCTCCCCGGGCTGCTCCGGAGCCCGCGACGGGACGCCCGGTGGGAGCCCCGGGACGACCTGGGGGTCCTTCGGCTACCCGGTTCGTCGACCCACTGGATCGATCGACTCTCGGGCCGTCGCTGGACGGTGGGGGACGACCGGGCCGTCCCGCTCGCGGAGCTGCTGGGGGAACTCCCGGTCGTGGTCCTGCAGCCGGACCGGCCCCGCCGGGATGGGCTCAGTGGCCCCGGAGCCGGCGCGTCCAGTCCACCAGGGTCGTCAGCAGGCTCTCGAGGTACTTCCGGCCGTCCGGGTCGGTGAACCGCCCCTGGGCGTCGAACTTCTGCGGAGCGAAGGTCACAAACACCTCGGGCAGGTTGATCGGGTGCATCCCGAGGAAGACGAAGGACTGCCGGAGCTGGTAGACCGCCCGGGAGCCCCCGAGAAGCCCGATCGACGCACTGACCGCCGCCACCGGCTTCTCCTTCCAGGAGTTGTCGGTGTAGGGACGCGACGCCCAGTCGATGGCGTTCTTGAGCGGGCCGGCGACGCCGTAGTTGTACTCCGGGACCCCGAACAGGATGGCGTCGGCGGCCCGGATCTGGGACTTGAACTCCACGACCTTGGGGGGCAGGTGGGCTTCGAGGTCCTGGTTGAAGACCGGAATCCCCTCGAGACTGGCGAGCTCCATCGTGGTATCGGCCGGGAGCATCGTCTGGGCCGCCTCCAAGAGACGGCGGTTGTACGACTCACGGCGCAGGCTTCCCGGAATCCCCAAGATCTTGACCGGACTCGGCATGGAACACCGGCGCGTCCACACGTCGGGAGTCCTTAGGGCTTCGGGTCGGGAGGGCCAGCAGGTTACGGCCCCACCACCAGCCGCCGGGCGACGGGCTCTTGACTCGCGGAGGGCTCCTCCCGGCATGCCCCGGGATCTGGGCAGGGGTGGGAGTGAGCCCCCGGTGGTCGTCCTCGGCGCCGGTTACGCCGGTCTTCGGACCGCCCAGGAGCTCCATCGCCGCACCCGCGGCCGCGTCCCGATCCTTCTCGTCGACCGTCACCCCGTCCATGTGCTCCGGACCGAGCTCTACGAGGTCGGCCGGATCGCCGGGGCCGGGGGCGCATCGGCCCCCTGGGCGATCCCCCTGGACGAGTTCCTCCGGCGGACCTCCATCGAGTTCCGACCGGGGACGGCGACCGAGATCGACCTGGAGCACCAGCGGGTCCAGCTGGAAGCGGAGCCGTTGGCCTACTCGCAGCTCGTGATCGCCCTCGGCAGCGTCGCCGCCTACTACCAGGTCCCCGGCGCCGCCGAACACACCCATTCGGTCTACCGCTTCACGGGCGCCCAGCGGTTGGCCGCGGAGCTCAAGGCGATCGCCCGCCGGTCGGTCGATCTTCCGGGCGAGCGTCGCCCCCGGGTGATCGTGGTCGGAGGCGGCAGCACCGGCACCGAGCTCGCCGCCGAAATCGCCGGCACCGACTGGGGAGCCCTCGCCGGGGGGATTCCCGCCCGCCCGATGGAGGTCGTGCTGGTCGCCGGCGCGCTGCCGTTCCTGGCCGGCCTGCCCCCGGAGCTGATCGACCGGTCGCGCCGCCTGCTCACGGCCGCGGGGGTCCACCTCCTCTACGGCACCAACGTGACCCGGGTCGAGCCGGGCCGGCTCCACCTTGACGACGGGTCGATCCTGGCGGCCGAGGCGATCATCTGGTGCGCGGGACTCGAGGTGCCCCCGGTCGTCGCGCGCCTTCCCGTCCCGCACGGCCGTGGGGGCCGACTTCGCGTCGCCCCCACCCTCGAGCTGCCCGGCCGTCCCGGGGCCTTCGCCGTCGGGGACGTCATGGAGCTCCAGGATCCCGCCACCGGAATCCCGGTCCCGGCGACCGCCCAGGCGGCGCTGGCGGCGGCCCGGATCGCCGGCCTCAACCTCGCGGCCCGCCGGCTCGGTCAGCCGCTCCGGGAGTTCCGCTACCGGGAGCGGGGGGTGATCCTCGCGCTGGGCCCGTCGGAGGGAGCGGCCGCGATCCGCTCCCTGACCCTCTGGGGAGCCCCGGTCCGGCTCCTGAAGCGGGCGGTCGAACGCAAATACGCCGGGGCCGTGGCGCAGGGGGAGGAATCCCGCGTCCTATGAGCCCCCCCGGCCCCCACCGACCCCGTCCGCGCCACCGCGAAGGGGGATGGACGCTCGAGGCGGCCCTTGCCCGGCTCGGGCGCCAAGGCCGGGCGAGCCGCGAGGATCCCCGAGCCCTCTGGTCGCACGTCGGCTTGCCCCGGGGCGCCGTGGTCGTCGATGTGGGCTGTGGCCTCGGGTTCTATGCGATCCCCGCGGCCCGCCGCGTCGGCCCGAAGGGCCGGGTCTTCGCCCTCGACATCTCCGGTGAACTGGTCGACTGGCTCGACCGCCGTGCCCGGACGCTCGGCCTCACCCAGCTCACCGCCCGGCGGTCGACCCCCCGCCGGCTCCCGCTGCCCACCGGATCGGCCGACTACCTGATCGTCGCCAACCTGCTCCACGGCATCCTCGGGCCGGACTCCCCGATGCTCCGGGAGATCGCCCGGCTGCTCCGGCCCGGGGGGCAGTTCATCAATGTCGACTGGATCCGACGGCGGACCGAGGAGGGTCCCCCGTTCGCGATCCGGCTCTCTCCGACCGCCGCCCGCCGCGCGGTCATCCCCTTCGGCTTCGTCCATCGGGAAACCTGGGCCCACGGCCCGACGCACTACGCCCAACGGTTCGAACGGGTCGCGCCGCGCCGTCCGCAAAGGGATTAATCGACGTCGCTTGGCGCGCATCGATGCAGGCCCTGGTCCTGATCGGCGGGTTCGGAACCCGGTTGAGGCCGATCACTTACACCGTTCCGAAGCAGCTCATCCCGATCGCCGGTAAGCCTCTGCTCTACCATGTCTTCGACCTGCTTCCCCCGGAGGTCGACGGTGTCGTTTTGGCGACCGGCTACCTCTCCGACGCGATCGCGGCCTACGTCCGGGCCCACCCCTTGCCGATACCGGTCCGTCCGGTCCCCGAAGCGACGCCGCTCGGCACCGGTGGTGGCATGCGGAACGCCGGGGACGATCTCTCCGACCCCTTCCTGGTCTTCAATTCGGACGTCGTCGCCGACGTCGACACCTCCGCCCTGATCCGGCGCCACGAACGGTCGGCCGGCGCCGGTGTCATGGCGCTCTACGAGGTCGACGACCCGAGCCCGTACGGGGTGGCGGTCCTCGGCCCCGACGACCGGATCGAACGGTTCGTCGAGAAGCCGGAGCGGGCGTCGGCCCCCTCCCGATGGATCAACGCCGGGGTCGCCCTCTGGTCCCGCTCGGTCCTCGAGGCGATCCCCCGGGGGGTCCCGGTCAGCTTCGAGCGGGAGATCGTCCCGGGGCTCCTCCCCCAGGGGGTCTACGGCTTCCGCTTCTCCACCTTCTGGGAAGACGCCGGGACGCCGGCCCGGCTCCTCAACGCCCAGCGGCTCCTCTTCCAGCACGGCCGGGCGGCCCACCCCCACCGCCCTCCCGGGGCCCTCGGGTCGACGCAGGTCGCCGCAGCGCCGACCGCCCGGGCGACCGGCGCCTCCTTCGGCGACTTCGTGACGCTGGACGAGGATGTCGTGGTCGAACCGGGCGCCCATCTCGCCAACTGCGTCGTCATGGCCGGCGCGACGATCGAACGGGAGGCGTCGGTCCTGGGCTCGATCGTCGGTCCGGGCGCCCGGGTCCGGGCGGGCCACCGCCTCCAGGACGGGGTTCTCGGGGCGTCGGCCGAGGCCTAACCGGAGCCGTAGCCCGGGCCGGTGACCACGACCCGAAGGCTCTCCGAGGGTCGGGCCGCCCGGTCGAACGCCGACCCGATCTCCGCCAACGGGAACCGGTCCGAGACCAGGCCGTCCAGGCGGAGCCGGCCCGCCGCGACCATCTCCTGGACCGCCCGGATCTCGGGATCGGTCGTCGCGTAGGCCGGGATGATCCGGACCCCCCGCAGGTAGAGCGACTGGAGCGGCTCCTCGAGCCGGCTCTCCGGCACCGGAACCCCGAAGAGGTTCACGGTTCCGCCCCGACGGACCTGGCCGAAGGCAAGCCGGGTCGCGGCCGCGGCGCTCGCCGCCACGACAGCGAGATCGACCCCCTCCCCACGGGTCGCCGAATCGACCGACCGCCGGACTTCGGCCGGATCGCGCGGATCGACCGTCGCATCGAATCCGCCCGCTTCGGCCGCGGCCCGGCGGCGCTCCGAGATCTCGGCGCCACCGATCCACCGGGCCCCCAAGGCGCGGGCGAGCCGGCCGTAGAGGAGCCCGACCGGGCCGAGACCGACCAGGAAGACCGATTGGCCCTCGGCGAACCCGACCCGATGGAGGGCGGTGAGAGCGCAACCGGCCGGTTCCAGGAGGGTGCCGATCTCCCAGCCGACCGAATCGTCCAGTCGCAGGACCGCGCCCCGCTCGACATGGGCCCGGGAGACCCGGAACCGTTCGGCAAACCCGCCCGGGTCGAGGTTGGTCCGGGCATATTCGGGACAGAACGGGAACTCCCCCCGTTCGCAGACGCTGCACTGGTAGCACGGAACGTGATGGTGGACGAAGACCCGGTCTCCAACCTTCGGTTCCCTGACGCCGGGACCCACCGACTCGACGATCCCGACCGGCTCGTGGCCCAGCGTGGTGCTCCGCGAATAGCCCCCGCGGACCTTCTCGAGATCGGTGCCGCAGATGCCGCAGGCGGCCATGCGGACGACCAGCTCGCCGGGACCGGCGACCGGAACGTCCGCCTCCGTTAGGACGACCCGACCCGGCGCGCCGAGGCGCCCGACTTTCATAGCGCGTCGCGCGCCGCCCGCAGGGCGGCCTCGAGGATCTCGACCCCTTCGTCGATCTCGGCCCGCTGGATGATGAGCGGCGGGATGTAGCGGATCGACGAGCGACCGCACCCGAGCAGGATCAGCCCCCGCCGGGCCGCCTCGGCGAGGACCCGGTCGCGGAAGGCCACCGCCGGGACCTTCGTCGTCCGATCCTCGACGAACTCGGTCGCGATCATGAGCCCGAGACCCCGGACATCCCCGATCTGCTCGAAACGGCCCATGAGCTCCCGGAGCCGCCCCAGGAGGTACTCCCCCTGGCGGCGGGTGTTCTCGAGGACCTTCTCCCGTTCGATGACGCCGATCGTGGCGAGGGCGCTCGCCGCCGCGACGAGGTTGCCGCCGAAGGTGTTCGAGTGGGCTCCGGCGACCGGATAGTCGAGCGAGGCCCGGGCGATCATCGCCCCGATCGGGATCCCGCTCCCGAGCGCCTTCGCCAGGGTCACAAGGTCCGGCTTCACCCCGTGGTGCTCGATCGCGAACCACCGGCCCGTACGGCCCATCCCGGCCTGGACTTCGTCGTCGATGAAGAGGATCCCGTGCTCGTCCAGGATCGACCGGATCGCGCGGTGCCAGCCCGGGGGCGGCACGACGTACCCGCCCTCGCCGAGGACCGGCTCGGCGATAAACGCGGCCACGTCGTCGGGCGGAATCGAGGTCTCGAAGTAGAGTTCCTTCAGGACCTTGGCGCAGTAGAGATCGCAGCTGGGGTACTCCAGCTTGTACGGGCACCGGTAGCAGGTGGGGGCCGGAATGTGGTGGCCTCCGCCCGCGTACGCATCGAACCGGGCCCGCTGGACCGGCTTCGAGGCGGTCATCGTGAGCGACCCCATCGTCCGGCCGTGGAACGCCCCCAAGAGGCCGATGGTGATCGGCCGCTGCCGTTGCCAGCGGGCCAGCTTGAGGGCGGCCTCCGCGCTCTCGGTGCCGCTGTTGGTGAAGAAGACCTTCGTGGGCCCGTCCATCGGTGCCAGGTCGGAGAGCTTGTGGGCGAGCTCGACCTGGAGGTCGTAGTAGAAGTCGGTGCCCGCAAAGTGGGGCAGCCGGGCCGCCTGCTCCTGGACCGCCCGCACCACGGCGGGGTGGCAGTGACCGACATTGAGGACCGAGATTCCCGAGGCGAAATCGAGGAGACGGTTGCCGTCGACGTCGGTGACCCAGACGCCCTCGCCGGAGGCGGCGACCACCGGCGCGGACTTGGTCGAGCGGATCAGGTACTGCTCGTCGCCGGCGATGATGGCCCGGGCCTTCGGGCCGGGGATCGGCACCTGGATCCGCACCCCCCGGCCGGTGCCGGGAGCGCCGTTCGATGCTCCGTCGGAGGGGGGAGTCGGGGAGGTTTTCATCGCCATGGAATCACGCGGAGACTAGGGGGGTCCCCCGTAAAGCCGTTTGGACCGGCCGAGGGCGGGACCGGCTCCGGGACTCGGCGTTACGGAATCGCAAGTAGGCTTCGAAATCGTCCGGAAACCGACGACGCGTGAGGCAGATCCGAACCCCTCCGGGGTCGCCGAAGTAGGCGCCCGGCGCCACCAGGATCGAGTGCCGGAGGGCCCGTTGGGCCAGTCGGCGGGTATCGACCCCTTTCGTCCGATCGAAGTAGACGGGGGCCGCCAGCTGAGCCGCCTCGGGGCGATGGCGGGCGAGCAGGGCGCGGTACCGAGTGAACCGGGCCCGCACCTCCCGGAGGATGCGGGCGCTTTCGTCGAGGCAGCCGAGCGCGCCGGCCAGCGACGGCGGAGCGATCGAATCCCCGAGGAGGTTGTGCCAGCGTTGGAACCCTTCGGCCGCCTCGGGCGGAGCGACCACCCAGCCGACGCGGATCGCATCGCCGCCGTAGACCTTGGTGAAGGTCCCGGTGCACCACCACCCCGGATGCCCGGCCGCGGCCAGGGAGGGGGCTTCGGTGAACTCCCGGAAGGTCTCGTCGATCAGGATCGAACGGTGAGGTTCGGCCCGGGACTCCATCACCGGACGATCCCATAGCCACCCTTCCGGATTGCGGGGATTCGACACCACGGCGACCTCCGCCGGACCCCGGCGGGAGGCCGGCCGGAAGCCGGCGGCCAGGGCGGTCTCCCAGAGGGGGAGGTATTCGGGCATCCAGGCGCGGACCCGGCCGGGCGATCCCGCCACGCGTCGGGCGGTCCGGGCGAGGTAGAAGAGCACCCACGCGTTGCCTTCGGTCGCGCCGTGGGTCAGGACGACCCGGCCGGGATCGACGTGCAGTTGCTCGGCGATCCGGGCGCGCAGGAGCGGAGCCGTCGCCCGATCGGCGTCCCGCGCAGAGATCCGGGGCGGGCGTACCGTGCCCCCCATCCCGCTCATCGAGAGGTTGTGGCGGACCCCCGCGTGGCCCTGAAGCCAGAGGAAGAACTCCTCGGTCCGGCGCCCCGGCACCGTCATGGGCGTCCCACAGATCCCGGCCGCATAACTCCGGGGGGCGGGGCGATTCCGTCAGCATTAACAGCCTCCCGCCCTTGCTGGAGCATGCGGGTCCAACGCTACCGTCTCCACCTGGTCCTCGACGCCCCCCAGCCGACCTTCCACGGCACGGTCGAGATCGAGATCGCGGACGCTCCGGCCGATCTCGCCGTCAATGCCCTGGGGCTCACGCCAAGGCAGGCGCAGGTCAACGGGACCCCCTACCCGGTGGAGGTCCGCGCCGAGGATCAGGAGTGGGTCCTCCGCGGCAGCCCGGCGTCGCCCCACGCCCGGGTCCGCATCGGCTTCGAAGGGTCGGCGACCAGCTCCGCTCTGGTCGGGTACTACCGGAGCCGGTTCGGCCACGACCAGATCTATTCGACCGACTTTGAGCCGGCGTCGGCCCGTCAGGCGTTCCCGTGCATCGACCGACCCGACCAGAAGGCGATCTTTGAGGCGGAGATCGAGGCGGCGGCCGACCTGGGCGTGATCTTCAACACCCCCGCCATCGAGGTCGTCCCGGAGGGGGCCCGCCGACGCTGGAGGTTCCAGCCGACCCCCCCGATGGCGACCTACCTGGTCTTCTGGGGTGTCGGACCCTTCCAGGAGAAGAGTTCCCACGCCTTCCGGATCCCGGTCCACCTGGCCTATCCGAAGGGCCGGGAGGACTCCACAGAGTATGCCCTGGAGGCCACCCCGCGGCTCCTCGCCGCGTTCGAGGAGTACTACGGGGTCCCGTACCCGCTCCCGAAGCTCCACCTCATCCCGGTGGCCGAGTACGGCGCCGGCGCCATGGAGAACTGGGGGGCGATCACCTTCCGGGAGCGGATCCTCCTCCTCGAGCCGAAGAGCTCGGTCAATCTCCGCCGCCTGAGCGCCTCGGTGATCTCCCACGAACTGGCCCACATGTGGTTCGGCGATCTGGTCACCATGTCCTGGTGGAACGACCTCTGGCTCAACGAGAGCTTCGCCACCTTCATGGGCACCAAGATGCAGGACCGGGTCTTCCCCGAGCACGAAGCGTTCTCGACCCTGCTCGTCGGGCGAACCGCCGGAGCCCTCGTGCTCGACGGGATGGCATCGACCCATCCCATCCGGGTGGAGGTCAAGAGTCCGCTCGAGATCCGGCAGGTGTTCGACGGCATCTCCTACGGTAAAGGCGCGAGCGTGCTGCGGATGATCGAAGCCTACCTCGGCGAAGCGGCCTTCCGTCAAGGGGTCCATAACTACCTCCAAGAGTTCGCCTTCGGGAACTCCCAGGGCGCCGACCTCTGGCGGCACCTCGCCCAGGCGTCCCACGAGCCCGTCGACCGGGTCCTCGACACGTGGACCGGGGTTCCGGGCTACCCCATCCTGGTGGTCCGCCGGTCGGGGACCAACGTCCGGATCACCCAGCACCCGTTCCGCTACCTCGGAACCCCGCCGCCCCAGCTCTGGCCGGTCCCGCTGACCTACCGGATCGGCGCGACCGAGGGCCGGCTCCTCATGGAGGGCGCCGAGGCCGCCCTCGAGGCGCCCACGGGGGCCCCCGTTTTGCTCAACGCGGGACGCCACGGCTTCTACCGGGTCGAGTACGACGCCGAGGGCTACGAGGCCCTGGGCCGGGCCTGGGCCGACCTTCCCCCGGTCGACCGCTGGGGCCTGCTCGACGACCTCTACGCCCTCCTGCAGGCCGGCCGCGTCGACTTCGCCCAGTACCGGCGGTGGGTCGAACGGGCGCTCGACACCTCCGACCACATCCTCGTGGTCCAGCTCGAGACCCAGCTCACCGCCCTCGCCCGGCTGGTCCGCTACACCGGTCCGGTCGCGGGGCTTCAGCAGGAGTTCCTGGCCCGGCAGCGCCGCCGCCTCGGCCTCGATCCGAAGTCCGGCGAACCGGAGAACCACGCCGCCGAGCGCGAGCCGATCCTGGTCGAAAGCGCCGTCTCAGACCGGGAGACCGCCCGCGCGTTGGCGGCCCGGTATGCCCACTACGCCGACCAGGACCCCTCGGTCCGCACCGCGGTGCTCATCGGCCGGGTCCGGGAAGGGGGCGTGGAAGGGTTTGCCGGCCTCAAGGCCGCCCTGCTGAAGGAGACCCGGGACGAAGAGGGGGTCCGATTGGTCACCGCACTCGCCCACGCCCGCTTCGGCGACCAGCTCCGGGAGCTCCTCGAGCTGACCCTGAGCGGACGGGTGAGCCGGATCTACCTGGTCCAGGCGTTGATCACCGCCTCGGGCACCCCCGAGGGGGTCGAACCGAGCTGGACGTTCTTCCGGGACCACCTGGAGGAGATCCGCCGGGTCGTCCAGGGCACGCCGCACGTGTCGAGCCTGCCCGAGTTCTGCCTCCCCCGTTGGGGCCTCGCCGACTCGAAGGGGCTTCATGACTTCCTCGCCGCCCATCCGTTGCCGGAGATGGACCGGGGGATCCGTAAGGGGCTCGAGCGGCTCCAGATCCTCGAGGGGCTCAGGGCCCGGCTCCCCAAGGCCTGAGCCGCCCGGGGGGCGAAACGCTGGCCGCTCCCCGGGCGGTCGGCTCCATGCCCAAGAACGGCGGGCGCAGTCCCGTCGATGCGCTCCGGCCCTGAGTGGGCGGGCCGACCTCGGAAGAGGTCGGTCGATGGGGATGGATCCCCGGGGAGGTCGGGAGACCATCGTCCCCATCGGACCTCCCCGAACACTCCTCCCGCAAGCCGGTACCCCGTCAGCGCCCCCGAGGGGTCGGGTTATATAATGTGGGAATTTGCCACATCTATGTCTCCTCGGACCCAGCGGTTGTCGACGGTGGTGGCGCTCCTGGTCGTCCTGATCGCCGGCGGCGTCGGTGGCTGGTACGTACGGGGAGCGTACGCCCCGAGTTCCGGCCCGTCCGAGTCGACCCTGTGGGTGGGCGCCGCCGGCACGCTCGCCCCTATTTTGCCGGGGCTGGGGGCCACCTTCGCCCAGGAGACCCCGGGAATCCGGGCCCCGGCCGCGGCCCAGACCTTCGAGGGGAGCATCGCGCTGCTGAAATCGATCGGCGCCCTCCAGGCCCGCTACGACGTCGCGGCCGTCGCCGACTACCGCCTGATCCCCGAGCTCCTCGAGCCCCGGGGAGCGGCCTGGGAACTGATCTTCGCTTCGGATCCCATGGTCCTGGTCTACAACCCCTCGGTCTCGGCATTGGCCGGCCTCAATTCGACCAACTGGGCCGCCCGGCTCCAGGCCCCGGGGGTCCTGTTGGGCGTCGCGAACGCCTCGATCGACCCGCTCGGCTATGCCGAGATCTTCACGCAGGAGCTCGCGGGGACCAACGGCTCGGGCGTGACGAATGGCTCGACGCTCTACACCCACTTCTACCGGGGCGCCGTCGGGGGCCCGGCGACCCCCAACCCGGCGACGACACGGATCGCTCCCGAAGCGGATGCGGCCGCGCTCATCCGGACCGGAGCCGTCTCCGCGTTCCTGATCTACCGTTCCTACGCCCTGTCCTCGAACCTGAGCTATGTGAACCTGCCGTGGACCGTCGATCTGGGATCGATCAACCAGACCGGGCTCGCCCGGTACTCGACGGCCGCAACCGAGATCGCCGGCACCACCGGCCTCCAGCGGGTGACGGGGAGCCCGATCCTCTTCGCCGTCACCGTTCCCACGTTGGCCCCCGACCCGGCCCTGGGTCAGCTCTTCGTGGCGTACCTCCTCGCCCCGGCGACCCGCACGGTCCTCGCCTCGGCCGGCTTCACGCCCATCGCTCCCGCCTGGGCCGACCAATATGCCCAGCTCCCGTCCGCGCTGGGTGCCCTCGCCGTCCCCCTGCCCTCCCCTCTGGCGGCCGGGATCGGCTGAGCGGCCGTGGGGCTCAAAGACCTCCCGACGGGGATCGCCGCGGTCCTCTCGGCCTCCCTGATCGGCCTGTTTTTGCTGCCGCTGCTCGCCCTATTCGTTTTCGCGACCCCTGGAGGGATCCTCACCGAGGCCCGGAGCCCCGAGTTCTGGAGCTCCCTCGAGGTGACGGTCCTCGCCTCGCTGATCGCCCTCGCGGTCATCGTCCTCCTGGGGGTCCCGCTCGGCTACCTCTTGGCCCGGCGGAACTTCCCCGGGAAGGCCTGGGTCAGCTCCGCCGTGACCCTGCCGGTCCTAGTCCCCCACCTCGTGGTCGGGCTCGCGCTCCTTCTCTGGGTCATGCCGGGCACGGTCGTGGGCGGTCTCCTCGATCGGGCGGGCCTCACCGTCTTCGACACGATCTGGGGCGTCGTGCTCGTGATGGTCTATGTCGGGGCCTCCTACACCGTCCTGGCGAGCGAGCAGGCGTTCCTTGCGGTCGACCGGTCGACCGTGGAGGCGGTCCGGACCCTAGGGGCCACGTCGACCGACGCCTTCCTCGATGTCACCCTGCCGCTGTCGCTCCGCGGTATCCTTGCGGGAGCCCTGCTCAGCTGGGCCCGCTCGATCAGCGAGATCGGGGGCTTCCTCATCCTCGCCTACACCGTGATCCCCTCGCCGCCCTACAGCGGCCCGGTCACCAATCCGGCCCCGGTCTACATCTTCAACCTCTACCAGGAGGGGGCGCTGGGCGCCGCCGCCTCGGCGGCGGCCCTGCTGCTCCTGATCGCCCTGGCGGCCTTCGTGGCGGTCCGGATCCTCGAACGGCACGGCCGGCTCCCCTGGAACCGGGGCGGGGTGGGCGCGTGAGCGGCGAAGGACTGGTCCTCGACGGTCTCCGGGTGACGGTCGGGGGGTTCCGGCTCGGCCCCATCTCGGGCCGCCTCCCGGCCCGGTCGGCTTCGGCCCTGATCGGGCCGAACGGGGCCGGAAAGACCACCCTGCTCCGGGCGGTCGCGGGCCTCGCCCCCGTGAGCCACGGCCGGATCTGGCTCGAGGGGGAGGAGATCACGCTCCACCCTCCCGAGACGCGCCGGATCGGCTACGTCCCCGCCGGTCTCGGCCTTCTGCCCCACCGTACGGTCGAGTCGAATGTCGCCTATGCCGGCCAGCTCCGGGGCCGGGGTTCGGCCCGGAGCGAGGCGCGGGAGTGGATCGATCGCGTCGGTCTGAAGGGGCTCGAGTCCCGCTACCCTGCCACCCTGAGTTCGGGCGAACGCCAGCGGGTGGCCCTGGCACGGGCCCTGGCCTCGGAGCCACGGCTCCTCGTGCTCGACGAGCCGATGGCCGCGGTCGATGTCGAGGGGAGGGAGGACCTGATCTCGCTGCTGCGCTCGATCGTCCGGGTCGACGGGGTCCCGGTGCTCTTCGTCGCCCACGAGCCCCCGACCGTCTGGGGACTCGCCGACCGGGTCCATCTCCTCGACGGGGGTCGGACCCGGTTCGAGGGACCGCTCGACCGGTTCCTCACCGGTCCCCGGATCCGGTTCGCCGCCCGGTTCCAGGGGCTCGACAACCTCCCCACCCCGGCGGAGGTCGACCGGCTGCCCGCCGACTCCCCCCTCCGACACCAGTTGTCCGGCCGCCTCGGCCCGGAGGGGGTGGCCTTTGCGGCTGGAGCGCTCGAGATCTCTCCGGAGGCGGCCGGCCGGCCCGATACGATGGCCCGGGTCCACTCCGTCCGTACCGTCGGTCGCCGGAGCACCCTCGTTGTGGAGACGCACGGAGTGCGGTGGATCGGGGAGTGGGACGGATCCGGCCCCCTCCCCGCGGTGGGCGAACCCGTCCGGGTCAGGTTGAATACTGATGAGGTCCATCCCCTGGGCGAAGAGGTCGGCCGCGATGTCCCCGAAGCCTTGGCTGACCCCCGTGGACCGGCGGCTTCTCGGCGCCCTCGCTGACGCGGGCACCCTGGTGGAGGCATGCCGGAGGATCGGGATCGGACGGGACCGGGGCGTCTACCGGATCCGCCGACTGGAGAAGGGGTGGAACCGGTCGCTCACCCAGTCGACCCGGGGCGGCGGAGGGACGGGAGGGACCCGGCTCACCGCATTCGGCCGGAGGCTCCTGCGCTCCGCTGGGGGCGAGCCGACCCGCGCTCCCTCCGGGGGGTGGAACCGCCTCACGGGGATCTACCGGGGAGGAGAGCCCCCGGTCGTGGAGCTACCGGGCCAATGCCGGCTCGTGGTCGCTTTCCGGGGTCGGCCGGGGAGCCGGGTGCGGCTCCGGATCGCCCCCGACGCGCTGCTGGTCGCCCCGGGACGGTTCCCCTCGAGCGCCCGGAACGTGCTGCGGGCCTCCGCAATCGGTCTCCGGCCCCGCGGCGCCGGCCGGGTCGAGGTGACGTTCCGGACCGGGGGCATCCGGCTTAGGGCACTCCTCACCGAAGCGTCGGTCCGCGCCCTGGGGCTGCGCCCCGGGGTCGCGTCGTACCTCTACCTCAAGGCGACCGCCGTCCGGCCCGAGCCCGGGGCGGGCCGGAGGGGCCTCAGACGGTCTTGAGCGACTGGATCAGCTTCCCGACGACAGCCTGGGCGTCGCCGTAGAGCATCCGGCAGTTGTCCTTGTAGAAGAGGTCGTTCTCGATGCCCGCGAACCCCTTGCCCTGACCGCGCTTGATCACCAGGACGTTCTTCGCATTCTCCACATCGAGGATCGGCATGCCGAAGAGCGGGCTGCCCTGGCGGTGGGCCGCCGGATTGACCACATCGTTGGCCCCGATCACCAGGACCACGTCGGTGGTCGCGAACTCGGGGTTGATCTCGTCGCGGTCGTAGAGGTGGTCGTAGGAGACCCCGGCTTCGGCGAGCAGGACGTTCATGTGGCCCGGCATGCGGCCCGCCACCGGGTGGATGGCGAACTTCACCGTCACGCCCTTCGCCTCAAGGGCGTCGACCAGCTCCTTGACCTTCTGCTGGGCCTGGGCGACCGCCATGCCGTAGCCGGGCGCGATCACCACCTGGCCCGCGTAGGCGAGGAGCGAGGCGGCGTCGTCGGGTTCGATCGGCTTGAGCGACCCCTGGATCGACCCGCCGACCTCCTCGGTCGCCCCGAAGGCGCCGAAGAGCACGCTCGGGATCGACCGGTTCATCGCCCGGGCCATCAGGACCGTGAGCAGCGTACCGGCCGCACCGACCAGGATCCCGGCGACGATCATCGCGTAGTTCTGGATGGAGAAGCCGTCCATCGCGACCGCGATCCCCGTCAAGGCGTTGAAGAGCGAGATCACGACCGGCATATCGGCGCCGCCGATCGGCAGCGTGAGCAGGATGCCGAAGAGGAGGGTGAGGACAAAGAACGGCAGGAGGTAGATCCCCTGGTTCATCGCGACCGAGAGGATGCCGAAGAAGACGCCGACGATCAGGACCGCGATGTTCGTCGGCTGCTGGAGCGGGTAGACGATCGGCCGCTGGCGCATCCAGCCCTGGAGCTTCAGGAAGGCGATCAGGCTCCCGGCGATCGAGACGCTCCCGATGACCGCCCCCGCGACGCTGAGCCCGTTGATGCCGCTCCCCGAGAGCAGCTCGACCGCGGCGATCGCAGCGGCGGCCCCGCCGCCCATGCCGTTGTAGGCGGCGACCATCTGGGGCATGGCGGTCATCTGGACCTTCTTGGCCGCGTAGTAGCCGAGGCCGCCGCCGATCGCGATGCCGAGGGCGATCAGGGCGAGGTTCGCCAGCGCCGGCGTCCCCGAGAGGCCGAGCAGGCTCGCGGTGGCCGGGAAGAAGAACGCCGCGGCCGTGGCCACGACCGCGATCAGCATCGCCACGCCCGCCGCGACGATCCCTCCGCGGGCGGTCTTCGGGGAGCTCATCCCCTTGAGCCCGAAGATGAAGACGATGACCGCGAGCAGGTAGATGGGATCGATGAAATCGATCACGGCGCACCTCCCTGCTTCTTCGAGCGGTCGAACATCGCGAGGATCCGCTCGGTGACGGCGTAGCCGCCGGTCACGTTCATCGCGCCCATCACGACGGCCACGAACCCGACCGCCTGCTCGAGCGGCGTCTGCGCGATGGCCAGCGCGACCATCGCGCCCACGAGCACGATCCCGTGGATGAAGTTCGATCCGCTCATGAGCGGGGTGTGGAGGAGCACGGGCACCCGGCTGATGACCTCGTAGCCCAGGAACGCGGAAAGGACCACGACGAAGAGGGCGGCGTAGAGGTCCATCTAGGCCCCTCCCTCGAGGAGTTTCTGGGTCGGTGCGTGGCGGACCTCGCCACCGCTCACGAGGAGGCTCTGGGCCAGGATCTCATCGGAAAAGTCGGTCACGAGCGTCCCCTCCTTCGCGATCAGCAGGCTGAGGAACGACTGCAGGTTCTTGGCGAACATCTGGCTCGCATGGTACGGCAGCTGGCTCGGCAGGTTGAGCGGCCCGACGAGGGTCACCCCGTGGACCGAGACGGTCTCCCCGGGTCGGGTCAACTCGCAGTTGCCCCCCGATTCGGCGGCGAGGTCGACGAGGACGGCACCGGGCCGCATCCGCTCGACCATCTCCCGGGTGACCAGGACCGGCGCCTTGCGGCCGGGGATGGCGGCGGTGGTCACGATGACGTCCGCCTCGGCGACCGCCTTCGCGACCATCTCCTTCTCCTGGGCCTTCTCCTCGGGGGTCAGCTCCCGGGCATACCCCCCCTGGCCCTCGGCGTTGATCGCGAGCTCGAGGAACTTCGCGCCGAGGCTGCGGACCTGCTCGCCGGCGGCGCGCCGGACATCGTAGGCCTCCACGACGGCGCCGAGCCGCCGGGCGGTCGCGATCGCCATGAGGCCGGCGACGCCCGCCCCGAGGATCAGGGCCTTCGCGGGTCGGATGGTGCCGGCCGCGGTGGTGAGCATCGGCAGGAACTTCGGCACCTGGTCGGCGCCGATGAGCATCGCCTTGTAGCCGGCCACGGTCGCCTGGGAGGAGAGCACATCCATGCTCTGGGCCCGGGTGATCCGGGGGATGAGCTCGAGCGCGAACGCGGTCACGCCGCGGCGCTGGAGCGCCCGGACCCGGTCGAGGTTGCGGTGGGCGTTCATGAGCGCCACGACGATCGCCCCGTTCGGCAGCCGCGCCGTCTCCTCGGCGCTCGGGATCGCGATCTTGAGGACGACCCCCGCCGTGCCCCACAACTGGGCCGGATCGGCCTCGATCCGGGCCCCGGCGGCGGTGAACTCGGCGTCCGGGAAGCCGGCCGACTCGCCGGCGCCCGGTTCGATCAGGACCTCCCAGCCCGATTTCGTCAGCTTCTTGACCACCTCGGGGACCAACGCAACACGGCGCTCTCCCGGAGTGGTTTCCTTGGGGACGGAGATCCGAATGGCCATGGGGCACCCCCCGTGCGGAACCCAGCGAGATTATACCCTTGTTCCCCTGAAATGCTCCGGGAGAGGCGCCGGGGATGGGCGATCGATGGGACGTGGCGGTCGTCGGAGGCGGGATCGTCGGGCTTGCGACCGCCCGGTCGCTCCTCCGGGCCCGTCCCGGCCTCCATCTGGTGGTCCTGGAGCGCGGCCCCGCGATCGCCCACGGCCAGACCGGCCACAATAGCGGGGTGATCCACTCGGGGGCCTACTACCGGCCCGGATCGGCGAAGGCCCGATTCTGCGTCGAGGGGCGCCGTCGGCTCCTCGACTACCTGGCCCAGAGGGGACTGGAGCACCGGATCCCCGGCAAACTCATCATTGCCACCCGTCCGGACGAGGTGGCCCGACTCCGGAGCATCGGGGAGCGGGCCGTCGCGAACGGTGTCGAAGGAGTACGTTGGCGTTCGTCCGATGAGATCCGATCCCTGGAACCCCAGGCCCGAGGGGTCGCGGCCCTCGAGGTCCCGGGCGCCGGCATCGTCGACTACTCGGCGGTCGCGCGAAGCTACGCCCGCGACATCGAGGAACTCGGCGGAACCGTCCGCACCCGGAGCGAACTCCTTCGGGCGACCGTGACCTCGGAGGGAGTGGAGATCGAGCTGGCGCAAGGGAGCCTGACGGCCCGGGTCCTCGTCGGATGCGCCGGAGTCGAGGCCGACCGTCTGGCCCGCCGCTGCGGGGCCGATCCGACTGTCCAGATCGTGCCGTTCCGGGGCGAATACTACTCCCTGCGCGACCCGGATCGGTGGGGGTTGACCCATCTCCTCTACCCGGTCCCGGATCCGGCGCTCCCGTTCCTCGGCGTCCACCTCACCCTGACGCTGCACCGGGGGATCGAGGCCGGTCCGAACGCCGTCCTGGCGCTGGGTCGGCAGGCGTACCGGCGGCACGAATTCTCGCTGCGGGACCTCGCCGATCTCGCCCTCGATCCGGGCAGTTGGGCCCTAGCCCGCCGGTGGGCCCGCACCGGCCTGTACGAAGAGCTCCGCTCGCTCAGCCGCTCCCTCTATGCCCGGGACCTCCGGGCGATGGTGCCGTCGATCACCGATGAGGACCTCCGCCCGGGCGGGGCGGGCATCCGGGCCCAGGCGGTCGACCGGGCCGGTCGGCTGGTCGACGACTTCGTCCTGATCGACGGGCCGCGCGCCCTCCATGTCGTCAACGCCCCCTCCCCGGCGGCGACCTCCGCCCTCGCGTTGGGGGACGCGATCCGCGACCGGCTCCTCCAGCGCCGCGAGTTGGGGCTCTAAGCCGACCGGCCGACGGCCTCCGACCAGCGCCGGAGCTGGTCGGTGAGATCGGGCATCGTTCGACCGAGCTCCCGGCTCAGCCGATCGAGCCGGAGAGCACTGTTGGAGGGCCGGGGCGCCGCCTGACCGAGCGACGCCGTCGAGACGGGGACGATCCGCTCGGTCGGCGCCCCGATCGCTTCGAGCAGCCGGACCGCCCAGCTGTACCGGGCCAGGGCCGTCGCCCCCGTCACGTGGAAGATCCCGGCGGCCGACGGTCGGTCGAGGATCGCCTCGATCACCTCCGCAAGATCCGGCGCGTAGGTCGGGGCGCTCACCTGGTCGGTCACGACGCGGGCGCCCCGGCCGGCCCGGATCTCGCTGACCAGCCAGGTAGCGAAGTTGGGGGTCACCGAGGCGCCCGGCGCCGCCGCGAGGTCCTGCGGCCGCCAGCTGTAGAGGGTCGAGGTGCGCAGGACCACCGCCCGGTCGTCCTCGGCGAGCAGATCCGCCTCGGCCGCGCCGAGGGTCCGGCCGTAGACGCAGCGCGGCGCGGGTGGCTCCGACTCCGGGTGCGGGGCCGGCGTCGGCGCCCCGAAGACATAGTCGGTGGAGATCAATAGGTAGCGGGCCCCGACCCTCCGGGCGCCCCGAGCGGACCGGAGGGTCCCGGCATGGTTGACCCGTTCCGCCTCATCCGGGTGGGTTTCGCAGTAGTCGACATACCGCAGCGAAGCGGCGTCGATCACCGCGTCGGGCCGCAGCCGTTCCCAGGGCAGTTCGGCCGGTCCTCCCTTGTCCCATCGGAGCGGCTCCACCCCCGGGACGGTCGGCGGCCGGCTCCGGTACGTGGCGGCGACCGCGTTACCGCGGGCCCGAAGCCGGGCGGCCAGCGCCTCGCCGATCTGGCCGGAGCCGCCGAGGATGAGCCACCGCATGGCCGCTACTTGTGGGGCGGGCGATGCCAATCGTACGGCGCCCCGGTCGCCGGGTCCCGGATCGTCGGGTCGTTCCACGGGCGGCGATCCTCGTCGGGAGTCGCCGGGTCGTAGAGGCGGCTCACGAGGTAGACCAGCAGGGCCGGGCCGTGCCCGACCGCGCAGGTGCCGTGCCAGTAGTGGCCGGGGACCCGGACCACCTCGAGATGGTCGGCGCTGGCGACGAGCTCGGAGAGCTCCCCCCGGGTCGCCGAGCCGGGCCGATCGTCGTAGGCGCAGATCTTGACCGCCCCCTGGACGACGATGAAGTAGTCGACCTGGCCGCGCGCGTGGCGGTGCCAGGCCCGGACGATTCCCGGGTAGCTCATCGACAGGTTGGCCTGGACCGGGGCCTCGCCCATGGTGAACTCGGTCCAGTCGCTCCGCAGGATCTCCGCGAAGTAGCCCCGCTCGTCCGGTCGGCGGGTCAAGGTGCGTCGGACCAGTCCCTCCAGCGGCATGGGCCTACAGGATCACCCCTCGGAGCCGGACGGCCTCGCCCTCCGGCGAGCCGCTCAACAGGTGCCGGTACCAGGTGACGGTCTCGGTGATCGGCCCGCGCGGGAGCCGCCCGTCGGCCCATCGTTCGGCGATCTCCCGGACCGCCGTGTCGGGCGTATGCCGGGGCCGGAAGCCGAACCGCTCCCGGAGGCGGGAGAAATCGACCCGGTACGACCGCCGGTCCGGGTCCCCGTAGAGGGTGATCTCGGGATGCCCTTCGAGGTTCTCCGAGACGATCTCGGCGAGCCGGCCCAACCTAAAGTTCTGCTCGTCCGATCCGACGTTGAGAAGCTCGCCCTGGACCCGGTCGACGGGGGCCTCCAGGAGGTCGGCGATCAGCCGGGCGGCGTCCCGGACATCGACGAACGGCCGCCACTGGCGGCCGTCCCGCATGAGCGGCACCTTGCGGTCGACGAGACCGCTCCGGGTCATTCCGTTGAGCGCCAGGTCGAACCGCATCCGGGGCGAAGGGCCGTAGAGCGTGGCGAGACGGAGGACAGTGACCGAGAACTCCCGGGTCGCCAGCTCCCGGACCCCGGTCTCGGCCAGGGCATTGGCCTTCGCATAATCGGTGAGGGGGGCGATCTCCGACTCCTCGCTCCGAAGCTCGGGATGGAAGCCGTAGACGCTGCACGACGACGGCAACAGGTAGCGTCCGACGCCGGCGGCCCGGGCCAACGTGGCGATCCGGATCCGCCCGCGCTGGTTGATCTCGAAGGTCTTGGACGGATCGAGCGCCCCGGCGGGATCGTTGCTCAGGGCGGCCAGATCGACGACGGCCTCGACGCCCTGGAGCGCCTCCGGGGTGCACCATCGGATGTCGTCCCGCTGGATCTCCAGCCGCTCGATCGGCCCGATCCCCGCGAGCGACTCCGAACCGAAGAACAGTCGGTCGAGCACCCGGACCGAGTGGCCGCGGCCGAGGAGCTCCGGGACCAGCACCGATCCGAGATAGCCGGCACCCCCGGTCACGAGGACCCGCATCGCCATCGCCAGCCGGGGGGAAGGTAAAGAACCTGCCCTTGGACGCGCGGGCGGAAGGTTCTTCATGGGCCGACCCTCCCGAGATCCATGGACCGGCGCCGTCCCCGGGGTTGGCCGCCGGAGCGAGGCCGCCCGTGAAGGGGCTCCTCCTCGCGGGGGGCCACGGCACCCGGCTGCGTCCCCTCACCTTCACCGGCAACAAGCACATGCTGCCGGTGGCCAACGAGCCGATGCTCTTCTACGCCCTCCGCGACCTCGCCGCGGTCGGGGTCACCGAGGTGGCCGTCGTCCTCGGCCCGCTGCGGGAGGGGATCCGGGAGGCGGTGGGGGACGGCCGTGCCTTCGGCCTCCGGGTGAGCTACCTGATCCAGGAGGAGCCCCGGGGGATCGCCGACGCCCTCCGGCGGGCCCGGGAGTTCATCGGGGGAGATCCGTGCGTGGTCTACCTCGGGGACAACATCCTCGAGTCGGGGGCCGGTCCCCTCGTGCGCCGGTTCGAACGGGGCGGCTATGCGGCCGTCGTCGGCGCGGCGCCGGTCGACGACCCCCGCCGCTACGGGGTGATCGAGCTCGACGGGGAGCGGATCGTTTCCTTGGCGGAGAAGCCGGCCCAGCCGCGCAGCTCGCTCGCCCTGGTCGGGGTCTATGTGGTCGATGCCCGCATCTTCCCGATCCTCGACCGTCTCACCCCGTCGGCGCGGGGCGAGCTCGAAATCACCGAGGCCCTCGACGGCCTCGTCCGGTCCGGTGCGCCGGTCGGCGTCGAGCGGATCCGCGGCTTCTGGAAGGACACCGGACGTCCCGAGGACTACCTGTCCGCGAACCGCGAGGTCCTCACCCACCGATCCTCGGAGTACTTCACGCTCCCGAGCACGCCCATCCCTCCCGGAACCCTGCAGGGGCCGGTGCGGATCGGGGACGGGAGCACGGTCGACCCGACGGCCCGCATCGAGGGACCGACCGTGCTCGGGGCCGGGGTCAAGATCGGGCCGGGGAGCGTCATCGGCCCGTGCTGCTCGATCGGGGACGGCGTCCGGATCTCGGGGGCGCAGCTCCATGGGTCGATCGTCATGGACCGGGCCCGGGTCGAGGGTCCGATCGACCTTTGCGACAGCATCCTCGGCCGGGACTCCTCGGTGACGATCGGCCCCCGACCGATCGGCCCGATCTCGCTCATCGTCGGTGATGCGGCCCGACTGCGGGGTCTGTGAGCGCCGTCGGACCGACTGGGCCCCCCGGCCCTTCCCTGACCGTCATCGCCCTGGTCCACCGCCGGCTCGACTACCTCGCCGAGGCGCTCGATTCGGCCCTCGCCCAGTCGGACCCCGAGGCTCCCCCGGAGCTCCTTTTGGTCGGGCCCCGGCGCCCCCCAATCCTCGACGAGCCCCGGTTCCGACCGGTCCGGTTCGTCGCTTCGGCCGAGCCGGGGGTCGCCGGGAAGATTTCGGACGGCCTCCGGGAAGCCCATGGCGATCTTGTCGCCTTCCTCGAGGACGACGACCGGTACGCGGCGGGCCGGATCCACGACGCGGTCCGGCTCTTTCGGGAACGGCCTGCGCTCGGGTACCTGCAGAACGGCTACCGCCCCATCGGTCCGGACGGCGCCCCGGCCCCCGGTCGCGGCCCCCATCCGCGGCGGCGGGAACGGTGGATCCGGCGGGGCCCGGTGGAGCTCCGGGGTCCGAGGACCCGACGGGCGCTCACGGTGCTCGGGGGGATCCCGGCCGGCTTCAACCTGAGCTCGATGACCATCCGCCGATCCCTGCTCGACGGGATCGACGGGTGGCTGCGCCGCATGGGAATGCTTGCCGACTCGGCCCTCCTCTACGCGGCCCTGGCCTCCCCCTTCGACCTGCGCCTGACACCGGAGCCGTGGACCGAACTGCGGGTCCACGCCCACAGCCACTCCGACCCGGCCGGGGACGACGGTCCCGAGTCGATGGCCCAGCGTCGGGCGTTCCTTGAGGGGCTGCGCCCGGCGCGGCGGGTCCTCCGGGAGAGAGTCGCCGGCGTCCCGGCCCTGGACCGGGCGCTCGACGGCCAGGTGGCGTCGGAGGAGGTGATCCGGCTCCTCCGTGACCCCTCGGCGGCCCGTCCCGAGATGGCCGCGGCCGTCATCGCGACCCTGAGCCGCTGGGAGACCTTCGAAGTCGCCCAGCGTCGGGGGGCGATCCCGCTCGGCCTGCTCGCGACCGTAAGCCCCGGTTTGGGGCACCGGCTCTACCGAATCGCCCGGGGGTGGCCGTAGGCGAAGATCCGGATCGCCGCCGGATCAGGCCTTGCCCCGACCGGCCTTTCCGGCCGCCCGGGGCTTGCTGTCCTTCGGGGTCGGCTCCTTCGATTCGGAGTAGCCGCACCGGCCGCAGGAGCGTCGGTTGGAGTGCTCGGCCAGAAAGGTTCCCGGTCCGCACTTCGGACAGGATCGGTGGGAGCGGACCAGCTCCTCCCCCTTGACCTCGTAGAGGCCCACCCGCGCCTTGGCCATCGCCTCACTCCTCCTTGGGGGTGGCGGGGGCGGACGCGGCGGCCGGCTCGGCCGGCGGCGCCGCGCCGGCCTTCTCCTTGAGCTTGTTGCGGATCAGGATGTGTTCGCGCTCGGTCCGCTTCGCGAGGTCGGTCGACTCGTAGACCATCGCCTCGCCGACCGTGGTCGCGGTGCCGAACCGGGCCTGCATCCGCTCGACCACGACCCGATCCTTGCCGACCCCGACCTGCTTCGCGATCTCGGCGCGGACCTCCTCGCGCTTCGGCGTCGGTGCCGTCGCGTGAACGACCTCGAACCGGAGTTCCTGCCGGTGCAGCAGCGGATTCGGGCGCTGGTCAACGAGTCGGATCTCCACGGGGAACTCTCCTTACTTCCATTTGGCCGATGAGGGCCCGTACATGCTCCTTTGCGATCGCGTCGACGCGAACGAAAGAGGCCCCCTCACCCGGGATGCCGTATATAACGGTGGCCCCGAGGGGCATCGACTCGACCAGCGCGAGGGCGCCGAGATCCTCCTCCCCCTCGACCTCGATGAGGCCCCCCCCGCTGCGAACCAGCTCCTTGACCGCCGTGCGGAGCGGCTCGGTCAGCATCCCGGAAGGGTTCGAGACCTTGATCTCGCGGCGGGCCGCGAGCAGTTCGAAGCTCCGGATGTCGATCGGTTCGTGCCGAAGCGTCTTGCGATCGACGATGCCGATGAGCGGCAGATGGCCGGTCGAGATGGCGGTAGCGGTCACCCGGTCGCCGCAGGTCGCGTAGAGCTCGAGGTTGCGGATCCGCCGGGCGGCCTCCTCCCCGGCGTACACCGGCCCGTACCGTTCGGCGAGCGTCGGGCGCAGCGCGTCCGGGACCACCCAGACCCGCTGGAGCTCACTTGACCCGGAGCGCGTACCGGCCGGCGGCATGGATCCCCATCTTGCGAGCGATCTCCGATTTCTCGGGATCGATTACGACCAGGTATCCCTGCCACTCCCGGGAGGTTTCGCCGCCGCATCGGGGGCACTTCGCGCCCTCGGAAATCGACCGGCAGCTCTTGCACGCCTTGAGACTGATCATGAGGATGCCTTCTCCGGCGCCGCCGGCCTGGCGGCCGCCTCCTTCTTGGCCGGCGAGGGGGCCTTCCGGGCGGGGGCCTTCTCCTCGGCCTTCTTGTGCGCCTCCTGGATCCACTCGAGCCGCCCGAGCCCGGGCTGGCGCATCGTGAGGCCGATCCGGCTGTCCCGGGGGGAAATCTCCGACAGGGAGAGCGAAACGACCCGGGCCCGGACCTTGTAGCCGACCTTGAGGTCGCGCTTCGACTCGGTCCCGACGAGCCGCTGGTTGTGCTCGTCGATGTTCACGCGGTCGTCCATGATCTGGGAGACGTGGAGCAGGCCGTCCAAGGGTCCGAACCGCACGAAGGCGCCGAATTTGCGGATCTCGACCACCGATCCCTCGACGACCTCCTGGATCTCCGACTTGAACAGGAGGGCCTCGTACTGCACCTCCTGGTAGACGCCGCCGTCCCCGTGGATGATGTGCCCCTCCCCCACGGGCGTCACGTTGCGGATCATGACGGTCAGGCTCTGGCCGTCGACCAGCTTCCCCTCGAACTGCTGCTGGGCGAGCTCCGTGAGGACGCTCGAGAGCTCGGGCCCGAGCCGTTGCGGAGGGATCCGAACGACGTCCCGGCGCTGATCGAGGTAGTACATATCGGCGCGCGAGCGGGGGGGCCTATAAGATTCTTGCCCCGCCCGGCCCCGGGCCTTCCGGCCCCCTACGCCGCCGGGCGGGGGGCCGGGAGCCCGAGGGCCCGGTCGGTCAGGGCGATCGAATGGGGCCCGTCGGGGGCGAGATCGAAGATCGCCCGGATCGCATCGATGTTCTCCGGCACGACGATCGACTCCTGGTGGATCCCCTGGAAGAAGTAGGCGTCCCGGCCGTCCAGACGGACCCCCTCCTCCCAGAGCACGTTCTCCATCATGTCGTTGTGGCCGATCCCCCGGTCCCGGGCGAACTCCATCACCTGGGGGGTCCCTTCGGCCCGCTCCCACGCGGCGAACAGATGGAATCGGGGGGTCGATCGGAACCGCTCGAGCAGCTCCCGGCCCTCCCGGGGCGGTCGCTGGAGACGGACATGGTTCACGTGGACATGCATGAGGGTGGTGGGGACGACCACCGCGGTGGTGGTGATGGGCAGTCCGGGGAAGATTGTCTGGGCGTCCGGGCCGTGGTGCGAGGGCAGATGGAAGGTCGGCAGGATGCCGTTGATCGGCCCCTTCTTGGTCTCGGCGGGATCAGAGGCCCGGCGGACGAGGGTGACCTCCCACTGGTCGATCCCGTACGCCCCGGAGAGCACCGCCCCGGCCCGGGCGATCCCGGTCGTGTTGCAGGAGACCACACGGAGGCTCTTCTTGCCCCGGCAGGCCGCGTAGTTTCCGAGCGCGTTGAAGGAGGCTTCGGCGACGCCGGCCTTCTCCCCGCCCTGGTAGATCGCCGGCTTGCCTTCGTCGGAATACAGCTTCCGGTTCTCGGCCCCGACCTTCTCCGGGGCGGCGTCGACCACGATGTCCGACTCCCGCAGGAGGTCGCTCAGAGTCCCGGCAACCGGCAGTCCCGCGGCCTCGAACTCGCTCCTTTGGGCGGCCCCGGCCAGGAAAAGCCGGTAGCCCTTCTCCACGGCCCGACGCGCCTCGAAGCTCGGCCGGGTCTTCGCCACTCCGACCAACTCCATGTCGGGTTGCCGGACCACCGCATCGGCGACGCGCTTCCCGATCGTCCCGAACCCGTTGACCGCTACCCGGACCCGCATGGCCTTACCTGCCCCCGGCGACTGATGCGGGCATATAGAACTGTGGGGCCGGGGGCCGACGCCCGGCCCCCGGCCGGTCCCGCCAACGGCGGGGTTGGCTCAGACGTACTGCGAGCAGCTGTAGCAGTAGTACCGCTGGTACTGGGCCACCCAGGTGGTCGGCTGGCCGCACTTGGGGCAGTTGGGGGCGACCGACGGGGAGGGGGCCGCTCCCGGGGAGGCGGCGGGGCCCGGAGCGGGGGCCACCGGGGGGCTCGCGGCATTGGGGTTGTAGCTGGTACCGGCGCCGGCGGTCTGCTGGGCCTGCTCGCGGGCGGCGTCACCGAGCTTCACGTACCCGATGATGTAGAGGATGCCGGCGATGATGTTGATCGTCAGGAAGGAGAGGATCGCGAAGACCAGCGTGGGGGTCCGGGCCGCCTGGTACTCCCCGTTGCGGGTGCGGCGGTAGCTCATCGAGTAGGCCAGGAAGAGCAGGATGAAGCCGATCAGACCCAGGCCGACAAAGAGCCCGGCGAGCAGCACCGCTCCGGCCCCGGCTCCGTTCGCCGCCGCGAGGGCGACGGCGAGGGAGAGGAGCCCGACTCCGAAGAAGAAGATCAACGCGAAAATCGCTTGGAAGATCAGGCCCACCAAAATCAGGGTCTTGGCGGTTCCTCCGGACGGCGTAAGTGGCTTGCCACTGGTCATTCCCATGTTTTGGGGGACCTGAGGTCCAGGATATAATTGTTTGGCCAGAGCCGCGAGCGGAACCTTGCGCTGCATCCCCCCTCTTCCCGCCGGGAGCGGCGACCCGGCCACGGGATCGGCGGGAGCACTCTGATGGCCCTAACCCGAGGCCACCGGAAGCGCGCGGCGACGCCCCGGTGACCGGACCGCGTGGGGCGTCATCCTCTCCCACCCAAGGTATCCGATCCCCAACCCTCGGAAGGGCGGCCCACTCAACGGAGCTCGAACTCATGGGGGCGTTATCCACCACCTCCCCGCGCGAGGCGGTACGGGAGCTCCGGGACAAGACCCACCAGCCGTCATCCATTTCCGACCAAGGAAGCCGAACCGCGGCTCGATCAGCCGGCCCCGGAAGGCAACGGGGCTTCCCCTGCTTTGGCCCGCTTCGCCCGATAGATCCGGTAGACCGCGACGGTGCGCCCGACGATCAGGCCGGTGCTGGCCGCGTAGAGCAGGTCGACGACCAGGAGGATCACCAGGGTCCCGCTCGAGAGCACCGGAGGGGCGAGCGATCCTCCGAAGGGATTGTAGTTGAGGACCAACAGGTCCAGGAGGGCCCGCGCCAGGAACAGCCCGAGATAGATCGCCGGCAATAGGATGCCCGCCCGGAAGATCCAGACCCCCGGCGAGGTCTCCACGACCTCCACGCTCTGACGGATGTACGCCTCCCCGACGAAGTAGCACGCGACCAGGACGGCGGCGTAGATGGCGAAGGTGTACAGGGGGAGGGCCAGGGCTCCGGCCGAAACGGTGAGCCCAAAGAGTCCGACGACCAGCACCGGGTAGGCGATGAGCCAACCGATCCGGATCCGCTGTCCCCGGACCGAGGCAAGGAGACGACGACCGAAGATGAAACCGAAGACCAGCAGGAGGACGACCGCCGAGGTGAGGCTTGAGCCGGTCCCGGTCACCATGCGATGCTCTCCCCGGCCCCCGGTTCCGAGAGGGCCACGGAGGGCGGGGAGGGCGCGGAGTACAAAATGCTGAACCCCGAGGCGGCCGATCTTCCCCCGCCGAAGTCGCCCCGGCTCGGCTGTGCGCGGGTCGCCCAAGTTCGACCGAATGTGAGGTTATTAGCCTCCCGGGGGTCGCTGACCCATGGACTTCGAACTCTCCGAAGAGGAGCGGGCGTTCCAGGACGCCGTACGACGGTTCGGGGACAAGGTCCTGCGACCGAACGAGCGGCGGATCGATGCGGAGGGCCGGATCCCCGACGAGGTCCTCCGGGGGATGGCCGAACTCGGGCTCTTGGCGATGCCGGTGAGCACCGACTTCGGGGGTCTCGGGGCCTCCTCGGTCCTGACCGAACTCGCCGCCGAGGAGATCGGCCGCGGCGACTTCTCGATGGCCACCGCCGTCTTCTTCCTTTTGGAGGCGGGCTGGGGCCTCATCCTCGACCGTCACGGTACCGTCGAAGCGAAGCGGGAGATCCTCCCCGAAGTCTGCGCGGGCCGGGCGTTCCTCGGCATTGCCACCACCGAGCCGACCGGCGGGAGCGACCTCGCCCGCCTCCGGACGACCTCGACGCGTTCCGAGGGCGGATTCACCGTCCGGGGCGAAAAGGCGTTCCTTTCCGGTGTGGAGGAGGCGCAGCGGTTGGGCGGGGGGCACCTCACCCTCACCCGGGCCGCGGAAGGCGGGTTCCGCTTCCTCTACGTCCCGACGAAGGGTCCGGGGCGCTCGACCCAACGATTTACGAACATGGGCCGGATGGGGATCTCGACCGGCGCCATCCGGTACGACGACGCCCCGGTGCCGGCCCGCTATCTTCTCGGGGCCGACGGGCGCGGCTTCGAGATCGCCATGGAGGGGTTCACCGTCGCGCGGACCTTCGTCAGCGCCGCCTGCATCGGCGCCGCCGAGCGGGCCCTGGAGACCGGCATGGCCTACCTCAAGCAGCGGGAGGTCTTCGGCCAGCCGCTGGGGAAGTTCGAGGCGATCCAGTTCGAGCTGGTCGACCTCTGGACCCAGGTCGAGGCGATCAAGTGGCAGTGCCGCCGCGCGGCCTGGCTCACCGACCGCTACCTTCCTTCCGGAACGGCGGCCCAGCGCTCCGAGGCGCATCGGGCGGTGGCCGCCGTGAAGCTGACCGCTCCGCCGATCGCCTTCGATTGCGTCAAGCGGGTGATGATGTGGTTCGGGGCCGCCGGCTACACGAAGGATATCGGCCTCGAACTCGGCCTGCGCGGGGTGATGTCCTACCTGGTCGGCGCCGAGGGTGGGCTCAACATCATGCGGATCATCCTGGGACGGGAGCTCCTCGGCAAGGAGTTCGTGCCCTACAAGTGAGACGATCGTGACCGGCCGGCGTGCCGTCCAGGAGCGGGCGTTCCACCGCTGGTTGCGGCACCGTCTCGTCGCCGGCCGGGAGGGCCTCCTTCCTCTCGGGGACGATGCGGCCGCGCTCGCCCCTCCGGCCGGCCGGGTGGCCGTCTGGACGATCGACACCCTTGTCGAAGGGACCCATTTTCCCCGGGCCGCCCCGCCCCGATGGATCGGCCGGGCCGCGACCGGGGTCAGCCTCTCCGACCTCGCCGCGAAGGGCGCGACCCCCGCTGGGCTGGTGATCGCCCTTCAGCTCCCGGCCGGGACGCCCGACGCCTGGGCCCGGGCGGTCCTGCTCGGGGCCGAGCAGGCGGCGGCCCGGTTTGGGGCCAGGGTCGTCGGGGGGGACACCAAGGCTTCGCCCACCCGGGCGGTCGTCTCCTCGGCGCTGGGCTGGGCGCGGCCCGATCGCCTGGCGCCCCGGACGGCGGCGCGGCCGGGCGAGCTGGTGGTCGTGACCGGGGTCGTGGGCCGGGGCGGCGTGGCGGCCCGACGGTTCTACCGCCACCCCCGAGACCCCCGGGCCCATCGGGAGCTCCTCGATGTCCGGCCCCGGGTGGCCGAAGGCCGGATCCTCGGTCGGTATGCCTCGGCGATGCTCGATACCTCCGACGGGCTGGCCGAGGCGGCCCGGCTGCTGGCCTCGGCGAGCCGGGTCGGGATCCTCCTGGAGGAGGCGAAGATCCCCTGGGCCCGCGGGCTCGTGACCGCACCCTGGGTCGACCGGCTCCGCTGGGGCACCTTCGGCGGCGACTACGAGCTCCTGGCCACGGTGCGCCCGAACCGGCTTTTGGCCGCCCGATCGGCCGTCGCCCGCGCGGGCGGTCGTCTGACCGTGATCGGCACCGTCACGCCAGGCCGTCGGGCGAGGCTCCTTCGGGGCCGCCGGACCGAACCCCTCCGGCCGTCGACCTGGGATCCGTTCGGGCGCGGCGGTGGGCCGGACGGCCCGGCGCCCGTGTTTCGTCGTCTCAGGGATGGAGGTAGGTTCAAGTAGGCAAGGCTGCCTCACCGCCCGCCGGTTCGAGGGTGATTTCATGTCGAACGAAGCAACCAGCGTGAACCCGTTTGAGACCGCGAAGCAGCAGGTCGATATCGTCGCCGACCTGATCGGATTGGACGCCGGGATGCGCAGTGTCCTCAAGGCGCCGAAGCGGGAGTTGACCGTCAACTTCCCCGTCCGGATGGACGACGGCTCGTACCGTGTCTACACGGGCTACCGGGTCCAGTACAACATGGCACGCGGCCCGACGAAGGGCGGGATCCGCTACCACCCCCAGGTCACCCTGGACGAGGTCCGGGCCCTGGCGGCCTGGATGACCTGGAAGTGCTCGGTGGTCAACATCCCCTACGGGGGGGCAAAGGGCGGCATCATCTGCGACCCCAAGCACATGTCGAAGGGGGAGCTCGAGCGGCTCACCCGGCGCTACGCGAGCGAGATCGGCCCGATCATCGGGCCGGAGATGGATATCCCCGCGCCGGACGTCTACACCGACTCCCAGACGATGGCCTGGATCATGGATACCTACTCGATGCAGAAGGGCTACTCGGTCCCGGGCGTCGTCACGGGCAAGCCGATCTCGCTGGGCGGCAGCGAGGGGCGCGGCGAGGCGACCGGCCGTGGATGCGCCTACGTGATCCGGGAGGCCGCCAAGTATTCGGGCCTCCACATGAAGGGCGCGACGGTCGCGGTCCAGGGATTCGGGAACGCCGGCAGCGTCGCCTCGAAGATCCTCTTCGACGAGCAGGGCGCGAAGATCATCGCCGCCTCCGACACCAAGGGGGGCGTCATCAACCCGGAGGGGATGAACCCCCACGCCCTCGAGGACCACAAGCAGAAGACCGGCTCGGTCGTGGGATTCCCGGGCGCGAAGCCGATCACCAACGAGCAGCTCCTCGAGACCCCGTGCGATGTCCTCATTCCCGCCGCGCTCGAGAACCAGATCACCCGGAAGAACGCCGACAAGATCCATGCGAAGCTGGTGGCCGAGGCGGCCAACGGCCCGACGCTCCCCGAGGCGGACAAGATCCTCTTCGAGCGCGGGATCACCGTGCTGCCGGACGTCCTGGCCAACGCGGGCGGCGTGACGGTGAGCTACTTCGAGTGGGCCCAGGACATCCAGGGATTCTTCTGGTCCCTCGAGGAGGTCAACCGCCGGCTCGAGCAGGTCATGGTCCGGTCGTACGAGGACGTCCACCGGATCGCCAAGGAGAAGAAGGTCCACAACCGGACGGCCGCCTACGTGCTCGGCGTCCAGCGCGTCGTCGACGCGATCCGGCTCCGGGGCATCTATCCGTAGGCGGATGGACGAACTCCCGCGCTGCCGGCTCGCCGACTGGGCCGACGTCGACCGGTGGGCCGACCGGCTCGCCGATCGGATCCGGGCCCAGGGTGAGCCGCCCGAGGTGCTCATCGGCGTCACCCGGGGGGGCTGGGTCCCGACCCGGCTCCTCTCCGACCGGCTCGGGGTCCGCCGGGTGGTCTCCTTGCGGGTCCAGCACTGGGGGGTCACCGCGACGCCCAGCGGGGCGGCCGAGGTGACCGAGGAGCTGAGCGGCCCGGTCCAGGGCTATCGGGCCCTGATCGTGGACGACATCGCCGACACCGGGGAGAGCCTCCACCTGGCCCGGGAACGGGTCGCCCGGGCGGGCGCGCGGAGCGTGGAGACCGCCGCCTGCCTCTACATCACCCACTCGAAGTTGATCCCGACCTACTTCGCCGAGGAGATCGACCGCACCCGCTGGGTCTGGATCGTCTTCCCCTGGAACTACTGGGAGGATCTCCGCACGCTCGCGGAGCGCACGAAGGCGCCGACCGCCCAGCAGGCGGCCGCCCTATTGGCGGAGCACTCGGGGGTCCAGTTCCCGGTCGCCGACATCGCGCGGGTCCTCCCGGCGCCCGGGAACCCCTCGGGCTAACCCGTCGTGGACGGCCCGCCCGACGGGTACGGGCTCCGTCCGCGCAGCCGCTGGTGGAGGAGAGCCCCCCCGATCACCAGGGCGAAGCCGGCCACCACGAATCCGATCATCACGACGAGCGCCCGGGGGATCGCGACCCCGTCGAGGTACTCGGCGACGAACAGGATCCCGTAGCTCATCGAGCCGATCCCCAGGATCGACACCATCGCGACCGCCCAGGAGCGCGGGAACCGGTCGGAGGCCAGGTACCGGCGCAGGGCCCGGCCGCACTCCCAGAGGATCGCTCCGGCGATCCACCAGAGCAGCCCGTCGAGGAAGAAGTCGATTACGCTCACGAACGGGGAGGCGACCGGGGCGGCCCGAAGGTAGCCGTTGTAGCCGGAAAGGAAGCCGACCCCGACGAGCGCGATCGAGAAGAGGCCGAAGCCGAAGGCGATCGACCCCTGGCGGATGTCGGTGGAGGCCGAGCGCAGGGCGTCGAAGATCGCCTCGTCGAAGTCGAAGGTCCAGAAGATCAGGTAGAGACCCAGCACCAACGTCATGCCGATGATCCCCCAGATGAAGAAGCCCCCGGCGGCCCCGATCCCCAGGATGAGGAGGACGATCGCGAAGGGCAGGACCGTCTTCGCCCGGAGCTTGGGGTCCTTGAGCGCCCGCAGGACCGTATAGTAGGTCGACTCGATGTTGGCCGCCTGGCGGATGTAGACCCGGTGGACGCCGTCGACCTTAAGCCGGGAGGAGACGAGCGGGAAGAGGAACTCGTCCTCGGCGCCGTCGCTGACCAGGTGGGCCGAAGTGAACGGCCGGAGCCCGAGCACCTGGTCGAGCTGCTGGGCGACCCGCCGGTCGGAGAGGGGGCCGACCCGGGCGGCACCGGTGAGGACGCAGACCTCGACCTCGTCCCCCGTGGTCCTGAGTTCATCGCTCAGATGGACGGCGGCGAAGATCGCATTGGTGTCGGAGTCCTCGGGGTCGGCGGTGCCGAGCCGCATCGCCGCCTCCAGGACCGCCTCGCGGCCGACGACCGGCCCGGCGATCTGCGCCTTGCGGCCCAGGTCGTCATCGCGATCGATGCAGATCACGAGCCGCATGGCCCCCCTTCTAGGGGCGGGGGCCCCATAAGCGGCGCGGTCCACCCGCGCCCCGACCGGCGCCTTATATGAGCCCCGGGTGCCGTCCGGGCCGGACCATGGCCGAACTCCCCGACAAGGCGACGCAGTTCATCGACTGGTACCTCGAGGTCGTCGAGGCGGCGCAGCTCACCGACAAGCGCTACCCGGTCAAGGGGATGAACGTCTGGACCCCCTACGGCTACCGGGCCCGACGGCTCCTCGACACGCTCCTGATCCGGGCGATCGAAGAGTCCGGTTCCGAACCGGTCGAGTTCCCGACGCTCATCCCGGCGAACGAGTTCGCCAAGGAAGGGGAGCACATCAAGGGGTTCGACGCCCAGGTTTACTGGGTGACCAAGGGCGGCCGGACCGAGCTCGAGATGCCTTTGGTGCTCCGTCCGACGAGCGAGACCGCGATGTACCCGGTCTTCCGCAGCTGGATCCGGTCCCACCGGGACCTCCCGCTCAACGTCTACCAGATTGTGAACACCTTCCGCTACGAGACCAAGACCACACGGCCGTTCCTCCGGGTGCGGGAGATCCACTTCTTCGAGGAGCACACCTGCCAGGTCGACGAGGCGACCGCCGCCGCCCGGGTCGACGCCAACCTCGCCACCTTCGACGCGATCGCCCGGAGCCTGGCGCTCCCCTACATCGCGGTTCGGCGGCCCGAGTGGGACAAGTTCCCCGGGGCGTACTACACAAACGGACTCGACATCCCGCTCGGCCGGGCCCGCACCCTCCAGATCGGGACGGTCCACCACTACCGGGAGAACTTCTCCCGGCCCTACGGGATCAGCTACGAGGATCCTCAAGGGGTCCAGCGGCCGGTCCACCAGACCACCTTCGGGCTCTCCGAACGGCTGCTCGGCGCCGTCGTCGCCGTCCACGGGGACGGCCAGGGGGTCGTCTTCCCCTCCGCGATCGCCCCCTACCAGGTGATCGTGATCCCGATCCTCGGCGGCTCGGGCGCCGCCGCCGTCACCGCGGCCGCCACCGAGATCCGGGAACGGCTCGAGTCGGCGGGGCTCCGGGTCCGGCTCGATGACGGGGACGAACGGCCCGGGGCGAAGTACTACCGCTGGGAGCTCGCGGGCGCGCCCTTGAGGCTCGAGATCGGACGCCGGGAAGCTGAAGCGCGCACCGTCACGTCGGTCGACCGGCTCGGTCGGAAGGAGAGCCTGCCGCTCGACGGGCTCGAATCCCGGGTCCGCGAGCGGCTCGACGGGCTCGACCGGGCGCTGGCCGAACGGGCCGCCGCCCAGTTCGCTTCGGCCTTCTCGAGGGCCGACCGGCTCGAGGAGCTCGCCGACAGCACGACGGTCCGGGTGATCGGCTGGTGCGGCGCCGAGGAGTGCGGCCACCGGATCGAGACGGCGATCAACGGCGCCCTGCTCGGGACCCCCCTCCGAGACCCGCCCGGCACCGACGGGGCGCCCCCGGGGCCGTGCATCGCCTGCGGGCGGGCCGACGCCACCGTCTGGGCGGTTGCGGCCCGCCCGCTCTAAGCGAGTCCGGGGCGAAGCTCAGGCCGACTCCGGTGACCGGGCCGGAGGCTCCGGGAGGACCAGCCACATCCCCGCGAGTCCGAAGAGGACGAGCGTGATGAAGACCGCGTAGACGCCGTTGTCGATCCAGACCCCGAAGGCCATCCCCCACCAGACGTAGAAGGCGGCGCCGAGGACCACGAGGGTCGCGAAGCCGGCGAAGACCGCACGGCGGGCGAGCGGCAGCTCCCGGATCCGGACCGCCACCGGGCGGCTCTCCGGTGTCGGGGGGGCAGTCGCGGGAGCCTCGGCCGGCGACGTCTCGGGCATTCGGTGACCTTCGACCGAGGGGGCTATATTACTCCTTGCGAAGGCGGGGGCCTGGCTACTCCAGGAACGCCATCGCCTCGGCCTGGAGGATCCCCAGGGCGGCGGTCAGGGCCGGCGCCAGGCCGGACGGCGGGACGATCCCGGAGGAGAGGGTCGGGCAGGCCGAGTTGTTCGCCACATACGAACTCGACACCGCACCGCTCGTGGCCCCCAGCGTGGCATTGAACGTGTTGCCGGTCGTCGCCGAGCCCGAAACGACACTGCAGGTGGTGTAGGTCACGGTCCAGGTGCTCGCCAGGGTGATCCCGAGATAGTCGAACTCCGCCAAGACCGAGTAGAGCGTCGAGAGGTTCGAGTTGTCGCTGAGGAAGGCACTGGCATTGGAGCGCACCGCCGCGGTGACCTGGGGGCTGTTGAGGATCGAGGGGGCGAGGGGCTGGAAATAGGTGTTGAAGACGGTCGCACACTGCCCCGTCAGCGTGGCGACCGGGCTGGCCGAGCCTCCGTTGTCGATGACGATCACAAGTTCATTGCCGTTCCCGTAGAGGAAGAACCAGACCGACCCCAGCCCTCCAGTCGTGGGGTTGGCGGCGGGGACCTGGATCGAAGTGGGTCCGCCCGAGACGGCCGTGACCGTGCAGGAGGAACTCGAGTAGTTGGTCAACGACCCCACCGGCTCGGTCGCGCCGACCGGGGAGGCGAGCCCGCCGGCAAAGAAGGCCTTCCAGCTCGCGGAGCTGTAGGCGCTCATCGACTGGTTGGCCCGGTTCCAGGCCGTCGCGAAGGTGGAGGCGGATCCCGGCGTACTGGATCCCCCGCCGCCGCCGTTCGAATGGAGGCCCGGGATGGGAATCACCCCGGCGACGCCGAGTCCCACCACCGCCAAAACGACGATGATGACCACCGCCCCACCGATCAGGGCCCCGGTGTGGGATTTCCGGGTCGGGATCGGGGGCAACGAGCTGGGGGTCGAGGCGGTCGGCGCGGAGCCGGACGGGGCCGGCGACGTCGAAGGCGAATCGCTTCCCTGCATAGCCTCTAACCCGAGCCGGGGGTAATTGAGGTTTGCGCACGACGGGAAGCCGGCCGGGGTTCCGACCGATTCCTCGGGCACCCCCTACGAATCGGCGGGGGGAAGGGATCAGCGGTTCGGCGGTTCGACGAACGCCTCGATCGAGTGGATGGCCGGGAACTGGTAGGGCATCATCGACCAGTCCCGTCCCTCGTTGGCCGACCAGACGACCCGGCCGGTCGTGGTCCCGGCGTAGATCCCCGCCGGATCGAGCCGGTCGGCCCCGAGCCCCTCCCGGTGGACGGCGTGCCGTCCCGGGAACGGGTTGCCCCGGATCAGTGGCCGCCAGCGGCGGTCCCGGTCGGTGTACTGATAGATCTGGAGCCCTTCGCCCAGGGTGGTTCGGCTCCGGGGGTCGAGCGGCAGGAAGAAGGCCCGGCCCGGAAGCGCTTCGGCCGTTGCCACCCCGAAGCCGAACCGGCTCGGAAGCCCCCGGCCGATGTCGGTCCAGCCGTCGTCCATGCCCCCGCGGCTCACGTACATCCCGCAGTGGTCCTGCCGGTAGATCGTCTCGGGATCCTTCGGATCGAGGGCGATCTTATGGACGCACTGGCCGACCTCGGGGTACCGGTCGGGCTGGAAGTCGGCCCGGACCCCTCGGTTCACCGGCCGGAAGCTCGCCCCGAGGTCGTCGGAACGGAAGGTCCCGGCGGCCGAGATCCCGACGTAGAGGCGGTTGGGGTGGGCGGGGTCGAGCAGGATGGTATGGACGCACGGTCCGCCGGCCCCGGGGTTCCATCGGTCCCGCGTCGGGTGCTCGGTGAGGCCGGTCACCTCGGCCCAGCTCCGGCCATGGTCGTCGCTCCGGAAGAGCAGATGGGGGTCGGCGCCGAGGAAGAGCGTGTCGGGCCGGTCGGCAGGCCCCGGGGTGAGGTGCCAAAGGTTCCGGACCGATTGGCCCGGGTTCGATACGTCGCCCCCCGCCATGCCCGGGGTCCGCTGGGAGCGCCGGGGGAGCCGGGGGGTGGGGGCCTCCCGCCAGCGTCGCCCGCCGTCGGTCGACCGGTAGACCATCGGACCCCAGAAGTCGTTGTTCGCGAGGGCGTAGAACTCCCCGGGGTGACGGGGATCGGCCGTGACGTGGTAGACGTCGCTCCCATCCGCGATGCAGGGACCGACCGTCCACCGTCGCCTTGAGGCGTCGCTGCGCAGCAGGTAGCCGCCCTTCCGGGTCCCCAGCATCAGCACCACCCGCTCCGAACGCGCCATCGCCGGTCAGCCTCCCGCGATCGAGTGGAGGATATCGATCCGATCGTCCGGGGCGAGGACCCGGGAGGGGTCCAGCCCCTCCACCACCTCCCCGTTCACGAAGACCCGGACGAACCGGCGCATCTCCCCGGTATCGTCCCGCATCTTGCCCCGGAGCCTCGGGTACTGCGCCTCGAGCGTCCCGATGAGCTCGGCCAGATCCCGGGCCGACACCCGGGTCTCCCTCGGGGCCCCGAACTCGGCGAGCCAGCGGTCGAGGTGGACCTCCATCGGGACTCCCGACTCTCGATGGGGGTCCCGGTATTTCTACCTGCCTTTTCGCCCCGGCGTCGCACCGGTCCCGCTTAATCCCCTCGAACCTCTCGGGGGGACGTGGCCGTAGACTCCCCCGGTCGAACCGCCGAGGACGGATCCCCGTACCCCGACCGAACCCGGCCCACCTTCGAAGCGGAGGTCCGGGCGATGTTCACCCATATCGCCGGGCGCTACGAGTGGTTCGACCACCTCGCCTCGGTCGGCCAGGACTACCTCTGGCGGCCCCGGGCCCTCTGGGCGCTCGACCGGTTCCGAAGCCCGGGCCCCATCCGCCGGATCCTCGACCTGGGCTGCGGGACCGGCGAGTTCCAGCGGCTCGCCGCCCGCCACTATCCCTCGGCGATCGTCGTCGGCGGGGACTTCACCGCGGCGATGCTCCGCCGGGCCCACGCGATCGGGGCGACCACCCGGCAACGGGCGCGGCTCGAACAGGTCCGGGCCAATGCCCAGGCGCTGCCGTTCGCGGACGGGAGCTTCGACCTCGTGCTCAATGCGTTCGTCGTCCGCAACCTCTCCGACATCGACCGGGCGTTTCGGGAGATGCGCCGGGTCCTCCGGCCCGGCGGGGTCCTGGTGACCCTCGAGATCGGGGAGCCGGTGCGGCCGCTTTTGGGAAGCCTCTTCCACGCCTACTTCGACCACGTGGTCCCGTGGATGGGCCGCAGCGTGCGGAGCGCGGGGCCGTACCGCTACCTTCCCGAATCGCTCCGCTCGCTGCCCCCCCGGGCCGAGCTCCTGGCCCGGATGCGGAGTGCCGGCTTCGGGCGGACCCGGGCCGAGCCCCAGTCGATGGGGATCGTCACGACCTTCCTCGCCGAGGCGGGCGCCGGGGTCCCCCCGGACGGTCATCCAAGAGGTTAAGCGGGCTCGGGCTAGCTCCTCCCCATGCCCGCGGCGCCCTTCGACCCGTTCGCGTATGCCCACGCCCACCGGAGGGAGATCGTCTGGATGAGCCAGAACACCAACCACCTGGTCCCCCCCGAGGTGGTCGGCCATGCCCTCCGGCAGGCGATCGAGGAGCGGCGGTACGAGGGCTACCCGATCGCCGCCGGCGAGCCGGAGCTCCTCCAGCTCGTCCGGGAGGATTTCGGACTGCCGGAGAGCTTCGTGACCACCGTCTCGGCCGGCGCGACCGAGACGCTCTACATGCTCACCCGGGCGCTGCTCTCGCCGGGCGACGAGGTCATCGCGACCGACCCGAGCTACCTCATCATCCACCGGTTCATCGAACTCGCGGGCGCCCGGACGGTCAACCTCGACGTCTACGCGCCCCCGTACCGGCTCACCGCCGACCGGATCCGCGCCGCACTGACGCCGAAGACCCGGATGATCCTGCTCATCGACCCGCTGAACCCGCTCGGGAGCGCCTATCCGAGGGAGGAGCTGCGGGCGATCGCCGAGATCGCCCGGGACCACAAACTCCTCCTCCTCCACGACGTGACCTACCGGGACTTCAAGCGGGATCCGGCCAACGCGGCCGACTTCGCCCCCGAACAGACGATCACCATCTGGTCGGCCGCGAAGAACTGCGGCCTCGCCGGCCTGCGCGTCGGCGGGCTCCTCGCCCGGCCCGAGCTCGCCCGTCCGATCCTCCGCTACAACACCAACGACCTGGGGGTCAACGTCCTCGCGCAGGTCGCGACGATCGCCGCGCTCCGGACCAAGAAGATGTGGATCGAGTCGATCCGGTCGACGACCCGGGAGAACGGGGCCCGGATCCGGGCGGCGGCCGAGGCGGTCCCGGGCGTCCGGGTCCCGGTCTTCCCGTCGGAGGCGAACATGTTCGTCCTCGACCTCCACGACACCGGCCTCACCCCCGAGGCGGTCCAGGAGGACCTCCTGCTCCGGCACGGGGTTTTCGTCCGGGCCGGGAACTACCTTTCCCCGAAGTTCGGCCACCGGTTCGTCCGGGTCTCCTTCTCGAACCCGACCACCGAGGTCGACCGGTTCATCCAGGCGTTTCCGCGCGCCATCGAGGCGCTCCGCTCGACCCGGCCTCGCGCCTGAAGGCTACCCGACCGGGGTCCTCAGGTCGACCACGAGGTGGTCCCGACCGGGGCCGTAGGGCTTCACGCGTCGGACCTCGGCCCGACCGTCGAGCGCCGCCCGGGGAACCCCGAGGATCTCCGCCAGGGTTCGGAGGGTCGCCTCGGCGCCGCCCCGGACGTCGGCCACGGTGTGGAGGTGCAGTTCGGCCCCCTCGGGCCGGGCGGCCCGGAGGGCGATCGGGACCCACGGTAGCGCGCTCGGCAGATACCCGAGGAAGATCCGGTCGAACCGGCCGGCCGGCACCCCCACGGTCCGGTTGTCGCCGAGGACCGCCTCGACCCGGTCGGCGACCCCGTTGAGCCGGGCGTTCTCGACGAGGTAGCGGTACGCCTCGGGGTTCTGTTCGATCGCCCGGACCCGGACCGTGGGGTGGGCCCGGGCCGCCGGGAGGGTGAAGTAGCCGATCCCGGCGAACATGTCGAGGATGCGCTCGTTCGGGGCGATCCTCCGGGCGACGCGGGCGCGTTCGGTCCGGTTGCCGGCGGCGAACATGATCCGGGCGGCGTCGAACCGCCAGCGGATCCCGTGCTCGACCACCTCGGTCTCGGTGGGCCCTCCGGCGATCACCTCGACGGTCGGCCGCCGAGCCTCCCCTTCGATCGGCCCGACCTGGGTGAGGACGGTGGTGACCCCGATCTCCCGCTGCCAGGCGGCGCCGATCTCGGGGAAGTAGGGGCGCAGCAGCTCCGGCAGCCTCAGGAGGAGGACCCGGCCCATCCGCTGGTAGCCGGCCGGCATCGCCCGCGCCAGGTCGGCGCCGGCCCGGTCGATGAGATGCGCCCGGACCCGTTCGGCCGGGGGGACGGAATCGGCCCGCATGCCGGTCGGCTCCACCGGGGGCGCCGGCGCCTCACCCTTCCGGATCCCGGTCGAGGATGACGTCGAGGAACTGCTTCAGGTGGGCGGTCAGGATCGGGTTGTCGGTGAAGCCGCAGGCGTCGAGCCCCGGCGCCGCGAGGAGCGCGTGCTGGCCGTCGGCCAGCACCTCGGTCGCCCGGAGGTTCTCCCGGGGGACGTGGGTGACCCCCTCGGGGATCCGCTGGAGGGGCGCGGTCACGAAGGTGACCTGGACCCCCCGCTTGACGGCGTGGAGGATCTTCTTCATCAGGGGTTCGCGCAGGTCGGCGATCTGCTGGGTCGTGAGGATGAAGCTTACCGTCGACTGGTCGAGGAGCTCCCCGATCTTCTGGATGACCTTCTCCCGGCCGCTCAGCAGATAGACCAGCTGGGGCTCGCCGTGCTCGGCGACGACCCGGTGGAGCTGGGCGAGCTTCTCGAAGACATCCTGGATCGACGCCTTGAGCGACTCGGCGACGTCGAGCGGATTGGTCGGACGGAAGAGGATCGGCTTGCCGCCGGTCGGCTGCGCATACCCCTTGGCCGCGAGCGAATCGAGGACCTTGTAGGCCGAGGTCCGGGGAATCGTCGCCGCCTGGGCGATCGCGGTGGCATCGCCGACCCCCCGGGCGACGAGCGCGATGTAGGCCTGGGCCTCGTACCGGGTGAGCCCCACCCGCTCGAGGGTCTCCACCGCCCGCCGAAACTCCTCCGACGTCGGGCTGCCGAGCTCGACCGCCGCCTCCTCGATCGTCCCCATGGCCGCCGCCGGAAGGAGGCGGGAGCCTGATAACGCTGCCCGCCCGGCCTCGGCCCGTTACGGGACCGGCTCGGCGAGCCGCGAGAGCGCCCGGGCGCCCAACAGCTCCTCGACCTCGGCCTCGGTGAGCAGCTTCGACTCGACGAGGAGCCGCTTCACTGACGTGCCGGTCCGCTGGGCTTCGTGGAGGAGCTCGGCGACCTTGAGGTAGCCGAACCGCGGCGTGAGCACGGTGGCAAGCGCGGTCGATTCGAGGAGGAACCGCTCGAGCCGCGCCGGGTTCGCCGTGATGCCGTCGACGCAGCTCTGGGCGAAGACCGGGAGGTAGCGGCTGAGGATCTGGATCGAGAAGAGGAGCTCGAAGCTCACGAGGGGGGTCATGACGTTGAGCTCGAGCTGACCCCCCTGGACGGCGAGGGCGGTCGCCGCGTCGGCGCCCACCACGTGGAAGGCGACCATGTTGAGGCACTCGGCCGCCGAAGGGTTCACCTTCGCCGGCATGATCGACGAGCCCGGCTGGATCTCGGGGACCCGGATCTCGTCGAGCCCGGTCGCCGGGCCGCTCGACAGGAGCCGGAGATCGTTCGCGATCCGGATCAGTTCCAGCGAGAGCGTCCTCAGCCATCCCGAGACGGCCGCGAGCGGCCAGCGGCTCTCCATCGACTCGAACGGATCCCGGGCGACGGTGAGGGGGAGCTGGGTGAGCTGCGCGTACTCCTGGACGGCCCGGGCCCGGAAGCCCCGGACCGAGTTGATCCCGCTGCCCACGGCGCTGCCGCCGAAGGGGATCTCGGCGAGCGCCGCCTCGATCCCCGGGAGGATCTCGAGCGTGTGGCGCAGCGCGGCGCCGTAGGCCCGGAACTCCTGGCCGAGCGTCACCGGCATCGCATCCTTGAGGTGGGTCCGCCCGGCCTTCGTCAGCCCCGCGAACTCCTGGCCCTTGCGTTCCAGGCTGTCGGCGAGCCGTCCGACCGCCGCCTTGAGCTCCCGAAGGCCGAACAGGACCGCCACCTGGGTCGCCGAGGGGTAGGTGTCGTTGGTCGACTGCCCCCGGTTCACGTGGTCGTTCGGGCTCAGCTCGCGGTAGTCGCCGCGGGGCAGCCCGAGGATCTCGAGCGCCCGGTTGGTCAGGACCTCGTTCACGTTCATGTGGAACGAGGTGCCGGCGCCGGCCTGGAAGACATCGACCACGAACTCCCCGTCGAACCGGCCCTGGGCCATCTCCTCGCACGCGGTCGCGAGCGCACGGCCCCGGCGCTCGTCGAGCCCCCCGAGGGCGACGTTGGCCCGCACGGCGGCGAGCTTGAGCTGCGCGTAGGCCCGGATCAGATGGGGCGAGGCGCCGAGCCCGCTCACCGGGAAGTTCTCCTTCGCCCGGAGGCTCTGGATCCCCCAGTAGGCGTCTCGGGGCACTTCGCGACGTCCCAACGAATCCTCTTCCCAGCGTGTCGCGGCCATCGAGGGGCCGAGCCGGGGCACCGACAAAACCTTTAGCAGGGGCCGCGCTCGACCGGGGGTCCGCCGGGAGGGGGACCGTGGTCGATTGGCCGACGACCGTTTTTGACACTGCCGCCCTCGTGGCCGACTACGGTCTCCCTGCGCTGCTCTGGCTCTTCCTCTACCTCTTCGCCTTCGAACGTCGGGAGTTCGCCGAACGGATCGGATTCGGCCGACTGAGCTTCTGGCTGCTCGGTCTGGGCGCAACGCTCGCGACGGTCGCTCTGCTCCCCCTTGCCCCGATCGGGCCTGACGTCCTGGCCGTCAGCCTGGGCGGTGGCGTCTTCCCGCTCGCGATCGGTGCGGTCGCCCTCGGCCGGACCTTCGCCCGGGGCCGCCGGGACCTCGGGATCTGGCTCGGCCTCCTCACCTTGGTCGGCGGCGCCCTCCTGGCGACCGTCCTCCTCCTGCCGGTCGGGACCTTCCAGGACGTCGCGGTGACCGCGGTCGCCCTGGCCGCAAGCCTCTCGGCCGTCGGAGTCGCCGCCGGCCCGAACCGGGCCCGACGCGCCCCCATCGCTGGCCCCCTCATCCTGACCCTAGCGGTGGCCGCCGCGACCTTCCTCGCCTCGACGCCGCTCGCGGGCAGCGGCATTTCGGAGACCTTTCCGATCTACCTCCTGCCACCGTTCGGCGCCGGTTTCGCCGCGGTTCTCGCCTGGCGATGGTATCACCCGGGCCCGACCGGTGGGGCCCTGGCCGTCGCCTTCGCCTCGACCGGCTTCGGGGTGCTGCTCGGCGCCGATGTCCTCCGCGAGCCCCCGCTCTACCAGAGCGGCTACGCCGGCCTCTACGCGATCGGGGGGGCCGGCGTCTTTGATCTCCTCTACCTCTCCCCGCTGGTCGCGCTCGCCTCCGCCTACCTCGCCCACCGGCTCCTCGGGCGGAGCCTCCGGCCCGAGGAGGGGGGCGCCCCCCGCCCCACCCCGCCGGGCCGGCCATCGGCCCTGCTGCAGGCGGCCGGGCGGGCCCGGGTCGAAGGGGACCCCCGACGATCGATCGACACCGCGCTCCAGGGGGCTCGGGCAGCCGAAGCCCAAGCCCGTCGGCTCGCGGGCGCGCCGCCCGCCGACCCCGAGCGGCCCTGGGCAGGGCTCGGCGTCCCTCCCTGGGTTTCGGCCGACGCCGCCAACCTGGGGGCGCTCGCCCAGGCGGCCGAGCTGGGTCCGCGGGACGTCGACCGGGCGCTAGTCGCCGCCGCCGGCCAGATCTATGTCGGCTACGCCGTCGGCCGGGAGCGGTTCGCCCCGGTGCTCCATCGGCTGCTCGCCTTCCTGATCGATCTCGCGGTCCTGACCGCCCCGGCGGCCCTGGTCTGGGGGTACCTCGCGATCTCGACCCCCGGCAGCCTCACCGCCCTCTTCGACGCCCCCGCATTCCTGGCGGCGACCTACGGGTACGTCGCGCTCGCCTTCCTCTACTTCGGACTCACCTCGTACTGGCGCGGACGGACGATCGGCAAGCGTGCCCTCCACCTGCTGGTCACCAGCCGGTCGCTGGACCGCCCGGGACTCCTCGCGAGCTTCGTCCGGGAGTCGACGAAGCTGGTCGCCCTGAGCATCCTGGGGATCGGGGCCGCGCTTTCGGTCGCGCTCCTCCTGAGGGGCGGCGCCCTCGCCGCCGGGACGACCCCGGCGGGCATCTCAATCCCGGCCGATCTCGGCATCTTCGTGAGCCTCGCCGCGACCACGGCGGGGTTCGTGACGCTGGTCGGGACCGTCGGGCTTCTCTTTGTCGCGGCGAGCAACGACCGGCAGCGGCTCGGCGACCTGCTCGCCGGCACCTGGGTGATCCGCGACCGTCCGATCCCGGCGCCGCCCGGGCCGGCCGCCCCGACTACGGCGGGGACGGAGCCGCCGGCGCCGCCCCGATCCGCTGGAGGGGGATCGTGATCGACGAGACGTTCATCTCGCGCCCTTCCCTGTTGACCAGCCGCTCGGTGTCGATCTGGATCGTCCCGACCGCGACCTGGTTTTCCAGGTAGCGGCGTCGGACGATCTCGACCACGTCGACCGCCCGGCTGATCACGTTCCCCCGAGCCTTGACGACGACCGGCCCGGGACCCGCATTGAGCTGGGTGACGACCTGGAAGACGTAGGTCATGGTCGGCTTCTGCCCGATGTAGATGAGCGAGCTGTCGCGGGGGGGAGGTGCGGGAGACATGACCCCACTGGGACGGACACTCCCAGATATCCCTTACTCGGGAGGGTCCGGGGGCCGGTGCCCTTCGACTCCGGGTTCGTAAAGGTTATGGCGCGACCACCGTACGAGGCGTCGCTCTGCAGGGGTGGCCCAGCTTGGTCAAAGGCGCTAGGTTGAGGTCCTAGTCTCGTAGGAGTCCGTGAGTTCAAATCTCACCCCCTGCACTCCCCGGCCGCCTCCCGCTCGCGCCCGGAGCTGAACGCCCGGTCGAAGGCCATCTGAACCGCGGCCGGCTTCGGGGTCCGACCGCTGCGGGCCCGTTACCGCTCGAGCACCCGCTCGAAGAGCCGGACATCCTCGTTCCACATCCGGCGGTGGAGGAGGCCGGTCTCGGTGAAGCCGAGGGCCCGGAAGAGGCTCTGGGCGGCCGTGAACTTCGCGAGCGGGTCGACCCAGACCGCGTTCACGTTGGCGTGGCGGGCCCAGTCGAGCGCCGCCTGAGCGAGCTGCCGGGCGATCCCCTGGCGGCGCTGATCGGGATCGACGAGGAGCGTGACGATGTGCCCGGCCCCGTTCTCGACCTCGACCCCGACCACGCCCACGAACCGGTTGTCCTTGCGGGCCGCGAAGTAGGTGACCGTCTCCATTCCGCTCGTGAACTCGAGCGGGGTCGGGACCAGGGTTTTGAGGAGCTCCGGCGGCAGCTCGCCCCGGTAGCCGTCCCAGACCTTCTTGAAGAGGGCGCAGATCGCGGGAATATCCTGGTGGGTGAGGCGTCCGATCGTCGCGACGCCGCTGGGGGCCGGGAGCGCCTTCTCCAGCAGGTGCGCGGGGGCCGGTTCGTTCGGCTTGGCGGCAGGGTTCTCGGAGTTGGGTTGAATCGCCACGCTGGACGCTCCGGTGAGATGCGCGGCGCGGTCGAGCGCGTGCCAGTTCTTGAACCTTGCCCCGTCCAAAGCCCGGGCGGCCGGCCGGGGCCGGCCACCGGCCGGGCCTTCCGACCGGTCGGGCCCCCGACGGAGGCGCCCCATGCTCGCTCCCCCATGAACCGGCGGCCCGCCGGCGCGCACCACCGCCCGTCCTGGGCCGCGCCGCTCCATAACCTCCGCCCGGCCCGGGCCGGTGCGCGCCGATCGCCCGGAGACGACGATCACGCCCGCCGGCGCCCGGCCGGCCCGGAGACTACGGGGTGTGCCGGCTCGGCGTCCGGGGGAAGGGGGTCGTATCGCGGATGTGCTCGCGGCGGGTGATCCACCGCACCAGCCGCTCGATCCCGAGTCCGAAGCCGGCGTGGGGCACGCTTCCGTAGCGTCGCAGGTCGAGGTACCACTGGTAGCTCGGCACGTCGGCCCCGGTCTCGGCGAGCCGCTGGGTGAGCCGCGCAATGTCGGTCTCGCGGCAGGAGCCGCCGATCAGCTCTCCGTAGCCCTCCGGGGCGAGCATGTCGGCCGCCTCGACGGTGCGGGGGTTGCCCGGCGTCTCGAGCATGTAGAATGCCTTGATCTCCTTCGGGAACCGGGTGAGGAAGATCGGCTGGGCCTCCTCCATCGTGAGCGCCCGCTCCTCGGCGGTGCCCAGATCTTGGCCCCATTGGATCGAAAAGCCCCGGGCCTGGAGCCGCTCGATCGCCTCGTCGTAGGAAAGGCGGGGGAACGGGGCGGCGAGCGCCTGAAGCTCCTCGGGGGGGCGGCCGAGCTCCCGGAGCTCCCCGGGCCGCCGTTCGGCGAGCGTGTGGGCGACCGCGACGACCATCCGCTCCTCGAAGTCGAGCAGCTCGGCCAGATCGCACCAGGCGAGCTCGACCTCGAGGTGGAGGTACTCGGTCAGGTGCCGCGGGGTCCGGGACTTCTCCGCCCGAAACGACGGCGTGAGCCCGTAGACCCGCTCGTGGGGAAAGATCAACGCCTCCAGGTAGAGCTGCGCGGTCTGGGAGAGGTAGCCGGGGCGGCCGAAGTAGTCGATCCGGAACGCCTCGGCCCCGCCCTCGGCGGGGTTGCCGGTGAGCACCGGCGGCGTCATCTCGAGGACCTCCTCGGAGGCGAGGAACTCCCGGAGGGCGCGGAGGAGCTCCGCCTTGACCCGGAACGTCGCCACCATCTCGGGGGAGCGGACGACCAGGTGCCGGTGGTCGAGCCGGAACTCCTCGGTCTGGTCGGCCATCACCGGGAACGGCTCGTCCGACTGGATGACGCGGAGCTGCGCGGCCTTGAGCTCCCGGCCCCCCGGCGAGCGGCGATCCTCGGCGACCGTCCCCTCGATCTCGAGCGAGCCCTCGACCTGGACATGCTCGGCCCGGTCGAAGTCGGCCTCCCCGAGAACGTCGCGCCGGGCGGTGACCTGGACCTGGCCGGTCCGGTCCCGGACGACGAGGAAGAGGAGGCCGCCGGAGGAGCGGGATCGGACGAGCCAGCCGCGGATCCGGATCCGCCGCCCCACCGCCTCCGGCCCGAAGATCCGGGCGATCGGCTCCGCCGCCGCTCCGGTCACTGGTACTCCCGCCACTTGTGCCCGCACTTCGTGCACTCGAAGATCCGGGTCTCGGGCTCGTCGGCGCCGCGGGTCTGCCGGAGCACCCAGTACGCCTCACCGTGGCCGCACTTGGGGCACTCCTCGGCCGCGGTCGGCAGCGTTGCCGCGCCGCCCTCGACAACCGCGACCTCCTTCGACTCGACGGCCGTGCGGCCGATCTCCCGGCCCGAGCCCAAGGGGACGGTGGCCCCGCAGGCGGTGCACCGCCACGCCTTTGCCCGGGGATCGGGGCGCATCATCCGCTTGCACTTCGGACAGAACATGAACGCTCAAGAGTCCGGGGCGGCTATTTGACGCTTGAGACGGCCGCCGATCTCAGACCACCTGGTCGGGCCGGGCCGCGCTCGACGCCGGCGCGTCGGGCGGGGCGACGCTGAGCGGCAGAGGGGAGCTCTTCGCGCCCGGGACGAGGAGCCGCCGCAGGTGCTCGACCTTGGCGCTCAGGTTCTCCTTGGTGCCGATGTCGTGCCGGACGTAGAACTCCCCCTGGATGTGGTGGAGCGCCGCCTCGACGCGCGCCGCCGCCTCGTGGATCGCGCTCGCCTCGCCGGTGAGCGCGACGCCGCGGCCCGAGCCGAGCCGGATCCGCCCGCCCCCCTCCGACTCGACCGAGCCGAAGTAGACCCGGACCCCCTCGGCCTCGATCCTCGGGAGGTCGAGCGTCAGGAC
>Ga0070737_10000138_pt1 | contig 175291 bp, 161 predicted proteins | sample Coa_R1_10_FD_66438 | JGI IMG/M metagenome (GOLD analysis project Ga0070737, IMG submission 66438) | Surface soil microbial communities from Centralia Pennsylvania, which are recovering from an underground coalmine fire - Coalmine... | ecosystem: Environmental > Terrestrial > Soil >...
CACTCATAACTCGGGGTGCAGGGGTTTCACCCCTGCCGGGGTGCGGGGTGTCCCCGCTTGCTTCCCCTCCCGTCCTGACGGGCCGGAGGCCCGCTGAAAGAATTATGAGTGGATGGCAGAAAATACATCTTGACAGATAGTCACTTTCTTCATATGATGACAGTGGAGATACCACCGGTAGGGATGAAAGTTCTTGCCTTTTCGGAAGTGGTAGAACTACAGAATGTGCAAGGTGGTTGCGAGGACCGCCTTACAGAAAAATAACAGGTGGAGAATGACAAGGAAAGATAGCGAGAAAGACGCAGAACGGCCACATTACTATTCTCAGTTCTGGCTCGACGTTGCGGCAGGGCGCAGGATAATCGGTGGATCAAAACCCGAAGATAGCAACGAAACCGCTGAGGCGGAGCTTCCAGAACCAATAGCCCTCCGTAGAGCCGGGCGTACAGGCACGGCCCCTACCAGCGATGGGCATAGAGAAACACGGCCCCAATCTGTCGTTGAGCCTGCCTTCGCACCCGATGAAGAAGAGGAAATGGAACCCGAGCTGGAGGAACCTGACCTCGTTGCTGAAGAGGATGAGCTGGGCATCCCAAATATCGATGTGGATGAAATGGCCGATGACAACGAATTTCCCGATTTAGACCTCATTACCCCCGAAGCCGAAGAAGACGAAGAGGAAGATTTCTTCGACGAGGAGGATGAGGAGGACGAAGACGATTGGGCCATTGGCAGAGGCCGCAAGAAACCCAAACCAGGCCGGCAAGTGAAACCGCCCAAGTCGAGCAAAAAACCCAGGCGTGATACACGGCGCGGATTCTAACGTTACAGAGGCTGCTAAATTGGCCCCGGCAAGCCGCTTGCCAGGGCCAATTTAGCAGCCATCGCGCGATTATCAAGGTTACCTGATTACATCCATAGCCTGGAACTCTCCTACGGATAGATGCCACGCACCTGTGTCGCTTCTGCTACACGGGAGATAGCGAGCATATTGGCGGCCAGTCGCATATCGCAGGAGTACTGTTCGGCCTTTTCAGTAACAGCAGCAAAAGCACGATTCATGATTACTTCGAGCTTTTGCGTAATCTCTTCAACTCCCCAGAAGAAACTTTGCAGGTCCTGTACCCATTCGAAGTAGCTAACGGTCACGCCACCAGCATTGGCAAGGATATCGGGCACAACAATGGTATCCTTCTCGAAGAGAATCTTGTCTGCCTCGGGTGTCGTCGGCCCATTCGCAGCTTCTGATACAATGCGGGCCTGAACACGATCAGCATTGGTTGCCGTAATCACACCCTCAGTAGCAGCAGGAATCAGAATGTCGCAAGGGACTTCCAATACATCCTGAACGCCTACCTTTTGGGCGCGAGGGAAATCGGTGACACTTCCTTTTTCTTGCTTATGCCGCAGGACGGCCGAAGGATCAAGTCCAGACTCATTGTAGATACCGCCACGCGTATCACTGACTGCCACGATCTTGCATCCTTCTTGATGGAAGAGACGTGCGGCAATGGAACCGGCGTTGCCAAAGCCCTGTATACTGACACGAGCCCCTTGCAACGGCATACCGATACGCTTAGCCGCCTGGCGGGTCACGAACAAAACACCAGTCGCGGTCGCATCGTTGCGGCCCTCGCTTCCACCAATCGAGAGAGGCTTGCCGGTAACGACGGCCGGAATCGAGAAACCCTCGTGCATGGAATAGGTATCCATAATCCACGCCATCACTTGCGAGTTCGTATTGACATCGGGAGCCGGAATATCGCCATGCGGCCCAATAATGATGGAAATCTCAGTAGCATAGCGGCGGGTGAGGCGCTCCAATTCGCCGGGGCTCATATGCTTGGGATCACAGATGACGCCTCCTTTGGCACCACCATAGGGGATCCCGACCACTGCGCATTTCCATGTCATCCACATGGCCAGCGCTTTCACTTCATCCAGTGTCACTTCGGGGCTATAGCGAATGCCCCCCTTAGCTGGCCCGCGGTTCACATTATGCTGAACACGATAACCTGTAAACGTCCTGATTCGACCATCGTCGAGCCTTACGGGGAAATGAACTGTCAGCTCGCGCTTAGGCTGTCGCAGAATCTCGCGCATATCCTCAGAGAGGTTAAGCTTATCAGCGGCAGCTTCGAACTGCTGAACCGCCATCTCATAGGGATTCAATGCGGCAGACTTCACATCGTCGTGCATTGTCTGCATCTCCTTTTCATGCGTACCAACTCCTTCCTAACATTGAAGAAGTTTCGTACTTGTTTTGTAAGTAAGTTTATTCGAACCATAGCAGCCTCTCAGTGGCTGCAAGCTGTAGCATAAAAGAAACTGAGCAGGATTGCTTGATCGCATCTTCCTTGATCAACACTCAATGGTCGCTATTTTCTTCTCTCACCCCTTTCTTCTCTTGATATCAGTAAGTCTAGTCCTTTCCAGGACTTTCGTCAATGGTCGAAAGGACCAATCAAATCACACTTTTCCTCAGCCGATCTAACACATGCAACGTTGCACGCCCATCCGAGGCAGGATAAAGCAAGGTAGCCTGTCCAAGCACGCAATCAGTAAAGTGTGACACCATCAGTTGATAAGGATCAGCAGGAGCAAAAACTTTTTGTTCTATGGCCGGGCCGCGCTGTATAAATAGCAGAGTCGCGTCATCTCGCCACGCAGTAAAGGCAAGCGGCGCTGTCACAGCCCTTTTACTTCCCACCACTTCGATGACCTGGTGTTCGGCAGCGGCAAAACTGCACTGGATATGAGCCAGAATATCCCGCTCAAAACGCAAAAGAGCCATCGTACTGGTATCAATACCATTCTGGCTATATGAAATACCCTGCGTGTCTTGCGGCTCGGAACCGGTAAGCCAGCGAGCGGCATTGACACAATAACTTCCTACATCCAGCAAAGCTCCTCCCCCGAACTGGGAGAAATTACGATAATTGCCGGGCGCATCGAGAGGAAAAGAGAAGGCGGCATGCAAAAAACGAAGCTCCCCACAGGCACCGGAAACCAGCAAGTGCTTTAAATACTGCATACGCGGATGAAAACGATACATGACGGCTTCCATCAGCAGGACCTGCGCCTGCCGGCAGGCAGCAACCATCTCATCGCATTCGGCAGCGTTCATAGCAAGTGGCTTCTCACATAACACATGTTTGCCAGCTTGAGCAGCACGAATCGTCCATTTATGGTGCAGATGATTGGGAAGCGCGATATAGACAGCATCGAGATCAGCGTCCGCAAGCAGCCGCTCATAGTCATCATATGCTCGTTTAATGCTAAACCGGTCAGCAGTAAGTTGGGCTCGCCCTTTATCGCGACTGGCAACGGCAAGTAAACGGGCGTTCGATACTTTCTGGATGGCAGGAATGACAGCGCGAGTGGCAACAAAACCGGGGCCTAACACTCCCCAATTGCAGAGCATATGCTACTCCTATTTGCTCGTATTTCGCGTTTAGTCTAGTATAGACAACATCAACTGCACCGTCAAGAGCCGGCCAATAGCCCAGAAGTCCTATAGGAGTCAAGATTTTTAAACAAGCAAGTGCTGGTGTTTATAATTGATTCGTGTAGCAAGAGAAAGGGTGCTCGCTTGCTGCTGAGATAAGTAGTGAAGGCGCTTGAGAGCTAAGTTGACATTTCTTTGAAATAGAGTATACTGTTCCATTGTAGGAGAGTTGGTACTGGTAGAGGAGACCTCAGAGGGGTCACCTCTACTGTTCTTCTTTAGATTTCAGCCCAGGCGTTATTGGGAAGAGGCGCGTTTGAGCGGGTAGGAGAATAATAAGTTATGTCCCTGATCAACATGGCGAAACGAGAAATCAACTGCAAGATTGTCTATTATGGCATTGGTTTGAGTGGCAAAACCACGAATCTGCACTATATACACCAGGCAGTCAATCCAAGAGATGTAGGTGACATGGTTTCGATTGACACTGAGACCGAACGGACCTTGTATTTTGACCTGTTACCCCTTGAACTGGGCAAAGTTCACGGCTTCCAGATTCGCTTTCAACTCTACACCGTGCCGGGGCAGATCCTCTACCAGCAGACACGCATTTCCGTTCTCAAGGGCGCCGATTGCGTAATTTTTGTCGCCGACTCCCAGGTCAGCAAGCTGCAAGAGAATATCGAGTGCTGGAACGAGCTTCAGGAGCAGCTCCGGCGCATGAACAAAGATATCGCGGAGTTCCCTCTAGTGATGCAATGGAACAAACGTGACCTTCAGGATATCCTCCCTGTTCCGGTACTCGAGCAATACCTCAACACCTATCACGCGCCGAGTTTTGAGTCAGTCGCGGTCACAGGCAAGGGCGTAATCGAGTGCCTGCGAGTAGGCATCAATTCTACACTGCGCCGCCTTGAGCGTATTTAGCCATCTTTAGCGTATTGCCGTTTGTCCTCGTGGAAACCAGTTTCCACAAGACATCGCCTTGAGCGTATTTAGCCATCTTTAGCGTATTGCCGGGGGCAATTGTAGCCTCATTTGAGATGTACCGATTGCCCCCTTGCTCTTCAGTTTCTCTGGCTTTGTGCCATCAACCAGGAAAAACACTTTTGCAATCCATGAAAATGCCGACGTATAAACCATATGGGCTATCTCATGATTGTCCATCATGAGCTAAACGTGTATAATGTTCCAATGATCGGGTTATAACTTACCTGTTCCATGGAACAGGCTATGGGTATACCTAAGACACTCCCCCTGCCTTCTCGAGGAGTGGGTGCATACTTTCTCTCTATTTCGGTAATCAATTGATAGAAGTGAGGCAGTACAGTGGCAGGACTCCAACTCCGCTCCGGCTGCTCTGAACGAGGAATTGAATGGATACGATACGCGTAATCATCGTTGATGAGCAGCCCCTATTTCGTGAAGGTATTCGTTATACCCTCGAAAACATGGGAAACTGTGAAATCATTGGTACATCCACCGATGCTGTCGAAGTCCTTGAAATGGCCCGCCAGGGCCATCCCGACGTCGCCGTGATCGACGCGGGATTGACTTCAACGGACCCGCTCGAGATCATCAGGCAAATGCGTCATATCGCCCCACAGGTAGCAGTAATGATCCTTACACCTTCCGAAGATGAGGAACGGCTATTTCAATCCATCAAGGTTGGCGCCGCGGCCTATTATGCGCGCAATATCACGCCTGAAGAACTCACCGATGCGGTTAAGCGTGTCAGCCAGGGCGAATATTTGATTAATGATGACGTGCTCTCAAAGCCACAACTGGCTAGCCGGGTGCTCAAGTCGTTCCGCGAGCTGGCGGTCGAAGAGGAAGACCCGGACACAAAAGACCTCTATTCTCCTCTGTCGAGCCGCGAAGTTGAAATCCTGGACTATATTGCGCGCGGTAACAGCAATAAAGAGATTGCCAAATCATTGAAGATTAGCGATCAAACGGTGAAAAACCATATTACCTCGATCCTGAAAAAGCTCTCGGTGAACGACCGTACAGCAGCAGTCGTCCACGCGCTGCGCCACGGCTGGATCAAAATGCACGACAGCTGATCGACGGGGGCCGATGAATCCCCCTTTCGTCCATATAGGTTCTCTAAACTCTGATCGCAAGCAGTTCCTTGCCGGTATTCGCATCCAGGAAGACATAGAGGTCGTAATGTGCCGGGAGCGACTGGGAGGGATCGGCTGATGGGTCGGAGGATTGTTGTGGTATTTGCTGGTACAGCACCATCCAGGCAGGTTGATTGGTAATAACATGCTGAGGCTTTGCTGTACCCACCCCATCATAGCTCAAAAGGACATAGCTGGCGCTCGTTTTCTGCGCGTGCGCGGCCGCATCCGGCTCCAACTCCCCGGCCACCAGCAGCGCCTGTTGTTGAGTGAGCGCGGGCGGAGAAGTAGGAGTCCCTAACGAAATTCCGGCAGCAGTTAATGGTGCAATCTGACCTACGGTAGGAGTTGGTTGAGTTAGGCCAGGAAAGGGCAGCAACGAGATACCTGTTCCCCCTGTAAGGCGGTTTGAAATCATCCATGCCAGCCATAAAAACGCCAGCGCAAACAAGAGAGCGCCCACAATACCGCTTATCCAACGGGTTCTCATGATCTGCTTCGCAATTCCGGCCCGCCTGCTCTGTGTATTTCTCCTATAGTCGCCTGTCATGGCTGATTACATGAACCCATTCGTTTGATCATCTTCGTGGTGCTGCATTGCCATTGATTCACCTGCTTTCAGCATATTTATTTATAGTCAGCCAATCATAAGCTCTATCGTTGCCAGTTTGCCCATTATATCATGACCTCTCAATTACGGTACAAGGCAAATCTTCACCCGGACTTCATTGCTTGAATTGACCTGACTTCCCCCAAATTATATACTTGTTTTAGTAGACATCACAGAAAGGAACCTTAACCCGTGAAAGTATTTGGCCGCATGACGGTCTTCCCTATCATGCCCTCACGCATTAGCCGCCTGTATGAACTGGCTTATAATTTATGGTGGAGCTGGCATCCAGAGGCTCGTGCTCTTTATAGAAAACTAGACCCGGATTTATGGGAAAAGGTCGGGCACAATCCCGTGCATTTCCTGAGCGAGCTGGACCCCCAGTTGCTGGAACAGGCCGCCGAAGACAAAGTTTACCTGGAACATTACGACAGCGTCCTGCAGGACTTCGACCGCTATATGCATCCGCGGGCGGAGGAAACGTGGTTCTCGCAGACCTACCCCGAATATGCAGATCAAACAATCGCCTATTTTTCGGCGGAGTTTGGACTGCATGAATCCTTGCCTATCTACTCCGGTGGCCTCGGCATTCTTTCAGGCGACCATTGCAAAGAGGCCAGTGACCTCGGTCTGCCTTTCGTCGGAGTAGGTTTTCTTTATCCTCAGGGCTACTTTCGCCAGGCCGTGACCCGCGAGGGGGTACAGGAGGCTTTTTATGATAAGCTGCATTTCTCCGAGGCGCCCGCCACTCCCGCCCTTGGGCCAGATGGTAACGAAGTCATGATCAGCGTCGACCTGCCAGGGAGGCGTATTCATGCCAAGGTGTGGAAGTTGCAGGTTGGCCGTATCCCACTGTACCTCATGGACACAGATGTTCCTCCCAATGCTCCCCATGACCGCGAACTCTCGGCGCGCCTTTACGGTGGCGATCGCGAGATGCGTATCTCGCAGGAGATCGTGCTGGGCATTGGTGGTGTGCGCGCCCTGCGCGCTCTAGGCATTTCGCCTGCCGCATGGCATCTCAATGAGGGGCATGCGGCCTTCTTGAACCTGGAACGCTGCCGGGAATTCGTAGCTGCCGGATTGAAATTTAATGAGGCAAGAGAAGCTGTCGCAGCGAATTCTCTTTTCACCACGCATACCCCGGTACCCGCCGGCAATGATACCTTCAGCTATGATCTCATCGACAAGTATTTTGGCTCCTACTGGGGGCAACTTGGACTCAATCGCGAGCAATTCATGGAGATTGCGCGCGAGGATCATGGCTGGGGTCCAACCTTCAGCATGACAGTGCTGGCATTGCGCCTAACTGGCGACCATAATGGCGTGAGCCGCCTGCATGGCGACGTTTCACGCAAGATGTGGCAGTTTTTGTGGCCCGGAATCGACGCCGACGAGGTACCGATCGACTACATCACAAACGGCATCCATACCCCTTCCTGGATTTCTCCGCAGATGAACGACCTGCTCAAACGCTATCTCGGCGAGGATTGGGAGAATCACGTGGATGAGCCGGATTTATGGGAACGTGTCGATGAGATTCCCGACGACGAACTCTGGAATGTTCATTTGGAGAGAAAAGAGGCTCTTATTGCGTATGCTCGTCGCCATTTGAGAGATCAACACCTACGACTCGGTGAGGGATCGGTTCAGATTGCCGAGATTGAACGCATGCTTAACAAAGATGCGCTCATTATTGGCTTTGCGCGGCGTTTCGCTACCTATAAGCGCGCCACATTGATCTTCCGCAACTTTGATCGACTGAATCGTATTGTGAACAACCCTCAACGCCCGGTACAAATTATTTTCGCAGGCAAAGCACATCCTGCCGATGAACCAGGCAAGGCGCTGATCGAACAGGTCTACCGCTTCTCGCGCAGCGATGCATTGCGCGGCAAGATCATCTTCCTGGAAAATTATGATATCGATATGGCGCGCTACCTGGTTTCGGGCACAGACCTCTGGCTGAACAATCCTATCCGCCCGCACGAAGCAAGCGGCACCAGCGGTCAAAAGGCCGCGCTGAATGGACAGCCGAATTGCAGTATACTCGATGGCTGGTGGGCCGAGGGCTACAACGGTAAGAACGGTTGGGCTATCGGCGAGGAGCGAGAGTATCACGATACTAACGTACAGGCCGAGGCAGATAGTCTTTCGCTCTACCGGTTGCTTGAAGAAGAGATCGTCCCGACCTACTATGATCGCGGGTCAGACGGCATCCCGCACCGCTGGATTGCCTTTATGAAAGAGGCTATTCGCACTTGCGCTCCGCAGTTCAGTATGAAACGGATGGTGAAAGAGTATACCACCCGTTTCTATGTGCCAGAAATTCAGCAGGGCATAGCCATTGCGCAGGACAATTACGAACAAGCACGTGTCCTGGCAGCCTGGAAAGACAAGATAAAGAGAAGCTGGCAGAGCCTGGAAGTGTATGCTGATGGACGACGCGATGGGCAGTTGAGCCTCGGCGAGGGCATCGATGTACGCGCCTGGGTGCGAGGAGAGGGACTGCGCCCGCAGGATTTATGCGTCGAGCTGGTTTATGGCGATGCTAACGACGAGCAGGTGCCTATCCAGCATACGTTACCAATGCAATATACCAAACAGGAATTGGACGGATCTTATCGTTTTGACCTTCGCCTGCAGCCGCCTGAGAGTGGCAGCATTGCCTATGGTATTCGTGTGCTGCCAAACCATCCCGCCCTTAGTGGCAAGCACGAAATGGGACTGGTGCGCTGGGCATAAGATAAAAGCAATCCGAAAAGCTTTCGTAACTCGATCTAGCAATCAAGCCACAGCGCAACAGAAAAGAGTCCGCCTCCCATGGAGGCGGACTCTTTTCTGTTGCGCTGAATCTCAATTACTCCCCATACGGTATCCAGATATTCTTGACCTGTGTGGCCTCGTGCAAGAACTCCTCGCCCTCGCCCTGAACGGGGTCCAACCAGTTACGTGCCTGACCATAGTTGACCCAGGTGCGCTTCATATTGCACGCCGACGCCAGTTCAACTCGCTTGCAGCCGTCGGATGGGCCGAAATACCACATAGAATCTACGTCGTCGTGATCGGCCAATACCTGGCTGAGCGTATCACGATCACCTGTCACGATGTTTACGACCCCAGCAGGAAGATCAGAAGTTTCCAGCACCTGGTAGAAATCGGTAGCGCTTAAAGGCGACGTTTGTGACGGCACAACCACAATCGTATTGCCCATAGCAATTGCCGGCGCTACTAATGATACAAAACCGAGCAACGGGAACGCTTCGGGGCAGGCAATACCGATGACGCCAACCGGTTCGGGCATAGCCAGTACCGCTCCGCGTATGGGTGGGCGATGCACAAGGCCCTCAAACTTATCCGCCCAGGCGGCATAGCTGAAGAGGCGCGAGATGCTGGCCTCAACTTCCGAAAGCGCATCGTGGTAAGGACGACCCGTTTGCTGCACAATGCGGCGCGCGAATTCCTCTGCGCGTACAGCCAGATTCTCGGCAATGTAGTAGAGTATCTGCGCGCGGTTATGCGTCGTACTCATTGCCCAACCAGCCGCGGCATGGGCCGCCTCGACCGCGTTACGAATATCCTTGCGGTTGCCCTCGCCCACCTGCCCGACCGCACGTCCCTGTGGATTATAAACATCCCGGCTGTAACCTGAGTCTGGCCGCACCTGCTTGCCCCCGATGAACATCTTCGGCGTGCGATCAATCGATGGCATTGCCAGATGATAGCCATTGCCCGCATCGACCTCGATCTCTTCCCTACGCGGCTCCTCATCATCTTCATCCACTATCTGCCTGGAACCATTAGAAGACGCCGATTCTATGGCTATACGAAGTTCCTGATCGGATGAAGATGATTCCCATTTCGGGCGCACGTATTCGTAGAGGCCCTCTTTGCCACCTTCGCGACCAAAACCACTTTCGCGGTAGCCGCCAAAACCGCTTGAGGCATCGAAGAGGTTGGTACAGTTGATCCAGACGCTTCCGGCTTTGAGCTTCGGGGCAACGTCGAGGGCAAGGTTGATATTCTCGCTCCAGACGCTGGCTGCGAGGCCGTAGCGCGTGTTGTTCGCCAGTTCGACCGCTTCGTTGGGCGTGCGGAAGGTCATGGAGACGAGCACGGGGCCGAAGATTTCAACCTGTGCGATGGTCGTGGCCGGGGAGACATTGGTGAAAAGCGTGGGTGGGAAAAAGTAGCCCTCTGTGGGGCAGGCCCACGATGGCTGCCACATAACCGCTCCTTCCTCAACACCCTGATTGACCAGGCGTTGAATTTCCTTGAGCTGCCCTGGGGAGACGATTGCTCCAATATCTACCGCTTTGTCCAGGGGATCACCGATGCGTAGGTGTTCCATACGCACGCGCAACTTTTCGATCAGGCGGTCGGCGATATCTTCCTGCACAAGCAAACGCGAACCGGCGCAGCATACCTGACCCTGATTGAACCAGATGGCATCCACAACGCCTTCGACGACGCTATCCAGGTCGGCATCATTGAAAACGATGAAAGGCGATTTCCCGCCCAGTTCAAGCGAGAGTTTTTTACCGGAACCTGCTGTAGCCCGCCGAATGCTGCGCCCCACATCGGTCGAACCGGTAAAGGCAATCTTATTGACGTCGGGATGGCGCACCAACGCTTCACCAACCTGCGATGCCTCACCGGTTACGATATTTACGACTCCCGGTGGCAAGCCTATTTCCTGGATGATTTCAGCGAATTTGAGGGCGGTCAGCGAGGTATACCGTGCAGGTTTCAGGACGACAGTATTGCCCATAGCGAGGGCCGGCGCTATTTTCCAGGCCAGCATGAGCAAAGGGAAGTTCCAGGGGATGATCTGGCCGACAACGCCTACCGGTTCGTAATTGGGCAGTTCCGAGGCCATCAGCTGCGCCCAACCGGCGTGATAGTAGAAATGGCGCGCGACAAGCGGGATGTCGATATCGCGTGTCTCGCGGATGGGCTTGCCGTTGTCAAGCGATTCCAGCACGGCCAGCAGGCGCGAGTGCTTCTGAATGTGGCGCGCGATGGCATACAGATACCGGGCGCGCACGTGCCCAGGAGTTTTACCCCAGCTTTCAAAGGCGGAGCGAGCAGCGGCTACAGCGGCATCAACATCGGCGCTATTAGCTGAGGCGATTTGCGTGAGCGGCTTACCGGTAGCCGGATTGATGCTTTCCATATACTGTCCACTGGCCGGTTTAACCCACGAATTGTTAATAAACAACTCGAATGGCGTGTGGGCCGCAATCCATGCCAATCCGGGAGCGGCAGCCTCAGGAGCAGGCCCATACTCCATTGTTTTGAAGATTTCCATGACGTCCATACTCTAGCTCCTCTCAGGCCATCGGGTTGTGATGGGCCGCAGCATAGTGGCCGGTGACGAAGTACGAGAGCTGGCGTTCAATATCGGCAAGCAGACCGCTGGCACCGATGCGGAACAGCGTGTTGTTCAGCCAGTCGTTGCCCAATTCTTCCTTTATTAAGATCAGCCAGTCGAGCGAAGACTTGGCGCTGCGAATGCCACCCGCCGGCTTGAAGCCAACTCTGTAGCCGGTGCGCTCAAAATAGTCGCGAATGGCACGCGCCATGACCACACCCACAGGAAGCGTGGCATTGACGGCCTCTTTGCCGGTGGAGGTTTTGATGAAATCGGCCCCGGCCATCATACACACCAGGCTTGCCATATCGACATTGCGCAGCGTGGCCAGTTCATGTGTGGCAAGGATGGTTTTCATATGGGCATCACCACAGGCGGCGCGGAAAGCGCGCACTTCGTCATACAACGCCTGCCAGTTGCCGGTCAAAACGTGAGCGCGCGAAATGACGATATCGATCTCCCTGGCCCCGGCTTTGACGGAAGCATTTATCTCTTCAAGCTTCTGCTCAAAAGCGATTTGACCGGCAGGAAAGCCTGTCGAAACGGCGGCTACGGGAATATCGGAACCACGCAGGGCCTCGACTGCTACGGGAACCAGGTTATGATAGACGCAGACGGCCCCAACTTTCAGGTCGAAGTCCTCTGCCCCAAGGGCATCCAGGATCTCCTGGCGCACCGGGTGACGGGCCTTGGCGCAGAGGCGCAAGACATTGCCGGGCGTGTCGTCGCCTGCCAGCGTAGTGAGGTCGATGCAGGTGATTGCCCTCAGCAGCCAGGCAGCCTGCCACTCTTTCTTGACTGTGCGCCGTGTAGGGACGGTTGCTGCTCGTCGCTCCACCGCGCTGCGATTGACGCGCGCTTGCCGCACCCAGTCCATATCCAGCGGTATGCCCGGATTGCGAACAGGATGGGATAGGGTGTCAGGTAGAGGAGAGATTTCCGGCCCGGTTCGTCTTTTGGTTGTGGTCATAGGTTTTGTCCTTTGAAAGTGCCTGGAAGTGTACTTGTTAACAGTGGTGCCTGGCAACCGCAAGGGTCGGCCCCACTATTATTCCCTGTGATATGTACATTCTTATCATATCTTCGGCTATATATGAGGATATTGTCAAGCGCATGAAAGGCAATAACCGAAATCGAACCGGCTCCAAAAATGAAGATTGTTAATGGAGTGCCTGCTTTATTGCAGCACCAAAAACTGGAGGCAGGAGTATACCTCCGGATAACTCACCGGAATCCGGCCAGTAGGCTCGTATGACTGAAGTGCCGTCCCGGAGATGAAAGTCGATAAAATACTGGCTGCTTTCCTGGCTCTGATAGTTCTGATTCACGGGAGCATTGAGAACCATGGTGACGAGATCTTCGACTTGTTTTGAGTTTTTAATAGACCCCAGTTCGGTTTTGCCATCCTGGGGACTATTTATGCCTATATATAGTACTTTGCCGCCAATGTCGAGCAGGTCAGCGCCCACTTTAGCATGAGGATTGGTATCCGCTTCATAAAGTTGTATCTCACCGTTTTGATAGGCGGTGAGCCGGAATGTTGGTTTGTAGCCCTTTACGGTATATACCTTCGTCCCTGGATTGAGAAACGCAGCATCTCCATCCTTACTTTGATAGTTCGGGTTCTGCACATTACCGTCCAGCTTAAATTTGATGGTAGCGAAGACCGGCCCAAGATCACCGGCAACTAATGGGCGACCTGGACTTGTAGCCACATAGGTTATTCCCCCAAATTTAATGAAATCCACCCAATCGATCACTACAGCAGTCTGCCCATTTTGCGAGTTCGATGCAGGTTGCCCTCTTGACGGTGGTAAGGCAGCACATGCAGCCAGCACGAGCAAAGGCAACAGGCAAAATACGAATTGGGGAGTGATATGAGAAGCCTTTTGAGTAATGTTCCTCATAAGCCTAGTCCTCCAGGTTATGAATCGTGGCTCGTACAAATATATCTATAGCATCAGACGCTGAAGACGGATAAATTGTTCCATTCAAGCAAGCTCAGAGATTAGACATGAACAGGTACAGAATGATAGAATAAAGTATGCAAGCTCGACCAGAGGACATTACAACTTCTATTTAGATCTCCTGGTCCATACTACTTATAGATCGGAGTGCGCTATATCTTATGAACAATTCCCATGCTGAATATGCGCAACAATTAAAAGATGCGGTGCTACAAAGTCCCGGCGATACATCTACCCAAATGCGACAGTCTGTCGCAGCATATGCCGCGCACCTGAGTGGTAGGCCCGCCGGTTCGTCAGGAGATATTCCTGCTGACTTAGCCGCATATCTTAAAAAGGTGGCGCTGCATGCCTACAAGACGACCGGTGAGGATATCGCAGCACTACGCGAGGCCGGCTATTCTGAAGATGCTATTTTCGAAATCACGTTGAGCGCCGCGCTCGGAGCGGGACTGGCACGTTTAGAGGGCGGACAGGCAGCTTTGAAAGGGAATCAAGAATGAGACTTGAGAAACTTGACAGGATAATGGCAGGCAAGCCCGTACCAGATGTTACCCGTGTCATAACCTATCGACCAGAGTTCTTTGGTCTTCCTTTCTCCCGCTGCTTAGAGGACGTGATGCGCGGCCCCTCGGATTGGAGCGCCGGCGAACGGGAGTTGTTCGCGGCCTTCGTCTCACGCAAAAATCAGTGTCCTTTTTGAACGGGCAGTCACGGCGCGGTCGCGTCGAAGGCGCTTGGCAACGAGTTCGTTCAGGCAGTGCTAAATGATTGGCGTACAGCTCCCATTAATGAGAAGCTGCGAGCCACACTTGGCTTTTTAGAGAAGCTAACGCTTTCACCAGGCGATGTTGGGCCAGGCGATATAGTGCCATTACGGGATGCAGGAGTCAGCGATGGCGCTATCGAGGATGCCATTTACGCTTGTACTTATTTCAATATGATTGATCGCATAGCGGATTCACTCGGGTTCGAGGTACTATCCGATGAGGCGTTCGCAGCACGAGCTGAAAGATTCTTGGAGCAAGGCTATCTTTGATTCGGAAGAGGGCAATATTGTAATATCAAAATGAGGTACAAATAAATATTGGAGAAAGGAGAACAGGCCAATGTCACTTAACGAGCTTGTTCAAGAAAAACGTGAAGATATCCTGCGCATTGCAGCCAGGCGAGGCGCAACCAACATGCGCATTTTCGGCTCCGTTGCGCGTGGAGAGGCCGACTCAAAAAGCGACATTGATATACTCGTAGACCTTGAACCAGGCCGTAGCCTTCTCGATCTTGGAGGACTCCTTATGGAGCTTCAGGAATTGCTTGGTCATGATGTGGATGTTGTAACAGAACGAGGATTGCGCCAGCGCATTCGCGAAAGACTTCTGAGAGAGGCCATCCCATTATGAGAAGCCTGAGAGAACGCTTACTGGATATTCAAGAAGCTATCGCCCGTGTCATGAAATATACAATTGGTGTTTAGACTAATTTCACGTCAAGCGGCTTGTAGACTGGGATCGCACGATTCTCGTCAAAAACGGCTCGTGCGGCTTCCCACCTTGCTTCGTAAGAAATTAGTCTAAACGTCAATACAAAAGACGGGCGAGAAAGATTCGATCAGGATGAATTGATACAGAGCTGGATAACACAGAACCTCTATATCATTGGCGAGGCAACAAGGGCTATCGCCAATGAATTTCCCGAATTCAAACGTCAACATCCAGAAATAAAATGGATTGAAATAATAGGTATGCGAACCATTCTCGCCCATAGATATTTCGACACTGATTTAGAAGCGATATGGGCAATGGCTACAACTGATATTTATGATCTCAAGAAGAGCATTGATGCTGTCCTAGCTGAAGAGAAAAGACAACAGCAGGAATAGAAGTAGAAAGCAATTGGAGCACTGCGAGCGTGGCAGTGCTCCAATGCATTTAAAGCGATCATACACCTAATCGGAAGCGAGACCAATCGCTGAAAATGGAAGAGAATACTGGGACGGGTCGATGACGGTGGTCAGGCTTCCATCATGGTGAATCTGGAAGCCACTGAGTGTGGCAGGTCCTGGCGGCGAGTTCAGGAGCCGGGAATCCAGTACATATAAGTAGCGGCTGTTGCTACTCAAGCCTTCTTCTAATGGGAAGGTATCGGATGGCGTTGAACCGGTCACGCCGTCGGAGTTCAACAAACTGATCTTGCCATTCTCATGAATGCGATAGCCGGAGATGGTATGGCTGTCCGCATCAGAGGTGTAGGCATAATGTCCATCCTGGGTGATGACCATCCAGCAGGGGGCAACCTGATGATCAGGCACCGGGCCGTTGATGAGCTGGATGCTGCCATGAACCAGGCGATAGGCTGTCACTGTCCCCGTGTTGTTCTGACCACCCATGCCATCATCGACGATCAGCTCATGCCGGCTAGCAGGGTCAAAAGCCATGCCAAAGGGATACACTCCCGTCGATGGGTAAGTCGTTGGGCCACTCAGGCGGCCATCCGAGTGTATCTGATACACATCGATCAGGTTCGTGACTTTCTCCGTAACTACTAGAAAGTGCCCGGTAGGATCAATCAGTACCTCGGCTGGATTAGGCTGCGAGGTACTCAGCCGCTGAGTCGCTCCTGGAATGGGATGCAGGTTACCCTTCCGGTCAACATGGAAGCCTGCGACATTGGCCGACTGTGAACTTCCGTTGGCCGCGTTCAAGACATAGAGCAAACCGGCGCGGTAACTCAGGCTGACCGGGCCGGTTCCGCCGGAAGGAAAAACACCCGCCACGGAGAGCTGCCCATTTCGCACATCGACGACAGAAATCTGATTACTGCCCGCGCCCACTGCGAAGAGCCTCGCTCCATCGGGAGCAAGAATCAACGAGCCTTGCGTGCCATCGGCGAATGCAGATAAACTGCCAACTCCGCCAATAGAGGTGACGCCAAGTAGCGTCAGCGAACCATCTCTCCCTTGTGCGAAGACGGTAATCGAGTTGGAGCCGCTCAAATCGTTGTTCAAGACGTACACATACCCAACAGTATTCCAATTCGCCGCCGCGAATGAACGTGGGGCAGGTCCGAGCAGCAGAGCCAGGCCGGACAGGATCAGGGCAATCAGAGTACAGGTGATGAGGGACTGGCCACTCATCATCCACACATGGGTAGCTTTTGAGGCGGAAGACGTGTTTATTGGGCCTGTAATTCGTGGGTAAGAACACCAGAGTATGGCATGGCCGCTACAGGGTTTTCCTTTCCTCAAGCGTCTTAGGAGTGATATCCTTCATATCACAACCCTGGAGGAAAGAAGAGCGTAATGCAAGACCTCTCCTACAACTCAATTGACCCTGCTGGCAAGCCTGAACAACCTTGCGAGAATGTTATTGAGGGTGTAAAACTGGCACGCCGGGGTGATGAGGCGGCCTTCACGGGGCTTTTTCATCAATACAACGCTCCTATTTGCGCCTACCTGGGCGGCCTGGTTGGCAACGCAGAAGTTGGAAATGATCTTGCCCAAGAAACCTTTATTCGGGCCTGGAAAAGTTTACCAGGTCTTCTTGATGACTCGCACTTCAAATCCTGGCTCTATCGCATTGCCGCGAATCTGGCCCATTCGTATATGCGGCACGAGCGGCTGGTGCGCTGGCTACCCTGGCATGAACAAAGCGGCCAGGATGATACACCTTCAGCCTGGATCGAGGGACCCGAAACGCAGGCCGATGAAGTTGAACGTGTCCGCAAAGTTCTCGCGCAATTGGGCGCATAGGCGCGCAGTTGTTTGCTGCTTCAACTCTATGCCGGTTTCTCACAGCGCGAGATTGCCGCCGCGCTCAATATCAGCGAAAAAAGTGTCAGCGCGTATGTGAGCCGCGCTCGCGAACAGTTCCGCAGGCTCTATCGCCAGACGCAAGGAGATAGCTCGCAATGAAACAGCACAGCACCACTTCCAATAAGCCCTGTCCGGAATGGCTTGAAAAACTGAATGCATACCACCCTGACGACCTCAGCCCTGAGGAGTGGGCGCAACTAAACAAACACCTGGCAACCTGCGCGCAATGCCGGGCCGCCAAAGCCGAATATGCGACTATCAACGCTCGTATTCTTGGCCTGCCTCGTGCCAGACCGCTGCCCGCTCTCCCGGCACAATTGCAGGAATTGATGGGGACGCAAACAGAGACCGCACATTCGCTTTCAAGCAAACCATTACAGGATAATGCTTCGTTGCGACCAGCACAAACTTCAACGCCTACTCGTTCAAGGCCGGTTCAGCGTGAAGATAGAAGAGCTATAAGCAAGCTCAACCGCGCAGCCGCTATCCTGGTCATAGTAGTTCTGCTGGGAAGTCTCCTGCTTCTGCTTAATACGTACCGGTCCAGCCTCAATACCATATCGTCCTCAAACGCTGCTCACCTGTACGTGATCTCAAGAGGGCCAGGCGAGCAATCGAACATGACCCTCACCGAGCTCAATCCTGCCAATGCGCAGGTTATCTGGCAACAAAGGCTTGATAACACCCTGGAAGGTTACGGCTTCTCCACACAGGGCAACCTTTACCTTCAGGCGCAGGATGGCAATATCTACGCTTACAGGGGCAGCGATGGTCATGCATTGTGGCATTCAGATGTAAGCCACAATCGTGCCGGGTCTACGAATGTTTCACTGCTCGCTTATCAGAACTTCGTTATTGCCGGTATCACTAATACTACCGATGGTAGCGGCGATCTTTACGCTTTTAACGCGCAAACAGGGGCTATCGCCTGGCATACAGCGCTCTCATGCGCCACCGCACAGAATTGCGCCATCTCCGGACGCCTTATGCTCCAGGCAAATGGCATCATTTATGGGCTTGCAGAAGATGGTCTTTTTGCTTGGAACGCCGCGAATGGCCGTTTCCTCTGGCACAATCCAGGCGACCAGCTGAACGGTTATCCTCAATCAATGGTAGTATCGAACGGCAAACTCTACATCACCAATTATTCCCTCAAAGTAGACGTGCTGGACGCCAAATCAGGGCGCTTCCTTCACAGCCTGGCATTACCCGAAGACAATCCTGGGGAAGTTTACGATATCGCTACCAACAAGAATATTATCTATATACTTGCAGATCAGACGGTGTCTGCTTACCGGGCAAGCGAAGACACGCTGCTGTGGAAAGAGGCGTTTAGCTATCATTCGCAAGGCACAATTTATGCCGGCAACAGCGGCATTTATGTGAATTATTACGATATTACTATGGGAAAAGCTGGCACAGGCGGCTCCGACAACTATCTCTACGCGTTAGATTCCGGCGACGGCCATATTCTCTGGCAGCGCCAAAATCTTCCCTACACGGGCGGTTTGTACCCGGTCGAATTTAATAACATCATCTGTATTGCAGGGTTCCATAGCGTCTATGGCCTCAGCGTCAGCGATGGCAGCCAGGTCTGGCAGTTCTCTCCCAGCGGTTCTGTCAATGATGTCTTCGGCGGTTGATATTCCCTGACGGAGCAGTTCGGTCTGTTTCAGCGTAAAAAACCGGGACCTGTCAGGCATGCTCAAGGATACGAGCAAACGCCTGAAGGTAGCTAGAATCAGCATGTTGTTGGCGCAGCACCCAATACTCCGCGCCCCAAAAGAGGTAGGCATATAAAGGGGCCGCTTGTTGTGACCAGCGCATACCCGCGGTCTGCTTGAATGAGCCGATGATCTCTGGCACAATCCAGATCAAGCGGGCAATCAGGAATAGAGCGGCATCTCCCGCGTTGGCATAGATCAGTGGAAGCAAGGCCTTTCTCCCTCCCGAATCATAAAACACCTCGATCTCTAAACTGATTCCTGGAACACACGACGAAACAGGTCGGATTGAAAAAGCATTTCAGGATCATATACTTGCTTGAGACGGAGAAATGCATCAATAGCGGCTTCCCCAATACTCTGGCGATAGAGGGCATTAGTGAGTAGCGAGTCTCTCGCGAGAAGGATACGCCTCATACCTGTTACGTCGATGACGATTCTACACGTATTTCACCGCCGTGACGCGGTCATCTGCTCATTCTCGGCCTGGATCTGCTCGAGTACCTGCCGGTAGTCATCTGGCTGCTCGCATTGTGTGAGCGCGCGGTTGATCTCCAGGTCGATGATAGTAAGCGGGGTGCGCAGTTCGTGGCTGGCATCGGCGGTGAACTGCGCCTGGCGTTTGAAAGCGGCCTCCAGACGTGCCAGCATTTGATCTCTCAATGCGGCTCGCCGCCTGCGCGAGTTTCTCGGGTTTGAAAGCGGCCTCCAGACGTGCCAGCATTTGATCAAAAGTGGCCGCCAGTTCGCCGAACTCGTCACGGCGTTGCAAATGCAGACGGCGACGCAGGTCGGTCGCATTGATCTCATTGGCTGTGCGAGTAATCATCTTCACGGGTCGTAGCGCTTTGCCCGCCAGCCAGTAACCACCGATTGCCGCGAGCAGGAGAGCCAGAACACCATGAATGATCCAGATCGCCACTAAAGGGAAAATATGCGGCGAGGGTAATCCGACCAGCAGCTTAGCGAGGCGCGTATTCCCGTTCAACACCAGAAGATCAGCCTGGAGCAACGGAAAACACAAAGATCGCTTATATACACCTTATGACAAAATACCCTGGTAGCGGCCTACTAGCAGGGTATTTTTGATTATTATCAGATCTTTAGCTTTTGGATATAAGCGGCAATATCAAAGCCGAAGGATGCTCTTCATCATGATAAATCCGCTGCTCCGCCACCGCCATCTCCGTCGTCACCCCCAAAGGCGCTCCTGATATTCAAATTCCTATCATATTTCGGAAACGCGCTCGAACTGATTTCCAGGCCGATGCGATGCCCGGCTTTGAATACTTGCGAGGTATTCCAGCAATCAATAGCATAGCGGTAGATTTTGCCTGGCTCGATCAACCTCGGCCGATCCATCCCTTCGCGGAAACGGGCGCGTACCATGCCATCGCAGAGACGCTGAGTAAAACCGGTCGGCCAGATATCTACCAGTTTAGCTGTGAAATCGGTATCCGGTGCTGAAGATGAGGCATACAAATCAACGCGGATAGGGCCTGTAACTTCTATATCCTCAGAAAGCGGCTCCGTCACATAGACCAGCACATCGTCGCGGCGTTCGATGGCCGCATAATCATCGGGACCCCCGATCTGGGACGAAGTAGGTTCGGTAATAAATGGTACGGGACGCGCAGGGTCATAGCGGTAGTTATCAGGCAGTTCTTGCGCGGATGGTTTAGTTGTTGAAAGTGTACCATCACCGAAACGACTGTTGGCCCGCCCTGCGCTATGCAGGTAATAGGACGTCCATTGCGTGCGGGCAAGCGGCCATTCGCGTTCGTCGCGCCATTCATTCGCGCCCATGACAAAGATGCGAACAGGAGCTGCATCACGAGTTGTTTCATCTGTGACGCCTTTCAGCCAGCGATCGAACCAGCACAGTTCTTCCGCGCGCAGGTCAATCAAGGCTTGCGGGCCAAAATCAACCTCACCCAGTTTTGCGTCTTTGTTCACCACATGTCCCCATGGACCCATGAGCAATTTCTGACCTGCTCTCGCTTCGGGCGTAGCCGCATGCGCCGTCATGCCAATGTAGTTGAGTGGAGTACCGATTTGCTCGTCATCGTACCAGCCGGAGATATGCAGCACAGGGACGTTGACGCGACCAAATTTCTTCTGATAACAAATGGATTCCCAGTAATCATCAAGTTGGGGATGTTCGATATCGGCACGCCAGTGCGGTATGGAGCGTCCAATTCGCTCATCCATCGTTATCATAGGCAGGTGTTCATAGACCTGTGACCAGTCAACGGCTTCCATTAACTGGTTTGTATGTCCACTGACGAAGTGCAGCCAGCAGAGGTGCATAGGAGAGGGCAGGCCGGTCGGCGTTTCAACAAAAGGATCAGATGGAGTGACGCGCACAATCATGGCGCGCAGGTGCGGGGGTTGATGGAGAGCCGCCAGCCATTGAATACGACCGGGATATGAGCTTCCCACCGTGCCTACGTTCCCATCCGACCACGGCTGCCCAGCACACCATTCAATGGCATCGTAACCATCCTGCCCATCATTGACGTATGGTACGAATTGACCATCAGAATCACCCCGCCCACGCACATCCATGGCGACGAAGATGTAATCATGTTCCGCATAGTAGTTCGCAAGTGCCAGTAGAGGCTCGTTCAGTTTCATATATGGCGTGCGGGTCAGGATGATGGGATATTTTTTCGATGCGCTCGCATCGATGGGAAAATATATGTCGGCTGACAGTGTGATGCCGTCGCGCATGGGAACGCGTCGATTGAATTCGACGCGGACTCTGTTGGGGTCTGGGGTGGTCATAAATGAGTATCTCTTTCTAGAAAACGTTCTACTTGTACCTGCTGCGATTTCATGATCTTACTTTTTGCAAAGCGGAGCAGGTGCACTCCAGTCTATCACATCCCCATTGAGCAGTAATGGCTTTGAGGAAATAGCCATTACTATCCAGAACAGTATCGCTCACACAAAAAATATTTGGAATCAAACTACTGGCAGATTAACCATTCGATAGAATATAATAGCCATTGATGGGGTTCAATCTGTGAATCCCTGATCGGGGGATATTTCTTTCAGGAGGTTTTACCATGGTACAAGACAGGGTCATTCGCGTGCTACGTATGTGCTTCCTCAGCAGTTTGTTGGCGCTAGTGGTGCTGCTGGTGCTGCCTTTTAGTGCCAGCGCCCTCTCGGTTGCGCATGGACAGGCAAGCACCCATCCTGCCAACAGCGTTACGGTCAAGATCGTACAAAAACATGGGAATTACAAGTTCAAGCCCAAGAAAGTGACGGTTACTCAGGGAGAGCAGGGAACGCTCGATAACACCACGAATATCGACCAGACGATCACCTACATGGGCGCTCCAATTTACACCATCCCGGCCAATAGCTCTATCACCGTAACAATAGAATTCACTCCTGGAACGTATGTGGTGAGCTTGCAGTCGAATCCTAATGCGCATTTGACGATCATCGTGAAGTAACGCTCCGATCAGGACTTCATAGATTTCTCAACTATGAGGCCCACTTATGTCTCTTGATTTTGATCCAAAGCAAGGTCCTGAGAATGGCTTATCTCAGGACCTTTTTGTGTGTTCAGACGAGAAGGTTTGCATACGAATTCACACGCTGAAGCTTTCCTTCTGCTGTTGATGGAAAGGCGCAAGTGCAGTATTGGCCGCCACAAGCAGCGCTTCTACGCCGTCCAACTTTATCACATGAAAAAGAAAGATTATCCGCTACACCCCATACTTCTTGATCAGCGCCCTGACCCAGTTTACCTGCTTTTCTGAAGGAACGAACTTGTTCTTTTGCAGACGCTTCGCCATATCATTCACGAATGCACGCTCGTTGGCGGCGACACGCGGGCTATCGATGGCGGTGTTTTCAAACAAGGTTTTCAGCTTCTGCACCTGCTGGCGCAGGGCGGCAAGTTCGGCAGGAGGCATCATATTGCGGGCTTCGGGCGCTTGCGAAGCCTGCCATTGTTCATAGGCGACCCTATCGCCGTTCCAGGCGCCCAGGCCGGCCAACTCGTCAGCCCGTTCGTTCTGGCGATGACCGGCATGCCCGCGCACCCATTCAAACACCGGGCGAGAGTGACGCTTTTTGAGCAGGATACGGTACAGTTCCCAGAGGTCGGCATTGGCCTTCATCTGAAAAACACCCTGGGCTACTTTGATCGTATAGTCGCTGTCGCTGTAGATGGTTAAAGGCGCATCGCGCGGGGCGAGGCAGAGCGCGGCCAGAACAGCAGTAATCTCGGCACGATTATTGGTGGTATTTGGAGATTTGGAAATATGCCCATAGCATTCAATGCGCGGGGCATCTGACGGTAGTTCGCCATCAATAAGCTCGTCCGCGGCCACAAGAATGACACTCCAACCCGCGGGTCCGCCTGGATTTTTTATACACGCCCCGTCTGTATAGGCTATCGCCGCCCTCTCGCCAACGGTTTCCTGAACCGTTTCAACAGGGATATTCCGCAAGGCATTGAGTATCGACTGCCATTCCAACGAGTCGTCAGCGAGGCTCATAGAAGTATCCGATCTACACCACAATTTGTTTCGCGGCAATTACACCGCGCTTACTCTTCTTTCCTTCAACTACGATTTCGCAGCCTTCTTGTAACTCTTGTATTACCGAAGGAGAAGCCGCCTCACCTGTTTTTCGCAGAACGGTTGTATTTCCATTTACGCGCACGGCTACCGGCCTGGTTTCGCCCGTACTCTTTTTCGTCGTGCCACCGGCAATGATATAAGTCTCTTTTTTACCCACTTTATGCGCAACCCCCACGACGGTGACCTTGCGTCCTTCCTCTATGAGCTTGTTAACGCGAGCTTGCATTTGTTGCCGCTCCCATTCACCAGGCTGGTCATGCTCTTGATCAGAATTTTCAGCTTCTGCTTGCTCTTGCGCGGGCGATTGATCTTCTGAATGAGAAGCTGTTTGCTGCCCACCTGTTTGATCTTCAGATTCAGATTGCGAAGCGGCTTTTCCATGTGGATGCTCAAAAAGTGTATTGTTATACGAGGCAGGAATGGCTACTCGTAAAGCTCGCGGCATCGCATCAAAGCTGTAACTGACCATGATTTGATCGGCATCGTCGAACTGCTTGAGTACTTTGCAGTCCGATTTGCCCAGGTAGTCTTTGAGTTGGACGGCGCTCCCATCCAATTGTAGATGAATGGAGGCCGGGACGCTGATGGAGAGGTGCGCGCCGTGAAAGTACTCGGCGGTCAGGTTATCGGGTTTGCGCCTGAGTAAGAGCGAGGTTATCTGCTGTATAGTGGTGAGGGGATCACCGGCAGTGATGACACAGACATCGAGAATGCCATCGTCGATATAGGCGCCGGGGGTCATCTCAAGAATACTGGCATATTTGCGCGTATTGCCAATCACGACTTGAAGCGCTTCTCCTTGCCAGACGAGATCATCTTTGCCTGTATCATTGGCAGCGCGAATTTCCACCGGAAATGGCTGTTGTTTAGGCAATTCTTTGGCAGCAGAAAGCCCCACAGCGAGCCGGCCAATCTCGTACTTCAAAGGTTTGGAAACATGCTGCATAATATCAGCATCGATCCCCAGACCAGCCATGAGTAAGAAGTGATGCCGGCCTTTGGAAGAGGCCTTGATCTTCCGCATTGCTTTAGCATCTCTACTGCCACCATTATTCTGCGCTGCGCCGGAAAGCGTAAAGCTTTCAATATCAACATGGCCAATATCAACTTTACGCACCTCGCTCTCGACAAGGGCGAGCGCCGCCCTGGCAGCATCGCCCGGTATACCGACTTCCGAGGCCCAGACATTGGCTGTACCTCCCGGTATGACGCCCACAATGCTGTGCTGCCCTTTCACGTTCATTACCCCGTTGACCACCTGATTGACCGTGCCATCGCCACCATAGGCTATGACGAGATCACTGTTATCTTCTGCGGCTTCCGCGGCCAATTCCAGTGTCTGCCCCCCATATTCCTTGAGTTTGATGTCCGTTTTCATGCCGGCTGCGGATAGAATGGCCAGTATGTCCGTCAGTTTCGCCAGATTTTCTCCTGCTCTGGGATTAATGACCAGGCTTGCTTTCTTGCTGCGCATATAACTTCTCCTCGTGAATAATAGTCAACCTTTCTGTAACAAACACGTGAGCAGTTGAGGTAGCGTTTCAGCCAGCCAGGGCAACCGCAATGGCGGTCGCCCTGCTCGCCGAATACTTGCCCATGCAACCTTGATCGTATAAGATACAGCAGACTGACGACGTTGAAGAATCTGAAAGTAGACGACTTATGCACCTGCGAGGTATTGGATACGCCATTATAGCCTCGTTCATGTTTGGCCTTGGGGCAGTGCTGGCAAAACTTGTGGGCAGTGAAATCGATGCCGCGCTGGTGGCATTCCTGGACCTGGCCGTGGGCGGACTACTGCTCACGCTCTGCCTGGCAGTCACCAGCACGCCCTTCATCCGGCAAATAAGGAGGCTCCGGCACGGCGATTGGATCAATGTTTTTCTGCTAGCGTGTCCTGGCACATCACTTCCATTGCTCTTGATCGTCGCCGGTTTCGCGCGTACAAGCGCCCTGGAAGGCGGATTTTTGCTGCAACTGAATGGCGTGGCCGCGCTTATTTTCGCGCTAGCACTGTTAGGAGAGCGTATTCGCTTAAAGCAAAGCCTGGGTATCCTGCTGCTGCTTGTTGGCAGCGCACTGGTGGTCTTAAAGGGAACAACAGGAGGAGATGCGGGAAGCGGTATAGTGGGTGACCTGATGATCGTAGGAGGCACCATTGCTATCGGTTTCGCCTATATCCCGGCCAAACGTCTGACTTCGCGCATCGATACTCTGCCGTTGACCGCCATACGCCTGTTCGTGGGAGCCGCTACTATCTTACCGGTTCTGGGCAGCGAGTTTCTCGTTGGCGCGCATTCATTCTTCTGGCAGCCCACGCTCGTCACCTTTTGGATCACACTACCGGTATATATTCTCACGAATTTCTGCCTCGGCTATCTCAGCCAGCAAGAGGGGTTGAAGCTGATTAAGGCCTGGGAAGTAGCCACGATCACGCAAACTGTGCCACTCTTCTCCACCGCTTTTGCCATCCTCCTGCTGCATGATTCTATGACACCCATCCAGGCAATTGGAGGACTGATAGCCATTGCCGGTGGAATAGTGGTTTCATTAAACAATGAGGCTCCAACACCAGTAGTTCTTGCGGAAAAAGAACAATTGCAAGAGGTGCCAGGGGAAGATCGTTATTGATCTGTAAAAAATTCAGGCCGCCGGGCGGTGGCCTGAATTTTTTACAGATCAATAACGGGTTCCTACTCTTTATGCGCCAGGACTTTGACGGCCTGCACAATATGATGAGCGTTGATACCGGCCTCTTCGAGCAGTTCATCGGGAGTGCCGGAACCTGGCATGGACTGCACGGCCAGTTTCACCACCCTGGGCAATAGGCCATCATACTGGGCAAACACGTCCAGCACGGCATCGCCGAGCCCACCTTCGGGCCAGTGATCCTCGACAACCACGATCCTGCCGCCCGTCTCCTCAGCCGCCGCAATGATGGTTTCCTCGTCGAGAGGCTTGACCGAATAGGCATCGATGATACGAACATTGATGCCTTCTTGTTGTAGCTGATCGTAGGCCTTAAGGGCCTCGTGCAGCGTAATTCCCGCGGCAATGACCGTCGCCTCGTCATTCTCAGAAGAGTGAACGACTTTGCTGCCACCGATCATGAATTCGTCACCGGCACTGTAGATAGTCGGAGTAGCCTCGCGGGTCGTGCGCATGTAGACAATACCATCATGCCCCGCCATCTCCGCAACCAGCTGTGCAGTCTGGTTGGGATCGCAAGGATAGAGGACGGTGCTGCCATATACCGCTCGCATCATCGCCAGGTCTTCCAGCGCCATCTGCGAGGGGCCATCCTGTCCAATCGAGACACCGGCATGTGAACCGCAGAGACGAATATTTGCGCGCGAGACGGCCGCCATACGGATGAAGTCGTATGCACGGGTCAGGAAAGCGGCAAAGGTGGAAGCGAACGGAATCTTATGCCGCACACTCATGCCAACCGCCGCGGCCACCATCTGCTGCTCCGCGATATACTGCTCAAAGAAGCGGTCGGGGAAGGCTCTGGCAAATTCATCAGCATAGGTCGAGTTACTTACTTCACCATCCAGCCCAACTACGTCGGGATTGGCGGCCCCAATCGCCTGCAGCGCATCGCCATAAGCCTTGCGGGTCGCGACCGGTTTACTGTTATCATATTTAGGCAGTTCAACCTGCTTTTTGGCAGCTTCAGGAGCGGGTTGACGATTCTCCGGCTTCTGAACGGGGAAAGTCATGCTGCGAGCATAGTTCAACTCCTTGAGAGCTTGCTGCTCCTGGTCTTTATTAAGAGCCTTGCCATGCCATCCATTGACGTTTTCCAGGAAAGAGACGCCCTTACCCTTGACGGTCTTCGCGATAATGACAGTAGGCGCATCAGTTGCCTGGACGGCCTGAGCATAGGCATTATTAATTTCGTCGTAGTTATGGCCGTCGATGACGATGGCATTCCAGCCAAAAGCTTTGGCGCGGGCTTCATACGCGGCGGTATTCCAGCCAAGCTCGGTTTCGCCGCGCTGCCCCAGGCGATTCACATCGATAATGGCGATAAGATTGTTTAGCTTGTAATGCGAGGCATGGTCAAATGCTTCCCATATCGACCCCTCAGCGGTTTCGCTATCACCACACAATACCCAGACATGATAGGGCAACTTATCCAGGTACTTGCCGCAGAGCGCGATACCAACGCCAATGGGTAAACCCTGCCCAAGAGAGCCGGTGGCTACATCGACCCACGGAATGGCCGGCGTTGGATGCCCCTCGAGACGGCTGCCGAATTTGCGCAGGGTGAGCAGTTCTTCGTCGGTAATAGCTCCCGCAGCCTTAAACATGGAATAGAGTAGGGGCGAGGCATGTCCTTTCGATAAAACGAAGTGATCGTTGTTCGGATTCTTCGGGTCTTCGAAGTCATAATGCAGATAGCTGATCATTAAAACGGCCATCAGGTCTGCTGCTGACATGGACGAAGTAGGATGGCCTGAGCCGGCGGCAGTGGTACTACGGATGCTATCTACACGCAATTGCTGGGCAAGGTTAGTCCACTGTTGCACTTTGGATTCTGTTTGCGTCGTTGTCATCTACACACTCCTCTTAAATTTTAAGGGCGCTGAATACCGCCCTCGCGCTCCGGGCGTGCAAGCGTTGAAACAGGCTTTGAACGCTCCTTACACGCCCTCTATTATACGACATTCTCCCTATACTAACGTTTTCAATCCACTCATTCGGTTACGCCTTATCGCGCCTTGCTTTATTGTAAAATTTGAGTCTGGGAAGGGCAAGCTGATGCTTGCTTCCAAAAGGTACAATAGGGCAATGGAACTGATTATCTTCATAGGATTGCAAGCTTCTGGTAAGAGTACGTTCTATCACCAGTATTTTGAGACAACGCACCTGCATATCAGCAAGGATTTGCTGCACAACAACAGGAAACCTGGTCGCAGGCAAATGCAACTGGTTGAGGAAGCTCTCCAGGCCAGACAATCGGTCGTGGTCGATAACACCAATCCGGCACTGGCGGATCGAGAGTCGCTCATTCATCTTGGACACGAGTGCGGCGCCCAGGTCACCGGCTATTATTTTGAATCTCAAGTGCGTTCAAGCCTCGAGCGCAACAAGACGCGCTTGGGAAAGGCCAGGGTGCCTGACGTGGCAATTTACGTGACGGCGAGCAAACTGGTCCCGCCCAGCTATGCGGAAGGGTTCGATACGTTATATGATGTACATATAGCCGAGAATTCCGGTTTTGAAGTGCGCACACGAGAAAAGTACGAGGCCCATTAACTATATCTTTTAGGCGGGCATTGGAACCAGATTGATCGCGCCGGGGCGGACTATACGTCGATCACCCCAAGGGAAGAAAACCAATGCAACTCAGCGAAGAAGAACATGACGATGATGACTCATTAGACGAGTTAGATGACATACCTGCTGATGATGAGCTACCTGTTCACGAAAAGGACCATCGCTCGCGCTATTTCTTTGCCATCATGTGCTTCCTGATTGCACTGATCCTGCTGAGTTTCTACCTCAACAATCATTTTGACTTTGGCCCCAGCTTGCTGCTACTCTTCCTGGCAATACTTTCTGGCTACCTGGGGATACTCTTCTTCCGGCATGGCAACACGCGCAACCCTCAGGTGGGTTCATGGATGGATACTGAGCCACACACACACCATCCACCCGTAACTGAGCAGGCACAAGTCGGGGAAATTGAAATTCCAGAAGAGCATACAGAAGACGACCAGGTTACCTTTGAGCAATTGGTTGAACAGGCGCTGACCTCAATCCCTGAAGAGTTTCACGAGCAGATGAAGAACGTGCTGGTGCGGGTGGAAAGCGAGCCGGACGAAGAGCTATTGCGGCGTGTAGGCGTGAAAGAGGGCCACACGCTGCTGGGACTTTACGAAGGAGTGCCATTGACGGCTTACGGGCGCATCGGCGGACCAGAGATCATCACGATTTACCAGAACCCCATTGAGAGATATTGTCGCTGCAACCCCGACCGTATTCGCGAACAGGTGCGGCGCACAGTATTGCACGAAGTGGCCCATCATTTCGGCATCGATCATGATGAGATGCCGATATGGGTAAAATAAGAACTTAGAAAGGGGAAAGCGTTAAGAAGGCAGAATCACTACTTTCAGCGCATCCCCGGGCCTTGCCACCAGTTGAAACGCCTGGGCAGCATCTTTCAACGGGAAACGATGGGTAATCACTGTTTCCGCTCGAATACGCCCGGTTATCAGCAATTCCAGGGCCAATCTCGTCTCGTAAGGACCGGCGGAATAACTGGTGCGCAGCGTAATCTCTTGAAAAAAGAACGTATTGGGAGTGATAGGAAGCACTTCGGCAGGCGGTGGAGGCGCGAACAGCAATACAGTTCCTCCCCGGCCCGCTAATTCTATCCCCTGCTGCATAGCACGAACACTGGCAGGTGTCACGATTACAATATCCGGTTTGCGCCCACCGTTGACAGCATACGCTTGATCTAGCAGGGTACGCGGCTCGGAATCAAGGGCGTAATCAATACCAACATTCAGGGCGTGTTGCCTGCGGTAAGGGATGGGATCAACGATGATGACGCGAGCCGCGCCACGCTGCTGAGCGAGCTGTGCTAGCAGGATACCATTGCTGCCAGCTCCCAACACAAGCACACTATCCCCCGGTCGAATCATGGCACGTTCGATACCCCGGATACAGCAGGCTAACGGTTCTATCAATGTTGCTGCCTCGAATGAAAGATCATCTGGTAAGGAGAGAACGTCAAGCTTGACGTTTGGGGCGGGAACGCGAATATATTCAGCCAGCCCGGCAGGATAGAGACGTGTGGAGCGAAACGTTGCACATTGTGAATAGGAACCGCGCTGGCAGTAGTGACAGACCATGCAGGGCACGTGATGGTGTATGAAGACACGCTGGCCAGGAGTGAATTGCTCGACTCCTTCGCCCACCGCCGCTACAACTCCGGCAGGCTCATGTCCTGGATAGAGGGGGGCGCGCGGTTTCATGTACCACTCCATCACGTCGCTGGCACAAATGCCACAAGCCCGCAGTTGTACCAGCAATTCGCCCGCGCCAATTTCGGGTACGGGCAGTTCAACGACACGTATATCCGAGTTGCTATGATACTCGACGGCTAACATGCTATAATTCTCCATACCCGGAATCATAGGAAACCGATTGATCAGCAGGGAAGACTGATTCCATTGCATTTGAGCCAGGGCTAGCGCTTCGCCGGTACAACGCACAGGAAACCGAATGGTTCATCGCCAGTTGTGAAGAACTGATGTACTTCGTTGCCGGGAATGTAGACGACATCGCCTGGATGAAGCTCGTATTTCTCGCTACCTGCAATAAGATTGGCGTGACCGTGCAGGATATAGACGCCATGATCGTGTGGATGCTGGTCGAGCGAGGTATGACCACCGGGCTGTACGGCGAAGTAACGCATATGAAAATTGGGCGAGCTTTCATCAGGGCCGATGAGAATCTGGCGGGTGGCACGGTCGGCCCCGCTATTTTCCGGCCCATAAGATCGCACCGTTACATCCTCCCAGCGATATTCACCATTTTCTCTGCTGCCGATATGATGAATGACAGGCATGTAATGCTCCCTATCCGGTTCTCGTGGTGATTTCTCAGCGGTTGGGGCGAATCTCAACTTGCGAGGATAGCAATATAGTCCGCCGGTAGCGTACAACCGCTGTAGAGTTTCAACAGTAAGGTTGGTTGGTAGAATACCGTGACTTGCTGGCCTGCGCAGGACATGACCAGGGTGCGTGCTCCTGGCGGGAGATCCTGGCGTAACGGCTTGGCTTGACCGCGCAAATTGAAAACCCCCATGGGCCATAACTCACCTTCAGTGACAAAATCCTGCGTCTTAAAGTAGAAGAAAGGCACGCCATAGCGCATGGTGGTCTGCACATCAGTGATCAGCGTCAAGATATGCGAAACTGCTACCTGATAGGGGCTGTAGGGATCAATACCGCAGCCCTTGAAGCAGCCTGTGCCCTCCACCACCCAGATATGCTTGCCCAGCGCGCCGCTATTCAGGTTGACACCAAATTGCTGCGCCCAGAAGACAAATAATCCGTACAGGCTATTTGTGTACTGGTTAGGATAGCCATTATGCCAGCTATCGATGAGGCCGATGGCATGCGAGCGCCAGCTCCAGTTCCCCCCAGGATGCACCGACGTATTCATGGCATACTGCATTTGATTAAGATAGTTGGCCTGATCAACAAGCGGCGAGTAATCTACCCCTCCCACATGCGGATCAAGAGAGCCCATCAATACCGGAATACTGGGCTGTACTGCATGCACGAGCCGCTGGCAGAGATCATAGAACCTGGCGAATGCGTCCGGCGAGACATAGGCGGTCAGAGGCGGGTCGTACTTCATCTGCTCGTTGCCACATTCCACAGCATCCGCGCCACTATGGGCCACATCCTGCAGCGGTTTTGTATCTAACAGATGAGAGGGGTTGGGCGATTGGCAGGTTACAAGCAGAACATGGATGCCCTGCGCATGCAGGCCCTGTATTTTTTGCTGGAGCTCGGTTCCACTCACACCCTGGCCGCATGTAGGATAGCCTAAGCGTATCCACGAGAGGCCTGGCATCGTTTGCGGCGGAATGCTATCAATCCCGAGTATCTTAGCAGGGTCCGTCGTGGGAGCAAGGGTTGGCACGGGAGTGGGAGTAAGAGTCGGCGTCGCACCAGGTGGAACAGTTGGAGGTATCGTTGGTGATGCCACTTTGACTACCGGAGTAGGGGTTGCGGCCGGAGACGCCTGCGTCACCCTCGTCGCGGCTACCCGGTATGCGAAGGTAGCCACCAGCAGACTGGCAACCAGTACTCCAATACCTATAACCAGAGCTTTCCTCCTGGACCGATTGGGTGACTGCATATCTCAACCCCCTTGCTTGCTGCAAACATACAACTTCAGCGGAGATACTTCCACTTAGTACTTTACCACCTGGAATCAAGTCACAGGAGTAAATCGACGAGGGGATAAGCAATACCAGCCAGGTTTCCCCCTGTATCTTCCCTACAGGAAGCCGGTGAGAACTGTATAATTATTCTGAGGCGCAATACAACATGCAGACGAGTTCAGTCAAGAGATTCTAGCACGACTTGCATTTCCATAACAGTCTCTGCCTTGAGCAATTCCAGTGCGCGCTTTTGCCAGTATTCCAGTGAGTGCCGGTGCAGCGCAGCTTTCACATTGACGATGGCCGGCGGGCTCATGCTTAGCTCCTGCACGCCAAGTCCCGCCAACAATGGACCTATGCGCGGGTCGGCGGCGAGTTCACCGCACAGGGCGACAGCCTTGCCGTGTGATTTTGTAGCATGAACAATCTGACCAATCAGGCGCCATACCGCCGGCTCCAGGGGAGCGAACATACTACTAACACGGCTATTGGTGCGATCGGCAGCCATGGTATACTGGAAGAGATCATTGGCCCCAATACTGAAGAAATCAACCTCACGAGCGAACGCACCAGCCATTATAGCCGCCGCGGGAGTTTCGACCATGATACCTAGCTGTGTAGCCTGGGGGATAGACTGCCCGCTCCGGACAAGTTCTTGCCGCACAGAGGTATAGATAGCACGCAGGCGGCGGACTTCTTCGAACGTTGCAACCATGGGAAACAGGATGTGCAGATCAATAGTCGTTTCAGCGCCCGCACGCAGGAGCGCGCGAAGCTGTTGGCGCAAAAGCTCCTCATGCATGAGGTGAATACGCACTCCACGCAGACCGAGGGCAGGATTGGCTTCCTGTAGAGGACCAAGCAGCGGTTCGAGAGCAGGAAAAGGTTTATCGGCTCCAGCATCAAGCGTCCGTGCGATGATCGTCTTGCCAAACAAGGCATGATCCGCGAAAGCGCGAAAAAGCAGCATGTAGGTCTCGAACTGTTCCTGCTCATCCGGGAAGATAGGGCGTCCTCCGAAAAGAATTTCGGTGCGTAAAAGGCCGATACCCTCCGCGCCGGCCTCTGCTGCTGCCTGTGTGCCTTCCAGATCACCCACATTGGCGAAGATTTGCACGGGACGGCCATCGGCGGTTGAACCGCGCTGATTTCTCCACTGCGTCATATGCTGAGTGCGACGCCAGTTACGCTCCTGCCACCGCTGATCCATGCTGGTACGTAAGAGTCGCTGCTGTTCTGCAACGGGATGAAGATAAAGCAATCCCTGGGTGCCATCAATCGCAATCTGCTGACCCTCTCGTAGTATATCGAGCAGGTGAGGATCGATACCGGCAATGGCGGGAATCTCCAGCGCGCGGGCAATGATCGCGGCATGTGTCGTTGGGCCACCTACTACCGTGCAAATACCAAGAATTGATTCTGGATTCAAGTTCACTGTATCTGAAGGCGTGAGGTCGTGGGCGACTAACAGGACCCCTTTGCTGTCATCACCACCGGTTCCATCACTGGTAGTATATTGCAGGTGACGAATGGCACGTTTGGCCACATCACGTATATCGGCAGCACGAGCAGCCAGCGTCTCATTCTCAAGCGCCTCAAGTTCCCTTGCCTGGCGTTCCGCGGCCTCATGCAATGCTCTCGAAGCCGAATACTGCTGCCCGATTAGCTCTACTGCCTCATCCAGCAATTCGGGGTCTTGCAGCATCAATCGTTGCGCCTCAAAAATGCCCGCCTCGCCGGGTCCCACCGCTTGCGCTACCTGCTCGGCTAGCCGGCGCAGTTCCTCTACCGCCTTAGCGATGGCCTGCAGCAAACGATGCTGTTCAGCCTCGATCCGCTCAGCAGCAATCGTGGCCGCATCTATAGAGAGTTTGGACTGTCTGGAAATACGTACCGGGCCAATAGCGATACCAGGAGAAATAGCCAGCACACGCATAGGCTCGACCACAAAATTGCTTTCACCGGCCATCATCGTGAAACTCATTCCTCTTCGTCAAACTTACGCTCTACAAGTTCTGTTAATGTTCGCAGGGCCTCCTCTGCATCTTCGCCCTCGGCACGCAGTAGAATAGTATTGCCCTGGACAGCACCAAGCTTCAGCACTCCCATGATACTCTTCGCGTTTGCCGCCTTGTCACCACAACTGACCTGGATGCGTGATTGGAACTGGGCTGCCGCCTGAACGAGAAGGCTTGCAGGACGAGCATGCAAACCAACCTTATTGACGATCACGACACTTTTTTCTGCTACTGGCACATGCTTGTCCTTTCCTACATCTCTTTTGCGTGTACTTTTGGCAACGTATGGGCATTGGCGGCTGCCTCGGCCACCTCCTGCAGGCTATTACCGATCGAGGCTTCCACAGCGGCGATGACCGCTCCCTCTACTAATGGGGCAGGGCTGATCACAACATGTTGCTCTCGACCCGGCGGGAATGCCTCAACCGCCATTTCGGTTGCCATTACCGCACTCCCAAGGTCAAGCAGCACCAGGATGCCATCAGGCCCATTCACTTTTTGCAGCGCCTCTAGAATCTTTTCTACTGAAGTTCCGAGGGTTCCGTCAGCGCTGCCCCCTGCCGCGGCAATTGCTACCTTTCCCTGGGCCATTTGCCCGGCCAGTTCAGCCACACCTTCCGCCAATCGCGCGCTGTGGGATACGATAACTAAGCCAACCGTCATGGACCTTGTCTCCTTTGTTTTGCCAGCGCATTGAAATTTGACCTTCTTGGATGTAGTGGCTCTCCTAGTCCCACAGGGACGTGACAGGAGCCAGGCGCTTTCCCGAATCCGTCCGTTTAGGGATTGAAAGATTGAAACAGCGTTTTGAGTATCAGCCAGCTAGATGTCGCACCGGGGTCCTGATGCCCAATGCTGCGCTCACCGAGATAACTGGCGCGTCCTTTCGTGGCGAGCATGGGAATCGTAGCTCTCATACCATTTTCAGCAGCACCGGTAGCACGATGAAGCAATTCCGCAAGGCCCAGGTGTTGTGCCTCCGCGTCTTTTGCTGCTGCCAACGCGGGAGTAAGCGCATCAACCATGGTTTTCTCACCCGGCCGCGCCTTACCACGGGCCTTTATACCCTCCAGTGCGGCCTCCAACATCGTAACAACATCGGATTCATAGAGTTCGTGCTTCCCCGCAGTTGCTATGCCGGCACGCAGAAAGGCAGTCCCATAAAGCGGACCACTCGCTCCCCCAACCGTTGATACCAGTGTCGTACCAACCGTTTTAAGAATTGAGCCAATATCCATCTGCTCTACTGCCGGCAGCTTCTCCATCACTGCCTTAAAGCCTCGATCCATATTGATGCCATGATCCGCGTCCCCAATGGCTGAGTCGAGTTGGGTAAGATAGTCGCGGTTCTCATGAAGAACCTGTGCCAACTGATGCAACCAGCGCACAGTATCTTCGGTAGTAATTGGCATGCTCTCCTCCAGACTTGATAGGGCAAACCCTGGGGGCCTGTCATTCTTCGCTTCGTTCAGAACCCGCGTGCTGCCAGAGACTCTGGGCGAGGCGAACAATGACAGGTTACCGAGTATTCCGTTTCACTCCTGCGTGTTAACATTGCCGGGCTTCCGTGCGGGATACTCCCACAAGGGCTGGCGTCCTCTACCCGGCTTTGTCATATTGTACGACACGGCAACTGAAACACAGCAGTGAAAGCAAGGTCTAGCCGCTTGCGATTCCGCTGCGCTACACGCCCCAACGCAGAGCCGGTGTATGTACCGGAGCATCCCAATAGCGGATCAATTCATCATTCAGGCGCAGCAGGGTGATGGAACAGCCAGCCATTTCGAGCGAGGTGATGTAGTTGCCAATGAGCGAGCGCGCAATCGTGATATCTCTGCCGCGCAGAATTTTAGCCAGTTCGTTGGCAACAATATACAGCTCGATCAGAGGCGTACCACCCATGCCGTTGACGAAGGCGAGCACGCGCTCACCGGACTTGAGACCCAGGTCCTCTATAATAGGCATAGCAAGCATCTCGGTGATCTCCGACGCCGGCGCGAGTTTGACGCGCCGCCGGCCCGGTTCGCCGTGAATCCCAATACCGATCTCCATCTCATCTTCGCCGAGTTCGAATGTGGGTTTGCCCGCTGCTGGAACGACGCAGGAAGTGAGGGCCATGCCCATACTGCGGCCCTGATCATTGACCTTGCGTGCCAGCGCCGCCACATCCGCCAGGGGGGCGCCCGTCTCGGCAAAGCCGCCCACGATCTTTTCGAGCAGGACGGTAACGCCCACACCGCGCCGGCCTGCTGTATAAAGGCTATCCTGCACGGCTACGTCGTCATTCGTGACAATACTCTCGACCTCAATACCCTCGGCTCCGGCCAATTCGGCAGCCATCTCAAAATTGAGCACGTCACCGGTGTAGTTCTTCACGATATGCAATACACCGGACCCGCCATTGACAGCACGGGTCGCGGCCAGCATCTGGTCGGGCACCGGCGAGGTAAAGACTTCACCGGGGCAGGCGGCATCAAGCATACCGCGCCCGACGAAACCACCATGCATCGGCTCGTGGCCGCTGCCACCACCGGAAATGACGCCCACCTTGCCGCGCACCGGAGCATCGGCCCGCACGACGATCTGGTTTTCGAAATCAACGCGGAGCAGCTCAGGATGCAGGGCCTGCATGCCCGCGAGTTCCTCTTTTACGGCATCCTCAACCCTGTTAATCAACTTCTTCATTGCTGGTCTCCTTTCAGCATGCATGTGAATGCATGATTATTAGCGGCCCTCGACGGCCGATTTTTCAATGCCGCCAAGTTCGGGCGTTCCTACCTGGCGAGCGCGCGTCATGAAGTCATAGCCCAGCACACCCAGAACAGCACCCAGCAACGGACCTACGAAGTAGACAATCAAATGCGCGAAATTGTATGTGCCACCAAAAACTACCTGCAGTACAGCGGGACCAAGCGTACGCGCGGGATTGAGAGATGGGCCCGTGATAGGTCCCATCACAATCACCTCGCCCGCCACGATCAAACCAATGATCAGGCCGGCCCAACCGGCAGGCGCCCGGCCATCGACGGCCGTACCCATAATCACGAAGAGCAGCAGGAACGTTCCCACCACCTCAATCGCGATTGCCTGGGGATAACTGGTTACCGCCTCATTAAAGTTCGTTGGCCCAAAGCCAATTGTCGCGGCCGCTGAACCGCCGAAAATCAGAGCGATGCCTAACGCGCCAAGAAATCCACCCACAAACTGGGCCACCCAATAGACGAAGGCCTCGTTCCAGGGAATACGCTTCGTGACGGCAAAAGCAAATGTGACCGCGGGATTGATGTGGCAGCCTGATATATGGCCAATCGCATAAACCATGGCCGCGATAGCCACCGCGAACGCCAGGCCGATCATACCAAGATCCGCCATACTAAATGCGCCCGTTTTACCAAGCAGTAGAAAGGTTGCGGGAATCGAGCCTGGGCCGATAAGCACAAGGAAGCCTGTTCCTAACATCTCGGCCACAAACTTCTGCGTTAATGTTGGTGTCCGGTCCATACCAGTCTGGCCTGCCCTATACAGCAGGCCCTCTCCTTTCGAATAGGTATCATTTTCGACATCAGTAACAAAACAAGCCGTTAATTTTGACAACCAGGACCATCATCTGAAAAACCATTTGCAGGGCAGCCCATGCGTTTCCTTTTATACAGACCTTGTTCAACCGGAACAGCCCTGCCGGATATATTGCTCCTTGCGCACCTCCTTTCATGGCCCTCATCCGGTGCATGGGTCTCTACCTTCCGGCCAGGTAAATACCTCCTGCTATCCCTATTGCAATATTCGTGCCAATGAAGAATCTTTAAGAAGAGCAATCGGGGCCAGATAGAGTTCTATCGGCCTGGATAAGGTGATCAGCTTTGTTAGATGACAAAAAATATGGCAGGTGGAAGGATTGAATGAGGGGGACAATGGTGGATATCAGGTGGGAAAGGCGTTGCAAGTTTGCAACGCCTTGTTTTGGAGTTTCAAATGTGAAACAGGATGTTGCAAGTTTGCAACGTAATAATATAATGGCTCACTTCTTCTGCAGTTAGTAGATGAGCCCCAGCACTGAGAGCTCAAAAGGTGGATACAGAAGAAACTGGAGAACATTTTCCCTTTCGTGCAGCAGCTTCCGCTTCCTGATTTTGTAGCCACCAGATATGGCCAACTGATTTACGATGCCGCGTTTTCTTCAACCAACACCGCCAGAACCTGAGCAAATGTTTGACACTCAATCGGTCTTTTGTTCAGGTGTGAGAGTAAGGCTCGTGCTGGCAAAAGGACGTTCTTCTCATAGGTATGGTTCCATTGCAGGAGGTTGAAAAGCGACGCCAACGTTTCCTTCTTCCTGGAGGAGGATCGGCCCAACAAGTGGAGCACAAAGCGTTTCAGCAGGCGCCAGTCACGGAGCCACACCGAAGGAGTGAGCAGAAGAATGAGTTCCGCGCGTTCAAAGCTCGGGGGGAGCCATTTGTAATAGGCTCCCTCGATAACCCAGGCCTCCTGGCTTACCAGGGCTGCAAGGGCTTGATCTCTCTGTTGCGGGCCTGCCCGGACTCCATATGTAGGTGTAGCAGGGTCCCAGAACAGCTCATCGAGATCATACGCCGCAATTCCGTAGCTGCCGGCAATTTTAGCCGCCACAAAGGATTTCCCACTGCCTGGTCCCCCAAGCACATGAATTCTGTGATAGCGCACAGGCTTTCCTCTCTATAGCAATGATGACCGGTCAGAACTAAGAATTCGCTTTTTTCTCCCCCTTAAAAATCCACTGAACACCATATTTATCATAAAACTGTCCATACGTTCCAAATGGCATATCATGCAATTCTTGAAACCTTGCCTTTTCTGCTCCTCCTGCCAGCTTGTCAAACACTGGTTTCAGCTCATCATAAGTGCCACCAATAACAAAGATTGCGTAGGTATTCCCTTGTTTTGGTTCAAATGCAGGAGAAGCCATCCAGTCGGTAGCAGAAAATTCAAGAGCACCGCTTTTGAGATGGGCATTGATCATCCGGTTGTGCTTCTCTGGCGGGAACTGGTCTTTCATAGGAGTATCGCCAAGCCTGGTCAGCGTTAACTCTCCACCAAGACACTGGTGGTAAAAGCTCATTGCCTCTGCACAGTTGCCGTCAAATAAAAGAAATGGCGTACAATGTAACATATCTTTTCTCCTCTTAGTTGAACTATGCCATGCTCTTCAAAAGACTAGAGTCACCGCATCTTCCACCTCTCAGGAGAAGTATACCAGATGTGATAGCAAACTATTACTAAGCTGCGTCGTGCGATCTGGAATGTTAACGAGAGGAATCCTTGCTTTCAGCAAGCCCGTATTTCACCATTTTGCGCCATAATGTGGTCCGGCTGATGCCAAGGAGCAGGGCGGCACGCGCCACATGCCCATTGCTGGCATTCCAGGCCGCGAGTATAGCCTGCACCTCAGCATGCGCATGCTGTTCCTTCAAGGCAGTTGACTGACCCATGAGCGGTGCAAACTGGCGCTGTTCGCCATGCATTGGCAAGGACCTCTTAGAAATGAGATATCGGGACGGTTCAACATGTTCAAGCGCCTGGCGCAGATCAAGCGGGAGATCATCGATAGTGATGGTACTGGAGGGCATCAGATAGGTGACGCGTATCAGCATATTTTCAAGCTCGCGGATATTTCCCGGCCAGTTGTAGCTCTGAAGCGCCGACATCGCCTCCGGCGTTATTGTGAGCAGGCGCCCCAGCATGCGGCCCTGACGCTGCAAGAAATGCTGCACCAGCAGAGGAATATCGCTGGCCCGCTCGCGCAGCGAGGGAATATTGATGGCGAGAACGTTCAGGCGATAATACAGGTCAGAGCGAAAGTTGCCGCGCAAAGCCTCCTCGCGCAGGTCCTTGTGTGTGGCAACAATGATGCGCACGTCAGTCGGGATTACTCGCTGGCCGCCGATACGTACTATAGTGTGTGTTTCGATGGCCCGCAGCAGGGTTGTTTGCAGATCAAGCGGCATATCACCGATCTCATCAAGAAAGAGCGTCCCCCTATGCGCCTGCTCAAATTTACCAGAGCGCCCCTGGCGGTCCGCGCCGGTAAATGAGCCGCCTTCGTAGCCAAATAGTTCGGTATTAATCAGTTCGCGCGGGATAGCGGCACAGTTGATAGCGACAAACGGGCCATCGGCCCGCGCACTGCTGTTATGAATGCTCTGCGCGAAAATTTCTTTGCCCGTACCCGTTTCGCCATGTAGCAGGACGGTCGAGTTGCTATTGGAGGCGAGGCGAGCCAATCGCAATGCCTCTTTGAGCGCCGCGCTCTCGCCCACGATATTCTCAAAAGTGAGACGAGCACGAGCGCCCGTCATGCGATGGACTAGCTTCTGCACTCGTTCGATACTACGCAAAATCAAAACATAGCCATCGGCCACAACCGGCTTAGAGACAATCAGTCCTGTCGCCGCGGCCACCTCTTCCAGGTCCGTTTCAGCCTGCTTATTGCTAATAGGTTTGAGGGAACAGAGGCAGGTCACACGACCGTGTACGGTATCGAAAACGAGTTCTTCGTCAGAGAGAGATTGCCGGTTGCTCACAGCCTGCTCGAGCATGGCAGGAAGGGGTAGCACATCACGCAGGCGCCTGCCGGTAACCCTGGTAGGATTCAGGCCCAGCATCGTCCCTGCCGGTGCGTTCATATGAGAAATAATGCCGTCGCGTCGGAGGAGGAGAATACCTTCGGGTAAACTTTGAAGGATCGTTTTGAGTTCGGATAAGAGGTCATTCGCATTACTTAGCCACACTTGCATCTGCAACTGATTGCTGACGGCCTGGGCTGCCGCACTTACCATTCCCAGCGTATGCGGATGGCTCTGTTCATAGCGACCAATAACGCCCAGTACGCCGACAGCCTGCCCGAGCATATCATGCACGGGCGCAGCCGAGGTGTAAAGGGAATGCAGAGCAGCCCGGTAATGCATAGCGCCTTCCAGTTGAATTGGAAATGACTCTTGTAAAGCAAGGGCGAGCGCGTTCGAGCCTTGTTGCTCTTCGCTCCACGACGCCCCGGCAATGAGGCCAAGATGCTCAAGCTCCTGCTGCATAGTGAGATCGCCAACCATATCCATAATACATACCGAGACATCCGCGAAAACGACGACACATTGTGACCCTTCGGCAAACTGGTGCAAGTCCTCCATCGCGGGACGTACCAGGGAGAGCAGTTCATACGAGACAGACGGAGGCGCGATGCCAAAGACCGCACCATTCTGAGTCTCCCGATCCTTGTAGGGATCAAGTCCGAAGTCGGCACAGCGTCGCCACGACTGTACGAGGGCAGGTGGAAGTACATCTTCCTGCATAATCCCTTGCAAGACAAATTGTTTCCAGGCAGACCAGTAGTCACGCGCGATACTCTGCATAAGCTCTGTACTTTCATTATGGTGAGGCGAATGACCCTGGTGTAGTATAGCACAGGATGTGATAAAGTAGGAAAAAATTTCCAAACCGCCACACTGATCTGCATCGATACAGCTAGAAGACGGTGAAAAATGGGAACGCAGCTCATACAATTGCACAAAAATGTCTGGGTTATTCAAGGCGGGGCCAATATTGGTGTCATTGCTCACGATGGACGCTGCCTGATTATCGACAGCGGCATGGACAGGGACGCGGGCCGCGATATCTTGAATCAGTTGAAAAAACTCAATCTTACGCCCACAGCCCTGGTAGTGACACATGCGCACGCCGACCACTTCGGGGGCGCGCACTACCTGGTGCGGCAGACAGGCCTCAAAGTCTATGCTACCCGCGTAGAAGCATCGGTAATGGCCGGACCAATCCTGGAGCCGCTCTATCTCTTCAGCGGCGCGCAGCCACCGCGCGAACTTCAACATAAATTCCTGCTCGCTAAACCTTGCCTGGCTGACATCATCCTTGCTGGCAACGAACAGGCAGTAGATGATATTCCCATCGAGGTTATCTCTTTACCGGGACACAGCACCGAACAGATAGGGGTCGCTTTCGGCGAAACACTGTTCGCCGGTGACGCCTTTCTCATACCTGAGATCCTCGATAAGCATCGTATCCCTTTCTATACAGATGTACAGGCAGGACTTACGACCCTCACCATTCTGAAAACGCGCGCAGCATCGTTTAAGCAAATAGTGGCAGGACATGGCGCCATCGCCACATCGGCCGGGCAAGCCAATTACGCCATCGACTACATGGTCGCTCGCTTAGAAGCCATTCTCGATCAAATACGCCTCGCCCTGAGCAATGGAGATGCTCGCACAGGTGCCGATATCTTGAGCTTCGTTGCTACTGCTCTTGGGGCGCAGATCAGCTCCTTGTCACAGTATGTGCTATATAACACAACGCTGCAATCAGCGTTGAGCGCGCTGTATACCGGCAACGAGATCGCTCCGGTCTTCCAGGAGAACCAGCTTTTATGGCAACGCTTACAGTAAAACGAGAGATTGCGCAAACGGTTTAATCCTGGTAGGCAAGGGCATAACTGAAGCGCCTATCGCTGTTACCATGCTAATTATAGGCACGTTATACAGCCATGAGGAGACAAGTCAGACATGCACATCGGTATTAATGCTCAATTGCTATCTTTCAGCGAGAACTATCGTAACGGCGGTATCAGCCGCTACATACGTTCCCTGTTGATAGAGTTGGCGCGGCAACCTGGCGAGCATGAATACACTGTTTTTGTCAATGGGCAGCCGGTGGTAGAGCGTTTGAAAGAGCTGGCCTCCCACCCGCGGATTACCTATATTCCAGCAGCATGGCCCGAATCAAAGCCGGTGGCACGAGTGGCGTGGGAACAATTTACCCTCCCATCTATTCTTCGCCAGAAGCGCATCGATGTCTTGCATTCGCCGGCCAACGTTTTGCCCGAATTCTTGCCACAGGGCTGCGCCGGTGTTGTAACCCTGCATGACCTGGCATTTTTACGTTTTCCAGAGGTGCTACCGCGCTCAAAGTGGGCTTACCATCGCACATTCACGATACGCAGCTTGCAACGCGCGACGAAGATCATCGCCAACTCAAATAGCACCCGGCAAGATGCCATCGAACTGGCGGGTATTCCGGCAGCAAAAATAGCAACCGTCTATGTATGCATCGATAAACGTTTCTCCGGCGTTCTAATAGAAGAGGAAGAGATACAGGCTTTTCGTCACAAGCAGGGACTGGCAGAGGGATTTCTTTTGTATCTTGGTACGCTTGAGCCGCGTAAAAACCTTACAACCCTGCTCAAAGCATATGCGCTCATGCGTAAAGGGTCAACACGTACAGAGAAACTGGTGGTGGCAGGCGCAAAGGGCTGGCTCTACGATGCTATTTTCGCCAAAGCGCGCGAGCTTGGATTAGAAACGGAGGTGCTTTTCCCCGGCTTCGTCGCCGATGCCGATCAACTCCTCTGGTATACATCTGCATCAGCTTTCGTGTATCCCTCCCTGTACGAGGGATTTGGTATGCCGGTCACGGAAGCCCTGGCATGTGGAGTTCCGGTGGTCACCTCGAATGTTTCCAGCTTACCGGAAGCGGGAGTCGGCCTTGCGTTGACCGTCGACCCGCATGATGCACAGGCTATGAGTGAGGCCATGTATGTCGCCTTGACCGATACATCTCTACGCCAGCGCTGCCGGGAGCAAGCGCCTTCAATAGCGCAGCGATTCTCCGCACAGGCGATGGTGGAGCAAACCATCAACGTGTATGAGCAGGCATACGCGGCAAGTCATAAGCTTGCGGCAACGTCTTGATAAAGCCGCCAGATGACAAACTGGCTACCTTATTCGTTACTACTAACAAAGGAAATGACCGGAGCAGTGAAGCAAAGTGAACTATCACAGATAACCGGTATCGATAGAGATACAGATAAGACAGGGACACTCGAAATGGTGGGAAGCGCGGGCACAGAAACCGGTACGAGTGGCGCAACAGGGCCTATCACTAAAGCCATCTCCCAGCGGCGTTCGCACCGCAGGCAGTGGCGCATCTTCGAATGCGTAGCCATGCTTATCCTCGACGCAGTATTAATAGACGTCGCGTTTCGTCTTGCTCACTACCTACGCTATTATGTGTTGTTCAATAGTCCTGTCCTTTCCAGTATACGCAATAATCTGTCGAGGATCGATAATCCTTCAACGCACAGCACATTGACCAGCGTAGATCAGTATACGAAACTCAGCAGCTACTTCGGGCTTGAGATAGGCATCGTCATTGGTCTGATCTTAATTTTTGCCATACGCGGATTGTATGGCATTCGTCTGACCGGCACCTGGTTCAAACAAGTATGGAATATCATCACTTCTGCCACGCTCGGCCTGGCCTTTTTGATCACCTACTATTTTGTGTTTCAACCGACCGCGAACTCTCGCCTGCTGATGCTGTTCGTGTGGGTAGCAGCCATACTCATCTTATGTATGGCTCGGTTGATCGTCTCGGCCACCATGGGCCTGCTTTACCGGCTCGGTCTGGGCGAAACGCGCCTGCTTGTTGTTGGATCGGGACGACTGGGCAAGATGATCATGCAGCACATCGCCGCCAACCCCAGCCTGGGCTACTCCATCGTCGGCTTCTTGAATGATTTGAATGAGCCGCCTGGAGACTTCGGGCGCTTCAAGATGCTGGGCACATTGGATGATCTCGGCATGGTCATCCGTTCAATGCAGGTTGACGAAGTGATCATCGCGCTGCCTGCTAACCTGCACCAGCAATCAATCCGTAGCGTCCGTCTTTGCGAGCGCCTGGGTACGTCTTTCAAACTCGTGCCCGATCTCTACGAATTAAGCCTTTCACGCATCGATATGGAGGCCATCGAGGGTATTCCGCTGCTGGGAATACGCCAGGAATCGATCAACTCTCTCCAGAGCGCTGTCACTCGCACGATTGATATTGTGATATCCGTGCTGATCCTGGCTCTGGGATTACCCCTATGGCTCTGTATTGGGCTGGCAATACGGCTCAGTTCTCCCGGAGAAGTGATTTACAGGCAAACGCGTATAGGAAAGAACGGGCGCCCTTTCAAAGTGTATAAATTCCGTTCCATGTATAAAGACGCTGACCGCGTGTTGTCCGATCTACTGATCTACAATGAAGCTCAGGGGCCGCTCTTTAAAATAAGGGATGACCCTCGCGTTACTCCGGTCGGGAAGTTCCTGCGCCGCACCAGCTTTGACGAGATCCCACAGCTGATCAACGTCATTCGCGGCGAGATGAGCCTGGTTGGGCCAAGACCCCCTTTGCCTCAAGAGGTAGCCCAGTACGAAGAATGGCAAAAGGGCCGGTTGGCCGTCAAACCTGGCATGACGGGCTTATGGCAAGTGCGAGGCCGTAGCGACCTGAGTTTTGACGAAGGTGTGTTAATGGACCTCTATTATATTGAAAACTGGTCGTTACGCCTGTATTTCCAGATTCTGTTACGTACTATACCGGCTGTTATCAGGAGCCGGGGAGCCTATTAATCATCCCGTATGGGCAAACCCTTGTGGTCTGCCGCCCCGTAGGAGCCAATTTATTGCGCTCATCGCCGATTCATCGGCCTTTATAGAACGCGGGCGACCACAAGCGCTTGCCCTGCGGACAACACATGTATAAAAGACTGTTTTCGGTGAAAAATATGAGTCAGATGAAAGTCGCCCTGGTGCATGATTATTTAAATCAGATGGGGGGGGCCGAGCGGGTCGTCCTGGCCTTTCACGAGTTATTTCCAAATGCCCCCCTTTACACGTCAATCTATGATCCCCGGCGAGTCGATCCGGCTTTCCAGAAAATAGACGTACGAACATCTTTTATGCAAAAGATGCCGCTGGTCAAAAAGCACCACCAGCCATTCTTACCTTTTTATCCTTTCGCTATGGAGCGACTCGATCTACGCGGCTTTGACCTTGTCTTGAGCAGTTCAAGCGCCTTTGGCAAAGGGGTAATTACCAAACCGGAAACGATGCACATCTGCTACTGTCATACACCCATGCGCTGGTGCTGGAATTACGATGAATATGTCGAACGCGAACAATTGGGCAAAGTAGCGCGCAGCATCTTACCATTCCTCATTACGAGTATGCGTGTCTGGGATCAGGCCAGTTCGATGAGGGTCGATCATTTTATTGCCAACTCACCCGCCGTGGCGCAACGCATCGCAAAGTACTACCGGCGCGATTCTGTTGTTATTCCTCCCCCTGTGGAGGTCAGCAGATTTATCTTTGACCCTAGAATACAACCGGAAGATTACTTCCTGATCGTCAGCCGCTTTATGCCCTACAAGCGTATCGACCTTGCGATTCAAGCATGCAATCAGCTACAATTGCCACTGGTGATCATCGGCAAAGGACGCGATGAACCGCGATTGAAGAGAATGGCAGGGCCCACAATTCGTTTCCTGGGTAGCCTCTCGGATACAGAAGTTTTGCATTACTACGCCCGCTGTCGCGCGCTTCTCTTACCAGGAGAAGAGGACTTTGGTATCACGCCATTAGAGGCACAAGCTTCTGGTAGGCCCGTCATCGCTTATCGTGCCGGCGGCGCGCTGGCTTCGATGATTGAGGGTGTGACCGGCACATTCTTCAATGAACAGACCGTAGAGAGCCTGGCAAGTGTACTCTCTTCATTCGACGAACGACAATATGATCCACAGACCATTCGTAATCATGCGCTCGAATTCGATAAGCCGCGCTTCCATCGCCGCATCCTTCAGTTCATTGAAGCGAAAAGGAGCGAGGGAAAGCCCGCAACCCTGCGCACTCCAACCAACGAACTGGTACGATGAAATAAAGACGAAAGGGCAGGAGAGACCGTGGAACTACGGACCTACTGGACAATAATCTGGCGGCGCATCTGGCTGGTGGCGCTGATCGTAATAGTAGTCGGATTATTCGCCGCTTACCAATACTATCACCTGAGAAAAACTCCAGGAGCTTTGAAAGCATATAGCTCGAGTATTACGCTGCAAGTTGGCCTGCAAAATACGCAGAACAACAATGATAACGCTGAAAACATCGACGTCGTTTCGGAAAATCTGGCCGATTCATTCGCTACCGGCCCCATCCTGACCTCGCATGAATTCGATACGGATGTTTCTAACCAGATTGGGCAGGACATGGCCGAGATCGCGCAGCGCTATGGCAGCAATCCCGATCTTGGCGATTGGCAAAACGCCGGCGCTATCGGAGGTGCGTTGAGCGCAGTACGCGTTCATAGCCTGGTGACGGTCACCGCTACGTGGAGCACATTACCGGGCGCATGGGCTATAGCGAACGCGGTCGGGGAGGTGAGCACCGCCAGAATCGGCGTGTATCTCGCCGGAGATTCTGCCCAACCGCCAGCTACTGCCTACATCGTCAGTCACGCAACGGACCCGGCCACCGTCCCAGGAACATCTGCAAACAAGGTGACGCTGCTAATACTACTGGTGCTGGTCGCCTTGATCGTTGGAATCGCGCTGGCCTTCCTGCTCGATTATCTCGATGATCGCATTCGCACCAAAGACGAGGTGACACACCTGCTTGAACTCCCTGTTTTTGCCGAAGTGCCGCGCGCCCCAACACCGGGACGCACCGTTACTAAGCGATAAACACGGCTGAACTGTTCACCCTGGAGGGACAGGACCTGGCGCCTGTCCGCCTCGAAAGTGATGGCTGCGGGGTGGAGGCGCTTGCTCCACCCATTCGCCCTTTTCGACTTGAAATGAACTACAATGGAGGACTTTGCCTCGTGGGGAATACTACAAAAGAACAGCATACGCTGCTCACAGACTATGATACAAATACTGCCTATAGTGAGGCTTTCCATACACTTTTTGCAAATATTCGCTTTCACTGGAATAACGAAAAGACAGAGCCGTTCTCTGTTCGCAACGTGCATACATTGTTGATCGCCACGCCCTCAAATTACAGCGAGCAGGCCTCTGTGCCCGCGAACCTGGCAATCGTCGCCGCTCAAAGTGGCACCCCTACTATCCTGGTGGATGCCGACCTGCGAACACCACAACTGGAAAAGCGATTCGGACTTGGAAAGCATCTCGGACTGAGCGACCTTTTGCAAGAGGAAGAGCCAGTCAGCGCCCAACGAATCATCGCTTGTTTGCAAAAAGCGTACGTGTCAGGATTGAAGCTCATCGGAGTGGGCACATCAACTGAAAAAGGCGCCGCGCTCCTACTATCACCGAAACTACAGGATGTAGTATCATGTGTTTGCGACGTTTTGGCCAGGGAAACGGAAGAAAACCGGCCAGGTATCGTTATTTTTCATAGTGCGCCAGTATTAGCCGGCGCTGATGCCTCATTAATTGGAGCAATTGTTGAACAGACATTGTTAACTATCGTAGCCGGTAGTACAACACGCGCTCAGGCAAAACAGGCACAGGAGCAACTCCAGCAGGCCCGCGCCAGGCTCGCCGGAGTCGTCATGCTGAAACCATAACATGCAACAGGCGAAATGCGAGCGATGCCGCCAAGCGCTGATCTAGGGACCTCCCTGTAGGGGCAGCGACTCGTGCCTGTTCGCCTCGGAGTCCCAGAAAAGGAGAGGGTTAGAGTATGCCAGGCCGAGAGAGTCAGGGCAATGACTCCTGGGATCGATTTTCTAGCGGACCATATGCTGCGACAAATGGAACTGGTAAGCAACGAGCCATTCCTCGTCGCCCTTCCAACATGCCTCGTGTAGAACGCCCACCTCAGACACCTCGCGTGGGCAGACCACGACGTGAGCCTCGACAGTCAGGGAAACGGCGGCTTCTCATTCTTGGAGTGGTATTTCTCGCCTGCGCGCTACTGGCTTGTGTCATTGGCTTTGCCCTTGTCAACTTTATCCAGGGAGTTAGTGAAAGCTCAGGAGCCGGCAATACAGCTTCTGACTTCCTCAATAGCCTTGCCACTCAGAATTACACGCAAGCATACAAAGACCTTGACGCCACCATTACGCTTCAGATAGCGCCTGACGATTTTGCTGCTCAAGCCAGACAAGACGATACCTGCTACGGCACCGTGACGACATTCTCTGAAGTGGGGGGCAGCGCCACAACATCATCGGATAACCTCACGCAGAGTTTCACCTACACCGTCACGCGCTCAAAAGCGAAACCCTATCAGTTACATTTGACGCTGCACAAAGACAATTACGGGAACTGGTACATCACTTATTACGGCAGTATCAACGGCAGCGACAATAACCTGGTGCCAGGATTGCCTACCTGCAACGGCTAATAGAAACGCGGATAACATGAGGAGCCTCGAACTTGAGGAACAGATAAAAAGAGAGGCCGTCCTTGCAATGACCACGAAGCCATCTTACAAGATTGTGTCGTCATTGTAAGGGCGCCCCGTGTGGCCGCCTTCCGCACCGCTACGCTACTTACCAAAATTCGGAGTGACTTATCTTGGCTCTCTCTAGTAAAGAACCTCCTTTTCACACACGCCAACTTTCTCAATACATGAAGCGTATTTCCTGTGAACTCTCTGGCCGCGAATTGCTACTAATATCTTAGAAGGAAAAACGGGGGATGATGAGATCGACACAGAAAGCGACGCGACGTGTTTCACACTACCATACAGGAGACCGGCTGGATGGATATGAATATGCAGCCAGTCGTCGATGATAGGCAACTCTTAAGGGATATTGCGGCGGGTAACAGGCAGGCGCTCGCGGAGCTATATACGCGCTACCAGCGTCCTCTCTTCAATTATCTGCTGCAACTCACGCCCGACTATTGGCTGGCGGAAGAGTTGCTCCAGGACACGCTGGTGGCCGTCTGGAAGAGCGCGCACAGCTTCGAGGAGAGATCGAGCGTACAGACATGGCTGATCGGCATTGCTCGCCGGCAAGCGCACAACACGCTGCGCCAGCGCAAAATCCCACTCATCTACGAGTCAGAGATGGAAGCCATGGCTGCTATCGAACCGGAATCAGGAGATTTTACGCTCGCTACTATCGCTCGTGAAGAACTGGCCGCGGCATTCACGCAGCTTGCCCCGGTTCATCGAGAAATCCTGGCGCTGATTTTCGTGCAAGAACTGTCTTACGCGGAAACAGCCACTATTCTAGGAGTACCGGTCGGCACAGTCAAGAGCCGCCTGAGCAACGCCAGACGCGCGCTGCGGTCACTACTCAACGCGAGAAAGGAGTTGAAAAGATGATGTTCCAGGTTCCACAGGATCGCGAACATGTAGTCGATCTGCTGCCCGCATATAGTAGCGGTAACCTTGATGAGGCAAGCGCCAACCGTGTGCGCGAACACTTGCTAGCGTGCGAACCATGCCGGCTCGAACTCGCCGGCTGGGAGGCAATCCGCGATGCAACTCTATTGGCTACGGCTTCCGCCGGGCTTCCTTCTGCACAAATCTTAGACCAGGTCTGGGCAAAAATCGATGCACCGCCGGTTCCACAAGTCGTAATACGACAATGGTCACCTGGTTCCCTTGGGGCCCTTTTCTGGCTCGTCTTCAGGAAACAGGTCGGCATCATTCATAAAAGCATCTGGATTGTCTCGGCAATGATAATGGTTTTTGGCTGCATCTTGATACTCGCCGCTACACTAGGTAACCAGAGCCATATGCACGAGGCCCAATTATTGCTGGCGCTCTTCGCTTCCGTAATCGGCGCATCCGGTGTCGCCTTCATCTATGGAGCGGAAAATGATGCCGGCTTTGAATTAACGCTTTCAACTCCAACATCTATTCGCATTGTGATGATCTGTCGCATGATCCTGGTTGTGGGCTATGACTTACTGCTCTCCGCGCTTGCATCAACCATCCTGGCCCTCTCTTATGGCGGTGGTCCCTGGGAAATCATCCAGCTCTGGCTGGGGCCAATGCTGCTCCTGGCATCCATCAGCCTGATGCTCTCAATGATGGTTGGTTCCGTTATTGGCCTGCTGTTCTCGCTTATTCTGGAAGCAACACAGGCCTTGCCCACAAATATCGAGCAGGGCTTGCTAGGACTGCAACTCGCCCGGCCCGATCTATGGCAAACTAATCCCATCATCATCCTGCTGGCCGTGCTCTTCTTCGTGTTTGCCATACTCTACGCGCCGCGCCAACCGAGATTATCAAGTTAGCGGCAATAGTTTGCCCTGGTGGGGCGTGGGGAGCAGGTTGATCGCGTCCGCGCTGGAGCCGTTCCCCAATCGTCTTCCCTACGAATCGCGAACCAAAATCCCACACACGAATTTATATTAGGTGGAGGCAAGATGTATCTTGATCGATTGCTTTATGAATTGAAATTGATGGGTAAGCGTGTCGTCCTGACACCCATCCTGGTGATGTTTGGCATTGCCCTCATAGCTCTATTCTTAGAGCAAAGAGCGGTAGACCCATCCCGCATACTATCGGCAAGTCTTGAGATCATTATACCACTGGCGACCGGAATAGTGGTAGCAACGATTACCAGCCAGGACAATGCCATAGAACTACAGCTCACTGTACCTAAAAAGTATGACAGAACAGTTTTCCGCCGGCTCATCATTATCTTTGTCTGGACAGCATGCATAGCCTTGCTTTCGGGCATCATCTTTTACGCGCTCAACCTCAAGTTCATACCGCTATTGTCACCATCAGAACCGGCTATATTGCAGTTGCTCACACAGGTGCTGGCCTGGCTCGCGCCCACGCTCTGGTTGATTGGTACCGGCGTGTGCCTGGCGCTGCTGCTGCGCAGTCGCCCGGCCAGCAGCGCATTATTAGGCGGCATCTGGATTTTTGAAATCGTCTTCAAAGATTATATTGCTGCCACCAGCTGGCTGCACCCGGTATTCCTCTTCCCTACGACGCTGATTCCTCTGGCAGGAATCATTCCCCAGAACTACTTCAATATGTGGTTAACTACGCGCCTGGAACTAATCGGAACCGCGCTCGCCTTCCTGTTTATTGGCTGGCTGCTGCTTCACGATCCAGAGGGCTTACTGAAAACATCGAGCGAGGAATAAGTATGTACTGGTTAGCAACATTTTACGGCGTCTTCAACTACGAGTTTCGCATGCAGTTCCGGCGCCTCGTGCTCTGGATAACGTTCCTCTGTATCGCGGCATTGCTGTTACTGCGCGGCGGATCCCGTTTCTTCCTGGTCTTCGCGCTGAACCAGCCGCTACTGCCCCTTGTCGCTGAGTGGGCGCGCAGCCTGAATTTTCTGGTGCCTATCGCGGCGGGAGTCTTGCTGGCTGATCGCCTGGCGCGAGATCGCAAGACGCGAGTCGACGAACTTTTTACCTCTATGCCTGGCCCTTTAAGCATACGCCTGGCCGGGAAATATGCCGGTTGCACGCTTGCTACAATCATCCCCATATTCTTGTTCTTCAGCATGGGTGTAGGCTCAATACTCTATCAGACCCATAACCTGTTGGCGATACCCTATGCCCTTGAAGCTTTTGCAACAATCTCATTGCCAGGAATATTGTTCGTGAGCGCATTTTCAATAGCCTGCCCATTCCTGCTCTGGGTGCCGCTCTACCAGTTTCTCTTCGTCGGCTACTGGTTCTGGGGTAATATACTGAGTCCCCAAATTGGCATTCCTACACTAAGTGGAACCCTATTAACGCCGGTGGGGGGATACGCGGCATCCGGCTTCTTTGGTGATAATGAGCAACTCATCCAGAATGCCACAGCCATGCAGGCTGTTGAAAGCCTCTCACTTTTACTCGGCATCTCGCTGCTGGTAATGGTTGCGCTCTGGTGGTTGATGCGATGGGAACAGGCGCGACAATGAGGATTTTGACAAAGGAAATCTTTAGCGTGATATAAGGAGGATTCTTTTTATTATGAACATCGAAATCAGCGATCTTAGCAAGATTTACCGTGGTGGAGTACAGGCCCTTCATGCAATAGATATGACTATCCCCGGGGGCATGTTCGGGCTCCTAGGCCCAAATGGCGCCGGCAAGACAACGTTGATGCGCATTCTGGCGGGTATCCTGCGTCCGAGCAGTGGCAGCGTCCAGATTGGTGAATACAATATCAACACCGAGCGAGGGCGCATCTCGGTCAAACGCATGCTGGGCTATCTACCACAGGACCTCGGCATGTATCCAGACCTGAGCGCCCGTGAATTCCTCGACTACGTTGGCATTCTCAAAGGTATGGACAATCGCAGGATTCGTCACCAGCGGGTTGAAGAACTGCTCGAGATTGTCTCACTCACAAATGTAGCCAATCGCAAGCTCAAAACCTATTCTGGTGGCATGAAACGCCGCATCGGGATTGCGCAGGCGCTGCTCAATGATCCAAAACTGTTGATCGTTGACGAACCAACCGCGGGACTCGATCCCGAGGAGCGCATTCGTTTCCGCAACCTGCTCTCAGACCTGGGTGGAGAGCGTACCGTGCTGCTTTCGACGCACATTGTCGAGGATATCGCGCAGACCTGTAGAAACCTCGCCATCATGAAGAGCGGCAAGGTAGTTTTTCAAGGCACGACAGCAGAACTGGTCGGGCAAACGCGCGGCAAGGTCTGGATCATCACCTCGCAGGGCACCAAACCCGAAGGGAACTTCACCGTTGTTTCCACCCTCAACATGGGCAGCACGATACAGTATCGTGTCGTCGGCGACCTTCCCCCACACGCGGGAGCTGTGGCGGCAGAGCCAAGCCTGGAGGATGGCTACGTATGGCTCATGCGCGAACAGCGGGCCTCTATACCACTGATTTCTTAGATATAAAGAAGTAGGAACAAACGGTTTAACTCTTGAATAGCTCAGCAACCTTATGTTAGACTACATCTGCCGCTATAGTGCGGTAATTCGTCACGGGGTTGCTGAACAATGAAGAAGGCGTTATTCTACCTTGGCCTGATAGTGCTTGTGGTTCTTGCTGTCGGATACTATAATTACGCCAACAACATTACCTCAACCAATAGCAGTTTGACGCCGACCGAGCCATGGCAGCCGGCCCGTTTAAGTATTCCACGCCTGCATATCAATGCGCCGGTTTTAAGCGTTGGTAAAACATCGTCGGGAGCAATGGATGCGCCGGTATCCCAGGCCATCAACTCGCCTTATTGGACAAGCGTCTTCTGGTATAACGTTGGTCCGGCGCCGGGGCAACCTGGCAACGCGGTCATCGCCGGACATGTTGACCGCGTGGGAGGCGACCCGGCTATCTTCTGGACCCTGAGCGCTCTTGAACCCGGTAACACGCTTTCCGTGATTACTATGGATAAGAAAACGCTGCATTTCGTGGTGAACCGCGTCGTCAGTTACCCGGCGAATGCGCCCAGCCAGTATGTGATCAACGCGGTATTTGGCCCTACGACAGCTCACCACCTCAATCTGATCACCTGCAGCGGGGTCTGGACAGGTCACGGATATGATCAGCGTTTAGTCGTATTCACTACCCAGACGAACTGATTCTTCCCTTGTCGAGAAGCGATCGGCTATTACCTGTTTCGACCATGCCAGGGCGTATAGAAAATAGTTATCTCGTCAATATCCCTAATACGCGTTGGAACTGCCTGTCATACTCCTCCCGCGTCATTTTCGGCCAGGTAAGATCGATCGTTTCGCGCTGCACTTCCAGCGGCTGATCTTCCGCTAAGCTGGCGGTCACACCTGGTTCTATTCTATGTAGCGTCTTTCCTTCTGGCAGAGCAACACCGCATTTTTCCAGAATCTCTTCCGCGACATAGACAGGACTGCCGGTTACGACGGCAAGCGCAATGGCATCGCTCGGGCGCGCATCAATCTCATTCACAGTGTCGCCACTGCGAATTTTTGCGACTGCATAGAAGATCTCGTCTTTGAGCGTCTCAATGCGTGCCTCTTCGAGCGCTGCTCCGGCAGCCTTTAATACACTGGCCATGAAGTTCATCGTCATCGGCCGGGGCCATTGTAATGTATTCAACCCCATTTCTATAGCAGCGGCCTCGGCTGGCCCAATCCAGATGCCCATTGCGCGCTGGCCAGCTTCGTCCAGCAGCACAACCACCGAATTACCCCGTTCTTTCGTTTCTGGTTTCAGGAAACTTACGGCTTCTACAACTGTCACCTTGATCATTGTTCGCCTCCTTTGTCGTAATGAGGAATCCTCCTGCTCCCAATCGGGGAGCGCCAGAAGATATTCTTTTAATTGTTTGCGAGCCTTGTATAGACGACCCTTGACAGCAACAACGGAAATCTCCAGCATTGCGGCCACCTCACGCAAACTGAGTTGTTCGTAGTAAAACAGCAACGTCGCGGCACGTTCCCTGGGCGAAAGCGCATGCACGGCACGCAGCAGAGTGTGATGCAGTTCGCGTTCTTCCGCCACCGTCTGCGGGTCCAGTAGCGCACCGGAGAAAGTAGGGGCATCGATGCTCATACCGCCCATTAGCGCTTCTAGAGAGTAGAAATCAATCTTCTGGTCGCGCAGGTAGCCCCGGCAGACATTCAAGGTGATTCCATAGAGCCAGCTTCTGAAGCGCTCGCTATCCCGCAGGCGATCCAGTGATAGATAGGCCTGGAGGATAGCTTCCTGCGCCAGTTCCTGGGCAACAAATGCATTCGCAACCATTCCCATCGCAATTCGCTCAGCCATGGGTTGATAACGAGAGATAAGTTGCCCAAAAGCATGCTTATCACCCGCGCGCGCCAGGATTACCAGTTCAGCATCAGATCGCTCATCCACGATAGTGCTTACTAATTCATCAGAACGACTAGTGAACCCGGGTTTCCCATCGCCCTGATCACCCTCAGTGATGAGGATTCCTTTCATTTCCGTTGCTAAAGAATAGTGGCAAAAACGGGAGCGAAGGTTACTTTTTTGCAGAGCAGATCAAGAGAAGGCATTCAGTCCGGTGATGGCCTGACCAATGATCAGCGTATGGATATCGTCCGTGCCTTCGTAGGTATAGACGGACTCCAGGTTGTTCTCGTGACGACTGACGGGGTATTCCAGTGTGATGCCATTGGCGCCCAGCACGGAGCGGGCCTCGCGGGCCGTTTTGAGCGCCTCACGCACATTATTACGCTTCGCGACCGAAACCTGCACCGGGTGAAGCAGCCCTTCATCCTTGAGACGGCCCAGTTGCAGGGCAAGCAGTTGCGCCTTGACCAGTTCGCTTGCCATAACCACCAGCTTCTCCTGCACCAGCTGGAAGCTACCAATGGGACGACCGAACTGGATACGTGTCTTCGCGTAATCCAACGCGGCCACGTAACATGCGCGCGCCGCACCGTTCGCGCCCCAGGCGATGCCATAGCGAGCCTCGTCCAGGCAGGACAGTGGGCCACGCAATCCACGAATGTTGGGCAGCATATTCCCGGCGGGAACGCGGCAATCCTCGAAGTGCAATTCCGAGGTGACGGAGGCGCGCAGCGAGAGTTTATGATGAATGTCGCTGGTGGTAAAACCCGGCATACCGCGTTCGACCAGGAAGCCGCGAATACCATCCTCCGCTTTGGCCCAGACGACCGCCAGGTCCGCCATGCCTCCATTGGTAATCCACATCTTCGTACCATTCAAGACATAGGAATTTCCATCGCGGCGTGCCGTAGTTCGCATGCTACCGGGGTCGCTGCCCGAATCCGGTTCCGTTAGGCCAAAACAGCCGATTACCTCACCCCGTGCCATGCGCGGCAGCCAGCGCTGCTTCTGTTCTTCAGTACCAAAAGCGTAGATGGGGAACATAGCGAGTGAGCCTTGCACCGAGACGAACGAGCGCAGGCCGCTATCACCAGCCTCTAACTCCTGGCAGGCAAGCCCATAACACACCGCGTTCAATCCGGCGCAGCCATAGCCTTCGAGATGCATGCCCAGCAAACCAAGATCGGCAATCGCCGGGATAAGCTCGCGTGGAAACGTGCCGGCCTCAAAGTGTTCACCGATGATGGGCAGAACACGCTCCTGTACGAATTTGCGCACGGTATCGCGCACCAGGCGCTCTTCCTCGCTCAGCAGATGGTCAATATTATAAAGATCGGTTGCGGATGGCAACTCAACGTGACGTTCAACTTTTGTTTCTGCCATAAATATATCACTGCCTTTCTTGCACGGTAGTACGTCTTTTTAGACTATCAGGAAGAGATACGCTCTTCGTCGAGCTGCATACTACCATGCTGTTTATTATATCTCAGATTCAGGATGATATATGGCAGTCTCTTCCTCAGACGGCTTTAACCTGGAAAAAGAGGGATTCTTTTGCGCCTCGCTCCAATTCACATACTCGGTCGAGTCATACGACATGGCAACCAACACTGGGTCATATTCTCAAGGACATTTTCACGAGGCCACAACTCAAGCATATATATACGAAGAGAACTGGAAATCGATCTCGATGCAGGGCCAACATCATTAACATTTGAACAGTGGCTGAGCCTGTTCGAGTGCTTCAAAAAAGTGGGCAGCAGAGAGGCAATAGATAAGATTATGGGAAGCGAGCAGTGTTTGAGACAGCGACAAAGCAAATTACAGAAAAGGCATCGCACAGGCAATCATCACTGAATTGCAGTGGTTAGACAAGCTGGCCGCTTTCATCAGAGGCATCAGCTTGAATAGCCCATGCTGGAGTGAGGCCATAATAGAGTACATCAGGATCGATATCTGCTCCATTGGGCCATGCTATCGTACCTTCCTCGACCTGTAAGGCATGAAACAAAGAAAGATCGTTCCGAATCGGCTCGAAGATTTGTAATGTCAACAATTGATTCTCTTTACGAGCATTCAATAGCCTTACTCAACACATATCCCTGCGAAGAAAAGATGCTATGATACACTGAAGCCTTTGAATATCTTATTTCCATTTCGTGAGGTGAACCATGCTTTTTGATGAGACATCTGTTCCTGAGCATTTGCGCATTCAGCTATCGGGTCTCCTTGAACCGGGGATGATGCATAACCGCGTCATGCGTTTTGAAGAACTGTATGAGTCCTTGCCCAAAGATGCGAGCGTGCGAGTAGGCGTTTATACATCCGAGATTGCCCCAGGAGGACAAACCTCCTGGCACTTTCACAATGGAGCAGGATTTTTCCTGGTGCTGCAAGGAAGAGTCACTATCGAATTTAAGGATTCGACGCGCCATTACCAGGCAGGCGATGCCTATGCGGAACCGATTGGCGTTATCCATCGCGCGGTGAATCCCGAACCAGAGATCCCATTTCTGTGCGTTGGCTTTGTCGTTACCCCAAAGGACCGTGAGCATGTGGTGAACGTCAAGGAACCATGGTGACGCCAAACAGTACCGATTGACCACTCCCCCCAAAACGGTGTATGATAGGGGAGCTATGAAATATTCATCATTCTGGGATACCCTGCAACAACCTGTTATCGGACTGTCCCCCATGGACGGCGTTACCGACGCGCCATGCCGCACCATGCATGGCCTTTATGGTCGTCCTGATGTGGTATTGACCGAGTTCACGAATGTCGAGGGATTATGGCGGGGCAGCGATCGCATTTTCCGCGACTTCCTGTACACGCCAGCGGAACGCCCCGTTGTGGCCCAAATTTTTGGTTCACGCCCCGAATACTTCTATAAGGCCGCGCACGTCGTCTGTGAGTTGGGCTTCGACGGCGTCGACATCAATATGGGCTGCCCTGCGCGCACCGTCGCCAATAAAGGTGGGGGAGCGGCATTGATTCGCATGCCGGAAACAGCCAAAGCCATCATCCGCGCTACACAGCAAGGCGTGCGCGATTGGGCCAATGGGCAGACGCTGGAAGACCTGGAGATGGAGCCGGAGCGCATCCAGCGCATTCGTCAGATGAATGAAGAACGCGCGCGCATCTGGGGCGATACCCCAAGGATCGAGCGTCGCCTGCTGCCCGTTTCGGTCAAAACGCGCCTGGGCTACGACTCTATTGTGATTACCGACTGGGTGCAAGAATTGCTGGAACTTGAGCCTGCCGTCATTTCGCTGCATGGGCGCACGCTTGTGCAGCACTATAAAGGTGAAGCCAACTGGGATGCCATCGCAGCCGCTGCTGAAATCGTGCGCAAAACGGACACCCTGATCTTCGGCAACGGCGATATCCACAACCTGTACGAGGCCGCTCAGCGCATCCGTACGACGGGCGTCAATGGCGTATTGATAGGTCGCGCCACATATGGCAACCCCTGGATTTTCCGCAACCGCGATAAGTTGAAAGCGCTGCTTAACGCCGGCATCAATCCGACCATCGATGATCTGCCAGAAATCATGCCCACACGCGAGGAACGATTGCTGATGGCACTCGAACACGCCCACGTCCATGCCCGGCTCAAAGGCGAAGACCATTATGTCGAGATGCGTAAGCATCTGGGCTGGTATTTAGGCCACTTCCCTGGCGCCAAGCAGGTGCGCCACTCGCTTGTCCGTATCAATAGCCTGGCAGATGTTGAGCATATTATTCATACCGCGTTGGAACATCCCGAAGCATTCGATGCTGACGAGACACCCGGTGCAATGGTTGAAGAGGTGCTTGATTCAGAACTGGATATGGTCTGCTCCACCTGATTGGCTTAAATAGCCGTTCCCCTCTTCAGGCTCCTGGCAATTTCCCTCATCCAGGGATAATGCTCTCGCAGGTGCTGAGTCATCCTGCGCAATACCTTGGCCGCGGTCCATTCCTCGCCATCGTGCAGGTAGACCCGCGTGCGCTGCTCTGCCGTCAGATCGTGCAACAGTAGTTCAACATCCATCGCATTATCGAACAAAGCCATCGCAATGTCGGATTGCAGGTCTGGGCCGGGATTCGCCGGGGGATTATCCATCAAGCGCGATGCATACCAGGCTTCGGTCTTCACGATATGCGCCATATGCTGTGCCAGCGACCAATCGCCAGGATGCAGCGCTCGCTCGCAGTCGTCTTCGGGCACGTCTTCATATAACTCAAGCAGTTCGGTACGGGCCACGGCGGCTACATTGAGCGCCTTATCAATCTCTGTATCATCAGGTGGTCGTAAATCCCCTTCAAATCTAGGTCCTTTATTGCCATCGATGGCTGCTAACCGCTCTTTGACAACCACAGAGATATCACTTCCGTCGTCTTCAACGATGGGTATATCATTTTTCTTCAGCCAGTTCAGGTAGGCAGAGATCGCGGTGGGTGCGTTTTTCAATGCATCTTCAAACGTAGGTGCGGCAGAAAAACATCCGGGCATTTCGCGGAAAAAGAGTATACTCTCACCAGGCCAATCTTCAACCAGAGCATAATACTGCATAAATTGTATCTCCTCTTAATCGTCTGTTTCAAGTTAGCGCTTTTTGATCAAGCTTTTTTTGATGATAACATGCTGTAGGTTTGTAAAGAAGTGCTTGAGAGAGCCATCTGAGCATTATTTCCTATCAGGCGGTGTTGTTATTAAGAGAGCTTTGCTATAGTAAAGGCGAAAGAGCAGCAGAGCAACAGACATCAGTTAGTTTACACTTCTATACTATGATATAGTGTTTGGAAAGTAACCTGCTCAATTGCGTTGTTACTCATCGGAGTTAGCCTTATGAAAATAACGTTCCACAACTTCGGCATCGTCGAAGAGGCGGAAATTGATTTGAAGCCACTAACAATTTTTATTGGCCCAAATAATGTAGGGAAGACCTGGACTGCTTATGCCTTAGCCAGTATTTTCGGTCCTTATGGCTTTGCAGATTACCTCGACGCTTACTTACAAGGCGATATTCCAGATAGATACGATACTCTGGACAACACGATTGAACAGGTGATAAAAAGCGGGGCATCAACCATTGATCTCGTTCAGTTCGCGGCCGATTATGCTGAGATCTATTTTAATAATATCGCTCGTTACGTCCAGCACTGGATGGCACGTTTTCTCAGTACAGAATTGGCCTCTTTTGATAACCTGAGTGTATCCATAGATTTATCCCAGAGCAAAACAGCCTTTATGGATCAAATAGTGCAAGCTGGATTAAGAAATACAATTTCAGGTATACGAGAAAAGGCTTTAATGACTCTTCGGAAAGTATCAGGTAATAAAGACATATCTATCGTATCTGTTTACGTAGCCAGGCACCAGGTACGAATCAACGTATCCGTGATGAACTAAAGAAATTTTTTGGTAAGAACAACGTCGAGATCAGGCATGGTGTGAAACGCCATGATATAGGACCACTTCTACGGAGAAAGACGAGGTAAAACATATCAAACAAATTTGTGGCGTCCAGTATAATGAATGTAGATGAATGGATTGTTGTGAAGCGGATGAGGAGGACATTGCATGTACAACGAACAGCCAGTTTTACCACCTGCCCCCATAGTACGCCTGCCACAAATTCCCCCACAACAGGTTGTGACAAAACGACAAAAATATGCCAGGCCTGTGTTGACACGCTATACGGTACCGCCATTGCCTGTGACACCACGTCCTGGCCTGGCATACCCACCATTTGAAACCCGGCTGCCAGATACGCCACCAATAGCATCCCTAAGCTCCCCTGCAACGCGAACACTCTCCGCCGGAAATACCAGCAACGCTTTGAGCCCGCGCTTGCTTTATATCCCGCGCGCGGCCACGAGCAGGGAACCCGGTTTAGGTGAGTCGCTCATGGGGTGCGCGCTGTTGCTGTTGATTGCTGCCGTCGTACTAGTACTGCTCTACTACCTTTCGTCTCCAGGATAATATAGCGGCAGCCCTTGCCAGATACAGGTTTTGCATACCGGTGGGCGATACCATGGCTGCCTCGCCCGGGCGCAATGAATCTGACCCCTACCTCACCCAGATTCGCTCGTGATAGAGAACCGCCGCTTGCACCTGAAACGTTTGCGCTATACAATAAGAACACATTGTTTGGTCGAGCATCTCCCAGGAGAGCCCCTACAAGAATCCGGACTCATGTACAACGTGCGCCGGTCTTAGAAATGTTTGAGACCAGGTAAATCGATGCCGATAAAAGCCTACCTGAAGTGGTTGAGCAGCGTTGTACGAGGCTGGCTTTTTGTCTTGTGGATTTACCTGGGCGCCGGTTGGCGCTTTTGCCGCTGGCGTATTCAACTTTGGTACGGACAAACGTATATGGCGGAAAGTGAAAATACACAGACTGCTACGAAAAAAACCCTGCTCTTTATCCGGCATGGGCAAACGACATGGAATGTTGAACATCGTCTCCCTGGACAACTGCCAGGAATAGAGCTAAATGATACAGGACGACAACAGGCCACCCGGCTCGCGGACGCGCTTTCAGTTTTACCGATCAGCGCAATTATCAGCAGCCCCCTGGAGCGGGCACGCGAGACCGCCGAAATTCTAGCGCTGCCGCGCGGCCTTTCCGTGCAGCTTGAACCCGGCCTGATGGATACAAATGTTGGTCACTGGGCGGGCCAGGTCTTCGACGAACTCTCCAAAAATGATCCGGCATGGAAAGCATTCGTGCGCGATCCAACAAAAGGACCGGAGGACGTCGAGACCTTCCCCCAGGTACAACAGCGAGTTGTGGCTGCCGTCAACCGCTGGCTTGAACACGATTCAACCGGCAACTACCCGGCGTTTGTAGCGCATGCTGATATTATCAAGTTGCTGCTCGCGCACTATACCGGCCTGGAAACGGCCCGCGCAAGCTCACTATCCATCGATAATGCCTCGGTTAGTATTGTTGAGGTGGAGGGAGAACACCGGCCTCGCGTCGTCGCCGTCGGCTGGAACCCTCATCCTGGCTGGCTGAAACCGCCCACTACTGAGTCCGAGAAGCCCAAAGTCGAGGGACAACAGGAGGGTGAGCAGAAAACCTGATCACCGGCCCAATTTTAAAAAGCCGCGTTATGCCCAGGATTTCTCTTGCATGCAGATACCCTGGCGCAAACATAAAACGTGGAAGGGATTTAGAGCATGTTTGATCCACGTGATCCTTATGAACGCTATTGGTGGCACTACGATTCGAGACGCCCGCTGTCGATGGCCCAAATTATCGCATTGAAAAGCGTCGACGCCGAAACAGCAGCGCTTATCTGGGTGCTGCTGGAACATGGAGCGTCATTGACTGTGGCAGGCCCAACCGACCCGCAGCCGGGTATCGGCAAAACTACGACGCTAAATGCTCTGCTGCAGTTCTTGCCGGAGGGAACAGCCCTGGCCTACATGTCCGGTATGTACGAGAATTTTGCTTTCACCCAATTGCCTGATATCGACCCGGCGAAAACGTATGCTCTCTGCAACGAGGTCAGCGATCACTTACCTATCTACATGTGGGGACGTATCGCGCGCCGCTACCTGAGCTTACCCGCGAAAGGATATCATATCGCAACGAGCGTGCATGCTGATACCATCGACGATGTGATCGCTATGTATCAACATGACCTGCGCATACCCGTGCAAGATATTCGCCGTTTAGGGCTGGTTATCAACATTGGCGTCGTTGGCCGCGTTTACCCCTTGCGCCGGCGCTGGCTCACCACCCATTTCCTGCAGCCCTATACCGATCCTAAACGTCCCGATGTCGTCATACCCATTCCTCTTTCCCTGTGGAACAAGTTCGATGACAGCTTTGAACATGCCGATTCATCCATCCTCGACGACCTGGCCAAATGGTCCGGCATGACCGGCTCGGAGTTCACAACCGCACTGCAGCGCCGCATCGATTGCCTGGAAGAGGTATCTCAAGGCCAGGGCATCAATATGAACGAGATGTATAGCGTTATTGAAGAACTGAGGAAAGGTGATGAATGAGCCGATTCGTATCCACGAGAATTATTTTATCACGGCGATTGTTCCTCTAAATTAGAGGACAATACGAAGAAAGGAGGCAAGCCATGCTGAGGCATAAGCAATTACAAAGCGAAGGACGCTGGCCACGCATCTGCAATCGTTGATAACTATACCATTTAGAAGAGGAGCATTTTTCAACATGAGTTATTCTGTTGCCATGCTCAGCGTCCACACGTCTCCGCTAGATATACCGGGACGCAGTAAGGACGCGGGGGGCATGAATGTATATATACGCGAACTCGCGCGCGAACTGGGCCGTTCTCAGATAACAGTCGATATCTTTACCCGCCAGGCTTATCCAAACCAGTCACCAGTCGTTCAACTCGCACCCAATGTTCGGGTCATCCATGTGAAAGCAGGACCAGTATCTCCCATTTCCAAGCACGATCTTCATCACTACCTGCCTGAATTTCGCCAGCATATCGAGGCATTTAGACGTAGGGAGGCAATACACTACGATCTGGTGCATAGCCATTACTGGCTTTCGGGCGTGGCCGCGATGCCATTGGCCGGGCGTTGGGATATCCCACATATCACGATGTTTCACACCCTGGGCCATCTCAAACAACTGGCAAATCCTAACGAACCAGAACCTCTCTTACGGCTGGAAATGGAGCGCCAGCTCATTCAGCATGTTGATCGCATTATCGCTTCCACTATCGATGAGCGACAGCAAATCATTCGCCATTGCGGAGCCACGCCCGGCCAGGTAGAGGTCATTCCTTGCGGCGTCAATCTCGAGCTTTTTTTCCCACATGACCGCAAGCAGGCACGCGAAAAATTGGGGCTAAAGCAACACACCCCCACTCTGCTCTATGTAGGAAGGCTCGATCCATTCAAGGGACCTGATCTCTTGCTGCAAACTATCGCCTTGATGGAAGAAGAGGTAGAGGCCCTGATCGTAGGCGGAAAGCTGTCAGCAGACAAGGAGCTAGATCGACTGCGCGAACTGGCGCGAAAACTTCGGATAAGCCAGCGCGTCCATTTTCTTGGCGCGCGCCCCCAGAATGAGTTACCGCTGTTCTACAGCGCCGCCGATGTTAGCGTCGTTCCGTCTTATCATGAGAGCTTCGGGCTGGCCGCCGTGGAATCGCTGGCATGCGGTACGCCGGTAGTAGCGACCCGCTCGGGCGGATTGATGACAGTGGTGCATCATGGAGAAACTGGATATCTTGTGCAACGCTGCCCTGGCTTTTTCGCCGAAAGGCTCGATTTCCTGCTGCAACATCCAGTGCTACTCGCGCAAATGCGGGCAGCCGCCCGTCCCTCAGTTATTCAATACAGCTGGAAGCACATTGCCAACCAGATGCTGGATGTCTACGAGCATGTGACTAGCGATGCAAAATGCCTGGTTGCGCAATAAGATCGCGTCAGCAGGGAGAATATCCATACTTTGGTCGAATTGACAGCTTCGCATGGGTAAGACATAATGAAAATGCCTCTCTTTGTTGAAGAGGATACGCATGATAGTATTTTGTGAAAGGGATGATACAGATCCATCCCCTTCTGGGACGAAAGGAGATTGGCACCTGTGGCAGATGAACATACAATGCATCATGAGGATGATTCTTGCTGCGGCCCAGGTTACGCTTCGCCAGAAGAAGCGATGAAAGCCGAACCCGAAAAGGTACTGTACAGCATCGCGCTATACGAGGGAACCGGGATCAATGAACCCGATTATCTTGCTACTATTGATGTTGATCCCGCATCCCCCACCTACTCGCAGGTAATTTATCGAACTCCTATGCCGAACGTTGGAGACGAATTGCATCATTTCGGCTGGAACGCCTGTAGTTCCTGTCATACTGATGCGAGCAAATCGCGCAACTATCTGATTATTCCCGGAAATTTGTCCAGTCGCATTCACATTGTGGATGTCTCTGACCCTAAAGCGCCTAGATTACACAAGGTCATCGAGCCTGAAGAGGTAAAGGAGAAGGTAAATCTGACCGCTCCCCATACCGTGCACTGCCTGGCGGATGGTCATGTGATGATCTCTATGCTTGGCGATAGCCAGGGCGAGGCTCCCGGGGGCTTCCTGCTGCTCGACGAGGATTTCAACATCGCGGGGCGCTGGGAAAACAAGGCCAATGGCATGCGTTTCAACTATGACTTCTGGTACCAGCCGCGCCATAACGTTATGGTCAGCAGCGAATGGGGCGCTCCCAATACCTATACCAAGGGATTCAACCTGGAAGATGTCGCTGCCGGTAAGTACGGGCGAGGGCTGCACTTCTGGGATTGGGAGAAACATGAAATCGTGCAGAGCGTTGATCTGGGCGAGGATGGGTTAATTCCGCTCGAGGTACGCTTCGTCCATAATCCTGATAGCACGCATGGTTTTGTTGGAGCTGCGCTCAGCAGCAACATGTGGCACTGGCACAAGTCCGACGGCAAGTGGCAGGTTGAAAAGGTCATCGATATTCCATCCGTTGAGCTAGAAGGCTGGCCTATTCCGGTACCATCTCTGATCACCGACTTCCTGATTTCGATGGACGACCGGTTTCTCTACCTGTCAAACTGGCTGCATGGTGACATTCGCCAGTACGACATTAGCGATCGCTCGCATCCCAAATTGACAGGCCAGGTCTGGTGTGGTGGCCTGCTGGGGAAAAGCGGGCTGGTACAGGACCACAAGCTCGAGGGCGGCCCCCAGATGCTCCAATTGAGTCTTGACGGCAAGCGATTGTATGTGACCAACTCGCTTTACAGCACCTGGGACAACCAGTTTTATCCTGAGCTCGCGAAAACTGGTTCGTATATCTTGCAAATCGATTGCGATACGAACAAGGGTGGCATGCGTATCAACGAAAACTTCTACGTTGATTTCGGCAAGGAACCGGCAGGTCCGGCTCGCGCCCACGAGATGCGCTACCCCGGAGGGGACTGCACCTCGGATATCTGGATCTAATTTTCAATCCCTTTTCAATCCCTTTTCAATCCCTGCCGGGAAAAGGTCCGGTTCCTGCCGCTCCCACGTGGGGGGAGTATAGCTGCCAAACCCGGCCATGTCAAGGGTAAATGCACTAGAGAACCGGTCGAGAAATAACACTGGGGAATCTTCTGGTAGAAGCGTATCTCCAGATTTGGGCAGGGGATGGAAGAGAGTTCACAAGCTCTCTTCCATCCCTTTCTCTGCGAAACAAGTGAAGGTAAGACGTTTAGGCGGTCGTGACAAAAACCTTGTGATACATGTATACCCGGCACAGCAATTGAAAGCCGACGGCTTCATAAATGAAACGCGAGGAAGTAAACTCCGTATTCTTCTCCTCGTTACCGGGATGTTCGCCTGTCACCAGTGCCGCCTGCATGCCTCGTTCGCGTAAACGCTGTAACCCGCCAAGCATCAGCGCCGTTGCCAATCCTCGATGACGAAATTGCGGGCGCGTTCCCACCGGTTCAAACAGGCCCACGCGGTTCACGGGGTCCACCCAGCAAATGCAGCCCGCTGCTGGCGTACCATCAGGGGCCAGGATCATCAGATCGAGTTGAGGATCGTATTGCGGCATCTGCATCACTGCCAATTGGCGCAAGTTTGCTTCCTCGTAGGTCTTGCTCCCCCGGGGGAAAAAAGCATCGCGTTGCAGCGCAGCCCGCATCTCTGCTTCAGCCTCTCCAGCAATCGGGTGAAGCGTGAATCCTGCTGGCAAAACGGGGGCTGGCACAGGCTCGATCAGCGGTCGGCGGTAGCAATGATAGTACTTTTCTTGGCGCTCATATCCTTCACGTTCAAGAAAACTCGCCATCCCTAGATCTTCGCCGGAGGCTAAACCCCAGGCTTGTTCCCATATCTCATACTGATTCTCGCCCTGTTCTAGAGCACGCTCTTTTATGCGCTGTGCTCCCCACTGGCGTACCATAAGATAGCGCTCGTGCGTGCGGAAGTCGGGATGAAGCAGGCAAACGATCTCATTCCCCTCAACGATCCCTAGAGCAAGCGCCCCACCATTTTCTTGATACCAGAAATGCCAGTTCTGCTGATCATCAAGCGAACCATCCCGGCACCACCATTGGAGGTCGCCAATATGCGGATAATCTGCTAGTGGGTCGAGCGAGCGACAGATGGTAACAAATTTCATGGCTTCTAGAAGAGCTGGTCCGCCATTACGAGCCAGTTTCTGTGCTGTGTTCATGTGTCTGTCTCCTTGTTTTTCTCACTGCTGTGTTATTGAATACTTCCTGTGCCTGATCGACGGGATTTCTCGCGGTCAGGGGTTGCGCTATTGCCGTCAATACGTCGTTTCACCTGCTTTCATAGGGATAACAAGTGCGCAGATAGATACCACCTCATTGCGGTACCACAGGCAAAAGCAGGGAAGAAGCAAACTGCATCAGGCCAGGTGAGCGAGCAAGGAGATGGTGCGCTACCCGGCGACAAGGAAAGAAGCGAGGGGAGAAGGTGTGCCCAACACACGATGCCCAGTTGACATCTCAACTGAGGTCATGAGGAAGCATGGCACCCATATCTCGCCGTATAAGCCGATCTTGTGCCGGGGCTTATACGGCGAAGGCGCTCGTGTTACGGTTGCGGTTGCGATGGATCATCCATCCAGGGATTTTCATGTCCCCTCTCAAGTAAAGAATATTCATGGAGATACCATACCATACGGTTGGGGTACATGTCAATCAAATAAAAAGGGAAGAGAACGCTCAGCGTCAAGTTCTGAGCATTCTCTTCCCTCTTCATCCTTTCAATTGAGCCACTTTCTGTTCGACATCGATGCCCATCAAGCGGGCAAGGTTGCCACCGAGAATCTTCTTCTTGGCCTGGGTGGTCAATTGCGGATAGCCGTAGCCGGTCACGAGGTCTTCCGGCAGTTCAAAGTTCCAGAAGGCGTCGAGCGCCCAGCGCGGGTGCCAGATGGGCGTCTCACCGCCGTAGAGGATTTTGTCTTCGCCACACCAGAACATCAGCTTGCCCATATTCTCGGCAAAAACACGCGGCGCGCGCACAACGAAATTCAGGGTAGCGGCTATCGAGGCATACAGGTTGGGATAGCGCACCAATTGCCAGCAAATCTCATCGATGAACGGCAGACCGACGTGGAAAATGATGAAGTTGAGGTCCGGGAAGTTGGCGGCCGCTCCATCCATATCCCAGGCCTGAGTATGCTCGATGGGCTGCGGGCCAAGCGGCACGCCTTTATGCACGCCGATGGTCGTCACGCCCAGTTCGAGGGCCTTTTCAAATACCGGGAAGGCCACACGTGGATCATCCATGCGCCAGGGGAACGGTTCCCCATAATCATAGCGCACATTGTAGAACTTGAAACCTTTCGCTCCATACTCTTTGACCTGCCGCTCCATCAAATCGAGGGCTTTCTTGCCCTCCAGCGGATTGACAGTGCCCCAAAATACGGCGCGATCAGGATATTTCTGGGCCATGGCCGCGCACTTTTCCCACTGCGACAGGCCATCGTAGAAGAGGTCGGTGAGCGGCAGAGGCTGGGCCACGATCATGTCGGTGCCCGACTCCTCAAAAACCATCTGGGCAATCTCATCGATGTTCCATTCGCGCAGAAACTCTTCAGGGCTGAGCACGCGCTCTCCGGGAGGCGTCAGCACCTGGTGGAAGGCGTACAGATGATTGATGAACATCTGCCCTGGCTTGCCAAAGGCATTATTCATGTCGAAATTGAAGACATGACAGACGCAGTCAAATACAAAGGCATCATTGTCTAGCATGGGCAATCGCTCCTTTCATGAAGTTGATGTCTGAGAGGCGGAGGATTGAGCCTCACGTTCAAGTCGACGCTGGCGCAAGGGTAGCAGTTTTGCCATTGGCAGGGTGAGTTTTTCGCGGGCGCTGGCGGTCATGCGTTCGGGCGTCCAGACAGTGTTCCAGACGATTTCGGTGTCCACCTCTCCCACCCCTTCGATGGCACGCACGTTCTGGTCAATCATCTGCAACAAATGGGTCGAAAACGGGCACCAGCCAGAAGTGAGCAGTAGTTCGACGCGCACATCGTGTCCATTTTCCGCTACCTTCACATCCTGGATCAGCCCCAATTCGACGACACTGACCGCACGCTCCTTGCAGCACGGGTCATAGCATGTTTGCAAGACCTCGAATACCTGCTCCGGCGTGACCGGGCGTTCTTCGTTGTTGGGCAAGAAGGAACTCCTTTTGGTTCATGAGGAAGACGCATCTACGAGAAACGACTTACAAACGATTAAACGGTTGTGCAGCTGGACGATTAAACAACCCCATGATGCAAGTATAATGGCTAGAGGGACGGAGTACAAGGGGTAAAGAATCGAAATGACAAAACGGCCCTGATCTGCTATCATCAATTCCAGACTGATCTGCATCCAAATTTTCAGGAGAATCGCTATGTTTACCAAATCTGAGGCCATCTACGACGCTATTTATAGCGCTATGAAGGATTATGCCAACGAAGCAGAGCAAATCCATGCGTTAATCCAACAGTATAAGCAATCTTCGGGAAACAGATTGCTCGATGTTGCCTGCGGGACCGGTGGGCATATCCCATTTTTACGACAACACTACTCGGTTGAGGGCCTGGACCTGGACGAACAGATGCTGGCAATTGCTCGCCAGCGCAATCCAGGTCTGACTTTTCATCATGCGGATATGGTCGATTTTGGATTGGACCACCAGTTTGATGCCATCATCTGCATGTTCAGTTCAATCGGTTATGTCAAGACCGTTCCAAAGTTGTATCAGGCAGTGCAAACGATGCGCCACCATCTCCTTGCAGGCGGAGTGGTGATTATTGAGCCCTGGCTGACCCCACAGACGTTCATACCTGGTTATATTGGAGCGGTCTTCGTGAATCAGCCGGATTTGAAGATTGCGCGCATGAACACTACGGAAGTGAAAGATGGCATCTCTGTTATGGATTTTCACTATCTCGTGGCCACTCCCCAGGGAATTGAGCATTTTACCGAGCGACACGAGATGGGTTTGTTTTCACACAAGGACTACATGGGCGCATTTCAGGCCAGCGATTTGGATGTGGTGTACGATGATGCTCCTGATAAGCTGACGGGGAGAGGACTGTATATCGGGGTGCTTCGCTGATCCACGCCCTGTTGAAGCACCTACGCTTCTTTCCGGTTAGGCACTTCTCGATAATCGCGCTCACCCGTTGCGCTATTGTAGAACACCTCCATGAGCCGCTCGGTCGCAGGATCAACGAAACGCTCTCCAGTAGGCCGCCAGTGCCCATGAGTTCGATCTACCTGTACGCGATATCGTTTGCGCTCCAGGACCACCGCGCTCAGCAGGATGAGCCCGTTCACCACCAGGTACATGACCGGCCAGAGAGGGACATGGACGATGAATAGCAATACAGCCGCTCCGGCCAGGGAGAGCAGACCATAGCCAATGATCACTCCCCGTAACATAGCTCTCTCTACCCTTCTGGCTCGATCACCACTGCCGTGCCATACGCTACGATTTCACTCATCGTTTGGCCTATCTCTGAAGAATCAAACTGCATCCGCACCACCGCATTCGCACCCATCGCGGTAGCGTTCTGGACCATGCGGTCAATGGCGTGCCGGCGCGCATCCTCCAGCAGCGAGGTATATTCCTTGATCTCGCCACCGCCTAGAGAGCGTAGGCCGGCCATGATATTGCCTCCCAGTCCCCGGCTGCGTACCACAACGCCAAAAACCTGTCCTCTGGTTTCCACAATGCGATGTTGAGCAACCCCTTCTGTTGTAACGATCAGCATCATCTTCTCCTTTCGTTTCTCTGTTGCTGCCTTCACGCGCAGGTTTTTCTTCTCTGCTCGCAGAGCCCGGCGGCTAGAGCGTCTCAAATTTCAATACTTCAATATCCATTGAAATGATAGCGCAAAAAAGTTGCGCAGTCAAGGAGGGAGAAAGCATGAAAATCATGATACAATTCCCGTAAAGAAGCGAAATTATCGGAGGGAGAACACGTGCGTATAGTTTCTTTACTGGCGAGCGCCACGGAGATGGTCGCGGCGCTCGGATGCCTGGATCAACTGGTAGGGCGCTCTCATGAGTGCGATTATCCGCCACAGGTGCTAGAACTGCCTGTAGTGAGCAGGGTACAGATCAATATTGAGGGAAGCAGCGCGGAAATTGATGCCCAGATTAAGGCTCTGGCCAAAGCGCAACGAACGAATGCAGGTACCCTACCACCTGGCACCGCCCTCGCGTCAAGTGATGAGGCCGCGCTCAAAGCCTTGAGCATTTATGCCATTGACGCCAGGCAACTTCAGGAATTACGACCGGATATTATTCTTACACAGACGCAGTGCGAAGTTTGCGCGGTGAGCGAACGCGATGTCACGCGCGCTGTGCGGCAGTTGATAGGGCTGGAACCGCGAGTTGTCTCGCTGTCGCCATACCAGTTGAGCGATGTGTGGGAGGATGTTTTGCGTGTTGGTGACGCATTGGGAAAACGCGAACAGGCCGGGGCGCTGGTAGCGGGTTATAAGCAACGCCTGGCTCGTCTGCAAGAGATTACTCGTGCTTTTAACGCGTCATCGGGCAAACCGCAGGTTGCAGTACTTGAGTGGCTCGATCCCTTGATGGGCGCTGGCAACTGGACGCCCGAACTGGTTGCTTATGCCGGAGGTAAGCTTGTTTTCGACGCGGTTGGCCAGCATTCTCCCTGGATTTCATGGGAGGATTTGCAAGCAGCAGACCCGGATGTAGTGGTGCTTTCACCCTGCGGCTATACGCTTGAGCGCACGCTGGTGGATGTGCCTCTATTGGAAAGGCACGCCGTGTGGCAGAACTTGAGCGCCGTAAGAAATGGACGCGTCTATGCGATTGACGGCAATGCATATATCAATCGTTCGGGGCCACGTTTAGTGGGGTCGGCGGAATTGCTGGCCTGGGTGATCTGGGGAGAGCAGTCAGGAACAGAGATTGACAGCAACGCCTGGAAACATTTGTAGCATGAGGGATGAAACGGGGCGATCTGAACGTTTTCAGGTCACCCCAGCAATGTATTATCGCGGACTGAAAAAATAAATCAGGGGTTGTTCGATCTTGGCGCAAGACCCCAGAAGAGCAGCACGATAGTTACTATAAACAGCAAGAGCATCAATCCCACCAGATCATCTACCACATCAGAAAGATCAAATTGGAAAACGGCGGCCGCGATAAAGAGCAGGAGTATCAAGGCTCCGATGATCGGGAGAATCAACATCACATTCAGGCGTGAACCGGGTTTTGATGGGCGCGGCTCGCTGCCTGGATAGGTTACATCTGTATCGAGTGGCTCCATAGAGCACCTTTCTATATCCCCGGGTTAGTACAATACCTGTTCCCGCACGGACAATAAACGAATCAACAACTCCTTTGTGAAGATGGGAAACAACCCACGATCATGCAGGTACCTGCATGAGGACAGGCAATCCATCTCAGGGACTATTATAGTCCGAATGAGTATTGAACGCAACCGTTAGCGGCAAAAAATCGCCATAAAAAAACGGCCCCGCCGGGCCTACCTAGTGCGTCTGCGTAGAAGTCGACCAGTTACTTGACTCCTTATGCAGAATCGATATCGGAGCATCACCATAGTCATATGAAATAGTTGGCAGCGAACGAAACCTGTTGAGATAACGGCGCAGTTCTAACGCATTGACCGAGTACATCGATCCATCCACGGTTGCGGGGATTCTGCCTTCCGCAAGAGCGCTACAGAGGTCGGCAAACGTTGGGACACGGTCAGTCATGAAACACCCCCTACAAAACTGTAACTATCTCGGATGAGCCGTCTGTGAGTAACTTCATCCTCTTACTCGAGATACGTTTGTACCTACTTCTGGGTTTCATCCCTCCTTTCCTTTCCACTTTACTGGAGAAAACATCCAGGCCAGTGCTTTTTATTCCGCCTGCTTCATGCTTCGAAGTCTTCATCCTCCTCTTCTACCTGCTCCTCATCCAGCAAGCCTGGAAGCGGGTTAATATACATAGTACCGCAGACCAAATCTATTTGTTTGATAACATCTTTGATGGCCGGAATCAGCACTTGTTTTCCCTCGGGGGTTTTAATGACATACACATCATTGCTGCCGGTGACAAGAATGTCAACGATCCGTCCCAGGCCACGGCCGTTCATGGTAAAGACTTGCAGGCCGAGAATATCATGCTGGTAATAGGAGTCAGGAGGAAGTTTCGCCAGCTTGCTTTCCGGGATTTGCAAGTTGAGACCACGCAGTGGCTCAGCAGCATTAGCATCATTGATGCCTGCTAATTTCAACACGACCATTTCACCTTTATAAGGCCGCACGCTCTGAATATGATAACGGATATGTTCCGAACCGGCGTATACCGTGTCAAGCTCTACGAAACGATCAGGTATATCCGTCAGCAAGCGTACTTTGAGCTCGCCGTGAATGCCAAAAAGAGCTACCACGTTCCCGATAGTAGCCCATTCAGTGTTATCCTGTCTTGGCACATTGCCCTCTTTTAAAGAATCTCTAGCGAAGTATGACGACCCTCACGCGCACCACCTGCGCGCAAAAGCGCACGCATCGCCTTAGCGACTCGCCCCTGGCGGCCAATGACCTTGCCATAATCATCGGGAGCCACGTGTAGTTCGAGCACCAGGGCATTGCGATCGTTGCGAACTTCGCGCACCTGCACGGCAGATGGATCGTCAACTAATGATTTAGCGATGTACTCGATGAGTTTACGCATATTCAATCCTCATCTGCTATTATTCGGTCTCGGTAGGTGCCGGAGTAGCAGTCGCTTTTTTCATCTGCTCGAAGCGGGCCAGCACGCCCGTACGTTTGAGCAGGCTGGTGACTGAATCGGTCGGCTGCGCGCCATTTTTGAGCCAACCCAGGGCCTTCTCCTCATCGATATGAATCGCGGACGGCTCAACAAGGGGATTGTACCAACCAATATTTTCGATAATGCGGCCATCACGCGGCGAACGCGCATCTGCGACAACCACTCGGTAGCTGGGGGCTTTGGTTTTGCCCACCCGTTTTAAACGAATTTTGACAGCCATACGTTTTTTCTCTCACCTCTTCCCCACCAGTTAGGGGTTGTTTCTTTGTATATATGACAATGCCGCGTTTCAGCGCAGCAAATACGAAATTCCTGAACTACGGCCCCACTAGAATAGCACGGAGCGGCTAAATTGTCAATGAGAATTTTGAGCGCCTCTTCATCCTCTCCTCAAGCTTGCGGAGAAGTATACCACCTGTGGAGAACTTTAGCGGCCGGCTTCCAGTTTGGCTCAAACAATGGGACAGACCAGGCCCAGAAAAAGATGCCGGAGATATGAGAATCGGCCAGGACATTAATTAGAGCAGCATTATAGGCCGCGGCCTGCATATTGGGATCGGGGGGTTCCGCCTGCGCCTGAGCATCCCGCTCCCAGGGGCGGTAAAGGGCGTAAGCGCTGTCGCGATACCCTATTTCTGACACCAGCGCTGGTTTGCCGGTCTGCACTGCGAGAGAATCTAGCACCACACTGATATTTTCTTTCCAGAGGCGAGGCAGCGTAGCAGGATTCAGCCGCTGTGGTGTATCCGCCAGAGGGATATAGACCGAAACGCCGATAGCCGATAGATGGGGATTGCTTAACCATGTTGGAAGTGAACTATACAACGACGACCAGTTAATATCGTAGGTCAGTTTCCCATGAAAAATCGAACGGATACGATCAATTAACTGATTCCAGAAAAATGGCGAAACCATCTGAAGTTTATCAAACTCTGTGCCGATGGCCAGTTGATCCGCCTGCGCCTGAGCGGCTGCCTGTACAAATGGTTCGTATGCTTGCCAATAGCTATCAAACCAGGCCTGAATCTGCGCTTGAGAGGCGAACTGGATAGAACCCGACCAGGTCAGGCTACCGTTAGCGGATACAAACGGTACCACAAACACGTGATAGTGCATGGCATGGGCGCTACGTATGCCCGCTGCAAAAGCCTGCGGAGTGGGAGTGAAGTTGGCCGAAGCCACTTGCGTAGAGTACACCGATGCTTGATAGAGGTTAACAGGCATCTCGATCCACTGAGCCGCCGTCTGCTTCTGTATATCACTCAGACCAATACGCCAGTTGGCATCGCTGTCAGAATAGGCAGTTGTACCCCACTGTGGAAAGACAATCCCTGTCTCGAATGCAGGTCTATGGAAGCGTTCTTGCAACGTACTGCCTTGATCTCTCACAGTCAGTATCTTCCGTTGAATAATTGCAGCCGTGGTATGAGGAGAGCGCAGCGAGAGGTGCAGGAAAGGGATATGCCCACTTAATAAGAGGCTCTGTAAGAGTACCCCTATAATCATCAAGACCAACGAAACCAGGAAGACACGGTAGGAGGCAAACCGTTTCACTGCCCTCGTCCTCCACCGCCGCTCCAGATTTCCTCGAACGACGCGGGTATTACATTGTTTTTCTTCTCTTCTCTGGCCCTGGGGTCTTGTCGTCTCAGCAGCGATTGACCTGGTGCTTTCTGCGCCGGTAATCGATATTGCGCTATAGAAGAGCCGCGTATGGCATAAGCGTCTTCAGAAAGTGTTGGCGATAACTGCTGCTGCCAGGGGGCGGCCAGTCCTGGCAGGAAAGGCTCTGCGCGGGCTGGGGCTGGGAGAGACATTTTATGCCCATTTTCTTCTCTAGCCAGGCTAGGTTTGGAGATTACGAAAAAGCCCTGCTTCGACTGCAAGCTATACAACACACCCAGCGCTTCCAATAACGCGAACCAGAAGCTGCATAATACCAGCGGCCATGAGATGGCTCGCTTTAAGAAAGCCTCTACGCGCCCCTTTTTCAAGAATGGGTGCGGACTCTTCGCCTGCACATCTATGCCTTGCAAGTATGCCAGGGTAAAGGTAGCCCAGGCGAAATCCGCCGGTATGCGCATCCAGCGAAAAGGACTTGCATGTACAAATAAAGCCACCAGCGCCACTAGCAACGGTAGGAATGCAAGCTGCCAGAGGACGGTAAAGATACCCAGGCATAATCGATACATAAAAGGAACCTGTTTATCGCGCAGCACAGCCCGAATCCCCGAGAGCCAGCGGCTGCGCTGCCGCACGAAATCTTTGACGCGCTGGGGAGGCTGCTCGTGCAGGTAGCCATCCACCCAGGCAAAACGATATCCCTGCGCCCAGGCTCGCAAGGCCCAGGCCGCATCCTCTGTTATGGAGTTCGCTTTACCAACATCGAATGAAAGTTGCTTATCATCCAATCCACGTACGACGATAAAAGAACCATGGATGCCAAACATCGGCCTCCCCAGCGCATATTGCAAGCGAAATCTACCGAGGTCATCCGCGGTACGCAGGGCATCGGCTCCGCGAAAGAACCAATTCCCTCCCTGGTAGAGAATGGCTCCCTGTCCGATCAAACCCTGATGGTGATCTTTCTGCCCATCCTTTTGCTTGCGCGCCTCGAATTCAATGGCGCGCGAAACGAAGCGATAGAGGCCGGCCAGCATATGCTCATCGACCAGGCTTTCTTCGTCAAGATAAATATACCAATCTTCTGCCTGCGTAGGACTATATTTCTGGCTTTCGTTCTGCAGGTATGTGAGGGCACGTGCCTTAAAACGCGAGCGATTGGGCGTCACGTAACCAGGTGGCACAACATAGATGCGCGTATGGGGGTCTACCCCCATTTTAAGATTAATCGCACATTCGCTGATAATCTCTATGAAATAGGGACCAGCGGGGTACGGGTAGCGTGTGAAAGCATTGTGAACAGCTATCACACTATCGCGGAGGACATCGATGTTATCTCCACGTGTCACAAAGCGGAAGATGAGCCGGACCGGCCTCCTGGTAGGGGCAAACGCAAAAAGACCCGATCTTTGGAAAACGCTGGGAATTGCCACCGGCTCAGGACGGGCGCGTACTGCTTCCGCAAAAATGAACCAGCCCAGCCAGAGGAAGATCGCCAGTGGTACCGGCGCAAGCCATGTAAGTTCCAACCAGCGCACACCCGAGCGCCAGATAGAGGCCTGCATGTGAACATGATCCAGCACGGACTGTATCTTGATTAACAGATATGTCAGCCCTATCGTTGCACCCAGGAGCCAGGTACGGTAGAGCCACCTGATGAATACCTCGTAGAGCTTCTGAGGGCGGGGGCGAAGCGGAGATGGCCGTGACCCGGCCTGCAATGGGCCACTCTCTATCACGCTAGAGCTATTCTCCCGGTCCTTTTGTATTGACTGAGCGTAATGGGCCGTATGAGAAGCATTGGGAGGACGGATAGGTAACTGCGGTTGTGCGAGTCGCTGTTGTCGCAGTTGGGCCAGGCGCGCTGCTCGTTCTTCAGGACTATCAACCTGCATAGAAGACCTTTCTAGTTCCTCCCCAGTACTCGCCCTGTGGTTGGGCAATAGCCAGTAAAAATACTTTCGAACTCATCGATATTGAAGCTTGCGATGTATATTGATGAGCATAATGAAACTCGCGGTAAAACATGACACACGATTAAACCCCTTCAAGCAGTATAACGCCTTTTGTGAGGGGAGGTCACACTGTGCCAAAAAGTACTGCTACAGGATCACTGCGCTCTGGGCGGTTTCGGGGAATGGGAAAGCGAACCGCCTGGATTACCTGCAGGCATAGGGCTATCCACGCTCATCGCGTCCGCCAGTTCAGACACAACTGTGCTCGTGTGGCAGGCAACGACTGGCCTCATTACCTCTCTTCACTCTTACAAAGCTTGATACAAACTCAGCGCTACTTCGTTAGTATACTTAGAAAGATGACATTTCGATGCTATAGTACGATTTTGAGTACCCCCTCTACTAGTACCTGATGCATCAGTAAGAATCGACATTCCTTTGTATTTAAAGGATATTGTATGTTTTCTTGCGGGATGTCTCTTTTCTACCGGCATAGAGGTGTAGGGGTGAAGGACATCCCGGTTGCTTGCCCTCTGCACCGCTATCCCTCATTACCGGTTGAGAAGGCGCTTCCGGCTGGTTTATTCGGGGAAAAAGATGCGCTCATTGCTTACCGGATGGAAGAGATGCTCGATGCTCATCCACAAGCTCCTGGCATGATGATAGAAGAGCAAGGGTAGTATAAATGCGATGGCGCCCCCAATGCACAACAGCGAAACGAAGGAGATCGACTGGCTCGCCGCCAGCGGAATGATTACTGCCAGCGTGATCAGTTCGCTCAAGAAGATATTCACGGCGACCGCGGTAGTGAAGTAGCCCGGCTCACGCGCAAAGACGAATTCGCAGGCCGGGCAGTAGCGGCGCATATTGAACCAGCGGCGATAAAGCTTCCCTTCGCCGCATACCGGACACCTTAACCGCAAACCACGGCTCAACAAGACCCGCGCCTTCTTTAGAAAAAATGACATCGCTCTTATTCCATTCTCTATCAGTGAAAATGCTTTCACTTATGAGAACAAGCAATTCGCTCTCTTCATTTCCGGTGGAGGTTCAGGAAATTCTGCACCAGGCGATTGAGGGCTTCCGGCTGCTCCATACTTACCATGTGGGCCGCGCCTTTGACGATCTCCAACTGTGCCTGGGGAATTTCTCTGGCAAGCTGCTGTGTCAGGGCAATCTTAGCGGGTAGATCGCAGTCACCAACAATAATGAGCGTTGGTACATGAATTTCCGCCAGCCGCTTCATAGCCGGTGGTTCAATCGTCACTTCCTCGGCCTCTGCCGGCATGGGTACGGTAAATGCATGGTATTGCATTTCGTACACACGTCTCCGCACTTCTGGATTCACCTGGTCCGGCGTGCGTCGTGGCCCATCGACCCAGAAACGTACATTGAGATTGGTTGCCGCTTCCAGGTCGCCGCGCTCCAGAAGCATCTCTTCTTCCTCATTAAAGCCCTTTACTGCTTCTGAAGATGGCGCTCCTCCAATGCTCGGCGCAACCGGCACCAGCGAATTGACCATTTCAGGATGGACCAGCGCGAAATCAACCGCGATCTTGCCCCCAAAAGAGACGCCAACGACAATGCGCCTTTTCGATGTGTAGGAAACGGAGCAGTGCCGCAGGGTCTTCATAATAAGCAAAGCGCCCCGCCGGGAGCGCCGATTGGCCAAAACCGCGCAGATCATAGCGGATGACTTTGTATTGCGGAGCAAAAACAGGAATCTGTTCATCCCACATACGGCTGTCCGCGATCCCCGCATGGACAAAGAGCAGGGGTTGACCCTGGCCGGTCACTTCATAGTAGAGTGAAGCTCCCTGTACATCCAGGAAGCCACTCTCGGAACGTAGTTCTGCCACAAAAACACTCCTTTTCGGTTGAGGGTGCAGGACAGGGACGAGCCGCTGTCCCTACTGATCTTCGATTTGACATCATCCTTGCCTATTGCATTTGCCCTTGACATGTTCGGGTCTGGCTACTATACTCTCCCCTTAGAGAGGCGGCAGGCACCGAGCCTTTTCCCGACGCGGATTGAAAGGATAACACAGATATATGCGCCGCTTTTCTTTGGTTCGCGATGGCGCAAGGACAGTATAGCATGGAAAATGATCGGCCGGCAAAGCTGAGATAGATTGAGAGAGAAACCCTATGACAATTTCGGAAAGAAAAGCTATTCCCATTCCAGAAGTAGAACCTCGCAAGCCTATTTCCACTCAGAACTTGCGCGTTCCCGGCCCAACACCCATCCCACCGGCAGTGTTGAACGCAATGAATAACCCGATGATTAATCATCGCGGCCCCGAATTCGCGACTATATTGCGCCGTGTGACACAGCGATTGCAATATTTCTTCCAGACGACCTCACCCTTGATGACGTTTCCGGCTTCAGGCACCGGAGGGCAGGAGGCAGCGATTGCCAATCTTTTCTCACCTGGCGACCATGCGATTGCGATTACGATTGGCGCCTTTGGCAATCGCCTGGCTACCATCGCTGAGAAGTTCGGCGTGCGCGTAACACGCATCGAGTTTCCCTGGGGGCAGGCCGCTGATGCGCAAGTTGTCGCAGAACGTTTGCAATCGAGCGCGCCATATAAAGCGGTGTTGATGACGCATAATGAGACATCAACCGGCGTGACGAACGATGTTGAAACGCTGGCGCGGGTGGTGCGGCAGGCGAACCCGGACGCGCTGAACGTTGTCGATGCGGTCAGTTCACTGGGCTGCATTCCGCTGGAAATGGATTCCTGGGACCTCGATGTCGTGTTTACCGGCTCGCAAAAGGGCTGGATGACTCCTCCTGGCCTGATGATGATAGCGGCCAGTCCGCGTGCATGGGAGGCCAATAAGACGGCTACATCGCCACGTTTTTACTTCGACTGGGCATTAGCGCGCAAAAACCTGGAGAAGTGGCAGCATCCTACGACACCGCCCGTATCGATCTTCTATGCCCTCGATGTAGCCCTGGAAATGATGCTGGAAGAGGGACGAGAAGCTATCTTCGAACGCCATGCGCGCACCGGTGAATATGTGCGCTGGCGGGCGAAAGAGATGGGCTTGCAGTTACTCGCCGATCACGAATACGCCTCGAATACCGTGACGGCGATACTTTCGCCTCAAGCAATCGATACGGCGGTCCTGCTGAAGAAGTTGCGCGAGGAGGACCAGGTGGTTTTTGCCGGTGGACAGGGACAGTTGGAAGGCAAGATTTTCCGCGTTGGTCATCTGGGCTACTTTGAAGAGGCCGACCTGGCCGAGGCGATGGATAGATTGGAATTACGTCTGGGGGAAATGGGATTCCATGCTTAAAATACTTGTAGCCGACCGCATTGCACAAGAGGGTACCGACCTGCTGCGCGCTCAACTACCAGAAGTTGAGATCGATGTACGTACCGGCCTGAAACCGCAGCAACTACGAGAGGTCATCGGCAATTATTCCGCCTTAATCGTGCGTAGCGAAACGCAGGTGACGCGCGACATCCTGGAGGCGGCAGGCCAGTTGAAGATTGTGGGCCGCGCCGGAGTAGGAGTCGATAACATTGATATCGATGCCGCAACGCATCTCGGCATTATAGTTGTAAACTCTCCAACCGGCAATATTGTAGCGGCCGCCGAACATACCATCGCGATGTTGATGGCAATGGCGCGTCACATTCCCGCGGCCAACAGCAGCATCAAAAGTGGCAAATGGGAAAAGAGCCGTTTTCTGGGTGTCGAGGTACGCAACAAAGTGCTGGGCATTATAGGCCTGGGCAAAGTTGGTACAGAAGTGGCACGGCGAGCCCAGGGACTGGAAATGCAGGTCATCGCTTTCGACCCTTATGTCGCGCCGGAGCAGGCACGCAAGCTCGGCGTTTCGATGGTAAGCATGGAAGAAGTGCTGCAACAGGCAGATTTTGTTACCCTTCATACCTCGCTTACCAGCGGCCCTCATGGTACGCGCGGATTAATAGGGGCACATGAACTGAGCCTGATGAAACCTGGAGCCAGGCTGATCAATTGCGCGCGCGGTGGTCTGATCGATGAGGAGGCCTTGCTCAATGCGCTGGATGAGAATCGATTGGCGGGAGCCGCGCTCGATGTATTCAGCCAGGAGCCGGTACGCGGTGACCCGGTGCTGAAACAACTGCTGGCGCATGAGCGTGTAATCGCGACTCCGCACCTTGGAGCCTCGACTGAAGAGGCACAGGTAGGGGTCGCAACCGATGTGGCGGAGCAAATTATCTCCGTTTTGCGCGGCGGTTTCCCACGAGCAGCGGTTAATGCCCCGCTCATCCTACCGGAAACGCTGAAGATACTGCAACCCTATATGCAGCTGGTAGAGCGGATGGGCCGCCTGTATACCCAACTACAGCCCGGCCCTCTCAATAGAATCGAGTTTTCGTGCAGCGGAGAAATCGCCGATTACGACCTGCGCCCATTGCGAGCGGCTCTGATCAAGGGCCTACTCGAATCGATTTCGGATGCCCACGTGAACATGATCAACGCGCAGTTGCTGGCGAAGCAGTGGGGGTTGGAGATTATCGAGCAGAAATCGACCATGCCAACCGAATTTGCCAACCTGGTGACGATGCGCGTACTGAATGCCAATGGCTACACTTCTTCCTTCGCGGGCAAACCAGGCTCCGGTGATGAACACGTCGACGTATTGAGTGGTACAGTAATGCATGGTGAGCCACGTATCGTCCAGGTAGGACGCTATTGGACGGAGTTTATCCCCGCAGGATATATCCTCTTCTGCCGCAACCCGGATCAACCCGGCATGATCGGACGCGTGGGCACCGTACTCGGCAAAGCTAATGTCAATATTCGTCACATGGATGTCGGGCCAAGTTCGCGTATGCCCCATCATAGGGATGCACACCGCTCAACCGGTATGGCGCTAATGATCATTTCTGTAGACGAGCCGGTGCCCGATTGGGCATTGGAAGAGATCGGTGCTGCCGGGGATATTTTCGGCTTAACCTTAGTAAAACTCTAAGTAGGGCGCAACGAATTGCGCCCTACTTATATTTTTGGGGAAAAAAGCGCGGCTACCTATCGTTTCTATAAACCTATCCCCTAATAATTCCGCTCTCTGGCGTCTCTAGACAAAGAAGGAACTTACCTAGAAAAGGCCCCAACTCTTTAGGCGCTATTACGTATGAACTGATTGGGAAGCTGGTTATAATGGGAAGAGGTTTGATGCAAAAAGAGCATTTGTATGCGCCAAACAGAAAGAATTACAAATGACAATAACCCCTGTGACAGAAACTCGCAAAAAGCGCCCGGTCAAACCATCGAGAGGCCAGGCACGATTTGCTTTTACCATTCTGCTGATCATCAATATACTCAATTACGCTGATCGCTATGTCCTCTCAGCCGTTCTTCCGCAAATTAAGCATGAATTCAACATGACGGACTTTGAGGGAGGGCTGCTGATTTCTTCGTTTCTCATTGTGTATGCAGTCGCGACGCTCCCCATCGGCATCTGGGCAGATAGAGGCATCCGTAAAAATATTGTCGCGATTTGTGTTGGTATCTGGAGTGTAGCAACGACCTTCGCCGGTTTCACACGCAACCTTATCCAGTTGTTTAGCATGCGTTCTATTCTGGGCATTGGAGAAGCGGGCTATGCCCCGGCCTCTTTATCGTTACTCGGAGATTTCTTCTCCAAAACCCATCGCGGGCGCATCCTCTCCTACTGGTCGGTGGGCACGTTACTGGGAGCGGCCATTGGAGTTGCACTTGGTGGGCGGGTTGCCGATACGTTAGGCTGGCGCTGGGCATTCTACATCGTTGGCATTCCCGGCCTGATAGCAGCTTTGCTGGCATGGCGCATCAAAGAACCGACCCGTGGAGTCTTCGATAGTGAGCAAAGCGCAGTGGGTGAGGACACAGCAGATACGGCGATGGCGCATGGCACGCTAGGGAAAAATTTCTGGGGAACAGCGCGCGCGCTGTTTAAGATACCGACCTATTGGGTACTGCTCGGTGCGCTGGTCTTCAGTTTCTTCACAATCGGAGGCACCTCATTCTGGCTCACGACCTACCTGACGCGAGCCTTTTCTCTCTCGCTGACCGAGGCTGGATCAATCTCCAGTCTTGTACTGATCATCAGTGGTTTGACGGGAACCATACTTGGCGGTTGGTTAGCGGATTTTTTGCAAAGGCGACGACCCGAAGGACGTATGATCACCTCGGTACTCGGCTTTCTGATAGGAGCGCCACTGGTACTACTGGCGCTCGTCATCCATATCCTGCCGCTATTCATTGGAGTATTCGTGGTAGCGGGCATCTCTCTAAACTTTTGCACCGGGCCATTGAACGCTGTCATTCAGGATGTGATTGCGCCCAATATGCGCGCGACAGCTGTCGGTCTCGCCCTGCTATTGGCGCATCTGCTAGGCGATGCAGCCGCTCCGACTGTGATTGGTCTCATTTCCGACCAATCTAATCTGGGCGTAGCACTGCTTGTAACTGCTCCGGTCTTCCTTTTTCTAGCGGGTCTGGTTTGCCTGCTGGGACTGAAGACGGTTGCCCGCGATATGCGCCGTATGCAGGAACAATTGTGAGTATTGGCCATCCTCACCAATCCTGAAAGAAAAGGTCCTTCGTCACGGAGATGAAGGTCCTTTTCTTTCAGGATTGTGGTGCTATTAGTCCTATTCCGGGCGAAAAACGGGATTGACAACGTTATGAACTTGTGGTAGCATAAACACACATGCGGGAGTAGCTCAGTGGTAGAGTTCCTGCTTCCCAAGCAGGCTGTCGCGGGTTCGAGTCCCGTCTCCCGCTCTTTTCGATGAACCGTCTCTGTGCAGGCCGAGGAGAAGCCATCCCAGGGTAACACTGATTCCCCTGAAGCATCATCATCTCACTGTCAGACGATCTGCCTTCCCAACCTGTTGCAATTGCTCGACAGCGCGTTTATAATTGAGGGAAAGAGAACTACCGGCGATGAAGCTCGCCTAATGCCTTACGCTGATAGCTTCTGGCACCCGATGAAATCTGTATCGGCTGTTAGAGGCTTTTTTATTTTCACTACATTGCCTGGTGCAAAAAGATGCTTCATATGCTTTGCGACGTGCCTCTGATTGCCTATAGGCAAGAGCAGAAACCATGGAGGAGCATAGAAGCAGAACATTACACCAGCGTGATGAACTGGAGGAACGAGATGATACGGATAGATATTCCCCAAAGGGGGAGTATTGAACTGCAACACGCGGTCTTTGATATTAACGGGACACTCGCCGTTGATGGCTCGCCATTCCCAGGCGTGATAGATCGTCTAAAGCAACTCGCTGAGGCACTTTCACTGCACGCCTTGACAGCAGGGACGCATGGAAACCTCGTAGAGCTTGAACGGGTATTAGGTTTTCCTCTCCAAATCATCGGGAGCGGAGAAGAAAAAACGCGCTATGTTGAGCGCCTTGGCCCAGAGAACGTCATCGCCTTTGGCAATGGCATGAACGATGTTGGTATGCTGCGCGTGGCTGCTGTCGGCGTGGCAATACTATCAGGGGAAGGAGTAGCTATTGGTGCATTGCAGGCGGCCGATGTCCTGGCTCTCGGCCCGGTTGATGCCATTGACCTGGTGCTGAATCCCAAACGATTAGTGGCAACGTTACGAGGATAAAGTCACCATATGTAAGCTCATCCTACTCAGGCAGATTCCCTTGAGAGGAGAGGCAGTGACAGCTGAAAATATGCTATACTTCTATATACAGATATAGATAAGAATGGGTGATGAAGCTCACCTATGAAAGATACCCTGTAGGGTTGATGGCTTCTATAACACGGTATTGCGTGTTGTAGAAGTTTTTTTATGGGCATATAACCGAAAGGAAGAAATCTATGGCTCTCGTACAGTTCTGTCCCAAATGCTGGGCTGCTGCGAATGCGATCGATGCCACCAGCTGTGATCGATGTAATGCATCGTTTGCTCAAAGCGAGCCGATCTTCTACCACCGGAAACTGCTCTGGGCACTCCAGCATCCTGTCCCTGAGACGCGTGAACTGGCGGCCATGTTACTTGGACAACGCCGAGAGAGGCAAGCGCTGCCCCTCCTGGTGTCACGTCTCGGCGAAGAAACGGACATTGGAGTACTCTGTGCTATCAGCAAAGCTCTGGGAGAGCTTGGAGGCTGTGAGGCCGTCGATGCTCTCGCAAGGCGACTGGCGCAGCCTCACGGACTCATAGTAGCACTAACCATTGTCGACGTGCTGGCTTCACTTGCCCATCAAGGATGCTGGGAAGCTCTAGAAGTACTCAAAGCGCCCCATTCGTCTCTGAAAGAGTGGCACAAGAGATTAAAAACACCTTTGAAAAACTTCAGCCACTGTATTATTGAGCGAGTGGTCAGATACCGTTGATGCAATAATGTTTACCTTTATAAGCTGTTCCTTAGTGATTGCTGCACTGAAGTACAATTCGTTCGTTCTCGAAAGGAAGAAAGTCATGCAGGAAACACCGCAAGAGCTGGCAGGAACTACTGGCGCAGCAGAGATAGCAATGAATAGGTATCTGAAAGCAGCTTTGATGAAAACGGAACTTTTACGGCAGATTTTATGCTGCTTGCAAAAAGGGGGCGATCTCTCCTTAGCAGCATGGAATGAGGCCTTTCAGACATCCCACTACACTCTAGAATATATCGACGAGGTCCTGACGTTGGCACAAGAGGTGTTTGATGGACACGTCGTACAAATACCAGGTTCTTTATCAACAGACCTACTCTGTGAAGAGTTCAATTGCCTGACCTGGAAGTAGCAGTATGCTTCTCCTGGCAATAGGGAAGCACTGGGAGATGCAAGGGGTAGCATCCTTTCCTCCCTCTTTCTTCACGATTCGCTTCTCAAAAGAGGTGGCGTAACGAGCGCCAATACACGTTCTGTAAGCTCGGAAAGAAGCGGGAGATTCACCACGTCAGTTACTCCCATATGTTCCAGGGTGAGCCAGACCTCATTGCATTGATTCGAGGCTGCTCTAGCTCCTTGCAGCCGTGCTAGCGGCATAAGCCAGGATTCGGTTCCATAAGAGGTTTGGCCACGTATAACACGTTTCACCTCCTTGACCAACAGAATTTGCTGATCGGTACGTACCAATACGGCCGGTGGCTGTTCATGCGCTCCTATGCTGAATCGTTGCCACCAGGCGCTCTCGTCTATCACCGGCACACTGAGCCATTCACGTACCTGCTCGCCTGCCACCAGGTAGTGTATCACGCCATTTTCCTGTCTCAGTTCCAGCCCGGTGAGAGCCGCATGCCAATCCCTAATCGAATTTGAGCGCTCACGGATATAGGTTTCGTCGGGTCGCGTATAAGGGGGCAGGGGCTGGCCAGTGATCAGCGCACGCATGCAGGCAACTGCCGCGAGAAACGCATGCTCAGCAACACCGTTATAATCAATAGTAACACGCTTTGGACCATCTGGCCCCACCATCACAAGCGTCATCGCACAATCGAGAAGGTGCGAGCGCATCTCGAAAAACATGATGTGGTCCAGCAAACAGGAAGCAAGGAGGTACTGACGTTCGGCAGTAGAAACGGTGGGATCCGTAGGGTCCTCTATGATCAGTACGCGCTGTAGGGTAAGGATAAAGGCCCGCGCCGGGTGATGAACTGGCCTATACCAGGTGAACCACAACCATTTGCTGCTGGCCTGTGTATCGGTAGGGTGAGTATAGATAGCCGTTAAGACTGTTTCGTCTGGCTGCAGGTGGAGCAAAGCAACCTCGCGTAGTGGTGCGGTGAGATAACTCATCGTCTCTTCGTTTGTCATGTTTCTCACCATCCCTCTTTCCTGTTGCTTAAAAAGAAGATTTTTTGCAGGAGACGTCGCCACCAGGTTTGCTTGGTAGTTTGCCTGGCAGACGGAGTAAAGCCAGTTCGCGGCCTTGAGATGATTTCTTCGCCATTCACCACGCGCAGCATCTTTTGCATTGTAGGCCAGTAATCGGTGAAAAGCTCAAGCGGAGGACGGGGGAACCAGTATGAGCAGCCCCGGCAGAGATAGGTATGACGTGGCTGATTCTGTCCATCCAATGTATAGAACCAGCGGCAAGGGAAAAAGGCATCGGCCTGCTCGCTCTCTTGAACTGCCTGTCCTTGCTGCCTGGGAGCCTGAACTACTGGCAGACTGCGTTTTCCAGCAGAGAAACGACGGATTGGAACCAGGTTCAGGCACGGCCGAGGAGCCTTGAGCGCGTTGGGAATAGGACAGGAGTTGCAGATGGCAACCATTGAAGAGACATCTTCTCCGGCAACTGCTAATATGTACCCGTGTTCAGGCCCTCCGCTTGCTCCACAAATATACTCCACACGTTCTTTCTGATTGGCATCCATTGAACGCCGCTCCAGGCGCAGTTCGCATAAACGCACAGCCATACCTTGAAAGATGGTACTGCTCTTCGCAGCGATATCAGACTGATCCATTGCTTGGGCTCACTTTCGCTGCTGTGGAATCACAAGTGAGCAGAAAAAAACTTCTGCTCAGACATGATCCCAACAGATGGTTTTCCCGTCCGAGTAGAAGCTATCAGCCGTTTCGTTACGGCGAATCACGCGAGCTTCATCGCTGTATGAAGTATTCCTTTCAAGAGGAACTATACCATGCTGAGGAGACAACGTCAAGTTATGCAGTTCTGAGTCTTCACCTTCGCCGCTTAGCTAGCAATGTTGCAGGACCCCTCCACCTTCCCGAGCGCCGGCACCAGGGGAAACCAGCACAGGGGAGCATGAGCAAGAGGGTGAATGGTGAGCAGGTCAGGTTCCTGGAACTTGCGCGTGCTCTCCCTCTGTTGTCACAGCAGAGTTCTTCGGAAAAGGGGTTGCTTTGCACCGTTCACTGCTGATCTTCCAAATCTGGAGCGGTTTCCCCAGACATTCTCATTCGTCAATAAAAAGATGAGGACATTTGAAATTGGACGTATTGATAAATATTGCATTGTTGTAAAAAATAGTGTATACTTGTATCGTATCCTACTTCTTCCTGTGAAGCACGTCCCTCGTAATGAAATGACTCGTAAAGCACCTCTCCATTACGGAGAGCGCTACGGCTCACACGTCTTCGCATTCACCTCTCCCGCCTGGGAGTGTGATTTCAGGGATAGCAGGGATACGGCAGAAAGGGAAAGCATGATGTCACCACTCATACTCCTGTTCCTCGCCCTGGCGCTCTTTGCGTGTGCTTTTGGCCTGACAGTGTTGCGTAACTCCAGGAATCGAGCCGAGGAAAAGAGACGGAATCAATACCATGACCGCGTCTGAGGAAATGAAGGACAGCTATTACGTGCAGCGCCTTACGGAGCAGATTTTTTTGATCCGGGAGCGCATGGGTGCGGGTGGAGAACCGGGACCAGATGACCGCATCGTCCGGTCGTTCTCCGTCCGCCATGACGCTTATATGTATGCCGATAGCCTGAACAATAAGCCAAATAAGTCGATAAACACGCGGGACGATGGGAACAGCATACGCGTTAAGAAAGGCAGTCACGAGCATGGAAACTAATACTGAGGGAAGCTACTTTCAAGAGGGTGATCATTTGCGTATCAAACGCACAGGAGAAACCGGTCGAGTGAACGCCACTGATGGGGGAGTCGTTTATGTACTCATGGATGACACCAACGAGACGAGACTCTTTTCAGCTCGTGCCGATGAGGATTCCTCCATCGAACTCATCATTCCAGAAGCTGAGAAACCTATAAATAAACGTGCCTAAAGTACCGACAAATAAGGAAGTGAACCAAATGGCAAGTCAGAAAAATCTTGACCTTCTCTGCGCAGGGAAATTGCTTTGGAATACGTGGCGACGTGACTACCCTGAACTCCAGGCTTTCGAGCCAGATCTTCACAATGCGGATCTCCACAGAGTTGATCTCAGCGGGGTAGATTTCCATGGAGTCGATCTGACTGGAGCCAATTTGCAGGACGCAGACCTGCGAGGGGCAGACCTGCGCGAAACAGACTTGCGCCATACCGATCTCCAGAGTGCCAATCTGAGCGAGGCGAATCTACTGAATGCACGCCTCCATGGTGCAGACTTGCGTGGGGCCATTCTGCGTAGCGCAAGCTTGAAAGGGGCGGACCTGCGAGGAGCAGACCTGCGAGGAGCAGACCTGCAAGGGGCCAATCTCAGCAAAGCCTTATTCGAGAAGGCGAACTTGTCCGGCGTAGACCTCAGTGGGACTAACCTTTACAAGGCAGACCTGCGAGGAGCAGACTTGCATGGCACTATCCTTAGCAAAGCCATCCCTGAGAAGGACGACCTGCCTGGGGAAGATCTCAACAAACGGCTCAAAGCAAAAGAAAAAAGCACCCGGCGACGCAGTGCTGCCGGATGCTTTACATGCCCAATCTGAACGTTTTTCTGGTATTTTTCGCAGTGCTAGTCGGAGGAATTTAGTATCGTTCGCTCCGATAGCCTGAGTTTGAACGGCGTTCTCTTCTTTCGTAGCCACTGTTTCCCGCTGATTGGCGTTGGCGTGCCTCGTTGACGACGATGGTTCGGTCCCCTATGCTCGTGCCGTTCAGTTGCTCGATAGCGGATCGTGCCTCCTGGTCGTTGCTCATCTCAACAAAGCCAAATCCTTTGCTACGCCCCGTGTCGCGATCGGTGATGATCGCAGTTTCGGTAACCTGTCCTACCTGGGCGAAAAGATCGGTCAGATCTTGTTCAGTTGTTTGATAGGGGAGCCCCCCTACATACAGTCTCATGTTCATCTGCTCCTGTGTTGACATCTCTTAACGTATTGACGCTCGAAGAAACCGTTTCTCACAGAAGCGATGCAATTACTTTTTGATGTCATATGAATATTATACACTATACTTAATGAAAATACAATATTTGCTAACTGCTTTGCTTTGATAAATGTTGCATTGTAGCAAAAAATAATGTATACTTAGAGAGCTTAGATGAATATGTATGAGTCAGGTCCCTTGAGCCATATCCTGCGTAGAAACCGGTACTCAAAGCACCCTTTCTGCTCGGAAACACGTTGACTCACACTTCTTCGTGTTCACCTTTTTGCTGGAGGAGCACACTTGCAGCACCAGACCTATTCGCTCTCTTGCTTTTCTGCCTCTCCATTCGAAATTGTTCGTAAACAAGAGGAACCAACCAGGTCGAGCAATAAGCCAGGCCAATGCAAAAGCGAAAGGACACAAATGATGGCCATGACCGCCCCCTTTTCCAAGCGACTCAGTGAACAATGGCTGCTGGACAGAACGTACCATGCACAATTGCTCAATGGAGAGGAACTTTCTGTTCCCGACTTCACCAGTGCCATGAAGAGACTCACCGACTTCGACGTCCCTCCCTCATCGCAGTCATCGAAATCAAAGTTGCCAGAGAAGGTGTCTCTGAAGAAGAGCACCAATTTCCATGTCCCTCTTTCCACCTGGAGGGAGATCTCACAAGAAGAAGCTTGCAGAACCTATCAACAGGGCCTACCCGTTCTGCTCTTGAGCGAACACGCCTGGAAGCATCCGAAAGGCGCCGCTAGAAGCTGGGACGCGAATAAAAACATGCGCTTCATCATCTCCGGAAATGCTCAGGAGCATCCAGAGTCCGATTCCGGAACTGGCTACGCCGTGTGCTATCTTGACCTCCAACGAGGGGTGTTCTCGAACGCCTCCTGGAAAAAGTGGTTCTCTCCTGATCTCAGGATCTTCGAGGGCAGTGATCATGGTGACATCACTTTCCTTGTTCCTTGTATAGTGTTTCCTTCTACCACCCATTACACGGTGATTGCCGCTGATGAGCAAGTTTATGAATATGCGGACTGTGCTGGAGCTATCCGGGGCTTTCAGGCATTGCCAGCACGTAAAGTGAGCAATGGCAGCGCTATCCAAACCATTTTTCCGCAGTTCTGCTACTATCACGAGGTCACGTGTCCTGGGGGCACCTACCGTCTTGAATTCTTCGGACCTCGGATGGACGAACAGGGATACAAAGTCAAAGGGCCCATATTAAGTGGGAGAGAAAGGACGCAGGAAATCCTGGTGTGACCTCTCGCAATTGACTGCGTCCAGAAGAAAGGAAAGGAGCTTATGACAATGCCCACCCTCGACCAAACAGAAGGAATATGGATTGGGCGCACTTCCGATCAAGGATACCACTATGTGCAGGCGGTGTTCCCGGGAAACACACCGCGCGAGCAATGGCATCAAGCCAATTGCCGGGTGCTGATAGCGCGAGGGCATCTTCAACCAGAGCATGGGGATGATCGTGGTACAGCCCAAAAGGTCTGGGATCCGACACGCCGGTATATGCGCGTTCATACATGAGTTGAAACAGAGACATATAGACGCGCTCTTGCGTTCTACACCTGGCAAGGAAAAACAATGTCACAGCAGATCACCACACAACAAGCATTTAAGAGTTACAGGCCCGGGCTATTCCGTTCATCCCATCGCAAATACGAACGTGACTTGAAACGACACATAGAACAGGGCTGGCGACTGGTCTGTTGTACAGAAGTGGGGCGTGATATCTTTCTCCGCACATGGCTCACTGCCATTTATGAACGGCGGATGTGAGCGCAGCATCTCTAGAGTTGACAGATCGAAAAACTACTGTGTGGCCAGGATTACCAGGCTATTCCGTGCAGCGCCCTCCATCACCAGTTGGCATGCATCCTGAGCATAGGCGAGCACCAGGGTATACACCGCCAATGCAACACGTCGAGCGAAGTGGCATCGGCCCGCCGCACATCATCGATGAACAAGACAAGCGGGCCCGTCCCGCTTAAAGGATTTTGCCGATAAGCTTCTGCCTTACCCCCTGGTCACGGTTTGCCGTTTCAACCCTCATCCGGCGCAGATAGTTGGCAAGGTGCGCATTAAAGGTCACCCCGTCATACCATTCAGGGTAGGTTGTATGCAGCGATTTGAAAGCGAGGGCGATGACATGCCGAGCAAACATATTTACATCCATGGCACTAAGCAGGGTGCGTAGCTGATACGGGGAAGGGGCATGCCATTGCTCGGACCCTTCACTTTCCGCGCCCGGTATGTCAGAGTGGCCATCAGAGAGCGGGAAAGCCTCTTGAAAGGCACGTGTGTATCCTAAAGCAAAGCGGGTGTCTTCTGGTACGTCAAGCCATGTTCTGGATGAATCGCTCCCCTCTACCCACCGGCGAACGGTGCGGGAGAGGTCAGCGTCACAGAGCGCCAGTAAGTCCACCTGGACTTGTTTTACAAAGGAGCGAGACTGACTGTTCATCTTCATGAGGGCTCCTCCCTAATGGCCATGTTTGCGGAGAAGGAGAAAACAAACATGGGTGCGGGGGAAGAGCGGCGATGATCTACTTTCTCTTGCGAGGACATTCGAGCCAAAACTGTCTCTGTCCAAGAGCTCTTCTGATAGTAGAAGAGAGGCTCTCGTCGTAGCCGGGACACGAATTGATCTCCTACCACTCTTCTCGCTGTTCTATGCTCACGCGGATACTGCGCGAATTAACGAGCGCGACGGCGTCTCCGCTGTTGCGCCTGGGCTTTACGCTTGCGCCGGGCTCGTGGGCTTTCATAATGTCTCCGGCGCCGCGCCTCGGAGAGAATGCCGGCTTCCTGCACCTTACGACTGAACCGCTTGAGGGCCCACTCAAATGAATCACCTGGATTGAGCAAAATCTCTGTCATGAACATTACCAACGTGATCTTCGGTCGCTTGCGTGACCAGTGCGTTGCGATTGGTAACATTCACTGCAGTACACGGGTCTATCACCACGCGGTTGAAAAGGCACCTGGGCCTCATTCCCACAACTCGCGCAGGTAACCCTAAACAGCTGGCGTGGTTCGCGTTCACGGAACCTGCCGCTACTTCCACCAAGGGAATTCCCTTGCTCGCGGCTAGACTGCCTGTGAGCGGCGCGACATTCTGGGCAGCGGCCCGGCGTATTCGTCAGCCCCCGGCTGGCGTAAAATTCCTGCTCGCCGATGCTAAACGTAAATGCTTGATTGCAGTCGCGGCAATACAGGGTTTGATCAGTCAATGACATCTGTTCTTCTCACTTCTGGGGTCTACCCCCTACAAACGCTCTGTATCGCGCAGCTTCCAATAGACAATCTACTCTGAGCAACAATGCACTATACAGCATATGGTAAGTATACCACCCTAGTCCAGCCTTCGGTTTTGTAGTTTTGTAGATGTGTCAATATTTTGCAAGCGATGGTAGCGCTATTGGCCTGTTACTCCTGATCGATTTGTAACCTCCGTCGCCTATGTTCTGGGCTCCAGCGTGTCAGGAGCAGGGTCTCTTCATCATTTTTTTGTTCATAGAAGACAGTTGCAATGTCAAAGTCTGTCTGGTAGCCAAGATGCACGTAGTCAGGACTCTGCGCGCTCTGCAGCCACTCCGCAAGTTTCTTTTGCGCGCATTCCTCACAGAGATAGTGAAAGGCAAGTCGTTGCTGTTCGTCATGATGTTCATATTCAAAGACTGGGGTCGCCCGCTTGCATCTGAAGCAGGTCCGATCCCAGAGCTTTTCATTGCTGGTATAGCGTTTGAGGCTCCATATGACGACCCCGGTTGGTATCCGTCTCATAAAACTCCCTCCCTTTCTCCTGTCGAACTGCGGCAATAATCGTGTCGACAAAGCCCACACCTCTATTTACGGGTGCCCTATCTGCGTGCGCCTGCATGCGGCATGTAAGAGGAGGACACCTGCTCTCCGCTCGCAGATATTTGCCCCCTCGCTGCATCACCCTTGTAACCGACAGCACGGCGTGCCTGTAAAATGGGTGAAACGCGGTACACGTTATGGGCGAGGCCCAGTCGCTCAAGCATCCAGATCAGGTAGCCTGAGAAGTCGAACTGCCACCAGCGCAGGCCATGGAAAGCAGAGCGAGGGAACGCATGATGATTGTTGTGCCAGCCCTCGCCAAAGCCTAATAGTCCGACCACCCATTCGTTGTGGCTCTGATCGTTGGTCTCGAACGCTCGTTTGCCGAACGTATGGCACACGGAATTGACGCTCCAGGTCACATGATGAGTGAGAAACATACGCACCAACCCGCCCCAGAGCAACCCGGACCATCCACCAAGCGCGAACGGAATCAGCAGAGAGAGAAGCGACCAGAGCAAGGAGGTGCGACTGAGGAAGACCACCATCCTATCCTTCTCCAGGTGACGACAATACAAATGAGGATCGGCCATGCCGCTAAAGAGCCAGCCTATATGTGCATGAAAGAATCCCTCGAGAGGGCTATGCGGATCACCTGGGCGATCCGCCTGCGCATGATGTTTGATATGAGTCGCCGCCCAATCCAGTGCTGGCCCCTCAAAGGACATGGAACCAAGTACAAGTAAGATACACTTGATCACGGGATGGGGTTGAAAGCTGCGATGCGTCAGCATTCGATGGAAACCGACGGTCACGCCGAGGCCAATGAGTGTATACATCACTGCCAGCAAGACGAGATCGGACCAGTGAACCGCTCGCTCCCACAGCAATCCCAGCGCCAGTATCGTCGCCAGGAAAGGGACAATAACAACTACGAGGACAATCAGTTTATTGAAGACAACAGTGGGTCGCATAAGACCTCCCTCCACTCGGTCGTGCTCCGTTGCAATTATGGAACACTGGTTAGAGCGGTATCCAGACACTTTTGCTTCGCATTACTTTGTTGCCTATCTGGATACGCACAAGGAGCGCTCAGTTAAGAGTAGCTTCTATTTAGATTCGATGCCCTCTCCCCGTAAAATCAAACATGCTCGACTGTTTGCCGCACTTTCGTTTGTCAAAACCATGACAAGATCGACTCCTGCCCCTTGCTCATTGAGGGGGAAAGGTTGCCAATGCGAAGCCGTGTGAACTCTAATGCTCCAGCGATGGGGATACCATTTAAGCGCTGTTTCATACGAAAGACATAGTTCCGAGAAGGAGGAGCTACAGTAAGTATACACTATCTTTCATAAAAATGCAATATTTGTGAAAAGAAGAGAAAAAAGATGAAATCGTCACTGTGCATTGCTACGATCCATCGCGCTTCTATCCTCTCGCACTCCTGGGTCGGTTCCACCCTGCGTATCGAAGAATTTGATTAAGACATAGCCCATATTGTATTACATGCTCATTGCTCATTAGCATGTAATACTGTAACTCTATGATTGGCAAACATTCCATGCTATCCTCCATTTTCGTATGACCTCTCAGGGCTGCAAGCTGCGGTTGAGGCGAATAGACAGAGCTAACAGCTTCTTCGCATGAGCGGGAGCAGCAGCGCATGGCATAGTATGTATTATGAAGCCAGGATAAGGCCATTTCGCGTTGCAAGGAATATGTGCTTGACACTGGTAGCTTTTGTAGGATAGTCTTTTATGAGATTGATATCCTGCTTAGCAGCATAGGCAAATGCATCAGCAGTGGATACCGCCCATTTTCCGATAAAAAGGCGCAATGATGTCTACCGGCTGCTTTGAAAGCTCGTGAAAGTAGGTGGGGAATGAGTCAGTTCCACCGCATCCCTTTTCTAGTGATTGGGGGTGGGCTGGGTGGCCTTGCGACCGCCCTGGCCCTCTCACGAAAGGGCTATCCGGTTCACGTGATCGAGAAAGCGCAGGAATTCGGCGAGATCGGAGCGGGTATTCAGATCGCCCCGAATGGATCGAGAGCGCTCGATGAGCTAGGGGTTCTTGGTGAGACACGCCCATATGCAGTCTATCCTCAACGGCTTCTGCTGGTAGATGCCCTCTCCAACAACACGCTCACGGTATTGGATTTCGGTGAACATTTCCGGCGTGCCTATACGTATCCCTACTTCGTCATGCACCGGAATGACTTGCTCACAATTCTACTGCATGCTTGCCAGGAGAGTAATGCGATCACCTTAGAAACCAACCGGGAGGTGATCACTGTTGAGGACCTGGGCGATGGGACGCGGGTTCGTTGTTCCAATGGCGCAACATATGAATGCAGTGCTTTGATTGGGGCCGACGGACTATGGTCCACTGTTCGCAACTACGTGATTGGTGATGGGGACCCGCTATGTGTGGAGTTTGTGGCCTATCGGGGCGCGATTCCGATGGAAGAAGTGATCGAGAGCGCCGGGCTGGATACCATCCGCTACTGGATTGGCCCAAACTTGCATCTCATCCAGTATCCGCTACGCGGTGGAAAACTGTATAATCAGGTGGCCGTATTCAAAAGCGAGCGCTACCGCTCGGATACGGATGACTGGGGTACCGAGGAGGAACTGGAAGAGCATTTTGCCAAAACACATGAAAGTGTGAAACGAGCCTTAACGGGGGTGAAACGAGACCGGCGCTGGCCCCTCTACGACCGATTTCCTACTGACAATTGGACGCGCCATCGCATCACACTGCTAGGCGATGCTGCGCACCCCATGCTCCAACATATTGCCCAGGGAGCTTGCCAGGCGCTGGAAGATGCTGTGTGCCTGGCGGATGCAGTTGCCCATCATCCAGGAGACGTAGAAGCCGCCTTTGGGGCCTATCAGGAGGAACGTATTCCGCGCACGGCCCGAGTGCAGCGTTCGGCGCGTCTTTTTGGTGATATTATTCATAGCGATGGTATCACCGCCTTGCTGCGCAACGCGCTTTTGGCGGCGCGCACACCTGACGATTTCACGTATACTGACTGGTTCTATGGGTACCAGCCACAGAGGAGGGATAGAAGCGATGGGGATTGATATTCATCATACACAGACTGTCGAGGTGGGGTATGACGAGTTTTGCGGTGCACTGGTGGCACGCGATCTGAAGCCACTGTGGAAAATAGCGAAGCAGCTCATGCCGGAAGTGCCGCTGCCCACGACCCAGGCATGGTTGTGGAAGTGGGAGGACGTGTTGCCGCTCGCCAGGCGTGCCGGAGAACTGATCACGCTCGAACGCGGTGGGGACAGGCGGGTACTCGCGTTGGCCAACCCTGGACTGAAGGGGCTTCCGTTTACCAGTACGACCCTCTGGGGCGCGCTGCAATATCTGGGACCGCATGAATCGGCACCCGCGCACCGGCATACACCCAGCGCCATTCGCTTTGTCCTCACGGGCGCGGGCGTCTATACGACGGTCAATGGCGATGCCTGTGACATGGAGCCGGGCGACTTGATCCTGACACCCATCTGGAACTGGCATGATCACAACAACCGGAGCAATGAACCGATGGTGTGGTTCGATGGGCTGGATTTGCCGCTTTTAACGACGTTGGAAGCGATCTTCTTCGAGAATCACCCCGAGCAAGTGCAACCGGTGGATGGCCATAACCTATCAGAGCAGGGGTTCGCGGGGATCGGGCTACGTGAGATTGGTGCGAGTTCTCCCATGGGACACTCGCCGCTGCTGCGCTATCGCTGGAGTGAGACCGAACGGACACTCGAGGCGCTGCACCGGGCACGTGGCGGGCCGATGGTGAGCCTGGAGTTTGTGAATCCGCTCACGGGTACTCCAGCAGTACACACCTTTGCCTGCGAGATGCATCGCCTCTATCCTGGTAGGCGCACGGCTACCAGACGCAAGACAGGCAGTTCGGTCTATGTGGCTTTCCAGGGCAGAGGCTCCTCCGTGATCAATGGGGTGCGCTTCGACTGGGGGCCTGGTGATATCTTCGTGACACCATCCTGGGCCAGTGTTGATCACGAGGCAGCGGAGCGAGCGGATCTGTTTGCGATCAGTGATCGACCGGTGTTGCAGGCATTATATCTGTACCGTGAAGAGGAGCTGAGCGAGGGCCAGGAGATCAAGGGGGTGTTTGTACCGCTTCAGGGGGCGGTGAGCGCTTCTGATGCGACTCGCAATGGGCTGAACCAGCGATTGCGCCAGAATTGAAACCCTCGTTCTGGTAGGCTAATGGGCCTGATTGCCTCCCACACCCGCTACACTTGAAGCAAGCGCGAGCGGATTCTGTCATGGCGTCGGTGATCCGCTTGTCTCACCTATCACAGGTATCAATAATCGAGCTGGCCGAGTTCAGGCAAGTAGGTTTGCAAACGCGTGTAGAGGTCCCGGTATAATGCGAAACCCTTGCCATATCGTTGTACTGCGGCGGTTTGCGGGAAATATACCGGCCCCTGCGCGATAAAGCGGGAGATATCACCCCAATCAGTACACATACCAACTCCCATAGCGGCTACGTAGGCGGCGCCAAGAGCAGAAGCTGCTTCGCCTGCTACTACCTGTATGGGCAGATCTACGACATCAGCAGTGATCTGCATCCACAACGCGCTGCGACTTCCGCCATCAGCCGCCACCACACGGCGGACTGCCCGCCCCACTTCTTTCAGGAGCGTCAAATGATGCGCGAAGCCATAACACACAGCCTCCAGTACAGCACGATACAAATGTGCGCGAGTGTGATGTAACATCACACCGGCAAAAACACCACGCGCTGCCGGGTCGAAAATGGGCGTCTTCTCACCCAGGAAATACGGTAGAACGATGATTCCGCCTGCGCCGGGCTCTACCACCTGCGCCTCGCTATCCAACTCCTGCGGAGACGCTCCGCCGGCCAGTTCTTTAGCAAACCACTTGACCAGCGAACCACTAGAGGCCATACAGCCGTTGATGAGCGTCAGACCTGGAATATCATGATAGTCAAAGTAGAAATGCGGATCGGGGTCAGGGCGCGCATCGCAATACAAGATATCGCCCGCGCCGCCAAACTTGAGCAAAATATCGCCGCTCTGAGTAAGTCCTGCTGCCAGCGCCGCCGCTACATGGTCGGCGCTGCCGGCGACTACCGGGGTGCCGGCGCGAAGGCCCGTCAATTGCGCGGCCTCCTCACTCACCCCGGCCACAATCTCTACCGGCGCATGTACAGGGGGCAACAGGGCGGGATCGATGCCGGCGTGTTCCAGGTAGGGCCCATGCCAGCGGCGCCGCGTCACGTCATACAGGCCGCTTTCGACGGCCCAGTTCTCCTCCAGTGAGTAATGACCAGTCAGCCTGTAGATGATGAAGTCGTAAGACCCACACATATGCGCGGTCTGTTCAACGACTTGAGGCTCGTGCCGTTGCAGCCAGCGCCACTTGGTATCAATACTTTGCTGATTTGGAACACCTCCCGTGATACGCAGAAATTCTTGCGGATCCACGGCGGCGCGTAACTCTTCGACCTCCTGAATTGCGCGCACATCATTTTGCTGAATGCTAGGCCGCAGCGGAGTTCCAGAGGCATCTAGCAGGAGGAGAGCAGGCACCATCCCGGAGACCCCGATTGCCTCGATGGCCCGCGCCGGAACTACCTGAAGCAGGCGGCGGCAGGCTTCGCAGCATGTTGTCCACCATCGTTGTGGATCCTCTTCCGCCCAGCCAGGATGAGGAGAGCGCAACTCGTGGGGCAGTTCGACCTGCGCAACGATACCCTGTTCGCGCTCTAAGGCAAGCGCCTTCAGAGCGGTTGTACCAACATCGATACCCAGCGCATAGCGAGCAGTCATGAATGAGCCTCACTCAAAGCACGCGCGACATGAACTTCATCCATAAAACGACGAACACGCTCCGCATCGACCGGATTCCAGGTGTAGCCATCGTATTTCAGGCCCGTGCCGACAATCACCCCATCGGAGACGGCGAGAGTGTCACGCACCGTTTCAATTTTCACACCGGTATTTGCTAGCACAGGCGTACCCGGTACAGCGGCCCTCGCCTCTCGAATATGGTCGAGATTGACTTCCGCGCCTGCCATGATTCCCGAAATCAGAATGGCATCGGCCAGCGAGGAGACGACGACGCTGTGAGCCAGGGCGCCAATGGGGCGAGGCGCAACAGGCCGCGCAAACTCAGGCTCGATATTGAAAAACAGGCGCACCTGCTCCGCGCCAATTTGCCGCCGGTAGTCCAGCGCGGCGGCGGCATCCGGTTGCCACAGCCCCATATCGCTATCGTAGACGCCTGTGAAAACCTCGCGCACAAATGTCGCCTGCACTGCCTGGGCTACCGCGATAGCAGCCAGCGGATCCCAGAGCAGGTCAATGCCATAAGGAAGTCGGATATGTGGGCGCAATTCCCCAATAACCGCAGCCATAGCGGCAATGGGTGCGCGATCGATACGAAAGGTATATGGGCGGTCTCCCTCATTACAAAACAGCAGACCATCCACTCCACCATCTTGCAAGATATCCAGGTCGCGCCTCAATGCATCCACTATAGCCGTCATCCCCGCTTTGCTATCATAAAGTGGGCGTCCGGGCAGAGGCAGCAGATGCATCATCGCAATCACTGGCTTCGCCTGCCCAAAAAGGGATTCCAGTAACGAACGATTTGAAACATCCGCGCGATCATTTCCATTCACATTGGACATTCTTTGGCCCCCTGATTGTCTTTCATTACCTGGCGTTTCACAACGTCTTTTCCATGATGCTGGCATTTATTCGGGCGGCAGTTCGCTGTAAATGAGGTCGAGATTCACTCCTTGCCGCGCTCTCACAAAACGCGCGACATAGAAGATCACCAGACCGATGACGATCAGCGCTCCCATAAAGATGAAGCCTGGCAGCGGCCCCAGTTGAGGCGTAGCGATGCCAAGTGACTGGTAAGAAAGCACCAGGTACGCGAGACCAATCATCACTGCTATAGATAGTACCGCGACCACAGGCAGCAATGGAATACCGGCAATCCTGACATTCGCCGGCGAGTTTTTAAACAGGTCTGGACGGCGTAGAGGAAACGCGATCGCGGCCACGCTCACACAAAGAATGGTGACAACGCCGGCCAGCACACCCATAGAGAGCAGAGTAGCGAACGAACTTGAGAGGACCGACCAGATCAAGATGGCCGTGACAATCACTGAAGCGGTAATGATGGCCGGAACCGGCGCGTGCGTGCGTTCGCTGACCTCTGAAAGCTTGCCGGGTAGAATGCGGTCGAAGGACCAGGCGAAAATCGTGCGCACAGGCATAAACGTATTGGGAAACATGGCCGGCAGGTTCCAGAAGACAAAGCTCACCGCGATCAGCAGCGCGAAGACGCTATTGTTGGCCGCGATACTCGCCATCAAGTTGTAGTAAGGCAGCACTGGCAGCGGATAGGTGGTAGTGCCTGCCAGGGCATTGATGCTGGCGATAAATTGCTCGGTCGCGCTATGGTAGAGGAGCAATACGCCAATAATCATAAAAAGTGAGTCCCACACCAGCGCCCCGATCATGATGGAAATCTGGCGGCGCAGCTTCCCGGCAGACTTGAGCTCTCCAGCGATATAGACCGACCACCAGTTCCACATCATGAAGGTCATGATAATGGCAATGACCGGCAGGGTCGAGGAGAATTGATGGCCGCCTGTGAAAACAAAGCCAATCTTAGAGGCAGCGGTCTCGATGGCTTGAAAGGATTTCGCACTATGCGTAAATGGCTGCGCAAAGGCATTGAAATTAGCAATGAAACTCGCATTTGAGCTTATCAGCAGCGCGATAAACGCCAGGAAAGTACCCAGACTGGCAATCGTCCAGCACACATTTTGCACGCGGAAGGATGTTTTCGTCCCGGCTGACATAGCCACTGCAAGAATAATAATTAACAGCAGGCCGAGCCCAAATGTCCACCACTGGCCGACGGCATCGCTGCCACTCACGGCATTGCCCGCATTAATCAGGCTGTTGTTTTGTGTGACCGCGCCCAGCACCGCTAAAGCCGGGCCAACTGCCAGCACCGCGAAAGAACGCGCCCAGAAAGCCGCGCCAATCAAGGCAGAGATGGCGGCAGAAAAATTGCTGAATACGGCGACTGCCGGATGCAGGATACGGCTGATCCACACGTAGTCGCCGCCGGTGCGAGGCATAGCCGATGCCATCATCGACATCATGATGCAGACAGGAATATTGACCAGGAAAGCGATCAGCAATGCCAGTACCAGGTCGGCTCCAGGGAATGACCCCAGCGCGTAGAAAATACCGAAAGCCAGGGTCGCCCCAACAGGCGCAGAGAAGACCGCGTTGAAAATAATAGCGTCTATCACCGATGCTTCACGAACAAGACCCGATGATTGCCGCACATAGAGGGATGAGGACGTGGAAGATGCAGATTCTGATTGCATATCGACTCCTTGTTTCAATCCCCACCGGGAAGCCGGGAAAAGGTCCGGTTCCTGCCGCTTCCACGCGGGGAGAGTATCGTAGCCAAACCCGAACATGTCAAGTGTAAATGCGCCAGGCACTACAAGGAAAGGAAAAGCTTGACATACAAGGATTTATTAGCTAGAGTATACAGTAAAGAACACAATCTGTCAATGAATATATGTAATTGTTTGTTCTATTCTGTTAGAAGAGGGAGAGAGATAGCTCATGCTGGCGAGTGAGCGGAGAAGGCTTATTCTGGAGCGAGTGGCCGAGCTACAATCGATTGAAACCCAGGCGCTGGCCGATGAGCTGGGAGTATCCGTGATGACCATCCGGCGCGATATTAAGCGACTGGAACAGGATGGTTTTTTACGCCAGACCTACGGGGGCGCGACCGTCCACATTACCAAAAGTGTGGAACTGGGCTTTAACAGCCGGGCGTTGCAAAACGCCGCCCAGAAGCGTATGATTGGCGCACAGGCAGCGCGGATGATTGAGCCTGGGCAGACATTGTTTCTGGGCGAGGGGACAACCACTTCACAATTCGCGCAGTTTCTTCCTCCGCATCCACACCTGCTGGTGATTACAGCTTCCCTTTCGCACGCCAGCCTCCTCTGCTCGCGCAACATTCAGGTCATCGTACTCGGAGGCAAGCTGCACAATGATGAGCTTACTATGACCGGCCCTATCGCGGAATCCACGCTCCACCGCTTTTACGCGGATGTTTGCATCCTGGGCGCGGCAGGAATTGATCCTAAAGTCGGGGTAACGGAGTTGGATCATGAAGTCGCTTCGCTTCACCGCCTGATGATGGAGCGCGCGAGTCGTGTCATTGCGCTGGCAGATCATGGGAAACTCGGCTTTCGCACTCCCGCTGTCGTCGCCCCCATAGCGATGGTGACGAATCTGGTGACCGACGATGCGGCTTCCCCGGAGATTCTCGATCAACTCAGGGCCTGTGGCACGCAAATCACCCTGGCGCGCAAGCGAACTACTGAACCTGAATCAGAAATGGTGAACTAATGGCAACAACAATTTACTACGCCAGCGATGTGCATGGCTCCAACCGGTGCTTCCGCAAGTTTTTAAACGCGGCAAAGTTTTATAAGGCGCAGGTGCTGGTCATGGGCGGCGATATATTGGGGAAAGGTCTCGTCTTCCTTGAAGAGGTACAGCCAGGGGTGTACGTCACGAAAGACCGCGGCCAGCGTCTTGAACTATCATCGGAAAGCGAAGTGCAGGTGTTCGAGAAGGCGGTAGCTGATAAGGGACTGTACCCTTATCGCTGTCGCAAGGGCGAGCAAGAGGCCCTTGCTGCTTCGGGCGAGATCGAAAGGCTCTTTGAACACCTGATGAAAGCACGCCTGGAAGAATGGGTGGCACTGGCAGATGAGCGCCTGGCTGGTACGGGCGTGCGCTGCTATGTCATGGGCGGCAACGATGATCCACCTGCCGTGCTGGAGGCGCTTGCTGGCGGTCGCATCGTGCGCAATCCCGAGGATGGCCCTGTCATGCTGGATGATACGAGCGAAATGATCAGCCTCGGCTGGTCGAATCCTACTCCCTGGAACACACCGCGCGAATGTAGTGAGGATGAACTTGGCCGCCGCATCGATGCCCTTATGTCCCAGGTGAAGCGGCCTGACGCGCTCGTCATGAACCTGCACGTTCCTCCCTATGGAAGCGGGCTGGATGACGCGCCGGAACTCAACTCCGATTTAAGGGTGCAAAGCAATCTGGGGCAGACACGCTTTAAACCCGTTGGCTCGACAGCCGTGCGTGCAGCCATCGAGCGTTATCAACCCCTACTTGGCCTGCATGGGCATATTCACGAGGCCCACGCCTCTTGCAAGATTGGACGCACCATCTGTATCAATCCCGGCAGCGATTTCAGCGAAGGCGTTCTGCATGGAGTACTCGCCACCCTGCATAAGGGAAAGTTGCGCGGCTATCAGATGGTGAGCGGTTAACGAACCCCAGGCGCTAAAAATGGAGGGAGGCCCTATGTCTCGCATACACCTCGGCATCAATACCTGCTTCGCCGTCAAACGCTGGCCAGAGCCGGAGCAGTGGGTGCAGATTGTGAAAGATGAACTTGGACTGGATTGTTGTCAATTCAGCTTTGACTTGATCGATCCATTGTTCGATGAGGAGGCTGTCCAGGCCTATGTGGATGAGACCAGGAGGGTTGCCTCCGCGCGGGGCCTCCAGATTCATAGCACCTTTACGGGCCTGGCCGCCTACTCCTGGAGCCTGTTGCTGCATCCCGATGCGCGTTCGCGCCTGGCCGCGCTGCGCTGGTATAAGCGGGCGATTGACGTGAGCGCTCGCCTGGGCGCCTGGGGGACAGGCGGACATATCGGCGCCTTTAGCGCGCGCGACTTCGCCAACACCGCGCGTAAATCGGCCCTGTTGACCGAATTGCAAGAGCATCTCTCTACCATCGCCCACTACGCGTCACAACGCGGTTTGCGTTTCCTCCTGTTTGAAAATATGGCGGTAGAGCGCGAATGGGGACATACGCTCGACGAGGCGCAATGGTTCGCTCAATTGGACACGGCAGTTCCGCTTGTACTGTGCTTTGACATCGGACATGTCTTACGTGCGAATAACCTCAGTGCCGGCCACCAGAACTGGTTCGCTGCTTCCTGGAGACAGACGCCAATCATCCACTTGCAGCAAAGCGACCTCCTGAGTGACCACCACTGGCCGTTTACAGAGGAATACAACAAACAGGGCGTGATAAAGGCAAGTGACATTTTACAGGCCACCGCGCATTGGCAAGAACGCGAAGATCTCTACCTCTTTCTAGAACCCATCCATCCTTTCGAGGCCGCTGATAGATTAGTGCTAAATGAACTACGTGAGAGCGTCACCTACTGGCGACGAGCTTTGACTGATCAGCATCCAGGTAAGAGCTTAAACCTCTAAGCCGATGAATGGCTTTCCATGCTTTGAGGCAATCGGCGCATGGCTCCCAAATTAGTTGAACGATGGCGAGTCCAGGACAGTTGAGACTGGATAAAAAAAGAAAAGCATTAGCAGGGGTGTAGTGTAAGAAGCCACAGCATGTATTGCTCATCTGCTATAGCGGGAATACTATTCACTATGACGATGCTCATAACGTTTTCATGATCAGTCCTCGCTATACTCATAGCAGAGAGGGTGAAGTGAGCCGGTGAATCTCTTCTAGAGGTGATGAAAGGTCGGCCTGGCACATAATGTGGAGTTGGGAAACCCCGAGAAAGATGGAGTAGCAGGGCAGGCAGACAGACAACGTGGAAGGAGTTAGCAACTATGACAGTATTCGCTGTCCTCAAGTTTCCAACCGAAGAAGGCGCTGAGAGGATATCCCCAATACTCCAGAAGCTCCAGAAGCAACGTTTGATCCAGATTGAGGATGGGATGATGCTGACCTGGCCCCAAGGGTCTGAGAAGCCCAGAATCAAACGGCTCTCGCAGTTGACCGGGCAAAATGTACTGAGTGAGACATTCTGGGGATTGTTTGTCGGTTTGCTGTTTGCGGTTCCTTTCTTTGGTGAAGAAACCGGCACCACCATCAGTACCCTCACTCGACACTTCGCCCTCTACGGCATTGACGAGCACTTCATCAATGAAGTACGTAACAAAATCGCGGAAGGAACCTCGGCCTTGTTTCTGATAACGAGCAGGGCGGCCCTGGACAAAGTAGTGCTTGCCGTCAAAGATACACCTCTCGAGATTATACCGGCCGATTTGTCTCCAGAGCAAGAAGGGTTACTGCTCAAATCCTTCATGGAAGAGAGCCTGTCGTAGTAACACAGCTTTCGCAAGTGTCCATTAGTAGTAGCTGAAAGGGCCAGCAATCATGATAACTTTCAGCATCCTCGAGTTTCCAAGAGCCGAAGGGGCTGCGTATATGCTCCGTTCACTGCGGAAGCTACAAGAGCAGCACTTAATCCAGATTGAGGATGGGGCCATCCTCACGTGGCCACTCGGGTCCAGGATGCCTAGAATCAAACAACTCAGCCCTCACGAGGATGGTACATTGAGTGCAGCGTTTTGGGGATTGCTTGTGGGTTTGTTATTCGCTGGCCCTTTCTTTGGTACGGCAACTTGCACTGCCATCTGTGCCCTCAGTGGGCAATTTGCTCGCTATGGCATCGACGAGCGCTTTATCAAGGGAGTACGCAACCAGATTATGGAAGGAACTTCTGCCTTGTTCCTGATAACAAACGGATCTCTAAAGGAAAAGCTGATGGCAGCAGTCAAGGGAATGCCGTTCGAGCTCATGTCGACCAACCTGTCCCCAGAGCAGGAAAAGCTACTCTGCGAATCCTTCTGGGAAAGTTCCAGGGTAGAGATTTTAACCGACTGGCGTGAAGAATATGCCTATTCGTTAGGTCTGCAGGCCTATATCTATGGCTTCCCCTGGGTGTTTCTCCCGCAACTGCGCTGGCAGTGGGTCACTCAGCCGGCTGCTAGTGATATGATCCCGTATGCCGCCCTCAATCACTTCTGGCATGCGAAGACACCCATGGACGCGACATATCGTGAAGGAGGTTCACCCAATAATGACACGATGTACTCCATCGCCTGGGTGAACGTGCGAGAGGAGCCTGTTATCCTCTCGCACCCGGACATGGGAGAGCGCTACTATGTCTTCCAACTGGCCTCGCTGGATGCGGACAACTTCGCCTATGTGGGCACGCGCAGTACCGGGCAGCATGCCGGGCACTACGCCATCGTCGGCCCCGGCTGGCAGGGTCGCCTGCCCCCCAATGTGAACGTCCTCCAACCTTCACGTACCCCAACCGTGCTCATTTTCGGTCGCACACAGGTTGAGGGACCTCAGGACATAGCTCAAGTCCAGGAGCTGCAGAAGCACTACCGGTTGACCCCACTGAGCCTTTGGAAGCGACCCCGCGCTTCGGTGCCAGAGGACCGTAACGTCTGGCCGCCTTTCGATACCAGGTCCGACCCGCTGGCTGTATGGAAGACCATGAACCGGGCCATGTCAGAGGAACCACCCCAGGCACGGCACGCCGCCCTGCTTAAGTTGTTTGCTACTATTGGTATTGGCCCAAATCAGCAGGTCGAGTCTTTCGATACAGGCACCAGGAGAGGACTGGGGCGCGCGGCAGCAGGCGGACAGCAGTTTATCGAAGCGGTGGTTAGCCAGGAGAGACCCGGCAAGCGTGTGAATGGCTGGCGCTATCCGCCGCCGGCATTGGGACAGGCCGGGCTGCATGATGATTTCGTCACTCGGGCAGCCCTCCAGTGTGCGGATGCGATCATCGCCCTTGATCCACAAGAAGCTATTAACCTCATCGCGGAGAGAGATAGCGACGACCAGCCACTCACCGGAGCCTGTCGCTACTGCCTACACTTCGCGCCACATGGGTTGCCAAAGGTGGGCACCTTCTGGTCGATCACTACCTATAGCGCGGATCATAATCTCATTAAGAATTCGCTCGACCGGTATTCGATAGGCAGCCGCGCGCCGGGATTAATGTATGACCCCGACGGCGGGCTCACCTTTTTTATCCAGCACGAACCACTGGAAGAGGACCACATATCCAACTGGCTGCCCACATCCAGAGGACCGTTTAACCTGATCCTACGCGCTTATCTCCCTGCACGTGAAATCGTGGAACAGACCTGGGAGCCGCCGGGGCTGGAAGTACTGCCCCAATTAAGCGCGCCGAGACAAAGGAGAAGAACGCAACAATAACAATGCCCGTAACATTTTCTATAACGCTTTTACCCTATGCTCAATTCGGGTGTGGATGAGAAGGAATCTACTGTAGAAGGAGCGAGTGCGCGCCAATAAACCCTGGCCCATTCAAAGAAGGGGAACAATACGCAATGAAGAATTTTGGACTTGTAAAACAGGGTAATTACGCAGAGAGCACAAGCGAGCACATTTTTCCTTCTGGCTCTATTCAGCCTTATGGCATTCTATTGCTTCTAAAGGAACCCGAATTAACCATTCTGCGGGTTAGCAATAATACACGTGATATCCTGGACATTTCTCCCCGGTCACTGCTCAATAAGCGCCTGGATACGCTAGTAGAAGCCTCTCAGCTCGCGCAACTCAAGCAGTCCTTATGGAGGGAAGACCTGCGGTTCAGCAATCCTGTGAAGCTGCAAATAAAAGTACGAGAGAAAGATTACGTTTTTTTTGACGGCATTGTACACCGGACAAAAGCCGGCCTGATGCTTGAGTTAGAACCATTCATAAGAGAATGGACCTCTTTTTCACACCTTTACCAACTTCTGCAGCTTTCTGTAGAAAAACTACAGCAGGCTGCGAGCCTGCTCCAGCTTCTTCAGGTTGCGGCAGAGGAAATCCACGCCATTAGCGGTTTTGATAGGGTCATGATTTACCAATTTGATAAAGAGAAGAATAGTGAGATTGTGGCTGAGGCAAGATCGGCAAATCACCCCTCCTATCTTGGCATGCGCGTTCCCGCGTCCAATTTCCCGGAACAGGTTTCTGAACTCTCTTGTCTTGCTCAGCCTCACTACGTAGCTGACGTGAATTGCCAGCCTGCCACGATCCTCCCCAGTTCTCATTCCGAAACAGGCAGGTTAGATCTGCGCTCCGCTCTACTAAGAAGCCCCTCGCCTCTCTATAAAGCATATCTCAGGAGCATGGATGCTGCCGCCTCAATGACTTTCTCCTTGCAAAAAGAGGACGCTCTGTGGGGAATAATAGCCTGCTACCACCAATCGCCAAAATTGGTTCCGTACGAAGTACGAACGGCTTGCGAATTTCTTGCGCAAATGGCGTCTTTGCAGTTGAGGATCAAAGAAGATGATGCCTGTAAAAAGAACTTAGAGAGCCAATTTGCAGCATTGCAACAGGAGCGGTACCAGCTAGAGACTTCTGTTTATACATTAGTCCACGATCTAAGTATACCGCTCAGCGTCATTAGCCGCTTTGCCGAGCTTCTTTCTCTCGATAATCAAGTCGGCTCAAACGCTCTAGACCAATCTTACATCAAGAATATTCTCCAGGCCGCTAAGGAAATGAAGTTGTTCATTAGCAACTTGCTTGAATATCCCCCCGTCGGCAATCAGGCTATCGCTCTTAAACCGGTTGCGCTACGTGAACTGTTACACGATCTGGCGCAAGAACTTCAGGTACTTCTTGATGAAGCACAGGCACAGCTCTATATACCGGAGGACCTTCCTGTCATTAAGAGCGATACGACACTTTTGCGCCAAATTTTCATGAACCTGTTTAGCAATGCGCTTACCTACCGTCGCCCAGGAATCCCCCCTGAGATCAGAGTAAAATATAAAGTCGAATCCCACCACGTGATCATCGGAGTCGCAGATAATGGCATTGGCATTGCTCCTCAAGATTATGAGCGGATCTTTACAATTTTTCAACGACTCCAGAACAAGGAACAGTATCCAGGCACGGGCATAGGCCTGGTTGCTGTAAAGAAGGCAGTCGAACTGATGAACGGGCAGGTATGGGTAGAATCGGTAGTCGGAGAGGGAAGTACATTTTGGGTTAAACTTCCTCACCCTGCTCACGATTAGAAATTCGCCATGACACCTTTCTTAACACTTTCGAGGTAGCTTCTCTTAACACCAGATACTGGAAAAGGATTGCTGGTTATGCTCCTGATCGAGCCGCGCTTCTGGCAGAAGCTATTGCGCAGAGGAAGGGGCTGTAACCAGCCCGAGACGCATGGCAACCAGAATCGCCTGCGTTCGACTCTGAACCCCTAACTTGGAAAGGATGCTGCGTACATGGGCCTTGACGGTAGACTCCGCAATCTGTAGCGCCTGCATAATCTCTTTATTCGAAGCCCCCCGAGCCAGCAACTGCAACACCTCTCGTTCCCGTTCGGTGAGTGGCTCCTGGCGGCCGGTAGGACGCATCTGGTTGACCAGCAGTTCGGTGACTCTTGGGGAAAGATGCACCCGCCCCTCTACGGCGTCCTCGATCGCGGCCCGTATCTCACTGGCTCGGGTATCTTTATACAAGTAACCATTTGCCCCTGCCTGCATGGCCTGCGTAATGGCGGTAGGATTAAGCATCCCTGTCAGCACCACCACCTCGGTTTGTGGCAGTTCGCGACGCATAATCGCGGTCGCGCTGACCCCATCCTGATCCGGCAAGTTCAGATCCATCAGCACCACATCCGGTCGCAATTGCCGTGCCAGTTTGATCGCTTCTGCCCCTGTCGCCGCCTCGGCCAGCACGCGGAACGCCGGATCTTGCTCAATGGCTCGGCGCAGCCCCTCACGAAAGATAGGATGGTCATCAACGATGAGCACGTGAATCGTCATTTTAACGCTCCCTCCTGGAGAACAAGTTCTCCAAAGATTGGACACGAACTGATCCTCTGGCTCTGTATCTCATCATGATTCCACCTGCGCGCAGTTCCCGCTGCTCGTGAAGCAGACCACCCTTGCCAGACAGGTATAAGCCATATGACAAAATACGAGAGGTGAGAAGCACTTTCAACATATTGAACTGTGTTTTTATAACCTCGCTTCGTCTAGAGCAGACCGGATATGCTTTCTTCCCACACACATAATCAGCATAAGCAATTACGTCCGCATTTGCAAGGGTGATCTTTCTCTGATCAGGCTTTACGGCATTACATGGTAGGAACTGCCAGAGCAAGCCCCATCAGAACGAGCGAGCATGAAATGCTCTGCTATATAAAGACACGCTACAATAGGCTTGAAAAGAGAGAAGCGAGCATCTATCTCATCTCACATTTTAATCACAAACGGATTTATCACCTTCGGTAGGGTAATGAATGCGCCATGCTCAATATTCGTACTCCTATCAAGGCCACTATCTGACTATAGTGCAGCCGGGAATTGTGTATAAATATTCCACTACCAGAGGCTTTATTACGGTCTGATTCTTAGGGTCTAGTCCAAAAGGCCAGGATAAGAATGCACCCTATAGGCAATGACATTAACGTCTCAGTTACATTACTATTGAAGATATAAATGTGCAGACCAGGTTATGGTTGGGTTTTTCTTGTGGCGCGGATCGCATCAAAGCTCACTCGTATTGCCTCCGCCACCGCCTGCTTCTCATTTGAGGTGTGTAACTCAGAAAGTTGAGCAATGTTTCGTTCCATTTGTTTGTATACATAAGAGGGAGAGGAATTGTTATGAGTTTATTACGTCTCTCTACACTTGGTGCCCCAGAAGTGTTTCACAATGGAAGTCGCCTGACCTTTTCCTTGCGCAAGGCACAGGCGTTGCTATTCTACCTGGCAGTAGAAGGCGGTATGCAACCGCGCAGCAAGCTCGCCGCGTTTCTATGGCCCGACAGTGAGCCCCACGATGCCCGTAACGCATTACGTAATGCGCTGGCGCTGCTACGCAACCTGCTCAATGATGACGACGCCTCACCTGATTCGCACTACCACCTTCTAAGTGCGCCTGATCTGGTTAGCCTGAACCCCCATGCTCCAATGGAACTCGACCTGGACCAGGTCCAGCAAGCCTATCGTGAGGCGCAGGAAATTTCCACAGTTCCATCAGAGGAGCAACGCGCTCCCCTGATTGCCCGGTGGCAGCAAGTCCTCTCTCTGGTACGCGGCCCTTTCCTCGACGGTTTCTGGTTACGTGAGGAAACGCCTTTTGACAAATGGGTCCAGTTGCAGCAATACCAGTGGCAGGTGCGTTTACAGCTACTCTTCGACCGGCTCTCATCCTGGCACGAGGCTTCCCTGGAGCACGAGCAGGCCAGCGCCATCCTCACGCGCTGGCTCGCGCTCGACCCCTTGCAGGAGGAGGCCTACCGGCGTTTGATGCGCCTGCACCTGGCCCGCGGCGATCCAGGCGCCGCCTGGCAGGTCTATGTCACATGCCGGGAACGCCTGGCTGATGAGCTGGATGTGAAACCTTCGTCACAAACCGTTGCCCTGGCCGAGCGCATTCGTGCTGCGCAAGCTCATAATCCGGGCCCGTCTCGCCTTTCCGCACGTCGCACTACCAGCACGGCACAGAGCCAGCCGCCAGGAGAATTGACCGCTCCGCTCGTTGGACGAACTGCCTCTATCAACCAGCTCGTCGATAGATTTCAACAGGCGCAGCAAGGGTTACCGCAGGCCGTACTGCTGGTGGGTGAAACTGGTATCGGTAAAACACGGCTGGCGAGCGAGTTTATGGCCTGGGCCCGCGTTCAGGGCGCAGATGTGTTGAGCGGGCATGCCTTTGAAGTCGGTGTGAGCTTACCATACCAACCATTAGTCGAGGCGATACAGGGACGACTCGAGGAGGAAAACGCGCCAGAGGACCTGTTGGATGATCTGTGGCTGGCCGAATTGACCCGGCTCCTGCCAGATCTGCGGGTGCGCTATCCCGATCTACCGCGCCCTGGCGAGGATTCGTTTACCACTACTATCCGCCTGTTCGATGCCGTGGCACGACTCTTTGATGCCCTGGCGCAACGAGCGCCGCTGGTGTTGATGCTGGATGATCTGCACTGGGCGGATGTGGCCTCTCTCGATCTGCTGCGCTACCTGGCGCACTACTGGAAGAAACATGCTACGCCAGCGCTGCTGCTGGGTACAGTACGCAGCGAAGAACTGGCTCTCAATTCACATCTTGCCGCCCAGTTCGCCAATCTGGGCCGCGACCTGCCGCTCATCCAGGTAACGTTGCAGCGGCTGAGTCAAACAGAAACCCTCCAATTCCTTGAGGCCATCATCGGACAGGAGGAAACAGGCACCAACCGGACAGAGGAACAGCGCGAGCGCGATCTGATGCGGCCCGTTTCCTCTGAAGCGGGGGGGCAATCTGCCTGGAAGCGCCAACAGAGCAGGTTGAGCAACTTCTTGTTTGATTTGACGGAGGGGCAGCCTTTTTACCTGCTGGAGACACTGAAGCTCTTGCGCGAGCGGCAGTGGTTGATTCCGCGGCTGGCATCCGATGGCACGTGGCGGCTTGTACCAGACATGGAGAAGATACCGGCGCTCCTGGAGGAACAGCCCCGGCGTAATCTATTGCCTGCCGCGGTACGCGCAATGATTCTGGCACGAATGGCGAAGCTGACACCGCTTGCGCGCCAACTGGTAACGGCCAGCGTCGTGGTGGATTTCCGGGCAAACGCTCAACACCTGTGGCAGGTCGCCCAGTTGGACATGCAGGCGGGCATCCAGGCACTGGAGGAGGCCGTTAGAAGCGGGATGCTGCGTGAGGAGAATGGCCCAGGAGAACATATGGGAAGCTATCACTGCGCAAATGAACTGATCCGTGAGGTAATTTGCTCCGAGATGGGCGAGGCGCACCGATACATGTTGCAGCAGCGTGCCGGCGCTTTGCTGCATGCAGAGGAGGCAGAGATAGCCAGGCGACAGCGAAGAGATAAACGATTGAGCTTTGTCATATGAGCGCCGGTATATGACGCCGCCTGGCTCTTACCGCATGAAAACGACAATGCACTGCGCGCCTTCTTATGCCATCTCGCTGCCGCTTTCCCATCGTTCAGAACTTTCTAGCGCCTTTCCAACAAACCTGTTAGGAAAGGGGAAATCAGAGGGACACCCCTTGAACCCCGGCGGGGGAGAACCCCTGCACCCCCTTTGCCTGACAGGTCTCTTGACTTTGCACCAGCGAGAAACAGCTGGATAGCTCTCTGCGAGAGCTCCTGGGGCAATAAGCTCTCCTCTCCAGGTTCAGATGCGGTCTTCTTTTTACGGGCTTATAACGATATTTATGACGGTTTCATGGCATGTCCTCATATATACTGAAACAAAGCATGAGGTGCTCGTTCACACTAGCCTCGCAAGGCCCTACGATGTTTCTATACACGGAGGTTGAGACATGACTATGAATTCACCGGCGCTAGCTCACAATACACCGGCATCCGCGAACCAGGCAAATCAGATGCAAGCTCTGAATGAGCGCGCAACTCTTGCAAATTCGGAGGCAGGTGCTGCTTGCGGGTATACGCTTCCTCTTTCAGAAGAGGAAGCAACCAAGGAGGCTTCCTTGCTCAAAGCACTGGCAAATCCTACTCGATTGAGCATCCTGAATTTGCTGAAACGCTACGAAGGAAAAGTAAGCGTGCTCGAGATCGTGGAGAAATTTCCCTTGGGACAGCCGACAATCTCCCATCATCTACATATTCTTCGTCATGCCGGACTTGTTGACTGCGAAAAGAAAGGCTTGTGGGTGTATTACTATCTACGCCGTGATTCATTAAAACGGGTCCAGGATGTGATTACCGAACTGGTAGAGTAAATAACATTCTTGCTCACGCAAAGATTCCGGAAAACGAAAACCATCCTTCATAGTGCTTCAAGTAAGGCTTTCACCGTCTGAAGAAGTTTATCCCAATGGAATGGTTTCTTGATCCAGTGGAGGTGGTGCTGATCATGGCCATCCTGGTGGCAAGGGCTACCCAGCAGCAAAACGGGAATCTGCCTTTCTGGGTCACATTGACAGAGGCACTTATAGAGCGCCTGAGCATCCATCTCAAGAAGTTGCTCATCCAGCAGAACCAATTGAGGCGTAACCAGGCGGCAAAACTCGATCATTTCCTTTCCATCCGTAACCAGCAATACCTCCTGGGATACTTCTTCTCGTAGAACCATGGTAAGAATAAACCCGAGATCAAGATCGGATACCCCAACAAGGATAAGGCTCATTGAGATAGGCGTTGCTTCGTTGGAGGATTGACTCATATGTTGATCCTTTTGCCTTGTTGTGGGCATATACTGCACCTCATTTCTTAATTGCTAATCTAGACCAGGCCTGGGACACTTCAGCAAGGTTAATCCGTTTCTCCGAGAGGTGTCCGGCGCTATCAATCAGCTCATGCCTCTTAATCCCCTGCATGACAATAACACGTCTCTTCCTGGAAATAGGGGGGTAGGTTGTAGGCGCGCAGTCCAACTGGTTGATCAGATTATACACTATTTCACAGTTGAGATGCCTGGAAAAAGTCCTCTCGACTTAAGATAAACTCCTCAGCGCGAGGAGGCAATTATGCGAGACGAATGCGGAATGTTTTTATCTCAAAAGGCCTTATCCAGAAAGATACTGTGTTCCTTTCCCAGGATACATCGTTGAGCGGTTCCTCCAGAAGGTTACATTCTTGCGCCGATAGAATCGGGGTAGCAAAAGTGAGTGTGCTATGCCCGCGCTGATTATGCGCTTCGTACAGCCTTATAATGAGGCCGTCGCCATCCTCGGCAGGTTTCACCGTCTCTACAACAATGTGGGCGCACTCTGTCTGTACAAAAGGAACGCCTGCTATACACCTTGCGGAAACGAGAGGGGCAGAAAGCGCCGGCTTTTGATCATTCACACAAGCCACCGGAACGTTGAGTTCGTAAGCCCTCCTGACGCTTTGCGCCTCCCTCCAGTCTCCTCTATGTGGCAAGAGGCTATAGGTGAAGCGATGCACACCCTCATCAGCATGCATATCAGGATAGATACTGGATTTCAGGAGCGTCAGACGAACAACATTATCGTGTACGTCATGCCCATATTTACCATCATTGAGCAGGCTAACACCATACCCGCCTTCGCTCACATCAATCCAGCGATGAGCGCATGTCTCAAAACGCGCCATATCCCAGGATGTGTTTCGATGCGAAGGACGCTCAACGCTGCCAAATTGGATTTCATAGGTGGCTCGCGCGCTATTGATTGCCAGCGGGAACACCGCCTTCAACAATGTCTGGTGTTCGCGCCAGTCAATCTGCGTAACAATGTCGATGCGCGGGCAGCTACGCCAGAGCGAAATACGTTGCATGATAGATGATGACATGTATCGATGGACAACCTCGACAGTCGCACGCAGCGGTCCCTCTTCGATGATACGTATAGCGGTTACCGCTTGCACCGGATATGGCTTCTCCTCATAAAAGAGATCGATATCCCAGGCATCAAAATTCAAGGGACGGTCCTCATAGGCGATTAACTGGTTGCCTGTTTGCCCCGGAGCAAGAACGTCACGCCGCGCGCCGATGTCGTAAAGATGGCTCATCTCTCCTTGCGCATTCATCCAGAGGGCATAGTACTGATTCTGCAAGAGGATCGTTCCCTCACCTGCGTAAGAAGCGCGACAGGCAGGCCGATTCTTTGCGTCACCGGTGAGTCCATTACTGCCCGCCGGTACGACCTGCACTCCGCACGGGGGAACGCGCAGGCCATCTAGCAGGCACACCGGGTTCCCATCCCAATCAATTGTCTGCTGGGCAAGCGGAAAAAATTTTGCAAGCCTTGCCGGTATCTGTACAGGGTCCGTGCGTTCCCATGGTAGAGTATTCAACAGGAGCAGATCCCCCTCTTCTACAGGGACCTGGTCTAGCAGCAGAGCGAGGGCCTCGTCGTATATCTGCTTTCCTATGGCATGTGCCTCGGCATAGAGTCGCATAGCATCTTCATACACTTCATGGATCGAGGAGCCGGGCAGCACATCATGAAATTGATTGAGGAGTATAAGCCGCCAGCCTTGATTCAGTTGCTCCTGCCGCGATTGCATACCGCAGAGACTGGCCCACGCATTTAATAACTCCACTTCGCGATAAAATAACTCGATGCGCCTGTTCTCCTGCTTGATGGATGCCTGAGAAGTATAGGTTCCACGGTGATATTCTAAGTACAACTCACCCACCCATGCAGGCAAACGGGGATTCTCCCACACGCGCTGATAGAGCTTCCTGAAGTAATCCTCAACTCGATCGGCACGCACCTGGGGAAAGCCAGGCAAATCCGCCATGATCTGCACTCTCGCCACCTGTTCTTCTGTTGGCCCACCACCGCCATCCCCCCAGCCATAAAGATAAAGTAAGTGATCATTGATATCCTGCTGGCGATAGTTCATCCACGTTCCGGTTATACTGCCCGGTTGTAAGGAGCCATTGTAGGTATAGAAAGTTGCGGTCGGGTCGAGGTCTGCCGCCGTGATGAAGTGAGTGAGAACCTCGGAGCCGTCGATGCCACGCCAGCGAAATGTATCGCAGGGCATCCGATTAACCTGGTTCCAGCTAATCTTCGTGGTCATGAAGACGGGAATATTACACCCACGCATAATTTGCGGCAGCGCGGCACTATAGCCAAAGACATCTGGCAACCAGATTTGACGAGGACTGGCAGCAAATTCTTCTTGCCAGAAGCGCAACCCTTGCATGATCTGCCGGATAAGCGACTCGCCACCGGGAAGGTTACAATCCGCTTCAACCCACATCGCACCTACCGGCTCAAACCGGCCCTCGGCAACACGCTGCTTCACCCGAGCATAGAGATCAGGAACATCTTCTTTCAGCCATTGCAGCAACTGCGGCTGGCTCTGACTATAACAGTAATCGGGATAGTTGTCCATTAACTCTAGCACGTTAGCAACAGCATGAGCAATCTTCTGACGGGTTCTCCAGTAAGGCCACATCCACCCGAGATCGAGGTGGGCATGCCCGCTGGCAGTAATCTGAGGACGGGCGCCACCCTCCAGGCCCTCTGCAAGACGTGTTTGCAAGTAATCATAGGCAGACCGAGCCGAGTCAATGAAGCGCTTACTCTGCCAGCCCTCACGCAGATCGAGCATGTTATAGGCTGTATTGAGACGCGCTAGCAGGGCATGAAATGTCAGACTGTCCTCATTGAGCGTAAGACATACATCCAGGAGGGTCTGCATCAAGTTGTAGAGCTGCCAGTGAGCCATGTAGCGAGGGCGCAGCGTCAAACCACCAAAATGTAGAGGGGAGTCTGTACAGACCTGAAGCATGAGGGTGTGCATTTGTCCATCGTATGCTTCCTTATCCAGTAGGAGCCCGGGATGGTGCCGATCAATTGCACCGGCGGCTCGCCCATCAAGAAAAACAGTTGCCTCCAGAATGAGTAGAAATGGATCAACTTCAGAGGCATCCGAATGCAATTGCAGGATGAGAGGTAACTCTTGCATCGACTGTGGTATTCGCAGGTGCGTCATCAGCCAACTTGTGCCATGGTTCTCCCCCCAGAGCGATCCTCTTTCCACCGGAAGCCACTTTTCATCTTCAGGTGATGGTATGGTCATCGGCCCGGCGGCAGCAAGACTATAGACTGGAGAAAGCATACAGGGCGCCCCTTCAGCCATTTTTCTCAGTTCTTCAAGCCTGACGCGCAGTTTTTGGATAGTAAAAACCAAGCAGAATTCCTTCCTTCTCAACTTTTTCGCGATGCCGGTTTTCAAAAGGGCCTGTTCCACTGGCTTGATGGCGAGACCGGTATCGCGAAGCAGTAAGAATAGCACCTCTGGCTCTACCCAACCTGTCAAATTATCGCGGCAATTGGAGTCCAGCACTACCTGGATGGCGGTTTGCTTGCCGATCAGGAGCTAGAAACTCTTGACATCTTCAACACAGCCGCTTGCCTGCGTATACACGATATATGTCCGCTGCGCAACCCAGCCATTGGGTCGATGCGCCGTGATGATGTACAGCCGGATCTGGCCGCCCTGGGGTTGCGCACGAGCGCCAATATAGTCGAGGGTGAATGTCAGATGCTCACCTGCTTCCGCACGCCGCTCTTGCTCGACCTGGCCCGTAAGAGTTGAGAGGGGCAGCTGGGCCTGTAGCGTAGGGCAGAGCTGGCGCCAGCCAAGGGCGCCATCACGCTCGACCACCGACTGCATGAACTGATCGGCCGGCGTAGGAGCATGCGCTTGTACAGTTCCATGTGTCGCCTGGGACAATAGCGATACTCCCAGTATCAAGAATAGATTGATATACAGAATCGGAGAGTGCAGCACGCGCAAGATTGTGTCCTGGAAACGCTTATTAGAGGATTCGATCTGTCTGCGATGTAACATGTTTCAACCTTTCTCGTGACTCCTTAGCCCGCGTTTTTCTTGCAACGTCCAGGACATCAGCAACTGAACCTTCTTCCACTCCGTATTTCGTAGTGAAAGGTGAGCAGATATTGCGGTCCTGGGACTGCACGCTATGCTGAAAATCTTCTCTTCAATGCTAGTATGAACATGATCTGTCATAAAAGCGTTTAGTACAGCGTTATGAGAATCATCAGAGTTGAAGAGTACGAGCCCCTCTTCCTTACATGGCCAGTTCTACAAACTCCTTACCATGCGTGAGCGACCATCGTAGGATTGCTGTTGGGGTAGATAATAGTGCTGTGTCCTGGAGAAAGGGGCTGATCAAATGACAACGCCATTCCCCTGTCAATTGACAGGGGAATGGCGCAAGAGGTGACAAGAGGGTAAATACTAGACTGCTACTGATTCAGCATTGGCCATTGATAGGCGTTCAAAATGTCCATTTTGCTCTGATTGACCGTCTTCCAATCGCTTTGCAAGATGCCGCCGGTATCACCCGAGTCAGGATTCCAGGCCCAATAGGTATAGCTGATATCGTTCGCCTTTAGAAAACTGACCAGGGTGCGCTGCCACACACCCTCCGCATCCTGGCCCATGGAGTATCCCCCAAATTCTCCCAGAAACACGGGGATGCCCATTTTTTCTAGAAAGGCCCAGTGCTTCTCCCAGACGGCTGGGAGGGTCTTAGCAAGATCGGAAGGCTCAGGAACCTGGAACCATGACTGATTATAGATCTCCGGGCCATAGTCGTGGGCCGAGTAGACCAGCTTGTTTGGCTCTGAAAGTTGCACCGGATACTGCTTTGCTCCCTCCAGGTTGCCGCCCCACCAGTAGGAATCTCCATGATACTGCTCGATTCCTTCTACGATAATAAGCCAGTTCGGATTAACAGCGAGGATGGCATTACCTGCTTTTTGAGCTGCTATGCGCCAATCCGTGCTGGGATTGCCATCTCCCCAGGTGGCCGGTCCATGCGGCTCGTTCGCCAGGTCGGCTCCAATAATGGTAGGATTATTGCGGTAGTGCCTGGCAAGCATGACCCAATCACTAATCCAGAGCGACTGTGGAATTTGATCAGTATACCACAATGGGGGACGCTGGTCGGCGGTGGGATCATGACGATCAAGAATGATCTTCAGGCCGAGGCGCCCGGCTCCTTGAATAATGCGATCCATGAGCGCCAGCCCCTGAAGCCCTTTCAGGTCAGGATTCAACCGGTAGTTAATTCCTTGTGGCTTACTCGCCGGGTCGAACAGTTGGTTGGTGAAAGGCAGCCGAATGGTATTGAAACCCAGTTGCACCATCTGCTTGAGCATGCTTTGCCAGTTGCGAACATCGAGCCCGTGAGGAGCAAAAGTACTTGTTTCAAAGCCAAACCAGTTGACGCCTGTAAGTATCACCCTACATCCCGAAGAGTCGAGCAATTCGGCATGAAACGTGCTGATGAAACCTACCTGATGACCTGGCTGGCATGAGGTAGATATTCCATCCGATATCGATACAGGAGCCGGTGTTGATGCACAACTCACGAGGAGCGGTATGCTCATAAGAGCTATACCGACAACGACTATACTTTTTCTCCAAAAATCACTTATGTAGGGGGAGCTCATGAATCCTTCCTCTCCAGATGTAACAAAATACGACAAAAGTTGGTCATGATGTCCTGACATAGAGATGTCCTCTATGCATCTCTTTGCCACGCACTCCATAAAGCTGGATAGTCACCTGGCGATTTGTGTTTCGCCGCTGCCATGGTTGTGAATTATGCAAAACCGCGAATGTCTGGCATGAATGATGCATGCGTACACTGTTTGAGAGTATACACAGTTTCATTCCTGAGTTGTCGGAGAAACGCCTCAAGCTTAAAAGGCGTGAATCTCAAGAGCATGAGGATACGCTAATTGGAACGCAATCGTTCGGAGTAGGATAGCGGGGAGGGTTTTATCTTTCCAGCTTGAGACCTCGCTTGAAGGAGGTCGCTACTAGGAGATGAGCCTGAAAATTGCTGACCTCCTAACTTCTATTTGGAACCCGTGTCACCAGCACTGTCATTATTTGCCGCATACGACTCGGTCGGCTATCTTAATATGGTAAGAATATATCCCTCTGCGTGAATGGAGCGAATATCGATGCCGAATACTTGTAACTTTGCCCGGCAGCGCGAAAGGATATTTCTGATCGGTTTCATCGAGCGATCCAGCGTCTGGCGCTCGACCGCTTCATGCAACGTTGTTCGCGCATGACTGATCGTCTCATCAGTGATGGCCGCGCGCAACACTTCATAAGGGCAATACTGGGGATAGGAATCCAGCAAGGCAACCAGGGCATACATCTCGAGTTCTGTCAACACTTCTTGCGCCACCAAACCATGCACTTCTGCTGACAGCTGGGTGAGAACAAACGTTGACAAGCTGTAGGGATGGGTATTCAACACTAGCACATGTCCTTCTGGCAATATTGCCGGTAACGAATAGAAGCGAAATTGTTGCCTTATTGAATCGCGGGGTCTGAACTGTCCTGATACAGACATTTGCCTTACTCCTTCCGGATCACAATGATCGCTTCAGCTCGCGTGGGAACGGATGCGGTATCTCGACGGTCTCGGGCTTGACGAGAAGTTGCAGGCCACTCTCACCTCCACACCTTTCTGGCTCGGTCACACGAACAACAATCACGCTGACATTGTCAGTTCCGCCTTCCTGCAAAGCGGCATCGACCAGCATATGACTTGCCTGTGATGGGACTGGCGCTTGCCGCACGATCTCCTGCATACGTAGATCACGAACCATCTCCCATAAGCCATCAGAACAGAGTATCAGAGTATCACCCGGCTGGAGAGGCTCGATGAAAGCATCAACCGGGATGAAAGGTTCACTACCCAGACTGCGGTAAATTCGGTTCCGTTGTGGATGACGATAGATGTCATCCGGCTGGATAATACCGGACTCCACCAGATAGGCCACCAGCGAATGATCCCGCGTTACCTTGCGCAAGCCGCTAGCTTCTCGATACAGATAGGTGCGACTATCACCCACGTTCGCGATAAAGGCAGTACCCTCTAGTATCAGGACAGCATTGACAGTGGTCCCCATTTGAGTTCCTTGCTCTTTGTTGCGCCGATACAGTTCCCGATTCGCCGCCTGCACACCAAGGATCAGGACTTCTCTACACGCAATTTTGTCAGGCGCATAACCCTTCGCCATTCGCGGCAACACCCACTCAATCATCGTTTGAATGGCCAGATGACCGGCCTCTTGACCGAAGGCATGGCCACCCATCCCGTCTGCTACGATAAACAAACCAAAGTCCTGGGACTGTGCCCGCTCGAGTCGCGTACCTCTGGCCGCAAAAAGGCTATCCTCGTTTGGCTTGTGACGGCGTTCGAGTCCTGGATCTGAACGCCATCCGACAAGTAGATGCGGAGCGCAATCCTCGCTCCGCTGTTCTTTGAAGCGATTTTCCACGTTCATCCCTCCACCTGCTGGCAAACCTACCATTGGCTCCACATTCACTGGAGACGGGGGTGAAAGCAAAGTTGAGGACCAGGATGGTTGTTGTTCCATTTCGTCACCCTTAGCCTGGAAAGTCTCTTCGGCAAGCGCAGCATGCACGCGCGCCCGAATCCAATCAGGTGAGATTTGCGTCTGTGCATGTTCAGGTTCCAGGCTTTCCTGCCCGAACACCTCTCTCCATAGCTTTGTTATATAGCTCGACACACGCATGAATGCTTTTCTCCTTTCAGAGGTCTTTTGCCGGTGGAAACCGTCCAGCTTTCAAGGTAACACTGTGAACGGGGTAGTAATGACAGCTCCACTCTCCTGGCCCATGAAGACCAATTGGTAATTCCCGGCCACGTCAGGCACCTCCCAGGTAGCGGGAACCGCGAACCGACCGTCTTTATCGGCCTGGATATGCGCTATCAGTTTCCCTGAGCCGTTCGTACCGGCACCCTGATACTGGCTACCCGGCCGGGTCAGATACACCATGACCTCCTCACCGGCGACAAAGTCCTCTCCTGTGAAACCCAGACGCGCGTGAACGGGGGGCGCGTAGTTATCCAGGATGACCCAGGGATGAAATCCCTGAACATTCAAACTGGCTGTGCTCGGCGTCTGGCTCTGGTGGCCCACAAAAAAGAGCGTATAGTTGCCCTGCTTGAGCAGTGGAACGGGGAAACGCCCCGCTATATTGCCTCCGGCATTCGCGCGTACCGTTATCCCAGGCACATCCCCTGGTTTGCCCAGATACACATCCACAAGTTCGCCTGGCAGGAAGCCGCTGCCATAAAAGCCCACTACACTGGGCGGTTTGACTGTATACGTGTCCAGTTGTACAAGAGGTGGAATCCGGTCCAGGTGGAAACGAGCTTGCGCCCACCGGTGGCTGCTCACCCCTTCTAGCTGTAGGGCAAGGTAACCGGGAGTCAGATTCGATAGAACCGTGTTCGAGACGATACTGAATTGCCCGGTTTTGTCAGCAATGACTGGAGGAAGCATCGCAACAACTTGACCCAGGAGAGTACGAACTGTGATGGTCACCTCTTCACCGGGGCGGAAACCAGAACCCTTGAAAACGAGCGGCACATTTGACGTCAGCGCGGCCCCTTGCAATTGAATAGTGGCAGAGCCGCGCTGAGACATGGCCGGGGTAGATGATGAAATAGCCCTCGCCCTGTGAGCAGTGAGCGATGGGGCAGCATGCATATGGCTCACAGGAACAGCACGGCCTGCTCCTGCACCTTGTAGAAGCCATCTGGGAAAAAGAATCGCTGTCCCCGAGATAAGCATCAGGCCAATAAGCGCCATAATAACTGCCATAACCCGTCCAGGTGGTAACGAATTGGTAGCAGGCATAGCTCGCGCCGCCCGCGCGGATCCCTTGCGCAAGCGCAGAGCCAGGACGACTCGCAGGGCCTCAAGCACAATGCGCGGGTTCATTTTGGATGTGCCAACCAGGCGATTTTCAAAGAGGATTGGGACCTCGACAATTCGAAAGCCGCGGCGAGCGCAGAGGTAGGTCGTCTCGATCTGGAAGACATAGCCATTGGAACGCATATTGTCCATCTCCGGGAGCAAGGTCTCCAGAACCTGGCAGCGGAAACCCTTGAAGCCCCCGGTCAGATCGTGGACCGGAAGGCCCAGCAGCAGCCGGGCATAGACTGAACCTCCTCTGCTGAGCAAGCGGCGTCTGAGCGGCCAGTTCGTGGCACTGCCACCAGGCACATAGCGCGAACCAAGCACGACCTCGGCTCCATCCAGGGCAGCCCCCAGGCTCGGTAGGCGGCCCGGATCATGTGAGAGATCGGCGTCCATGGTAAAGACCCGCCGGTAGCCCATCTCCAGGGCGCGATGGAACCCATCGCGATAGGCAGAACCGAGACCCAGTTTGCCGGGCCGGTGCAGCACATATACGCTGCCCGGGAAGCGCTTCGCAAACTCCTCGGCCAGTACCCCGGTGCCATCTGGGGAGTTATCGTCAACGATGAGCACATCAAATGACCCTATTTGTAGGATGCGGGGCACCAGTAGTTTCAAGTTGATAGCTTCATTGTACGTAGGGATGATGACCACATTCTCTTGATGCTCATGCTTCTCCTCTACTGACGATTTTTCTGTAGAGGCTACGCATCCCTCTGAGGCATTCACACCTTTTCGATGTGTAAACATGTTCTCTTTTCCTTTCTCTCCCTCTATCATGTGTCCAGTGAAACAGTGTAGTTCAATCACAGCATTGTGGTACTGCCAGGTCGGAAGATGACCTGGCAGTAGCGTGATCCGTTACGGTGTCCCATTGTCCAGGGGACAGGTGAATGGAGGCTGCGGAGGCACCTGTACCGGCACTGGAGGGGCCGTAATTGACATAGTCGCTGTAGCAACTCCGCCACTTTTAACTCCAACCAGCGTAAAGGTGAGCTTGCCCTGGGCGTTACCCGGGATGACATACGAACCGGCCGCCACCGCACTACCCCTGTCATCGGTACGGAAGCAACTCACCATGTTACCCGCATTGTTCTGCGTATGGCCGATGTAGACATGCACCACCTCTTGCCTGGCAAAACCATAACCGTAGAAGGAGATGGTCGTACCCGGCAAACCACCATAAGTACTGGCTTGCGCGAAAGGCATATAGGGCTGCACAGTCCAGGCAACCGCTACTGAGGCCCGGCTTTCCTCTCCCAGAAAGATCAGCGTCTGCCGGCCTTTTAAGCTAAAGGGAACGACAAAGCCAGGAGCGTTGGCAAAGTTTCCTTTTTGTGAGGTCTGGACCACCGCCAGGGGTTGACCTGCCGTCGAATTCAAGTAGACCAGCACCCGCTCCCCTGGCCCAAATCCTGAGCCTGAGAAGTTAAGCTGGTTAGCGGCCCGGATGGCATAGTTGGACAGTTTGACCGTGGGATACAACGACAGCAAATCGAACGAGGCGGCCACCATCGATAGACTTCTGGCTCCGACAAACAAGAAAGTATTGATGCCCGCGGCTCCAAAGGGCACCTGCACAGTGGCCTGTCCAATACCTCCGCTGCTGTCGGCCTGCAGGGTGGTGATTGGTTGACCAACCATGGTATTCCAGTAGACCTTGATCGTCTCTTGAGGGCTAAAGCCGTGAAGGGAGACGGTAATCTGGTCACCAGGCTTGCCCACCTGCTCACTTAATTTGAGTTGGGGAGCTCCACCTGCAATCACTCCTGCCGCCAGCGCTACCTTATTGCCGCCATGCTCGCGCGCCTCCATAAAGAAGGTTCCCGAACCGAGGGTCTCCGGCACAGTGACATTGCCGTAGAAGTTACCATACCTATCAGTTCGTGCCGTGCCGATCGGCTGGCCGCTATCTGCCCGTGTTTGCTTGATAAACAGGTCGATGCCGGTTCTGGGATCAAAACCACTTCCGTCCACTCCCATGCTCACGCCCTGACGCACGACACCCGGGTTGAGCAGGATCAAAGCTCCTGTTGTAACACTCTGCGTCCCTACCGGTGTAGTTCGCACCGTCACAGACGGCATCGCCTGAGTAGGCACCGGTACAGCGGTAGTCGTACTTTTCGTCTTCAATACTGTTGGTATGTTAATCGACCCCTGGCTGTAAACCTCGAACACCACGGCTGCGGCAACGAGCGCCGCGACTCCTACCAGCAATAACCTCCAGCCGCTCCTACGCTTCTTTGGCTGCTTAGGCGCTATGGGCTGTTTTGGTGGCATTGCATGTGGAGAGGGCGTAACTAGCTTCTGAGTTTTAACGCCTTGCAATTGCCTCGCGTCCAGCGCCCTCCCACAGGAAGGACAGAAAAGAGCGCCCGGTGGTACAGGCCTGCCACACTGCGGGCAGTAGCGAACAGCCAGCTGAGATCCATAGGTGGGCCTTCTTTGCTCCATCCTCAGCGCTTCGGCCTGCCTGGTGACTACCGGCTGATTCATTACTTGATCTTTAACTGGTGACGAATGGGCGAGTTGTTTTTCTAATGGCGGCTCGACAATCACCTCCTCGTTTCCCGATAAGTCGACGATCTCATCATCGGCATTCGGCCAACTCGTTGGCTCTTGCCCTGTTAAAGGAGCCTTTGAAGAGTCCATAACGTATCCTTCCTTTCTTTTGCCGCTCACTTATTTCTGAACCTGATAAATGGCGAGACTGACATCACCGCGCGTTAATTGCCAGATGGGAGTAGCATGCTGGAGGGCCTCCAAGATGTAGTCCTCACCACCATTCGTATTGTTCTGGTGCATGGCGATCAGCATCTTGTTGGACATCACAATGTAGTCGATATTCTGCCAGTTCTTGTGAAAGAGTTTGACGCTAACCGCCGGGTCTCCCGAGGCATTCCAGTGGGAAACCGCGAACGGGTAGTATGGTCGTACATCATGCAGTTGCACCCATAAGTCGTCGTCCATGATGATCCTGGCATCAGGCGGGATATGCGCGCGGATGAAATCCAGTTGCTCCTGCTGCATCGCCGTCAGGGGAAGTTTGTAGAGGTCGTGCGGCACGACCTTGCCGTACTGGTCACGAACCAGTACATATCCGCCCAGAGGCAGCACCAGTACAGAGAAGAACGCGGCCAGAACGAGGGCCTGCGCGCTTTTCGAGAGCAAAGGTATGCGCAGAGCCGCAGGTATCACACGCAGCATCCTCTCCACCGCCATGCCAATGTTCATAGCTAAAAAGGGTACCAGAGGTATGACATAGAACTCCAACATCACACTACCTCGAACGAGATAGAAGATATAGACCAGTGAGAGTGATGAAACAACCAGTTCGCCCCGATAGCGCCTGCGGTCTCGCACGCCCAGGAAGAAGTTGAAAAGGGTCGCCATGAACCCCGCGATCAGGAGAAAGGAGTCTTTGGGCAACCACGCCCCGAGAGAAAACATCCAGAAGTCGCTGTGCAGATCCATAATGCCGCCCTGATTACGGTGCAACTGCTGCCAGATGGTGTAGAGCAAGGACACGTGATCGGCAGGTGGCTGGTTGAGATTGAAGCTGAGATGGCCCGGCAGTAGCTCATTTTTGAGGACGGCAAACAAGAAGTAGAGCGATACGATCGCAGACATTCCGAAAAGCCAGAAGGTCAGGGCAAAGCGATGATTGTCCCGCTGGTGTACCTTGCTATACAACAAGTAGCCTATGACCGGAAGGAAGAAGATGGCGTTTTCCTTGGTGAGTATACCGACACCTAGCGCCAGCCCGCTGTAGAGGGGAGTGACAATGCGCTGATCTTCACTGGTTGCCAGGTAGAGGCTCAAGAGTATCCAGAACACCATCAGATTATCTAGCAGCACCTGGCGCTGATAGAAGATAGCCAACGGCGATAGGTTGAAGAAAAAGCAAGTCACCACAGCGGCTATAACGCTTCCCGAGAGGCGACGAGTACACTGGAAAAGCAAGTAGGTGCTGGCAATATGCACCAGCAACATCAGCACCCGGCCTGTGTTGATCGCATTGCCAAAGGCTTCGAACTGATGGGGTAGAAAGGCCACCCAGGCATCGATAAACAACCATCCGGCAGGCGCATGGTCATAGTAGTACGTATATGGGGAAAGTGATCCCTCGCGCAGCACCGACCATGCTCGCTCCATATAGATGCCTTCGTCAGTGATGTAGAGGGGATAGATGAACATGTGATAACCCTGCGCAATAGCGCCGGTAACGAGCGAGGCGAGCAGCATGACTTGTGCGAGTCCAAAGCGGCCAGTGCGTGCGCTTGCTGCCAGCGCCTCGGGTTCCCGTTCATCGTAGTAAACTTGCCCATGTAGTTCGTCCAGGTCTCCTGGCGGCTGGACAATCATATACCTATCGTTATTCATTGTTCCTCCTTGCAGTAAACGAGAGGACGATTTGAGCACCTCAAACCGGAGTTAAGCAGTTGGTACCCTCTCGGGAGCATGATGACCCTGAAGTAGCGCATTCGCTTCAGACAGCACAGCCTGGCGGTGAGCGCCGACATGCTGGGTTTTCTCCCAGTTGTTGATGCCACGTAAATGCCGTGAAGTTGCCCGCACCGCGGCATAGGCCAGTACCCATTGATAGGGCAGATAGCCTGCTAACATCACCAGCGGTGTCTTCCAGGTGGGTTTCAACCCGTGCGCATGCGTGAATTCGTAAAGCCCGATGACGTTCAGGATAAAGTGGGCCGCCAGCAGATAGAACGGCAGGTCCAGAATGAGCGCCATGAGCACCGGGACCTTCAATGTGAACATCATGAGTACCGCGGCGAGAATGTACAGTCCCAATGTAGCCTGAAAGACGGGAAACCCCAGCGTGTAGATAGCAAGCATACGCTGGTGCAGCCTGGGCAAGCGTTTCCAATCCCCTTTGAGCAAGGTTTGCAAGAAACCCTGGCTCCAGCGTGTGCGCTGCTTAATGAACTGCTTCAGTGTTGGCGGTGTCTCCTCGCGCGTGACGTAGCGGTCGTCATAGATGACACGCATCCGCTCGCCCAGCAGACTGATGCGGATACCAATATCCGCGTCCTCGGTCAGATCATACTCATCCCAGCCGCCAACACGCTGGAGCACTTCTCGTGTGAAGAACACGGTGTTGCCACCGAGCGGGGTCATGCCCAGGCGGGCATGGTAGTGCAGACGGCTCTTAAACCAGAAGAAGTATTCGAGCACATTGAGCACCGAATACCACTTCGACTGATAATTCATGAGCTGAACTCCTCCCTGAACTACTGATACTTTTTCTGTGAGAAGCACCGTGTTGATCACGTTGAAGATGTCAGGGTGGATGTCGTCCTCGGCGTCGAAAATGGTCACCACCTCGTTACGCGTGCTACGCAGGCCTACATTGAGACCGTGTGGCTTATTGATGGGTTTGTTTTTGAAAGCAAGCACGCGCACATTGCCAATTCCCCGGCGTCGCAACTGCGCGATCTCCTGCTGGGCCTTAGCGATAGTTCCTATATCGTCGATCGAACAGATGACCACTACCTCTAGCAGAGCGAGTGGGTAGTTGGCTCTTACCACGCGCTCAATGGTCGTCTGGATCACTTCCTCTTCATGGCGCGCAGGCAGCATCACGGTGAAAGACTTTCTGGGCGGCAGAAAGCGCGTAGGAGCTTTCGCTATACGGGCAGCCTCCGGTAGATCCCATGTATACAACATGATGTAGAGGGTATAACCCGACTGGATGATAAGCATGAGAGACAGTCCAGTTGCACCATAGAGCATGATCTCCAACAGGAGATGGCCGACCGTGTGCAGGACATTCATCGTTCACCTCCCCAGGCCCACAATGAACTCGCCGAGAAGTTCCAGGCGGTTGCCAGGGCGATACCTAGCAGGTTGGCCGCCAGGTAATAGAGACCCAGGCGACTGACCAGTACCCAGAGGGCGCCCGTAGAGACAATCAGTCCGGCTAACGACACCAGATTGAAGCGTGCGAAACGCTTGCAGGAGATCTGTGAACACCCGAAAGTCCAACGATTATTCCAGATGAAGTTATTGATAATAGCGAGTTCTACCGCCATAGCAGATGCAAGGATCAGAGGCAAGTGTATCCACTGGTAGAGGAGCAACAGGACAAGAGTATTCACCAGCATGCCCGTTCCTCCGACCAGTAGAAATTTGCTCAACCTGACCAGCAAGGTAGATCGGTTCTGCCCAGGCCGCCATAATAGGCAGTCTGGGAGTTCTATTGCGCGGCGAATCATGTACACTCTCTGTTCTTGCTGGTCTGGTTCTACCCTGGAAGCTGCACTGTCCAGTGCGTATGAGGTATTGGTATCGTCATAATCTAGTTGTGGCATCACTTTAAACGCTCGCCTACTCTATCCTGCTCTTAATGAAGAAAGGTCAGTAAGGGAGCATTTCCTTTCTATAGTATTCAAGGAATACGACATCATGAGCGCAGAAAGGGTGAGTGAGTAGATGATCGCTCACCCTGTACTTCTCATCCCCACTCATCCACGAGCTCCTCCTCACGTCCTGGAAGCCCCATTGCTCCCCTTACAACCTGTTGTCGCCTCTCATCCCTCCTTCTGCTATGTAGTATGACCAGGACTCGTCATTGAAGTGTCACGGACATCGTCATGAATGGAATAGCGGGTATCAGACCTCTAACTTCCCATTGCGAACGAGGAAACGCAGGAACTCCCAGTGGCGCATTACCATTATGCGGTCGCTGCCGCCCGTTTGATACCACTTCTGGAGATGGAAGAGCTCATCGATCTCATCCGCGGTGAAACCACACCTGGCAAGTTGCTCTCTATTGGGAACGCTGGCTGCAGCCCATGCTGCGATTTCTTCCTGTTTTTTCGCATCGAGAGGTCTATTTATGGTTACATCCTTTCCCTTGAAGAGCGCGTGAGAAAAGGAAGTCTCAATCTGGCCAGCAGGCGACGATAAAAGATACCCATAGTAGGCTGTCTGGAGAGCCTGTAGAGACATTTCTTCAAGGGATTTTTCACGCTGTCTCTCAAGCGCTAGAAGCTCGGAGCGTGTCATACGAGACTGATGGTAGAAAGGAAATGTTTCGGGCCTGGAAGTTTGATGCAGCCGGAGAGCAAGAAAAACGCACAGCAAGAAGTAGAATGCGAGCAGCACCAGTAGAACAACAGCGAGAATGCCCATTGGAAACTTCCTTCTTCATTACACTGCGTCTCACTTCTTACACTGTGTCTCATCAGCGCCTCTTGCTGATTTCCCTGATGCCAATATAGAAGAGAGCATGTTATGAAAGCGTAATGAGTTTCGTCATGAACGGAGGGGAAGTGGCGTCGAGGGCCGGTATTGCTCTATCAAGGCTTTTATAGCATAGAACTGGGGTTTAGGGCGAGCAGTATCGACTTGAAACATATCCAGGTGCCCATAGCCACTGTAACTCGCGGCATCGAACTGGCAGGCAAAAGCTACTCCCGCCTGTGCCATAGAGCGCAACGCGTCATTAGTAAATGCGGTGATGAAAGCGGCATTATCCCCGTAGGCTGGGGGAGGAAGATCAGCATCGAAGTTCCACTCACTGATCCCCACCGGCAGGTCTCTTCCCAGAATGCTATGCACCATATCCTGTACTTCCCTGGCCGCCGGGCCGTAACTGCTAGCCTTGGCGAGACACTTTGCCGGCGAGTCCCAGAAGCAGGGATACCAATGAAAGCTGATTGCATCAGGCAAGACTCCTGATGTTTTTACACCCTCAAGGAATTCCCGCATGTAGTTTTTCATACCGAGATAATTGTAGGTGACCGGGCCAATAAATTTGGCGGCGGGGTTAATGCGCCGCAAGAGCGGAATCAAGGTGTTCCACTGCTTCAGATAACTGTTGATGGAGATATTGTTGTAATCGGATTCATTGCCAAACTCATACATCACGCATCGCCGGTTAAGATATCGAACGAGATGCTCATCATAGGCAACATGGAAGATATTGGTAATCACTGCCAAACATCGCGCCCCACTATTCTCAATAGTATGAATATTCTGTTCGATCACGGCATCGCTCGCGCCATCGGGAAAGAAACTGCGCATCAGGGTAAAGCCGGCAGCGCGCAAATCTCTCTGAATGGCGGGCTCGGTCTGGATATTTCTGGATGAATACTCATAAGTGTCATTGGTCCCGAATAAGTAAGAAGAAACTCCTTGCCTCCAAAGCTGCTGCCCTGGCAACATCGCTTGCGGTGCGGATAACCATTGTAACACTTGCCAAAAAATGAGCGCGCAGATGACAACCAGGAGAAGTACGAGGCCAGCTATAGTTCTGGCGAAGCTGAGTTGTTTTATGTCACGTTCCTTCCGTTGCTGTTGCTCTGCCGGCGTCACTTGCGGTGTGGATAACGTTTGTGCCCTGCGCAAAAAAATGAGTAAACAGATGATAACCAGGAGGAGTGCGATGCCAATCATAGTTCTGATGAACCACGGTTGTTTTATGCTACGTCGTGTCAAACGCATCATTGCCTCCTTCTATTGCATCGTTTGACTATGGAGGATAGGTGACAGCCTTTCCCTTCCTGCCACTGCCCATCTGCTGCCACTATCCTCAAGTGGCAGTATGACCGGGACGCGTCATGAAAACGTCACAAACATCATTATGAACTGGAAACCAGGCGCACCTTGGACCGGCGGCATGTGAGAGAGTTGCGCTTCATGGCAAAACGCGCATGGGGGGAATCTGGAATACGGCTTTAGAGGCGGAAAAACGATCTATCTCTCATTGAAGAGACGCTTGTCTTATTACCAGAAGGCGTTTTGCGGGTATTTCGGGATAAAAACAAGGTATACTCGCAACAGTTCCTTTTTCGTAACCGATACCGATAGCGGTTACGGGAGCGTTCTCGTAAGGCGCCTGGATAGCTGGTAATCACCGCTTGTGACCAGAGAAACAAGCCGGAAGGGATAGCTATGGAAGAGAAAATCACGATACGTGACATCGCCCGCTTAGCAGGCGTCTCAAAATCCACAGTATCGCGGGTTTTGAATCAGAAGTCAGATGTAGATGTTGAGACACGGGAGCGTATCTTGCACATCATGGAAGAGCAGGCATTCTTGCCCAGCATCACTGCCTCCAAGCTGGCCGGCGGGCGCAGCCGCATGATTGGCGTCTTAACACCTTCATTGGCGTGGCCCCTGATCCCAGAAATCATGTCCGGTGTTTCTGAGATGGTGATTCAATCACCTTATGAGCTGCTTCTCTATAGTATCTCACGCGAGCAGGATCGAAACGAAAAAGACCAGCGCGATGTGATTGATCGCATCCTGTCTACCAACCTGGCGGCCAGTTTGCTCGCCGTCTTTCCTGGTCAATCAACTCAGTATCTCGTCACGTTATATGAGCAGGGATTTCCAATCGTGATAATAGACGACCAGGAACAGCTGACGAGTATTCCCCATGTCAGTGCTGATAACCGCAAGGGGGCCTACAAAGCCACACGATATCTACTTCAATTGGGCCATCATCGCATTGGGCATATCCAGGGCCCACAGAAGTTCCTTGTTTCACAAGAACGTCACCAGGGCTACAGTGAGGCTTTGCGCGAAGCAGGCATCACTCCTGATCCGGGGCTCATCGTGGAAGGGGATTTTATGCCCGAAAGTGGGCGCGCGTGCGCCAGGAAACTCTTCGCCCTGGATGATCCGCCTACCGCCATTTTCGCCGCCAGCGATCAGATGGCCTATGGTGTGCTGGAAACTGCCGAGGAATCTGGCTTGCGTGTACCGGAAGACCTATCTCTTATCGGTTTCGATGATATTGCTCCATCTGCTCATATGCGGCCGGCTCTCACGACTGTACGGCAGCCATTTTATGAAATGGGGCAACGCGCTGTCGCATTGCTCCTGTCTTTGTTAGAGACGCCTCGTCCGCCAAGCAGTAGAAAGTATCCGGGCACTGCGCAACCACCCGTTGTTGCCTTGCTTGATAGGCCAGGCGAAACTCTACACTTTCAATTAACCACATATCTTGTAGTCCGTGCATCCTGTAGTATTCCATCATCTCTTTCCATTCATTACCGGCGGTAGTGATAGATAGTAAGGGTCTCCTCAACGCTGTAGGTGATGGCTACTCTTGTCGAGCATCCAACTATTTGTCGGGTCAAATACGGGGAGGTTTTCCTATGATAGCAAGCTTAACGCCGTCTTTCGTACGTTTTTCTGGTCGAGGGAGAGTTTTCGCAGTGATGTCGCTCTTCCTCGTCGTCATCATGTTTCTGACTTCCTGTGGCGGCTTCTCAAACAACAATGCTTCCAGCCAGGGTGGAACCCTTACAATGGTACCCAGCCCTATTGGAGACTACACCCGCAACTTTAATATCTTTGCCAACGGCTCGGTCTTGAGCGGCACGCAGGGTTTGATCTATGAGACGCTCCTTTTCTTCAACCGTGAAAATGGGGAAGTCTCACCCTGGCTTGCGTCGAGCTATCTACTCTCGAGCGATGCCACCCGTGTCACTTTTAACTTGCGTCCAAACATACAATGGTCGGATGGCATACCTTTCACGAGCGCGGACGTTGTTTTTACGCTCAACCTGGTACGCGCGCATCCCGCGATTGATTACAGCGGCCTCTGGAACATGATCAACAGTGTGACGGCTCCTAATGCTCATACCGTCGTCGTCACACTGAAGCAGGCATGGACGCCTATCCTGTGGTACCTGGGAGGACAAACGTACATCGTGCCCCAGCATCTCTGGTCCCACGTGAATAACCCGGTCACGTACACGAACCCGAACCCCATCGGCACGGGTCCTTTCGTACTCAAGTCTTTTACGCCACAGCTGTACGTTTTTGGCCGCAATCCTCACTACTGGCAGCCGGGCAAGCCGTACATCAACGAAATCCGCTATCCCTCCTTCAACTCGAATACGAGTGCGGACCTGCTGCTTTCGCAAGGCTCAGTAGACTGGACTGGCCTGTTCACCCCTGACATCAATAAAACGTTTGTGAACCGTGACCCGGTGAATAACCATTACTGGTTCCCGCCAAGCAGCGTCGTTGCACTCTACCTGAACCTTACAAAGTATCCCTTTAACATGCTGGCAGTGCGCCAGGCTATCAGCGCCGCCATCGACCGTAACAAACTCTCTCGTATTGGCGAGAATGGGTACGAACCACCTGCTCATCCTACGGGACTGGTCCTGCCAGCGAACCAGAGTTACCTGTCGCCGGAATATGCCAAAGCTTCCTTCGCCCTGGATACCACCAAAGCGAATTTACTACTAGAACAGGCGGGCTTCAAGAAAGGCAGTGATGGCATCTACGTGGACAAGAATGGACGGCGGCTGGCATTCAACATCAATGTTGTGTCCGGCTGGACCGACTGGGTAACCGACTGCCAGATCATGGCTAGCAATTTGCAGGCGCTTGGGATGGATGTAAAGGTCAATACCATCTCCTTCAACTCCTACTACAGCGCGTTACAGACAGGTTCTTTTGATAGCGCCATCTCCTGGACGAATCCTGGCCCTACACCCTACTACCTCTACGACTCGATGCTTGCAAGTAACAACACCGCGCCCATTGGCCAACCTGCTACATCGAATTTCGAGCGGTGGAGTGATCCTACAACGGATAAACTCCTGCAGCAGTATGCAAGTTCACCCAACCCGGCGGTACAGCAGCAGGCACTTGATGGGCTCCAGAAGATCATGGTCGAGCAAATGCCGGCCATTCCGCTCATCTATGGGGCAACCTGGTATGAGTACAGCACGAAGAACTTCGTTGGCTGGCCCGATCAGCAGCACCCCTATGCGATGCCAGCGCCATATTCAGCTCCCGATGTAGAGATAGTTGTCCTGAATCTACATCCAGCATAACTAATACCGACCTTGTTTCCCCAGCAGGATGATTTTCTTATATCATCCCGCTGGGGAAATGTGTACCGAAAGGGAGAGATTGCATGCGTCACTTGTTACGCCGCATTGGTTTTTACCTGATCGCGTTATGGGCCTCGATTACGCTGAACTTTCTCATTCCACGACTTGTCCCTGGTAACCCTGCCCAGGTGCTGATTGCCAGATTGCAGGGACGCGTCGATCCACGCGCAGTGCATGCTATGGAGATTGCCTTCGGCGTTAGCCATGCGAGCCTTTGGAGCCAGTACGTCGAGTACCTTGGGAACCTGGCCCACGGAAACCTGGGCATCTCGGTGACCTACTTCCCGACCCCTGTCGCGACTGTCATCGCGCAAGACTTGCCGTGGACGCTCGCGCTGATGGGAACGGCCGTGGTGATTAGTTTTGTGTGCGGTACGTTGTTGGGTATCATTGTTGCCTGGAGACGCGGTTCGCCGCTGGGCGTTTTTCTGCCACCGGTGCTCACCTTCTTCTCCGCCATCCCATACTTCTGGCTCGCACTCATCACGCTCTATGTGCTTGGTTTTGTTCTCAACTGGTTCCCCTTGAATGGAGGATACGATCTGTCGCTTGCGCCCGGTTTGAATGCTGATTTCCTCTTGAGCGTTGTGCTCCACGCCCTTTTGCCAGCCCTGACCATTGTCGTCAGTTCGGTCGCTGGATGGATGCTTGGTATGCGTAACGCAATGATGACCACGCTTTCTGAGGACTATGTGCTGATGGCGCAGGCGAAAGGTCTCCCTGAGCACCGGGTAATGCTTACCTACGCGGCACGCAATGCTATCTTGCCAAATATTACCGGTTTCGCGCTCTCACTTGGCTTCGTCGTCGGAGGCGCATTGCTGACAGAGATTGTCTTCTCCTATCCAGGCATCGGCTTTGCCCTGTTACAAGCTGTGCAGAATTCCGATTACGCCTTGCTACAAGGTATCTTTCTCATTATTGCGGTCGCCGTCCTGGGAGCCAACTTCCTGGCCGACTTACTCTATGTTGTATTGGATCCGCGTACGCGACAGGAAAGGGGTTAGCTCTTGCAACTCGATGAACGGAAAGCAGAGTCAGGTGTCGCACCGGCACCACCGCAAAATCTCTCTACAGGCAGAAGTGTAGCGACAAGTAACGTGCCTATCAAGATAAATGATAAGGTTCGACAGGCGCCAGGGCTGATGAGGGAGGGTCGTACAGTAGGAAGTTGGCTTGCTGCCAACGGCAAAGTTACCTTCGGCCTGAGTATTGTGTTTTTTTTCATCGTGGTGGCGCTTGTAGGACCTCTCTTGATCAGGCAGAGTCCCACGGCCTTTAGCGCCGACGTACTGCAACCTCCTTCCGCAGCCCATTGGCTGGGTACCACCCAGACCGGACAGGATGTCTTCGCCCAGGTAATAGTCGGCACACGCGTATCGCTGCTGCTCGGATTCGGCGCGGGGCTCCTGGCGACCATCGTCTCGGTTATCGTTGGTTTGACTGCCGGTTACTTTGGCGGCCTGGTTGACGACGTGCTGTCGCTACTTATCAACGTCTTTCTGGTCATTCCCGCGATACCCCTGGCCATTATCATGGCGGCTTATTTGCCTTTCCGTGGGCCACTGCCGATGGCGATCATTGTCACCATCACCGGCTGGGCCTGGGGCGCGCGAGTGCTGCGAGCACAGACTCTCTCGATGCGCAAACGGGACTTCGTTGAAGCCGCTCGCGCCAGCGGAGAAAGCCGGCTGCGCATTGTCTTCGTGGAGATTCTCCCCAACGAGATTGCGATTGTGGCAGCGGGCCTGGTTGGAACCGTGATCTATGCGATCCTGGCCCAGGTTGGACTGGAATTCCTGGGTCTGGGCGACGTCACCACGATCAGCTGGGGAACCATCTTCTACTGGGCGCAAAACAATGAGGCGCTGCTGCTGGGAGCATGGTGGTGGTTCCTGGCGCCCGGATGCTGTGTGGCGCTACTTGGGGCAGGGTTGGCTTTCATCAACTTTGGCATCGATGAGTTAGCAAATCCACGTTTGCGCGAGGAACGGAAGCTAAAGCAACCCGCGCAGGCGAAAAAGGAGGCCGCATGATGATCACAGAGATACGAACCGGCACATTATTAGAGGTTAAACATATCAGTGTGGACTACGGTTCCTCAAAAGGAATCGTTCATGCCGTCAATGATGTAAGCTTTGCCATCGAGCAGGGTCAGATCTTCGGACTGGCGGGAGAGAGTGGGAGTGGAAAGTCTACACTTGTCTATGCTATCGCGCGCCTGCTCCAGCCTCCCGCGGTCATCACCCAGGGGCAGGTATTGTATTACCCTACGACGCGGGCAGGAAGCGAATCATCACAAGCTGGTGAAGCAGTGGATGTTCTCGCGCTTAACCCGGCACAGTTACGAGCCTTTCGATGGCGCGAACTCTCCATTGTCTTTCAAAGCGCCATGAACGCGCTCAACCCGGTTCTGGCTATTGGCACACAAATCATTGACGTACTACGAGCGCACGACCCATGCATGACGCGAAATGAAGCGCGCTCGCGGGCGCTGGAATTGTTACAACTGGTCGGTATTACCCCGGACCGGCTGCACAGCTACCCACATGAACTTAGTGGTGGCATGCGGCAGCGAGCGATCATCGCCATCGCGCTTGCTCTCAATTCAAAGCTGATTATCATGGATGAGCCAACTACCGCGCTGGATGTGGTGGTACAACGTGATATCCTCGCGCAGATTCTCAGATTACGCAACGATTTAGGCTTCTCAGTGATCTTTATCACCCATGATCTCTCCCTCCTGCTGGAAATCGCAGACACGATTGCTATTATGTACGCGGGCCGTATCGTCGAGATGGGAACACGGGAAGAGCTACTTCGCGCACCACGGCACCCGTACACCTACGGGCTGTTGCATTCATTCCCAAAGCTGCATGGCCCTTCTCGCAGTCTAAGAGGTATTCCAGGCTCACCGCCAGACTTGCGGTCAATCCCATCAGGATGTGCGTTCCATCCCCGCTGTTCGTTCACCCTCCCGGCCTGCCATACTGTTGTACCGGCATTGCTCCCTGTGGCATCTGAAAAATCTAAAGCGCCCTCCTTGGAGGCGTTATCCAGCGGGCATGGACCCTGCGTTGCTTGCCACCTCTATACCACCGAACTAAATCCTGGAGGTCCACCCGAAAGACTGGAGTCTGAATATGTCAACTAAGATCACAACATCAACTACCGAAGAACCCATCCTGGAGGCAGTGCATCTGAAGAAGGATTTCCCTTTGCGTAAGGTCAAGCTCTTTGGCGCAGCAGAGGCGGTACATGCCGTCGAAGACGTGACGCTGGTGCTGCGTTCCGGTCATGCAACAGCCCTGGTAGGAGAAAGTGGGAGTGGTAAGACCACGGTAGCTCGCCTGCTAGCAAGGCTCTATGCTCCCACATCGGGCACCATTCGCTATCGAGAGGAAGTGATCAAAGCCAGGGGAGAAAGGGCTTTACAGGGGTACCGGCGCCACGTGCAAATAGTTTTTCAGGACCCGTTCTCATCATTGAACCCGATGCATACTGTGCGTCACCATCTTAGCCGCCCCTTGCGCATATATGGACACGCTCACACTGCTTCGGAGGAAATGCAGCTCATCACATCGCTACTCGAAAGGGTGAACCTGACTCCGGCAGAGCAATTCATCCCCAAGTTTCCTCACCAGCTCAGCGGCGGTCAACGGCAGCGCATCGCGATTGCCCGCGCGTTGGCGGCCAGACCTTCAGTCCTCCTGGCAGACGAACCTGTCTCCATGCTGGATGTCTCAATCCGGCTCGATATACTCAATCTGCTCACACGCCTCAAAGAAGAAGAGCAGCTGGCGCTCCTATATATCACCCATGACCTTGCCAGCGCCCGCTATTTCGCGGAGGAAACCCTCGTCATGTATGCCGGTCAAATGGTCGAGGGAGGCCCCAGTGAAGAGGTGATCCAGCAAGCAAAACATCCTTACACCCAACTCCTGCTCTCATCGGCACCAGACCCCGACCGCTTCGGATCATCCGGCCTGCAAGGTAATCACAAGGTAGCGCCCTGGATACCGGCAAAACAGGTTGTGAGTGGAAATGGAAGCGGCGATGTGCCAAGTTTGATCAAGCCACCTGGCGGCTGTCGCTTTCATCCGCGCTGCCCTTATGCTATGCCTGTCTGCCAACAGCAATTTCCGCCACGCAGGGAATTGGGTAGGGGGCATTGGGTCCACTGCTTCCTCTATGGAGGAGCACATAAAACTGATGCGAAGCCATCGACCGATGTCACAGATCTCCAGGGACAGGGGGGCCTGGAACAGTCACGGTCACTCAATAGCAGAGAGAGCATTCAGTAGATTATATATGGGAACTTCATAAAATGAAGCACATCCATTCAAGGAGGATGAATGAGTATACGTGATGAGGTGAAACCAGCAATGATGGTTGATTCTTCCGGAGACTTCGTTTTCCCCGCAGATTTTCTCTGGGGCGCAGCCACTGCATCGTATCAGGTTGAGGGGGCGACACGCGAGGATGGCCGTGGCGTGTCCATTTGGGATCAGTTCACAGCCATTCCGGGCAACGTCCAGCGAGGAGAGAACGGCGATATTGCCGCCGACCACTACCACCGTATGCCGGAGGATGTGGCGCTGATGGCCGAACTGGGTCTAAATGCGTATCGGTTCTCCATCGCATGGCCGCGCATTCTTCCCCAGGGCACAGGCACCGTCAACGAACGTGGCCTGGATTTTTATGATCGTTTAGTAGATGCACTTCTAGAGCGAGGGATTACACCTTTTGTGACCCTGTATCATTGGGACCTCCCACTGGCATTGCATGAGCAAAACGGTTGGGTCAATCGTGAGACAGCATTCGCTTTTGCGGATTTCGCGGAGGTAGTCGCACAGCGGCTCGCAGATCGTGTCGATTATTGGACGACGCTCAACGAGCCCTGGTGCTCTGCCTATCTCGGTTATGAAACCGGCGTACATGCCCCGGGCATACGCGATAAGCAAGCGGCATATACCGCAGCCCATCATCTCTTGCTCGCACATGGTCTCGCACTCTCCCGCCTACAAGCATACAGGCGAAGGTCTACCCAACTGGGGATTACATTGAATCTGGCACCTGTCTATCCCGCCAACAACGATCTTGAGACGTTACATGCAGTAGAGCTGGCAGATAAAATGAGCAATCGCTGGTTCCTTGACCCGATCTTTCGTGGAAAATATCCTGAAGGCCTCTTCGATGATGCAGGGATTGTCCAGCCACCAATACAGGACAGGGATCTGGCCATTATTGCGACTCCCATCGATTTCCTGGGCGTCAACAACTACTCGCGTTCGCTCATTCGCGCCCGTGTAGCAGAAAATGGCTCTGGCGAGGCTGTCGCCAGAGACTATGAACATATCGCAGCGGAGCCCGACTCCTTATACACGGCCATGGGCTGGGAGGTCTACCCGCAAGCATTAACAGACGTGCTGGTGCGGGTGTACCGTGATTATGCTCCTCGTTCCATTATAGTAACAGAGAACGGCGCCGCCTTTGCTGATCACTGGGACGGCGACGGTTCCGTCAGTGATCCACAGCGCCTCCATTATCTCAGTGAACATCTACAAGCCCTGGGGAAGGCTCGCATACAAGGAGTACCAATACGAGGCTACTTCGTCTGGTCGCTGTTGGATAACTTTGAATGGGCGGAGGGCTACAGCAAACGTTTTGGCATCGTCTATGTCGACTATCCCACCCAGCGCCGCATCATCAAAGACAGCGGTCGCTGGTATGCCGCCTTTATCGCAGCACAACGCGGGCAACTGCCGCCCGGGGTAGAGTGTAACAACCGCACCGGCTAAGAAGCAATCGTGTAGGGACGGGCCTGGTACCTGTTCGCCCCGGGAGGGCTGGACACGCGCCAGGCCTGCCCCTACAGGGCGAATAGTCTGCACCCGGTCACTATCTGCCAGACAAAGGCTTCGATTAACAAAATTCTCTCGTTGAGACCTTCAAATTGCGCCCCATAACTGGAGAAGGCATAAGGTAAGAGCATGAGCAACAGCGTGACGGCGCTGGTGATTATCGAGTACCAACCATAGCCACGCCACGTTCGCTGCATACGCAGTTGTAGCCCGATGATGAAGAGCGCGATAATGAGCGCGCCAAACGCAACGAAGAAGCCAATATTATGTAACGTATCGTGAAGACTGGCAGCCGGGTCCACGGGATTGTATTCGGTGAAGAAACCATCGTTGACTGCGCCTGCTCCTGTCAGCAAAAGAAGGAGCGTACCGGCTAGCAACCTTCTCTTGCTGACTAACGTTCGCATCGCTTGAAAAAAGCCGATGGTGAAGAGCATGAAGAGGAGGCCAAAGATCACAAGAACTGTGTTCAGAATCCAGCCATTCTGCCCTATACCGAGATCGCTGATCACTTGATGAATGGGTGAGTAACCAGGGCGCAAGAAGCCATCGACGGTGAAAACGAGTACAAAAAGGACTGAACCGGTTACCCCGGCAAGTGTAAACGGTCGCATACAAGGATTACGCCTTCGAGTAGCGGCTTCGGATTGTATTCTCATTTGTGTTATCATCTGCGAAACCTTTCATTGCTTTTCGTAAATAGAGCGTGCGAGTAGCAATGGAAGAGAAAGTCGCCATAGGCCATTCATCGGCCCGTAGGGGCAGCGCCGGGGTCTGTCCGGCGCTGCCCTGCCCGGCGCTGCCCCTGCTGCTACGGCTGGCGCTTTGTTCTTTCCGAGGAAAGTATGAGCAGGAGATGGCATCAAAGCGTCAAGAGTGCCATTAAGAACTGAAAATGCCCGCGCTTCACTATCCATCAGGGGGGACGTAGGGACGCGATTTATCGCATCCGGGGTGTGGATGGATGTCTCAGGGCTGGCCCAGCAAAGGCCATTGATAGGCGCTCAGCGCGTTCATCTTGCTCTGATTAACAGTTTTCCAGTCGCTATTAACGATGCCGCCGGTATCACCCGAATCAGCATTCCACGCCCAGTAGGCATAACTGATGCCTTGCGACTGCAAGTAGGATATAAGAGTGCGCTGCCATACGCCTTCAATGTCTTGACCCATCGAAGGTCCGCCGAACTCGCCAACGAACACAGGGGCAATCCCATCTTTTTGTAGATAGCCCCAATGCTTGTCCCAGATGGCGGGCAGCGTGTGAGTAAGGACAGACGGATTTGAAACCTTGAACCACTGCTCATCATAGACGCTTGGGCCATAGTCGTGGGCGGAATACACCAGCTTATCTGGATGCGAAAGGATCACCGGGTGCTTTGCCGCGCCTTCCAGGTTTCCTCCCCACCAGTAGGAGTCGCCTTGATAGACATCAATACCCTGGACAATAATCAACCAATCCGGGTTGGCCGCCAGAATAGAGTCGCCGGCCTGCTCGGCCGCCAATCGCCAATCGGTGTAGGGATTGCCGTCACCCCAGGTGGCCGGATTGTGCGGCTCGTTGTCGAGATCAGCGCCGATGACGGTATCATTCCCCCGGTAGTGTTGGGCCAGCATGACCCAATCATCTATCCAGCGCGACTGAGGATACTGGTCGTTATACCACAGGCCAGAACGCTCATCGGCAGAAGCATCGTGATGATCGAGGATGACCTTCAAGCCTACCTTATGGGCTCCCTCGATGATCTTATCCATGAGAGCTAAGCCCTGGAGGCGCTTGAGATCAGGGTTCAACAGGTAGTTGATTCCTTGCGGCACACTTGACGGATCAAAGAGTTGATCGGAGAAGGGCAGGCGAATTGTATTGAAGCCTGATTGAGCAATCTGATTCAGCATATCTTGCCAGTTGCGAACTCCTAATCCATGAGGAGCAAAACTACTTGTCTCAAAGCCAAACCAGTTCACTCCTGTCAGATAGACCCGGCACCCTGAGGCATCTACCAGTTCAGAAGAAACTGCCGTAAGAAAACCCGCATCATGGCGGTATTGACATGGCTCAGCAGGTCTCTTTGCAACAAGGGCAGTGATATTCCGCGTCACAGTAAACGCAGCAGGAACAGTAGTAGCAGATAGGCAGGCATAGAAAAGCACTATGCCTGAAGCAAATGCAAGGAGAAATAGTTTAGGTCTCCCAAGAAAATCTTTTATAATATAGGAGCGTCTCACGCCTGATCTTCCTTTCATCACGAATCTCCTCCCGGTTGGCGGAGGAATATACAACATTCTGACTTCTAGCGGGGCGCGATAATGGGGTTTGATCAGATAAAATCCGGTAATCCTTCTGTAGGGACAGGGCCTGGTGTCTGTCCCTACAGGTTTCATAGGTTGTATGGGCCTCCCTGACTATTTTGTCAAACTGCATAATCTGGCCCCTACCTCCCCAAACCCCTTACACCTTAAGGGGACAGGTAAATGACCATCCAGGTGTCAACATATCTGACCATATGCGCATGATGGAGAATGAGTGCGTCACTCACTCGTTTCAACTGCCTGGAACTGGAGAGCCGCACCATCAGCATATGGTTCCCCTTGCGCGCCTCCTGCAGGTACACCTCATCAAAGCCCTCATCGAAGAAACCATAGAGGCACGTGAGCATTTTTAAGAGATAACTCTGGTGCTCTCGCTTGCGTTCAACCGCGGCTATATAATCCCAGCACGACATGACGTGGATATCTCCGGAATTATGGCCATCGGCTCGCAATGCGTGAACGGCTTGCACCAGATCACACAGGCTATCAAACACACAATGAACATACTTGCTGGGAAAAGGGGCTGGAGAAATCCTCTGCTGAGAGGATACAAGCGCCTTTTCATCTTGATGTTGATAATATTTCTGCTGGTAAGAACTCAAGAGTCCCGGTCTCCTTTCACACAGTCTCTAACCCATAGATAGTCAAACTTGTTTCTGTTCCTACAAAGACCTTGCCAGCGGCAATCGTGGGCAAAGAGAATTTCACATAGCTATCTAGCCGGTCGCGTGCGGCATCCTGCTCGCTGTTATAGAGTTCTCTGGCGACATTGGTCGCGTCATAGGCGCGGAGAACACCGGGGCCGCCCGGTACACAGCCAGGCCCACCACAACTGGCAGGACTGATTACCCAGATAATTCCACTACCGGGGACGCGCAGATTGCTAGAAATCGAGGGGGTCGCGCCGGGATAACTAAATGATTCCGGTGTCTGGGCCGTTGCTTTAGAAGCGAGTGTGTCTCCATTCAACTGAAAGGACTTCAGGTGATCCCCTGCCTCCCCAATGTACACCAATTGACCGGTGGTAGCTGTGCCAACCCAATAGGCGGGAATGCCGAAAAAGCTATCCGTAGAGTCCGCAGGCAGTTCCTGCAAGACTTGATCGATATTAGTGCGCCTTTCTTCTATAGAACCGCATTGCAGTGGAGCGCCTGGATAGCTGTGGAACTGACCCATGTGATCCCGGTCAAGCACGTAGATACGCCCTTCCTTTCCTGCTCCGATGAGCAGGTTTGGATGAATAGTGTAGGGCTGTTCTGGTAAGAGCAAGACTCCTCCCGCGCCTAGGTCCGCATCGCGGCCGCTTAAACACGCTTGATTGAAAGGGGTAAAGTAGTCGGAGAGCACGAGACCATTGTGTGTGCTCAACTTCACGAAACTATCCCCGGCGTCGCGTTGACCCTGCTGAGCCAGGTCGAAGTTGCCATTCCCCACAGTGAGATAGATATTGCCCTCAGCATCTGCCGCGGGTCCCGCGCCACTCATCCAGACCCCGCCTTCCTGACCATCGGGCGTCGTGTTATAGACGGCGACTTGCTGAAATGCCCTGCCATTGTAGCTATAGCCTATGACCCAACCATGATAGGGGTCGGTATCACCAAAGCCTGCCCAGGCGATGTAGATGACGCCATTGACCAACAGCAAGGCAGGGCGCTGGTTGGCCTGCCTAATATTCAAGGCAATGCGGGAGAAGCTTGCATTGCTCGCGTCATAGCCTTTGCCTCTAACGAAGGCGGAAATAGTCACCGGACTACCTGCCCGCTCTTTGCCCGTCATAATGTCAAGCGCGTGCAAACGCTGTACATACTGGTTGCCGTGTTCCTTCGTCATTGCCACGACATACATGGTATTGGCTATGCGATCAATAACGGGCGTGCCGGTAATACCGACATACGGCTCGATATCTTGATGCGGATACTTCTTAAAGATATCCGAAGAGGGGACAGTGGTCACAGCAGGTGAATGCAGAAAACTGGTCTTCCATAGTGGCGCTTCCGTATGCCGTTGATCGGCATCAAAAGCATAGACGCTATCATTCTCTGTGGCAACATAGACGACGTTATACTGGCGCCCTCTGATCCTGAGATGGGGGACAAAGAGTGGTTGCGTATAGATCTGCCCATCAACCGGATAGGAGACCAGTTTCCCAAAGCGCTGCACATTGACATTGCCGGTATTGAGTAATGTCTCGTTGAGGTTTTGGCCGGTGCGGAAGTTATCATTGTGATAGGTCAAAACGGAACCGTCGCTGGGGGTAAACAGGCTGAGGTCAGGAGTAAAATCGGCAGAGGAAAACTCACTGACGTATTTAAGAGCTATGCCTAGCAGATAGGCACCTACAAAGAGGAGCAGGAGAGCACTACCACTGAACATTCTCACAGGCGCTGTATTGCGACCGCGAACGTTGACGCGCATAGAGACTCCTTTCTAACATCCTCATATAGCCGGTTTGTGCTACTTAGAGAACCAGGCATCCAGTATGGTAAAGCAAGCACCGGTCGCGACCGCGTCTTCCATACTGGATGCACAGCAACAACCCCTGTAAAAATCTGCGGCGAGTATATGAGGGGAGGCGTCACAAAAACGTTATGAGCGTCGTTATGAAGGAGCACTGAAGCATTATTGCGATCGCTTATGCGAGGAACGAATCCTTCTACCGCATAACGTGCAGTATCACTTGCTGAGCATCGGCCTCTTCATTTGAATGCAACAGTTCTCAAGGTAGCCTCTATGTTGAAACCTTGTTTTCATCTCCGTTATCGTTCTCCAGGCTCTGCCTGGTAGCGAACACCTCCAGGAGACTATCAATAACAGCGCGTGCCGCAAGAGCACACAAAGCCATTCGCTGCGCTACTGTCTGGGGTGTATCTATTCTAGCGATGCTCATTACGGGAATGATAGTACCGTTATCAATAATGGCAAGGCGAATCATACCTGCGGCTGTATCAAGAGAAGGAGAAGCGCTTTCTGATTCCTGCTCAGATGGCAATGTACGAGCGAAGCCGCTTTTCAGGATGTCATCTAGCTCTGCTTCTGCCAGGCTGTAGTACAATCCGGCTTTATAGTTTTCCCCTACATCATGGTTGGTAAAAACGGGAAGGGGAGATGGCTGGTCGTTTTTCTGCATATGCTGATCTCCTTCATTGATCAGGACACCACCGGGCCATTCTCGAGAATGCCCAATCGAAGTGTAGAATGTAATACCTGAAAAACGCACCTTCAGAACACACTATTTCGCATGCTATTGTGACAATCCAACACGTGAGTTGGCAGGGCAATGTAGTGTATTTACACTATTTCACACTTCCACAGTGTTGCTTATGCTTACTCGCTTCAAGGCAGCATCTTTCTCACTCTTTTAAAGAGGGTTCACAAATACTCTAGCAGCGGCACACAGGAAGCCACACCCCTTCCTGGCGCACGCACATAATTTGAGATTTTGAAAATCAAAAGCTTAGAAACCCTCCTGAAAATTTTTGCCCGGCGAAAAGCAATCTGTTTACAGCATACGTTTTTGCGCTGGTGGGATTATAGTGGAGGCATATCCGTCGCCGGAGGGAGAGCTTGTAGCCTCCCGTGTACTTAAGGAGTTGAAAGAAGAACTCGATTTGTTGGGAGTTGAATATGGATCTACTGGTGACTATTCTGGCCGTTGTTATTGTTCTCGTAATGTTGGGGATGGTGATCGTAAACAGCTTTTTTCAGCGACCAGCAGCGAAGCAGCGGGCTGGAGAGCTTCTCCGCTCTGTCTTGACGCCTGAACAATACAAACAACTGATCGGGCATGGCTATATTGATATTCCCAGCCCTAGCAATCCAGAACGCATCTATCGTGTACCGCACTCCGCCGGGCGCGTGCAGGTGAGAGAAAGGGGCAAATTAACGATGTATCTCTGCCTGCAACCTTATGAGCCAGTACCTGATGCCGATGTTGTGGTCATCCACAAGCTCATGATTGAGGCCGATGAAGAAGCATACCTTCAAAAGGCTAATCGCTTCATTCCGTTTTTACTTAATTACTCCGAATAGGAGGTAGAAAATACGTTGATACGATTGCCTGTGGGCCAGGACTGCGAGGAGCAGTTGACCAGGCCTGCTCCTCGCACCCGACCACCTGAGGAACCCATTGACCGCGAACAGGCCGGGTAGCAAGAGGGATTCTGCCAGGAATATTCCCGGCATTAGCACAATTATCCTCCAACGACGCGCGGAACCATAACAATCTGCTCTGCCTGGGCGTCAAACCGCTCCAGTCGCTCGATTGATTTGCCCGCACTGACCCGATACGCCGTCGAACCCCTGGCCTGTTCTTGCAAAAAGATCCGTTCTGCTTCCCGGACCGCTGCCTGGGCGTCAGGGTTGCCCGCCAGCACGTCTTGCTTATTCCATTGCAGGCGATCATCACCACGTCTTGATATCACTCGCAACATTCCCATTACAATTTCTCCTTCTTTCTTCCTCACCTTTTTACAATTGTTAGTGAAGATCGGCACCGCCATAGGGGTGCCGATCTAGTAGAGAGTCGATTCATCCGGATCGGTTGCGCAGATGAGCGGCCTTGCGACATGACTAGTCTGCTACAGGTACAGTGGATGGAGGAGCAACAAGCTCTACTTCATGGTATTGGAACCACAAAGGTTCCTTCAGATAGATTCCCTCCAGAGCGACCAGGTAAAAACAAAAAGGTTCGTCTAGATCATCCGCGATCATATGGATTGAACGAATTGTCCCTTTCAGCCCTCGAAAAGGACTATCATTGATCACCCAAACCAGGCTACCTTCTGGAAATACTTCTACCCCAAGATATATGTTCTCCTCCCATGACGACATCACCCTGGATGGCGGGTGATGTCGTCTAGATGTCTTCAGATTCTTATACCACGATCTTTTCCTGCGCCGGCTGTGGTCTGCTTTCCATCGCTGTTGTATCAATTCTTCCACGACCGGAGGCATCGATATGTCCCCAACGACCAGGGATGTCGAGCAGTTCGATCTTGCCAAGCCGAGAGGGTATAGCTGGATCAACAATCAGATGGTTGCCAACCGGCTCCAGGCCTAGAATGGCGCGCAGCAGCAAGAGCGGGGCCCCACTGGCCCAGGCCTGTGGACTGCACGCGGTTGGATATTCCACAGGAAATTCGGTCTGGTCACGACGATAGCCGGCGAACGCTTCAGGCAGGCGGCCTTTGAAGTAGGTTGCCGCCTCCAGCATGTCCATGGCAACGCGTGCCGCCTCTTTACGATAGCCATAGCGCCTGAGACCCATGGCAATGAACGAGTTGTCGTGCGGCCAAACCGTTCCTATGTGATAGCCAATCGGGTTGTAGCCACCTTCGCCTTCCGCCATGGTTCGTACGCCCCAACCTGAATACAGCCTGGGACCCATCAGGTGATTCACAATAGCATCCGCCTTGTCTTGATCGACAATGCCGCTCCAGAGCAGGTGGCCGATGTTCGAGGTTAGCGAATCGACTTTGCGCCCATCACCATCAATGGCCAGCGCAAAGAACTGTCGATCCGCTAGCCAGAAGTCCTGATTGAACCTGTGCTTCAGTTCGGCGGCTTCCTTCTCTAAACGTTCAGCAAGCGCGAGATCACTCCAGAATTCCCGTGCCAGGCGCGCGCTACGCACCTTTGCATCATAGACGTACCCCTGAATTTCACAGGTAGCACGCGGCAGGCGTGAGTTCGTACCATCGGCGAACAGGATTGAATTCCAGGAGTCTTTCCAGCACTGGTTTTCCAGTCCCGTCTGCTGGTTCCGGCGAGCATATTCGACATAGCCATCACCATTGCGGTCTCCATACTCATCAATCCAGCGCAATGCCGCCCTGGCTTCAAACTCTAGCTGTCGTACAAGCCCGGCGTTACCGGTCCAACGCTCGACCTCATCAAGCAAGATGAGAAATAAAGGCGTGGTATCGGCGGCTCCAAAGTAGGGCGAGTGGGGACGTTCCTCGAAGGCGGTCATCTCGCCAAAACGCGCCTCGTGCATGATCTTACCGGGCTCCTCATCGCGGAAATCGTCCACCCTGATTCCCTGTCGTTGTGCCAGAACGAGCAGGGTGGCTATCGCCGCATTAGATGTGAACGGGAGCGACTGGTAACTGGTAATCATACTATCTCTACCAAAAATAGTCATGAACCAGGGTAAGCCTGCCGCTGGAACCGCCTGTCCTCCCAGCGTCAGCGCGTAAAAGCGCAATGACGCCAGGTCGACGATACTGCGCTGGTAGGTTACCTGAAGAGAGGGCCAATCACACGAAAGTCGAGGTATGGCCTCACCGGCCTTCTGGAGATTCTTCTTCACCGTGGATCTCGATCGTTGATCTCCGTGCCCATATGTTGTCTCCTCGCGATACTCGCCAATGGTTGGTGACGCAACGACGACATTCAAACAAGTCTTCCATTCGCCATGGGGGTCGATATGCACGGCAAAGCTCAGACCGCGCTCATCAATATCGGCTTTCGCGCTGGCTGCGATCAAGGTCTCACGGACGAAGTTTTCACGACAATAGCCCAGTATCAGGCGATCAGGCTCGATGCGATGGTAAAATTCTCCTTTCTTCTTAAGAGCATCCTTGACCTCGAACAGGTCCGCGAAGTCCGATCCCGCCTCCATGCGCACCTTGAGATCAACCGGCGCATCTTTGTGATTGAGTAGCGTCAAATCCTCATGGAAACCGTTACCTACCGCGCGTTTGCGAATGATCGACAGATCAGCGTCTACATAAATGGTCCCGGTCCCGGGAACGAGGAAGTATTGCACGTAGAAGTAATCAAGGTCATCCGTCGACAGGACATTGGGGCGCAGACCGTCAATCGTCAAAATCCAGCGTGAAAGAAAACGCGTATCCCACTTAAACAGCCCCTGGGTCTCAGTTGGCGAGGCGTCGATGTCTCCACGCAAATCGCTGACAACAAAATTATTCCCTTCAAGGACACTGATGGTTTTCTCGCTCATGATCAATTTCCTTCTTTCTTTCCCTGTTCACTGCCGGCCAGACTTTCGTCGGGAAAGACGCGTTCGAACATCAGCGCAAGCCCAAGATCACCTGTAATCTTCATATTCCCCTGTAAGAACAATGTGGTTGGATTCTGCTTCCCCACTACCATACGGTCGAAGTCTCCGCGCCTGCATACAAGCACGCAGTCTGCTCCAGCCCCATCTCTACTCACCGCTAGTGATCCATTTTTCACGACGATATACCAGCTTCCCTCACCAGCAATATCGAAGCGCAGCGTTCCAGAGACATTATGAAGTAGCGGTTCGTAGCCACGTTGAGCCAGATGCTCGAAGAAAGTAGAAGTGATATTCGCCATCGTTGACCTCACTGTAGGCTCTCCCGATCGTAGTACTCCAGCACTACAACTTGATAGGGCACCGGCCTCATTCCTGATTACTCCATCTTCGTGTTCCTGCGAGAGGATAGTTCAAATAACAACTATCGTTTGAGTGTACTCACCTGAGAGTGATTAGACATGCTTAAAACACACTATTTTATACGCTACGTGAGGGGCAAATTACGTGAAAGAACGGGTGCATGTGTAGCGTATTCATCCCTTACTGGTGCGGATTAGCATGGCGAAGGGAACTGGTAAGAAATCTCTTACCAGTTCCCTTCGCCATGCTAATCCCCCCCTCACGAACAGCCAGCAACGCAGCACCTCTGCTACGCTCCGGGCCCTGGTTTCCCCTCAAGCTAGCGCAACTATGAAATTGGACTGCCTGCTAGTGTGTAATCAGAATGCCAAGCGATTTGGCAAGCATGATCGCGCTACGTCGATTATTCACGCTGAGCTTACGATAAATACTATTGGTATGCACTTTGACCGTTCCTGGTGTGACCACCAGTTCACGGGCAATCTCCTTGTTCGTCAAATTCTTGTTGAGTAAGATCAGGATTTGCCGCTCGCGGTTGGTCAAGAGTTCCAGGCCTTCCTGCCACACCTGCACTTTCTCAGAAACAGGTGGCGCCGGCTCAGGTTTCAGCATTGTCCGAACCTGCTGTAGATAAGCTACGAGAGGGACATCCATAATCTGTTGCGCTTTGCATCGCTTGTAGAAATCCTGCAGTATCCTGGCAAGCGGTGGCAGATCGGCAAAGGTGCGAATAAACCTGCCGGGACGCGCCAGGGCGAACGCCCGTTTCAGCGCCTTTAGCGCTCCGCTTTCATGGCCTTGTATTTTGTAAGCCCATGCTTGCATAGCAAGGGCTTTGATGGTCTTAGGTATATTGTGGCTCGATTCAACGTGCTGCAAGCATTGGGTAAGGAGCTCTTGAGCTTGTACTACACCTGGCTCGTCACCTCTAGTGAGTAATAAATGAACCTCGGCGCAATCAAAGAACAGTACCGATCCGGGCGCTGTTTGATCCTTTGCCATTGCAAAGCATATCTCCGCTAATTCCATGTCATCCTGGAGCAAGGCTAATTGGGCCTGGAACGCATAGACAGTTACTAATTCGTGCATGTTCTGTTGTTCTAAGACCCATTTCAACAAAGCACGAGCAACCTCCTTCGCCTGGCTACTCAATTCTTGTGCCTGATAGGTAAGAGCCAACCCGCACATAGCATCACGTACAGCAAAAAAATGGGCACGGTGCGGATTAGTGATCACAGTGTTGAAGTGATCAGCCGCCATATCCAGCTGGTTCCATTCATAATACACTACCCCCAACAACAGGTGAGCCCAATATTGGCTTAATGCCAGGCCGGATTGCTGGGCGACCTGAAGCAGATGGCTTGCTGTCTGTTCGACCTGTTGAAGTTTTCCCGCGTTCAAGTAGACGACTGCCTGAGTGAAGAGTAGGCGAGCAGTGACACTATGACGTGCCGGTTGGTCTCTCAAAGCCTTATTAAGTTCAAAGAGCGCCACATCTGCCTGCCCGCTGACCTGCTTTGCAAGCGCCAGGATTGAGAGAGCACAACTTGCTATGTACTCACATTCTGGCGGCACCCATTCCAGCGTTGAATGGGCACTCTCCAGCGCTGCTTCTATCTGCCCTGTAAAGAACTGGAACTGGCTCCAGCCCAGTGTAAGGAACGCACGCAGGACCCGGTATTCTGTATCATTTGGATTCCCTGTATCCCTGGCCTGCAAATCTAAGAGTTGCCCGGCACTGGTCAACAGGCGCGGTAGGTCCATCAAGCGGCCACGAACTTGCTTCACCCAGGCACGCGCCAGCAGCAAGCCGACACTCCCCGCGAGCTGCTCCTCCCCCAACAGCGCCAGCCAGCCCTCCAGTTCCTCCACTCGCTCACCCTCCACCATCCCCATGACCTGCGCCTCCACCACTTCCACGGCCCTCCCCCTCTCTCCCGCTGCCAGCGCATGCCCTACCGCCTCCGCGATCTTCCCCTGCCTGCCGTACCAGTCACTGGCTCGCCGGTGCCACTCCGCCTGCTCCTGCTCACTCCCCTCCTCGCGCACCCACTGCTGCAACACCTGCTGCACCAGCGGGTGATACCGATACCACCCCGGCTCTCCCTCTGACTCACGCACCAGTTGCGCCCGCTCCATCCAGCTGAGTAGCTCCTCCACCTGCTCGTAGGACTCCTCACCCTCCAACAACGCCGCGCACAACGCCACATTGAACTGCTTGAGCACGCCTGTACGCTGCAGCACGCGCTGCACCCGCCCCGCTTGCGGCTGCACCAGCTCTTCCACCAGATAGCGACTGCTGGCCCTCTCCCCGACCCTCGCCCAGCCCGCTAGATACGCCTCCGGGTCTGCCGCCTGCCGCAGGCCCACTCCCACCAACCGCACCAGCGCGACCCAGCCCTCCGTACGCTGCCACACCACCCTCGCACTCTGCCGCGCTCGCTCCTGTCCCACCAGGCGCTCTAGCACCGCCTGGGTCTCCCGCTCCGTCAAACACAGTTCCGCTGCCCTCACCTCCTGCAGCCAGCCCCGAGCACGCCAGCGAATCAGCGGCAGCCCTGGCTCGTAGCGGCAGGCCAGGGCCAGGTGCACCGGCGGGGGCAGGTGCTCAATCAGCGTTGCCAGTAAACGCTGCACCGGGCCCGGCCCGAGGCGGTCAAACTCGTCGAGCACCAGCAGGGCTTCGCCCGGCAAGGCCGCCAGGTCCTCCAGCAGCACGCAGGCCAGTCGTTCGACCGTGACCTCCTGCCGCTGGCTCAACAGCTGAGCCGTTGCCGGGCAGGCCGCGGGAAAGCAGGTGCGCAGGGCCGCCAGCCACAGGTGCGCAAAGGCCGCCAGAACCTCGTCGCCCTGCTCCAGGCAGAGCCAGGCCACCGCGCGCCCACAGCAACCGGCCCATTGGGCCAGCAGGGTCGATTTGCCAAAGCCGACCGGGGCGCACAACAGGGTGAGCCGACCACACACTCCCCTCTGCAAGCGCTCCATGAGCCGCTCACGCACCAGCAGTTCGTCGCTCAGCGCGGGTCGATACAGCCTGGCTCGCACCAGCCCCTCTGATGTAGTGAGGGGAAACCCTGTCCCGTATGCCGGGTACAGAGAAAGTGGAAAGCCTGCCGTAAATGCATCGGTCTGGTGGGTCGTAGTACAACTGGAGAGCTGCTCTGCGGCAGCCTGCAGTAGTGAGAGGGTGAGTGAACGGCTAGGCCCCAGAGGAACCCGGTAGAGCCGCCCTTTCCAAAAACGAGTAGCGCTCCAATCCTGGTCCTTGTCTACAGGGCCGCTCTTGCATGCGGTAAAACTTCCCATACGATCCGTGAAGAGAAACGCAGTATTTTGCTCTAGCCAATCATACCAGGCAGGGGTACCAACGACAATCGGATCTGCTTTGATTGACAATTGGTATAACCGGCCTCCTCCCACTTGCGCAATGATCCGGTGCATAATTTCAACCCTCTCATTTCCAATACCTCAATGAGGTTCAGGAAAGGGTTTGGCCCCTGCCGCTTCCGGTGGGAGCAGTAGAGCTGCCAAACCCGAAAACGTCAAAAGCAACAGGCTGTATCCTATGTAGTCATAGATGAATATCTCTACTTTATGTTTTCCCACACGATTATGAGCATAAACAATAAGATGTTAGATTTGCAAGAGCGCCTCTACCTGGTCAGATGTATTAACAGCAAGTTTTAAGAGACGGCCTGGCAAGCTCCACCAAAGCGAGCGGGCGCATAAAGCTGTGCGGTATGAAGACAGGTTACAAGGGGATTGAAAAAGAGAGAAGCAAGCTTCTCTCTCATCTCACAATTTGATCACGATCAAATTAGTTACTATATCAGTTGGTACTTAAGAGCATAACGAGTCACAGCACTGCGCGAATTGACGCCCAACTTGCCATAGATTGATTGGACGTGTCCATTGACTGTATGCGGACTCACGACGAGGCGCTCGGCGATTTCAGCATTCTTTAGCCCCATTGCGAGCAGATGCATTACCTCAACTTCGCGCGCAGTTAGGGCTTCATAAAGAGGAGGAGCAATTTCATCTTTCGAGTTGCTAGAGGGCCTACCGCGAACATATACGGTGGGAGCAGGTCGATTCGAATCTGGACTCGATGCGATTGCTACGCTTTGCTGCGAGTCTTCAAGTAGCGAGGGTTGCGTTTTTGCTTCATTTGCTTCGACCGGATCAAGAGCTTGGCTCTCTTCTTCCTGATTACGATGAAGAATGCCGCTCAGACGAAGCGCCCTGGCTTTTACCTGCGACGAGATAGGTACATCACTTTGAGAGGTCGCTTCCAGCAGCTGCCCCAGGAAGCCGTAGCTGTCGCTCACATGGCCTCCTTTCAACCAGAACGGCTCCAGCGCTACCACCAGTCGTAAGGCTTCCTCTAGCCGGCCATTCTTGAGCAACCATAGTAGCGCCGAACGCAGATTACAGTACTGACACTCCAACTGCTCAAGCCAGGATGCCTGTTCAGCGCCTTTCAGAGGGAGTTCAGCCTTTTCTGCCAGGGTTAGATAGTACTGGGCATGGGCATCACGAGCACGTTCCATTTCTCCTGCGGCCGCCAGGCACTCCAAGCCATACTCACGAATAAGCCCTAACAGGCTCAGGTAGCATTCAACCCCTTCTTGCTCTCCCTGTTCGAGTAAGCTTTTATCTATCAAGGAAGTTACTACATCTAAAATGGGTAGAGTTATTTCACCCAGTGCTATGCCCATTTCTTCAGCAGCACTGAGGCTGAACGCTCCTTCAAAGACCGCAAGCCGCCGGAAGAGCTTCTGCTCCTCACTTGAGAGCAATTCATAGCTCCAGGTGATGCTACTACGCAGGTTTTGCTGGTGGGCTGCAACATTCTGCTTACAACTCGTTAAAACCTCTAAGCCAGCCTCCAGGCGTGATAATAGGGCTGGTAAAGATAGTACTTTGCTGCGCTCCGCTGCCAGTTCAATCGCAAGAGGCAAGCCTTCGAGCCGGTTGCAAATCTCGGCAGTAATGGCAGCGTTATCCTGAGTCAGCTTAAACTTGTGGTTGCGTGCCTCCGCGCATTGCAGAAAGAGGGCTACTGATTCAACACGAGAGAGGTCCTCTACATCCGGCAGCTGGTGTAGATCTGGCAAGGCCAGTGGGGGTACGGCAAACTCAAATTCCCCTTGCAGATGCAGCGTTGCGCGGCTGGTCACAATGATTTTGAGCTGCGGGCAGGCGGCGAGTAACGCTAGGAGTTGCGAGGCCGCCGGCAATAGATGCTCAAAGTTATCCAGTAACAGCAGGAATGCCCTTGCGCCGAGAACCGCGACGAGCTGCTCGAGAGGGGAGCATTTGCTGCTCTCAGGCAGGCCAAGGGCACGCAAGATGGTGGGTACGACCAGATCAGGATCGTTCACAGGAGCCAGCCACACAGCACAGGCATTGTGCGCAAAGTCAGGCAACATCTCCATGCTAAGTGCCATAGCAAAACGTGTCTTGCCGATACCTCCTGGACCTGTTAGCGTCAGCAAGCGCACCTCTGGACGCAAAAGCCAGGCATGCGCCTCCTTTAGCTCTTGTTCGCGTCCAACCATTGGCGTGAGAGATGCAGGCATATACTGCACGAACTCATATAAGCCATGTAAAACTATTCCGGCTTCGCTTGCTTCAGACGAGGTCGTGCGCGAGCCGAGTAGTAGCGGGAATGAGGAGGCACTCTGGCAGGCTTCTTCAAAAGCTCTGGCAAAGCTGAGTACATCGACGTAGCGTCGCGATGGTTCTTTGGAGAGCGCTTTGGAAACTACCCGTTCCACAGCACGGGGTATCTCGGAATGCCACTCGTGCAGAGGAGGCATAGAATCAAGTTGCTGGATGGAGAGATAAGTATGCGACCCTTGAAAGGGAAGCTGGCCGGTAAGCCACTGATAAACCATTACGGCGAGCGAATACTGGTCACTGGCGGGGCAAGGTCTGCCACGAAGTTGCTCGGGGGCCATGTAAGATAAGGTGCTGAAACGTTCTTTGACCTGCAAGGTCTCGCTACCTGACATGAGCAACGCCAGACCAAAATCGCTCAGAAGAATCTCGTGCTTGGAACCCAGGAGCACATTCTCCGGTTTGAGATCTCTATGGATGATGTGTTGATCATGAGCATGTTGTAATGCAGAGGCCAGCGCCTGGACGTAGGAGAGGATGATGGGCAAGGGCACCACACTCCCCACAGGATACATATCTCCCAGGCTACCATGAGGCGCGTAGTCCATGACCAGGAAAGGGATTTCACCTTCCATAGCAAAGTCGAGCACACGAATGATATGTGGATGGATCAAGTGGCTTATATTACGTGCTTCGGTAAGAAAGTCGTTCAGTGTGGGCGAATCCACTTGTGAACGCAAAACTTTGATAGCGACTGGAGTACTCAGATACATATGCTCACCAAGATAAACATCGGAAAAGGCGCCTTTGCCCAAAAGTCGGAGCAGACGGTAGTTCCCTAGCCGTTGTTCTGTTCGCTCTATCATACACACCATCTCGTACACACCTTCCTTTTACCGATGCTCTGATGGCATCGATGCAAAATAGAGTAACCACTATGTACAAGTGTATCCTGGAGCCAGATGCGCGATCCAGGAACTCCAGGAATCAATCTGAGAAATGAATTTGCTGAAATACCGACAAGAGTTACTGTAGCAGATGATACACAAGAAAACAATTTCCCATAGGGTATAGAAAGGGTATAGTTCTGGGCATACACGCGGCTACCCAGTAGTGCAATACAAGGTAGTGCGAATAGACTAGGCAAACCATCTCCACCCTATGAGGAAATACAAAAATAGCCTGTTCTAAGGGCGTATTTTCTTTTTCTTTTACTATTTTGCGCTGATCGTGCTCCTTGGAGCAGAAATCAATGCCTACATTTCCATCGCAACGCTCGCCCCTACTGGTTATGGCTGGAATTTGAATGATTGTAGTACTGGTTGGAAGTAGGTCATGTTCGCCTGATTGAATATCGATTGCGGTGCGCTGTACACAATCGTATATCCCTCACTCGCCGCAGTATTTCCTGGGTGAACATCAGCAATTACGACTGAGTGCATCATCGTATTAGTAGCATTTAATCGCCGGGTGCCAGAAACCGATTCCTGATCCCAGGAAGTTCCTCCTACCGTGGCAGTAGGCGGGCTCGGCACTAATTGCACATCCTTCAACGAAACCTTTTGTGCATTTACCGCGGCATTCACAAGCGAAGTCGCGCTGACCTTGCCATGAGCATCAGGCACTATCGTGAATGTGATCTTGATCGTACCGGTGCTATTCGTCAAGATAACCAGGTGTGGGTTAGATTCGCTGATATGCAAACTCTGGGGATAGCTTATCTTGAAGCCATTACCCACGAGAGTTACCATAGTGCCAGGAGTAGAAGTTGGGGGTGGTGTAGTTGCATGTGTCAAAGCGGATTGGGATGGTGAGCTGCCTGATAGATTACTACACCCAACCGCTAGCGTTGCAACAAGCACCAAACCGCATACTGCCAGTGCCGTCTCGCTCAAGGCACACTTTAACCTGTTATGCATGATATTTTCCCTCCTTTGTTAGAAAGAAAGCATAATTTTTCATCCATACGAACGGATTATCACTATACCGGAATGGAAATGAATTTCTATGCTTAGAACGCGCTATTTTTAGATACTTTTCCGATTCATTGGCATGCTCTGATAGTTTTTGGCACGAATGGGACAAACGCCGGCGCAGCGCAACCACAAGGGTTCCCACACCACAGCCGGCCACTCCGCCCTTAAAATGACGACGGCCCCACCTCTGTAGAAAGCGCATCATAGTAAGGGCGGGGGCGGCGCAGGGAGCGGAGGGGGTGAGGCCCTTGTGGTCGCCCTGCGTCGAGGTTCGCTCTGGCCTGCTCTTGATAACCGGCAGTATATTTACACCGATCTACCCATCCCCCACACTCTCCTGAAAATTGGGGGAAAATAGTGTGTTTGAAAGATGCATTCTCGTTCGCACACCAGTAAACTGAGAACAGCGGAGACTATGAAATCCCCAATGAGATAGACACGCATCCATGTGATCGCTCCAGGCCTCTAAGGACAGTGCCCGGGGCCTGTCCGCCTGGCGGGTTAGAAACTGGAGATCATCTATGAAGGAACTCAATCAATTGGAAGGGGAAGGAGTCTGCACTCGTGATAGTATCCTCTTGCCCAGCGCTACCAGACTCGGGCATGGTTCCCTGATAGCGAAACAGATTGGTGACTATACCGTGCTGCGTCGTCTCGGGCAGGGAGGCCACGCCAGTGTCTACTTGAGCATGAATAATTATTTAAGGACTTGGGTAGCACTTAAGCTGCTGGACGACTTTCTTGCTAGCGAGGAGGATGTCAGGCGTTTTCATTTAGAAGTATATCTTCTGTGGCACTTGCAACACCGGCATATTGTGCGCATGCTCGATTTTAATATTTCGCGGGATATGCCTTTTCTGGCAATGGGGTATGCCCCGCTAGGAGACCTCGGGCAGCATTTCCCCAAGGGGAGTGTATTTTCTGTACATGCCATTATGCCTGTTGTCTTACAGGTTGCAAGCGCATTGCAATATATCCACAATGCGCAGTTGATTCACTGTGATGTCAAGCCGAGCAATATTTTACTGGCAACGAAGCAAGAGGCGTGGCTCAGCGATTTTGGCATTGCTCATGTAATGCCGGCAGGACGTAGGAAACCCCTCGACGTGGCTAATAAATTAATAGGAACACCTCTTTATCTGTCCCCCGAACGTATTGAGGGAAGTCCCGTGCCGGCCAGCGACCAGTATTCCCTGGCAATGATGGTCTATTGTTGGCTCTGCGGCGCTGAACCATTTTCGGGGACAGGCTTGCAGATCTGCCTACAACACATGTCAACGCCTCCACCATGCCTGCGTGATTTCGTCCCCTCCATCTCACTTGCCGTTGAGCGCGTGGTGCTCAAAGCGCTTGCCAAAGATCCAAAGCAGCGCTTTTCCCATGTGGGAGAGTTTGCGCATGCTTTGAAAGAGGCAAGTCTGGCCGAGAGAGGTTCAGGCGCTCCCAGAGACATAGTGCCATTACGCCAGGCACCCAGCATCACTTTTAACCGGGCCGGGCATGGGAAACAGTACAAAACTTCCGCCGCGAACACAGGATAAAACAGGAAGCAGCAATCGCGGCAATCGTATCCCACACTTGTTTTTACACGGGTGAACTGTAGGGCCACCAGCTTGTACCTGTTCTCCTGGTGGGCGCAAGAGAGGCATAACATCCCGCGCCTACGATGCGCAAAAACAGTGCATTTTGAGGATGCAGCACTATTTCAGAGTGGGTACACTCCTAAGGGCGGAGACCCGGAAAAATATTGTCATACCCGGGGCAAGCAACGGAGGTAGCTATGACAACAACAGATGTCTCTGAAATAATGGCAACGATCGTCACCCCTGAAGGGAGGCCGGCTTTGAAGACGCGGGCTGAACGCTATGCCACAGGTAAAGCGCTGCGTGGCAAGCTTCCACATTCGCAGCACGCCGCTTTCTCTCCGGCGGCTGATCGTCCCAGCCCGCTGAGCTTGCTGGAACAGTCCAATCGCTCGCGCCTCGCAGAGTTGGTGCCCGTCCGCTATGGGCGCATGGCTCTCTCCCCATTCACCTTCCTACGCGGCGCAGTGGAGGTCATGGCCTGGGACCTGGCTACTACGCCTACCACCGGCATACGTGTGCAACTCTGTGGTGACGCCCACCTGCATAATTTCGCCGTCTACACTACCCCGCAAGGCGAGCATGTGTTCGATATCAACGCCTTTGACGAGACCTTGCCCGGCCCATGGGAGTGGGATGTCAAGCGCCTGGCTGCCAGCGTGCTGGTAGCGGGACGCGAACATGGCTATAGCGCGCCAGAAAACCGCCAGGCCGTCCTGGCAGCAGTACATGGATACCAGTATATGATGCAGCAGTTTGCAACAATGCGCTACATGGATATCTGGTATACAAAGATGGAGCTCGATTATATACGCATGCAGGCAGCGCGTAAAAGAAGAAAGCGCATCGGCAAAACCAGCATATTCCAGCCGTCGCAGCGCGGCATCCTGCACGCTTTCCCGAAACTAACCGGTATAGTGGATGGAAGGTACCGCATTTCAGATCATGCCCCGTTGATTGTCCACTACCAGCGCAGTGAGGATGCGGCGAAGATGCGCGCGTTTGCTGAGAGCGCCATAGCCGCCTTGCCAGAACACAGCCACGCCCTCCGTCAATGCTACCATGTAGTCGACATTGCGCAGAACGTGATGGGAGTAGGCAGTGTGGGCAGTGTATGCGCCATTCTGCTGTGTGAGGGAGATAGCGATGTGACCGATCCGCTCTTGTTAGAGGTGGCGGAAGCACGAGCAGCGGCGCTGGAGCCCTTCGCGGGGACAAGCAGTTATCGCAACCACGGTCAACGCGTCGTTAATGGCCTGCAGCTCATGCAGGGCACCGGCGACCTGTTCCTCAGTTGGGGATGCTTTGAGGGCAGGGACTACTATGTACGGCAGCTGCGAGAGACGAAATGGTCGCTGGAGATGGCACAACTGGATGCGTTAACATTTGCTGGCTACGCGCGTGCCTGTGGAACGCTACTAGCGCTCGGGCATGCGCGGTCTGGCGACGCGGCACAGATCAGTGGCTACCTGGGCAGTGATGTCGCTTTCGCGCAAGCAGTTGCAGACTTCGCCGGGGCATATGCCGACCAGACTGCGCGCGACTACGCAAAGCTGATCGATGCGATTCAGCAGGGCCGGATAAAGGCCAGGAGCGATATCTGATGATAAGGGCATTGCGAAGCCCCTCTGCCAGGTAGTTCTCATGACCTGGCAGAGGAGAAGTCTCTGGTTCTCACGCAATTACGAGAACTCTCTCTCAATTGTTTAAATGACCGAAGGCGACCTGCAAGTGTTCTGGGCCACGCAAGGCGGCATTTCTCCGGTAGGGCGGCGGGTCGGCGACCAGTCGCGGAGCACTTAGACGCCGCGTCAGCACCTCCAAGGCCACTACCGCTTCCCGCCGCGCCAGCGGCGCCCCAATACAATAATGGTCGCCGCCTCCAAAGCCAAGATGCTCGTTATCCTCCCGCTCAGGCCAAAAACGATCGGCATCGACGAAACGCGCCGGGTCACGATTCCCCGACGCCAGCAACAGCGCAACCGTAGCTCCTCGCGGGATCGTCACTCCGGCGACCGGCACATCAGCAAGCGTCGTGCGGGTGCGAAACTGCACCGGCGGATCGTAGCGCAGCACCTCTTCCACCGCCTGGATCGCCAGTGCCGGGTTGCGACGCAGCCGATCGAACACCTCTGGATAACGCAGCAGCGCCAGCATACTGTTCGTGATCAGGTTGACCGTCGTCTCGTGGCCGGCGATTAGCAGCAATTGCATCGTTGCCAGCAGATCCGGCTCAGACAGGACGCCATCCGGATCATCTCCAACCACCAGGCCAGAGAACAAATCATTTTGCGGGTGCGCACGGCGTACCGCGCTCAGTTGTTTCATGTATTCACGCATTTCTGTGCGGCTTTGTACTGCCTCCCGCACCTCCACATCACTCAAACTTTCTTGCGGATCAAGCGTGCGCGCCAGGGCCGAGGACCAGCCACGAAAGCGCGGTTCGTCCTCTTGCGGTACACCGAGCAACCGGCAAATGACCGTTACCGGCAGCGGATACGCAAAATCCTGCACCAGGTCGAACTGGTTCTGCTGCTTCCTGGCATCAAGCAGGTCATTAGCCACCTGTTCGATCTCCTCTTGCATGCTGGCAATCCGCTGCGGCGTAAACTGATGCATCACCAGCCGGCGCAGCCACGTATGCTCAGGAGGATCGGTAAAAATTAACGGGGGAGTGACTTGCCCTATCGTGGTATCGAAGACTCTCGCCGGGCGCTCGCTCTTACGCTCATCGGAACTGATGCGTGGATCGGAGAGCAGCACGCGAATCTCCCGGTATGTGCTGACGACATAGGTCCCGTCCTCTTGCACTGAAACCGGCCTCTCGCGCAAGCGCGCATAAAGCGGATAGGGATTGGCCCGGCTGGCCGGATTGAGCACGCGCTCAAGGAGCTTCTCCGTAGGAATAACAGCTGTCTGGGTCATGAACGCATTCCTCCTGATTGTACTTCTTGCACGGGAGATTTCTTCTCCATACCGGCCCCGTTCGCATGCAACGTTATGAGAGGTAGCGTGCCAGGCGGGACACGTGGGTCTAGCAGCTTGAGCGCCTCTCCCTCAACTCGCTGCTCCGGGGTGTTTGGGCCGGCGCCCGTAATCACGGCGCCTGCATCAGGAGTTGCATGCTCCTGCTTCGCAAAGCCTGCCGGTAAGAGTTGTAACCTGGCCGGCCCATCGGATGGGTGCAGGTCTGGTGGGAACGGTGCACGGGCTTCGATCAGCGCTTGATAGGCTGGTAAAACCCTGGGCGCATTGGCGGCCATTGCTGCAACGATGCGACCCTCCTTTCCATAAGTAGCAACGAGGCGGCGCTCCTGGGATGATGCCTGGGTAAGCACGATGGTATCAGCAAAGGAGGGCAAACCAACCCCCTTAATATTGACGCCGAACTGGTTGGACCAGAAGGAGGGCAAATGCTTATGCGCACGTCGCGTTGCGGAATCGGCGAGCATGTTATGAGCCGCGGTCTCTGCCTGGGTAACGGCGTTGCTCCAGTGTTCAACCATCAGGAACTCGCCGTCATAGAGTGGATGAGGCCAGCGGGCGACATCTCCCGCGACGAAAATATTATCGGTGACCGCCCCATCCGCATCGAAGGCACGGCAAGCGGCATCGCACACCACGCCCCGCCCGTCGGCGGACAATCCCGCGCCCTGCAACCATTCGGTATTACGCAGGGAACCGAGAGCGATGACAGCTACTTCCACATCCAGCTCGTCTCCATCAGAGAGTTGAGCGCGGCGTAGCTTCTTCTGGGCATCTCCTTCCAGAGCCAGAACTGTGGTGTTGCAGCGTAAATCCACCCCGTGCCGGCGCTGCAAAGCGGCGGCATAGGCCCCGGCGGCCTGACCAAGAGCACCCTCCAGTGGCGTCGCACCGCGCTCGGTGACGGTGACTTGCAGGCCGAGATCGCGGCAGACAGAAGCTACCTCGGAGCCAGTGAAGCCGGCACCAATCACCAGCACCCGTTTGGGTTCCGCTGCCAGGCGGGCATGAAGCCTGGCAGCATCGTCACGAGTGCGCACCGTGAACACGCCGTCGAGAGCTGCTTGCTCCTTGTCCGGCCAGGGGCGGGCCCGCAGGCCGGTGGCGATCAACAGGAAATCGAAAGGCACCCGCCGGCCATCGGCAAGCTGTACCTGCCGGTTGGACAGATCAAGCGCCACGGCTCTGATACCCAGCAGCCATTCCGCAGCGATATCTCGTCGCCGGGGCAAAGTAATATGCTCCTCCGAGATCCATCCGGCCAGGACAGATTTAGACAAGGGAGGGCGATCATAAGGTTCATAGAGTTCATCACCAATCAGGGTTATATGGCCGCTAAAGCCTTCAGCACGCAGGGTCTCCGCGGCACGTAAACCGGCCAGGGAGGCACCAACGATCACGACGCGGCCATTGGTAGAGCGGTTCGAGAAAGAGGCAGGGTGGCTCATCATGGTTTTACTCCGGGACTCTGTGGCTGAGAAATGGCCTCAGATGACTCATCCCGATAATCCAGAGTGATGGCCTGGACCGGGCAGGCCGCGGCGGCCCATGTGACCTGCTCGCGCATATAGTCATCGGGGGCATAGTCATATTCGAGGGCTTCTTCGCCATGGAAACGGAAGGCGTTAGGGGCGAGAAAGACGCACTGCCCATAGCTCTGACAGCGTGTCAGGTCGACGATAATTCTCAAGTGAACGCTCCTTTCGTCAAGGCGTCGGGCGTGCGCAATGTCGCAACGCTGCGCGCTGAATGTATACTGGGAGGTGGTATTGCTTGCTCATGTATAAGGGAGGGGCCTCGCATCCCTATACGCAATACCTGCCCTCTGTTGTGAATCTAGTCGTTCGAGAACGAAAATACATGCCTGAAACACGCTATCTTTGCGCACTGCGGTGAGTGACACCTTCTGACAGGCATGTAGTGTGATGTAGTGCGTTTACACTACTTGACGCGGGGTCCTGGCGACAAAAAGATAGTGTGTTCCAGGCATGTGTTCGCCGCCTCTGGAAAGTACACTGGGTTGAGTGGGTTCAGAGCTAGACCTGCTCCGCTCAACTTGCTTGAGCCGGTAGCGCTAGCCGCGATCGGGCGGCGGTGGCAGGCACAAGACCAGGCAAGGCGGGTAGGTGCTCATTACCGCATTTGCCAGGCATCATATCAGTTCGTGACTTTCGAGGGAAGAGCCATGCTAACACTAACACAGGAAAGAACGAGTACAACAGGTATACACTACCCGGCAATCACCGATAGCAACCTGGTACAACAAGCACTGGCGGGCGATCAGAAAGCATTCGAATCGCTTGTGCACCGGTATGAGGCGGCGCTTTTTCGCCTGATCTATTTCTATGTACATGAGTACGACGAAGCACATGATATTTTACAGCAAGTTTGGCTTCAACTGTATCTATCATTGAGCACGTTGCATACGGCGGGGAGCTTGAAGCCCTGGCTTGTAAAAGTAGCACGTAATCGTTGCATCGATGTGTTGCGCAGCAAACGTTTACTCTATTTTTCCGACCTGGAAGTGAGCGATGACGAAGAGAGCGGACTCTTACTCGCCCCATTGCCTGCTACCAATCTCACTTTAGAGGAAGTTGCTGAGCGCCATGATATGCAACGCTGTATTAAACGGGCGATCGAAATGATACCGGTTCAATATCGATCGGTGGTCTGGCATTATTATCTTGCGGAGATGACCTTTCCTGAGATTGGGCAAACCCTCCATATGACCGAATCAACGGCAAAAACGCGCTTCCAGCGGGCAAAACCATTTCTACGCACGGCATTAATGACACTACTAGATATTCCGGCAGAAACGGTAAAGACGCCAGCAAACAAACCGCCTTGAAGCAGGACAGGCGCCAGGCATTGTTGCTACCGGAATGGAACAACCGCCTCGGAGAAGAAGCCAGCGAGTCCCACGCTCCCCCGAGGAGGGCCGGGCTGGCACCTGCCCCAACGGGTGTTCCCCATGCGGGGGAAAATTCATCGGGGCGGGGTTGCTTTGAAAGTGCTGTGATGCAATGAATAACCCTATGAAAGACGTAGGTAAAAAAGAGAGAAAATATATATCGTCAAGCGAGTTCAAGGCTATCTTTGACGCATTGCCGGATGGAGTAATTATCTGCGACAGCAAGGGGTCGATCTCTAAGATCGACCTGGCGGCCCTCAAGCTCTTTGAAGTAGCTTCGGAAGGCCTTTGTTTAGGCACATCTTATCGGCAGTTTCTTCATGCGCATAAGGGAGGAACTGCTCCTCCTTCATTGGAGCCATGGCTGTTGAGTTTGGTGACGAATGGAGATATACCAACCGGGCAGCGAGAAGACTTGATTGTGCTACGACTTCCTTCTGGGCAGCAGACCTATGCCAGCATGCGCAGCTCCCCCCTTGTTGATGCACAGAAGCGTGTAAAGGGCACACTCTATATGCTGCAAGATATCACGCACCGCTACCAGCAAGCCCTGCATATCCAGCGTGTCCACCAGGTAGTAATGGCGCTAAAAGAAGCCATTATGCACATTCCCGAGCAAGTCGATTGCGCTTTCGAGGAAGGGATCTTCCTCCTATCGCCACCGGTGCTGGTTGTCTCACAACAGCTCGTCGAAGTGATCCATGAAGTCCTGGATTGCGCGCGTGCCAGTCTGCTGGCAATTGGACCGGGAACAGGGCATCTGTATTACGTAGTGGGTAGCGGTTTCACCCCGGAGCAAGAACTGTATCGTTACAATGTAAGAGGCTGTTTCTTGCCTTCAGATTTTGTGGACGAGACGGTGATTGATCGTCTCAATGCTAATCAGGAGGTGATCCTGCCTGGTGCGAGCCTGCATCTACCTGCTGAGATGCAAAAAGATTTTGTTTCCAGCGTGTGCCTGTTGATCCCCTTTTTTCTTGAGGATCGATTGGCCGGCGCATTGGTGATTGAGAAGATGGGTGTTGATAGTGTGTTCACTGCTAGTGAGATTGAGTTAGTGAAAGCGGTTGCATCAGAGACGCTGCTAGTGATTGATTACCTGTGTTGCTTTGCTATGCCGGTTGAGAACTCGCTCAAAGCGCGCGCGCAACAAGAAATGCAACATCTCATCGATGATTTTTTGAATCTGGCCAGTCACGAACTAAGAACGCCTTTAGCGATCATCAAGGGAAACATTCAATTGGCACAGAGGCGTCTTGCGAGGCTCAAACAAGAACTTATCATGCAATCTGGGCAGGTGAGTAGCTCTCTTAGGAAAGTCCAGGCGCCTTTAGAAGCAGCAGTGGTGGCAGTTTCTGCGCAAGAACGGGCGATGAATGATTTGATCGATGTTTTTCGCATCCAGTCCAATAACCTCGAGCTACAACTACAACACTATAATCTCGTTGTGCTGCTTCAAGAAGTAGTGACCGTTCAGCAGCGATTAGCGCCGGAACAGCCTATCATGCTACAGATTCCATCTGAAGAGTATGGAGTCCCTGTGCTGGTCGATGCCAAGCGCATTCGCCAGGTCATTTCCAACTACCTGGCGAATGCCCTCAACTATTCGCCTGTTGATGAGCCGGTAATCGTGCAGTTAACGGTGAAAGACGGAGTAGCTCAGGTCTCGGTCCAGGACAGGGGGCCTGGTATCCCGATAGAAGAACAGGGCCGCATCTGGGAACGCTTCTATTACGTCAAAAGGGGGACAGGACAATATTCACCTGTGGTGAGCGTAGGATCGGGTTTATATCTTAGCAAAGCACTGATCGAACGCCAGCATGGCAGCGTCGGGATGCAGAGTTCTCCCGGCCATGGTACCACTTTCTGGTTTACCCTGCCGGTTGTATCTTCTGTTGCCGAGTGAAATTTGCCTTTCTAATCCGGGTACTTTACTGTTCCACTTATGTGAGGTACTTCAAGTACACCTTCGCGGATGCGTTACAGGAGGAGAATAGTCATACCTGATAGGTATGCCCAAAGTGCTGGGGATTCGCACTTTCCTTTTTCTCTTTTTAGCATACACGAAAAACGTCCAAAACACATCGTCCAAAATGCCGGTGTGTTTTTTCGCTCCCTCCCTTATGATGCGGGTCGGTATATACTCTCAGACCTGGGAGCAGATGATGTTGTTGAACAAAATAGTGCCGCAATCTAGCGAGGCCGATCAATCGGCGCTGGGCACAGTGAATCGGCCCCTACCCAAAGGAGGGAGACGCATGCAAATTCGACGTTTCAGCCCTGACCTCAAAACCAAAATTTCTGGCAACCACCCCGGCCTCTATGGTGTGCCTATCCAATTTTGGAGAGGGCAGATTCCTACTGAAAAGCTGGAGGATTTTGCCAGGCGCACCAATGGTATGCCACTGTTACTGGACGCTGAACTGCAAGTGGAGGCAATGTACTTTGATCCGCATGCCTCTATCGAGGAACATGCGGCAGACCATTCGGTCCTGTTCCTGGTCATTCACGGTCAGGGAACGGTACGTATCGGTGGCCCCATGGGTGAAACACGCGAGATCAGGGCAGGCGATGCTGTTCTCTGGCCTGCTCACGTCGATCACACTGTCTGGACAGAGGATGAGGAACTGCATGCGATTGTGATCAATGTATTTCAAGATCATAGTTCGCACTGAGAGCCTTAGCCAAAACCACGGCAATTGCCACGGTATAGCAAGGCGTTTCGTGTTTGAGTCCGGGGGTAAGCGTACATCATTACCCATCTATGTTATAATAACAAACGCAAAGCAGCACTCTTTGCGGTACTAGCAGTGCTTTGCGCAGCTAGCGCTGCACAATTAGCTACTAACAAATCAATCACCCCTGTCTTTTTGATACTGCCGCTTGTAGTGATGGGTATTCTCCTCTTTGTAGCAGGGTACTACGCGGGGCAGGCTCGTAATGAATAGGGGAGCCAGTTAGCACAAAGCGTAATGGAACGAGCCATAACGAGCACTCCGATTACCTCGAACCAGCGCAAGTATCACCTACTGAAATGAACTCACTCGACAAAGTGACAGGGAGAGAGATTCATCAACGATCGGGAGGCGTATCCTGCTCGAGCTCTTTTTTGGCGAGGGCGAAAGCGGTGTTGGCCGCGGGAACGCCTGCATAGATGGCCACGTGAAGGAGTACCTCGGCAATTTCGTGCGGGTCGACGCCAATGTTGCGGCTGGCACGCAAATGTAGGGCTAATTCTTCACGGCCCAGGGCGGCCAGGATCGCAATCGTGACCAGGCTTCTCGTACGCCGGTCCAGGTCAGGTCTGGCCCAGACAGAGCCCCAGGCGGTTTCGGTGATGAAGCGCTGGAAATCGGCATCAAATTCGGTGGCGCGAGCGAGCGCCCGCTCGACATGCCCGCTTCCAAGTACTTCTTTGCGCACTTGCATACCGGTCTCGTAGCGTGATTCTGTCATTTTGTTTCCTTCCTTATTGTCCTCTAGTGTACCAGGTGCCGCCATCGGCATAGACATTGGCTCCTTCGCCCCAGATGACGAAGTTGATGCCGGCGGAGTTTACGGCCAGACCCATGTAATCGCCGAAGGGGAATTTATAGCCCTGCGGCGTCTTGTAGCTGGCGCCGCTGCCGCGGTTTGAGAGCCGCACGGCGCTGCTCCAGGTAATGCCACCGTCGGTTGAGCGAGCGTACCAGGTATTCCAGGCGTGGAGGCCGTTGCGGTTGTCTTGCCAGGCGATACGGAAGTCACCAGGAGTTGGACCGGTTCCAAGCTCCGGCGAGGTATTATTGCCCAGGTCGTTGAGTATCATGGGGTGCGTCCAGGTTGCTCCGCCATCGGTTGAGCGCGAGATGTAGAGGCGGTTGTTGCCGTACCTGACGTCGTTTCTGGTGTAAGTGAACAGGAGATTGCCCCGTTTGTCAGCTGTGATAGTGTCCTGCGGGTCATAGAAATCCGGGTAGCAGTTCTTTACTTTACATGGTGCGCCTTCTTGACCGGTCGCGAAGTAATGGTCTTTCCAGGTGTTTCCGCCGTTGGAGGAGCTAAGTAGCTCTATGCGGGTAGGGCCGATCTGTTTACCATGGATAGTTGTTTCTCCGGCCACGGCAAAGTATGCCGTGCCATTGGGGGCGACGATCCCGCCATAGGAGTAGTACCAGAGCGATTCTGTGGTGGCGAGTACAGGCGGGGCAAAGCTCTTGCCATAGTTGTGGGAAATGGCAACATAGAATGCGAGCTTGCTATTGAAGCCGATATAGACGTCTTTTCCATTGCCGGAAACAATCAAGATCGGCTTGTCACCGTAGTTCAAAGTCCCCTGGATGGGGAGAGAGGTAGTCCAGGTTGCGCCGTGATCGCTGGACCTGGTGAAGACGATGCCGGGCTTTCTGAAGCCATTCAGGCAGGCGACATAGATAGCGCCATCGTTGCTGACTTTGATCTGGGGGTCGTATTGCCAGGGAGTACCAGGCAGCGGGCAGATATGGATGGAGTGACCCCAGGTAGCACCACCGTCACTGGAGGCACGGAACAGGATATGGAAGTTTATTTGATCGCTGGTGAGTTGGTAGACCCAGTTCGAATGGGGGTCTGCGGCGACGGTTGGCTCCCAGTAAACGTCTTTGTTTAACCCCCAGCGTTGCTCTGTGCCGAATCGCTTCGTCTCCTGAGCGTGGGCGCCAGAGACAAACAAGAAGTTCAATAGCAGAACAAGGATCGCAGCAATGGGAAACAGGGAGCGGGCGATGGAACGAGACATGCTGGCCATTCTCCTTTTTTGTTGTTAAGCCTTGTGAGTTAAGTGGGCAATTTCCCCGACCCACTCACTTAAACAGGTGTGGCGTATTACTATGGCTTACTACAAGGATTATAGCATTTTTTCACACCGCTTCCTTGATAGCCTATACGTCTACCGAACTTACACCACCCTGATGGCCGATATCTGCTTGCTTTGGCTCTGATGTGGCGCTGAAAAAGGCGGGTGGTATTGGGTCGATTTTTTTCAATGTTCCCTGGCGGGCGGCTTGTACGGTTGCCCAGACCTTTGCGGGGCGCAGCGGCATGTCAATGGATTCGATGCCGAGGGGAGCAAGGGCATCAAGGACGGCGTTTACGATAGTAGGAGGGCCACCGATGCAGCCTGCTTCACCGGCGCCTTTGACTCCCAGTGGGTTGATGGGCGAGGGTGTCTCGATGGCGTCGACCACAAAGTGTGGTACCTGCTTCGCATTGGGCAGCGTGTAGTCCATGAGGGTGCCTGCAAGGGGTTGTCCATGCTCATCATAGATCGACTCTTCATAGAGGGCCTGCCCGATGCCCTGGGCAAGACCGCCATGAATCTGAGCCTCAGTGAGATAGGAGTTGAGGATACGCCCGCAGTCGTCTACTGCTACGTAGTTGAGGACGCGTACTTCCCCGGTCTCGGTTTCGACCTCCACGATGGCGACATGGGCGCCTGAGGAGAAGGTGGGAGCTGCTGGGGCGAACTCGCGCAAGGCGGCGAGGCCTTCGACAGGGGTACCATTGGCGAGGTTAGGCGGGTCGTGTTCGATCAGGTCAGGATGTTCTTCCACCTGACGCGCGAGTTCGCCCAGGCTGATGGCTCGCCCTGGAACTCCGCGTACCCCCACCCGGCCACCGCTCATTTCAAGGTCCGCCGGAGCGGCTTCTAACAGCTTTGCCGCGACCTGGAGGGCTTTTTCTTTCGCGGCCTGAGCTGCCAGGGCAACGGCAGCGCCACCGATCTGCGCGGTGCGGCTGCCAAAGGTGCCAATGCTGTAAGCGGGCAAGGCGGTATCGTTCATCTGGACCTCTACCTGCGAGCCTGGCAGGTCGAAGGTCTGGGCGGCAATCTGCGCGAAGGCGGTGAAGTGGCCCTGCCCGTTATGCGCTACTCCGCTCTCTACGAGAATTGTTCCATTGCGGCGAACACGCACAGTGGCAGCATCCTGCGGTATGCCAGGACCGCTGGAGCCGAAAGGGCCTCCGGATATTTCTACAAAGGTGGAGACGCCGATGCCCAATAGCGAGGTGTTCTGGGTTTTACGCCGTTCCTGCTGCTTTTCACGCCAGCCGGTATAATCGGCCAGTTCCAGCGCGCGGGCGAGGGCAGCCTGGTAGTTGCCGCTGTCGTAGGTCGCGCCGTGAACGGTGCGATAGGGAAAAGCGTCCGGGGCAATCAAGTTGCGACGGCGCACCTCAGCGGGGTCGATGCGTAGATGGCGGGCAATAACGTCCATGGTTCGCTCTAAGAGGTAGGTGGCCTCAGGGCGTCCCGCTCCGCGGTAAGCCGCAGTCGGTACTGTGTTGGTGAACACGCCCACGGCCTGGAAGTCCAGGGCCTGTATCTGGTAGGGACCGTTGAGCATGCGCGCGGTGGTATTGGGGGAGATAGGAGTGGTATAAGCCAGGAAAGCGCCGAAGTCGGCTACGGCGCGCACTCTCAGGCCAAGAAGCCTTCCATCGTTTCGCACGGCGGCCTCGATGTAGTTCACCTGACCGCGCCCGTGTGTCTGGGCCTGTAGATTTTCGCTGCGGGTTTCAATCCACTTTACCGGACGCCCGTATTTGACGGCGAGCGCGGCTGCGACAATCTCTTCTCCACTGATGCCTACTTTGGCGCCAAAGGCTCCGCCAACCTGGGCAGCGCGAATATAAATCCTGTCCTGGTCGAGGCCTAAAGCGGCTGCCAGTATACGCTGGGCCTGGTAAATGGTCTGGGAGGAGAGCCAGGCAGAAAGTTGGCCAGTGGCGGCATCAAAATCGAAGAGGCAGGCACGCGCCTCAAGCGAACTGGGGGAAACGCGCTGGTTAACGACGCGCAGGCGAATGATATCATCCGCTTGAGCGAAGGCGGCTTCGATATCGCCACCGCCGCTGGGAATCTGAATGGCAACATTTGAGCCGAGTTCCTCGTAGAGCAGCGGAGCGCCGGGCGCAAGCGCAGTCTCTGGATCGATCACGGCGGGTAACACTTCATAATCGACCTCGACGAGATCAAGCGCATCCTCGGCAATATAGCGGTCTTCCGCCAGTATGACTGCCACGGGATCTCCGACGTAACGCACGCGGTCAAGGGCTAATGGCCGTCGCTGCGGTACTTTGAGGCCAGGTAACGCAGTGATCAATTCGAGGGTAGGCATATCCTTAACCAGTTCGGCCCCACTGAAAGCGGCGACGATGCCGGGGAGGGCGTGGGCGGCGGCGAGGTTGATGTCTTTGATTTGCGCGTGGGCGTAGGGGCTGCGAACCAGGATCATATGCAGTGGGGCGGGGCGATGCTGGGGCGATTTGAGGTCATCCACAAAGCGATCACGGCCGGTGATGAGCCCGATATCTTCTTTGCGACGTTCGAGTCCTGCTGGTAGGGGTGTTTCTTTCATGTGGTTTTCCTCCCTGGATACTTGCTTTGCGGTTGTTGATCTTTTGAAACGTAGTCAATTTTCCGGTAAATGTCAAGGTTTCCCTTCTGCCATCCACTCATAATTCTTTCAGCGGGCCTACGGCCCGTCAGGACGGGAGGGGAAGCAAGCGGGGACACCCCGCACCCCGGCAGGGGTGAACCCCCTGCACCCCGAGTTATGAGT